>OHAN01002729.1_pt1 | contig 11356 bp, 9 predicted proteins | sample 1577121 | NCBI WGS metagenome assembly OHAN01 (sample SAMEA3541554, study PRJEB24748) | human gut metagenome | biome: human gut; feature: human-associated habitat; material: faeces | place: China | collected 2012 | reverse complement strand
AAATCGAAAAAAGCGAGAGTGAGTCGCCTGATTACAAGGGGAGCTGCGATTGAATGTATCTGTAAAGATGTGGAATTGCTTGATAAAGCAGAATTCTTTCCAAAAACTTACAGCTTTGTCCTTCATCCCGCAGAATTCGTCTTTTTCCGCATGGTTCCCGGGTTTTTGCTTTCTGTGTTTAGTTTCACATGTCTAACTTTCGTTCGTTATATTTTTAACAACTTTTCGTCATACGGGCTAGTTTCTGTCCTTCTTTTCTACATTTTGTAGGATGTATCCGCCAAATTTCCTGTCTGATTTTCATTTCTGCTGCCGCCAGACGCAAAAAAGACACGGATTTTTCTGTTCCGTGTCTTTTTTGCTCTGTTTTTTCTGTTGCAGACCGTTCTTTTTCTGCTTCTTTTTTCTCTTCTTTTCCTTCATTTTTTCCAAAATAATATCCTTCAAAATTATCGAACTCTTCTTCATCTAAAGGAGTAAATTTTTCAAAATCATCTGTATCCTGAAGATTAATGTTCTTTACAGGTTTACGGATAGCAGGACCTGTCTCATCTAAAGAACGTACACCCTTTGCAGCTGCTTTTTTTGCCGTTGCGTGTTTGACGCTCTTCTGCTTCTTTGGTTTTTCCATGGCTTTGGCTATGTTTTCTGTAACCCAAAGATCATCCTCATCGTATCCTTCAAATTCATCTTCATCATCATATTTCTTAGCTGCTTTTTTCGAAACCTGTTTTGAAGCTTTCTGTGCTTTCTTTTCCTGTTTCTCTTCTTTTTTCTTAGCTTTTAATGCTTCCTCTTCTTCATCCAGATCAATTCCATATTCATCATACAGATCATCTAATTCCAGATCTCTGTGTCTAAGCTTGACTGCTGTGACAATAAGTACCAGAACAAGCAGTAAGATTAATGCAATTGCTATAATAACTACAATATCCAGGAAATTCTCTACAAAATTAAGGATTTTTCCCCATATTCCTTTTCCGTTACTTAACTTACTTTCTGAAGAAGAACTGCCGGTTGATTCCGGTGTGTATTTCTGATAGGTTCCATCTGTCGTATCATAACGATATGTTGTCTTTTCACCGTCAGAATTCAAAGCATAAATAATATAATATTCTGCGTCTTTTGTATCCTGCCAAGTGTCAAATTCTTTACCATTTAATGTCAGAGTTGTCTTCTGATACTGGCTTGGCAGATTCACCTTTCCATCATTCATCAATGGGATAATATATCTGTCTTTTGCAATCTCAACTTCTTCAAACGGTGCGAAAGATCCATCATCACTGTTATACATATAGAAATCTGCATCATCGCTGTCTTTTTCAGTCAGATACATTGCATTGATTCCACTTGCCTCCTGTGTGATCACAGAATACTTTGAACCTTCAAATGTCAGCTCGCCTTTTTTAAAACCTTCCGGAATGATCTCTTCCGAAAAATCGCTGGTCACAACATACTTCTTGCCGTTCACTTTCACAACGGCACCATCTGCTGTCGATGTTGTTGTATCTTCGGTACTGGTCTCTTCCTTAATCAGAGACGGATCGCCAGCTCCGATCGTAACTGCAGAACTTCCCTGTGTTACTTCCAGGTTCGTTCCGTCTTCCGCAGTACCCGTAGCACTTGACACTTCGATATTCGAAGTACCTTCTTTTAATGCCTGAAACTTCAGATTAAATTCTGCAGTTGTTCCACTTCCGGTCCAGGAAATCTTAATGGTTCCATCCTTTCCCGTCGCATTATCACCGCTGATAAATCTCAATTCACTTTTGTCATACGTTAAAGTCGCTTCCATAGACTGCATTGATGAAGCAGAAGTCAGCTTGGTCTTTACATCAACTTCCGCTCCTACTGTAGTGGACGGATCCGCAAAACGCAGTTCTGCTGTCGCTGCTTCTGTTATCACCGACAGACATGGACATATCATACATATCGCCAAGAATGTTACAAATATCTTTTTAATTCTTCTCATGTAACCTACCCCTTTATCTTTTATTACTATTTATTCCGTTCCTTCTGTCGATCCAGTGGTTCCCGAAGTGCTGCCTGCATTATCTCCGGTCGTTCCACCTCCTGTTGTTGTCCCTTCTGTTCCTCCGGTTGTTCCCGTAGTTCCTGAGGAAGTGCTGCCTGTACTTCCGGTCGTTCCGCTTCCCGTCGATGTTCCTCCGGAATATCCGGTTCCGTAAGTGCTTCCACCCGTTGTTCCGTAGGTACTTCTTGTTGTACCGGTTCCGGATGAATTATTGGAATAATTTTCCGAATACCCCTTACTTCCCGGTGTCTCATCATCCTCGATCGTTGTACCGCTTTTGGCCTTATCTGACGCTTTTGCAGTAATACCACTTTCAATGCCTTCAATCGTGCTGGATACAGAATACCCATCACTTCCAAACAGAAATTTATGCACCTCAAGTACATTCGAAGACAAGGTCTTCGGGATTACGACACTTCCTACTTCATTTAACATATCCGTTGTATTTTCAGCCGGAAAACCAATCGAATCTCCTAATTTATACTTTGTAAGATTCTTTGCATATCCGATTATTTCAGCCAGTGTAAAGTTTGTTGATATCTGCGGAAATACACTGTCTATGATCTTATTAACAGTGCCGACACTCATGTTCTGCGCTTTATCTGCAATTTTCTGTAATACCAGGCGCTGACGTTCTGCACGCTTAAAGTCTCCTCCTTCCGTATAACGGATTCGGGAATAAGACACTGCCTGCACACCATTCAAATGATATGTACCCTCTACTTCCGGCTCGATCTTCTCATAACTTTTTCCTGTTACTTTTGAAGTTTCGACACAATAGTTGTTCATATGCACAACTTCATCATGCGTCAGTTCCAGATCCAGTCCTCCTACCGCATCGATAACATCTACCAGTGCATTAAAGTTTACGGTTACATATTTTTCAATATTCATATCCAGATTACGGTTAATCAGCGATACTGCGCCTTCCGGTCCTCCAAAAGAATATGCAGAATTCGCTTTATTATAACTTCCGTCATCTAATTCTAATAATGTATCACGATAAATAGATACCAATTTAACTTCTTTCGTATCATCATTCAGACTTGCTATTATGATCGTATCACTTCGATTTCCTTTGCCCAGATCATTTTCTCTTGAATCCAGACCAAATAACGCTACATTCGTGTATCCTTTTTCATGTTTTACTTCATCAGAAATGTTTAATTTATCTGTATCGAGTTTCACCGAACTCAGTTTATTCATCTTACTTGCCAGAATGACTGATCCTATAACTACTACGCCCAGAAGAGTTCCGCCTAATACAGCACCTATTTTCTTCCCTATAGACCAGGTCGCAAAGCCTCTTTTTCTGCGACGCCCTCTTCGTCTGACCTTTTTCCCTGTATTTCTTGCCATACTTCATATCCTTTCCGCATTTATCCTAAATTAACATAAACCTTTTTACATATTACCCTATTTTTTTCTAAATTTCAATATTTTCAGTCCTGTTTTCCTGTTTATGTCCAATATCTCGGATTCATTGTGCATTTTAATACAATCTTTTTCGGCAGTTTTTGATATTTTCGTCCAAGAAGATATCCTGCATATTTCGCTACACAATCTGTGAAAAGTTTAAAAACAAGCCATGGCCTTCTCTGTTTTATCAAAAAAGCGACTGTATTCTTTATCAGTTTCATTCCTTCTTTTTCTGAGCTTACCTTCCGGAATATCTCAGGATGCTGTGCCTGGGAAACGGCCATATCAAAGTTTCGGTGAAACTGTTGTGCAAAATTGTAATTATGCGAATGGATTACCCTTGCTTTTGCATTATAATATACTTTCTGTTCATTCTCTATAACCTTCGCTGCGTATATCATATCTTCATTAAATATTGCTTTTTTCTCGAATCCACCGTTTTTCAAATACATATCCCGGTTATAGGCTGCACATACATCCGAACAGAAGAATGTTTTGATTCCCATTCTTTCCAGATCTTTCGAAGATTTCACTTTGCTTTCCGGCGGATAATTAAATTGTCTCGTATATCTTTCTAATAATGTACTTTCTTTTCTAGGAAGCTGTCTCGCATACGCAACTGCAACATTTGCTTCTTCCAAAGCCTGTACCAGTTCACTTACCAGATACTCGTTATCCGGGCAGGCATCCTGTGTCATACAGATCACAATATCTGCATCCGATTGCCGGATTCCTTTGTCTCTCGTTGCGGCATGATCAAATTCATCCGGAGTAATCTCTTCAACTGTCACATTTTTATAACGTTCCTTCATGCTTTCCAGACTCTGTCCGTCTGTTGTATGCATCAAAAAGATACGGTTTACTTCATAGGTCTGTCTTTCCAGACGCTCCATCAGCTTTTTAAATTCTGATCCCGGATGATATACCGGAATTACGACATCTACTTTCTTCTTATTCATTTTGTGATGTTCCGCTTTCTGTTGTATTTGGATATACATTGGTCATATCATTCAAAGTATTACTTATATCTGTAACCGTTGCCGTCGGTGTATAATCCTTATTCGGATATAAGAATTGATGCAGCTTTATTACATTTTCTTCCAGTCCTTTCGGGATGACATATGAACCACTGTATCCCGGTATCTGTTCCGGAGTTTCCAGATCAAACGGGAAACCTGTTGTTTCGCCCAGCTCATAATCAAAGGCACCTGTGGCAAGACTTAATATCTCCTTTGTAGTGAAGCTTGTTGATACCTCCGGCATTACCTTATCTATAATCTTATTAAGCGTTGCCAGATCCTGCTGTTTCAATTTATCTGCTGTTTTCTTAAGGACCAGTCTTTGTCTTTCTGTTCTCTTATAATCACCGCCTGCTGTATATCTTATTCTCGCATAAGATACCGCCTGCACGCCGTTTAATTTATACGTTCCGGCTACTGCCGGTTCGATCTTCTTATATTTCTTACCTGTTACTTTAGAAGTCTCTACACAATAGTTGTTCATATGCACAACTTCTTCATCCGTTAATTTTACCGTAATACCATCAACCATATCTATCACATCGGCTAATGCAAGGAAATTGACACTGACATAATCCTGAATATTAAGATCCAGATTCTCATTGAGCATATTGACTGCCGTCTCAGGTCCGCCTACTGAATAAGCCGCATTGGCTTTATCATAATGTTCTCCGTTCTGTTTTAACATCGTATCCCTGTACACAGACACAAGCTTTACTTTTTTGGTTTCATTATTGATGCTTGCGATCATAATCGTATCTGTCCGGTTTCCTTTTCCAAGATTCTTTTCTCTTGAATCCAGACCAAATAATGCAACATTGGTATATCCGGTCTGTTTCAGTCCGTTGTTCTTTATATTCGAAAGATTGGTGCGTTCCATTTTTCCCAGCTTAAATAAGCCAAACGCCGTTGTTCCCAGAATACACAGAATGATCAATTCCAAAATAATTACAAGTCTTCTGCGTCTTCTGCGTTTTTTCAGTCTTTTTCTTCGTATTTCCTGCTGTCTTCTGGTTAATCTTTTTTTATTACGTTTACTCATGACTTCTCCTTAAAGCTAATAGGCATTTTTATTAATAAATCCTTTGAAAAATGTTAAAAATATAATCTTAAAGTCAAATCCAAGTGTCCAGTTTTCAATATAATACAGATCATGCTCTATTCTCTTCTTAATAGACGTATCTCCTCTGTATCCATTTACCTGAGCCCATCCCGTAAGTCCCGGTCTTACCTGATGTTTGATCATATACCGAGGTATTTCTTCTTTAAACTTTTCTACAAACTGCGGTCTTTCCGGTCTCGGCCCTACAAGACTCATGTCCCCTCGAAGGACATTAAAAAGCTGAGGCAGTTCATCTATACTTGTTTTTCTTATAAACCTTCCGACCGTCGTAACACGCGGATCATCTTTGGTCGTCCAGCCTTTCTTTTCTTTTTTCTCATCCTGTACGATCATTGAACGGAATTTATACATTTTAAACGGACGATTCTGCAGCCCTACTCTTTCCTGCGAAAAGATCAAAGGCCCCGGCGAAGTCTTCTTGATCATAATTGCCGTTACGATCATAACTGGAGAAAAGAGAATAATTGCTACAATTGCTCCAAATATATCCACTCCGCGTTTCATCCATTTATTCAGCGGATCACTTAACGGAACTCTTCGGATATTGATCACCGGAAGTCCCTGCAGATCTTCGGTGTACGGCTTGGTCGGTATAACGTTATTATAATCCGGAATAAATTTCGTATGCACACCTGATTTTTCACACATTTTAACAATTCTTTCCAGCTTATGATATTCAGCCAGACCCAGTGTAATTACGATTTCATCCAGTTTATTTTCCGGCAGCACAATTTCCAGATTATCAATTCTTCCCAGTACCCTGACCTTCTTATATTCTGTTCCTCTAGGAACATTATCGGCAAGGATACCCCGGATATTATATCCCCAGTCCGGATTTGCCAGGATTCTGTCAATGTACTGTTCTGCCGCACGGCTGTATCCGATCAGTAAGATATGTTTCTGATTAAATCCCTGACTTCTGATCTTCCGAAGTCCCATTCTGATCACATTACGCTCTACTATTTCCAGAAAAATATTAATACAGTAAAAAACAAAGATCATCGTTCTGGAAAAATCTGTCTGATGTCTGAAATAAAGTACTAAAATAAATACCAGAAAGCCTATCGTGTTCGCCTGAAGGATATTCCATGCTTCCAGTCTTCTTCCTCTGACTCTTTTCGGAGTATATAACTGAAAAATATAATATAGCAACAGATATCCCGGTATAATGAATATCAGTACACTCATATATACTTGCAGAGAAAGATACCACGGATCCATCTCAAAAATGCCGCTCCTGAATCTCAGATACCATGAAAGCACATACGAAATTACAATCACTACCGCATCCAGTACCACATGTATTTTATTTAATAACCCTTGATTTTCCTTGATCAATTTTACTCACCAACTTTATCTATTATTTCGTTTTCCTATGCCAGACGCCGGAAAATATTTATCCATAGTTCTATCTGAATCTTTATATAATTCTTAAGATGGCCGGATTCATATTTTACTTTATCTGATTTTTTCCCCATATGCAGCCCTTCTTTAATACCATTGACATATAGCTTTCCGTATCCCTTGCGAAGGAAAAACAGGTACTTCACCAAAAATCCCACAAAAAGGAACGGACTGTTCAGTATCTTCTGTACAACCGGCATATTTTTATATATCAGATATACATTATTGCGTGAAGACATCTTGACTTTAAATTCATTATATCTTGCTCCGCTTGCCGCACTTCCCACATGGATCACTTCTGATTTGGGTTCATATAAATTATCGTATCCCGCTATCCTGGCACGATATCCCACATCTATGTCTTCCAGATATGCAAAATGCTTCTCATCAAACATTCCAATCTCTTCAAATACTTTTTTCCGATAGATTGAAGCCCCTCCGCATGCTGCAAAAATCTTTCTTATATTATTGTATTTCTTCACACTTTTGTCTTTTCCATATGCGTATGCCCATCCAAGTGCATTATAATAGGTTCCTGCGCTGTCAATTTTGGACGGATCATGGTACTGGATCATCTTAGGCTCCACAGAAAATATGTTCGGATCTTTCTTGATCGAATCCAGCAGATACTTTACATAGTTATCTTTTATCACCGTATCATTATTTAACAAGATCACATATGGTGTATCTGTCTTTTCAATACCAATATTAACTGCTCTGCAAAAGCCATAGTTCTTATCCAGCATCACACATTCAACTTCCGGATATTCTTTTACAACTTCCTCTATACTTCCATCATTCGAGGCATTATCTATGATCAGGATTTTCTTTTCTGTCTGATCCTTTTCATACAAACTTTTCACACAGGAAAACAGATACTCTTTTCCTTTGTAATTAGGTATTACGATTGTTACTTCACACATAATTTCTCCGTTAGTTCACTTTCAGGGAATAGTCCCATTTTTTTAAGGAAAGATTCGGATTATACGCTGGATCTCCATTTTTCAATATGTCAATCCAATGGCTGCGCATATATTCTATCTCTCCCTGAAATCTGCGCACTTTTTCTTTCGTATCTTCAGCTCCTCTAGTCTTAGATTCATAATGATATAACTCTACATATGGATCATACACGATCAGATGTCCTTTTTCCCGTATTCTAAGACACAGATCCACATCATTAAACGCTACTTTCAGCTCTTCTTCCAGTCCGCCGACTTCTTCAAATACCGAACGTTTCATCATCATACAGGCCGCTGTCACAGCACTTAAATCCTGCTGGATAGCTGCTCTGTGCATATATCCTGTATAACCGCGTTTCATACCGACAAAGACACTGCCGGCAACTCCTCCGATTCCAATGATGATTCCCGCATGCTGCACCGTATCATCCGGATAATATAGTCTAGCGCCTACTGCACCAACTTCTTTTCGCTGACATGTTGAAAGCAACTCTGTAAGCCAGTCACGACTTATCACTTCCATGTCATTATTTAACAGCAGTAAATAATCTCCCTTTGCCTGTTTTGCACCAAAATTATTAATTGCCGAATAATTAAATTCTTTTTCCCAGTATACGACACGGATCTTATCATTGCAAATCTGTTCATAGTATTCAAAAGTCTTCTCTTCCGTACTATTATTCTCAATAATGATAATTTCATAATTCTCATAATCCGTCAGTTTTTCTATTGACTTCAGGCATTTATCTAATGTCTCTGCCTGATCTTTATTCGGGATCAGAATAGACACCAGCGGATTTCCTGTCACAGGATATTTTACTCTGTAAAATCCAAGATTTTCCGTCTGAAGGACTTCTCCTTTTGTATGGCATCGTCTGAGATGATCTTCGATTGCCTTCTTTCCAGCTTCATATGCATACATTTTACTTAAAGGATTATCTGCTGTTGATTCCTTATGCACCCGCCAGTGATATAATATCTTTGCAACATGAGAGATTCTTTCCGCCTGTTCCGTACATCGTAAGATCAGATCATAATCCTGCGCCCCGTTATATTCCGCTCTGAACTTTCCTACCGATTCAATTAATGCTTTTTTTGCAACAAAAAAATGACAGATGTAATTATTTGCTCTCAACATATCCAAATTAAAGTCCGGTTTAAAATTCGGAGAAAAATATTCATCCAAATCTGTCGTCACTTTATCTTCGTCTGTATATAGCACATCTGTCTTGCGATCTTTGTTCAGGCAGCTTACAATTTCATACAGTGCATTTTCTTCCAGAAGATCATCATGATCCAGCAATCCTACAAATTCTCCCGTTGCGATCTCCAATGCTCTGTTCGTATTCTGTGCAATTCCTTCATTTTCCGGAACATCCACTACTTTGATCCTGTTGTCCTTCTTGCCTGCAACATTCAGAATACTACTTACTTCCTGATTAGAAGGATTAGCATTGGCAATACACAATTCCCAGTTCGTATAAGTCTGCTTTCTCACTGACTGGATCATCTGCTTTAAAAACACCTCCGGTGTATTGTATACCGGTACCAGGATGCTGATCTTAGGACTGTATTCAAATACCTGCTTCCGTTCTCTTTCTAATTCCTGTTCAGATGGTCTGTGATTTTCATACCATTCTTTATAATCAATATCGCTTTTCTGGAAACGTTCTGTTAATTTTATCCAGAATCCTTTCGGTCCATAATGGCGCAAATAAAGTATCCCCTTTTTCAAATTATAGGGAGATACTTTTTTTATCATATTTATATAATCTAATTTACCACTCATTAAGATATTCCTCGTACATATTATTACATATTTTCCCTTTTTATCCGATTTATTGTAACATATAGTTAATAATTGAGCAATATTTATATTCTTAATATTATATGAATAACAGTTTAAGATAACAAAAAAGCTCCGGATTCGTATGATCCGAAGCTTTTATTATCTTAAATCTACAGAACCTGCCACTGGCAGCTTCTTCCGAACGCATGGCGATTTAAAAATGGAATGTATCTTTTAATCCAACCCAGAGCTGATCTTTTTCGCTTAAGTTCAGCGCAGTTCCATCTTCCAGTGCATATCCTTCACCGGAAGCTGTTCCTTTATACTCTCCTGTCAGTGTCGGCCACTCGATACCGATTTCAGGATCGTTCCATGCAAGACCGCCTTCATCTCCCGGGTGATAGAAGTCTGTACATTTGTAGCAGAACTCAGCAATATCACTCAATACCAGGAATCCATGTGCGAATCCTTCCGGAATATAGAACTGTTTCTTATTTTCTTCTGTCAGCTCCACACCGAACCATTTTCCGTATGTCTCGCTGTCACTTCTTAAGTCTACAGCAACATCAAATACAGAACCTTTTACGACTCGTACCAGTTTGCCCTGTGGAAATTCTTTCTGGAAATGTAATCCTCTTAAAACTCCTTTTGTTGAGCATGACTGATTGTCCTGAACAAACTGCATTGTAAGTCCGGCTTCCTCCATGTCTTTCTGGTTGTATGTCTCCATAAAGTATCCTCTTGCGTCACCGTGTACCGTTGGTTCGATCACACAAAGTCCCTGGATACCGCCCGCATTTTTTTCTACTTTAATCTGTCCCATTTTATTATCTCCTTAGAATTCGATTTCTTTCAGATATCTTCCAAGCGCATCCTGCCATGTCGGAAGTGGGGTAAATCCATTTTCTGCAAGCTTACTCTTATCCAGTCTGCTGTTAAAAGGTCTCGCAGCTTTTGACACTCCATATTCTTCTGTTGTTACAGGAAGAACGGTTACTTTCTCTTCACTATATTCTTCATGTCCAAGTGCTGTTGCCTGACGGAAGATTTCTTTCGTAAAGTCATACCAGCTGATATATCCGCCTTCGTTGGTTGCATGGTAGTAACCATATTTATCTGTCTCTATCATGTCAACAAGAAGTCTTGCAAGGTCAAATGTATAGGTCGGTGTTCCGATCTGGTCATTTACAACCTTTAATGTATCATGTGTCTTTGCCACATTTAACATTGTCTTGATAAAGTTCTTTCCATTCTTTCCAAATACCCATGCGATACGTACGATAAAATACTTATCCAGAGTCTCAGACACTGCAAGTTCTCCCGCCAGTTTACTTTCTCCGTATACGTTCAGAGGTTTGTAATCTTTGCAATCCGGTTCCCATGCTTTCGTTCCCTGTCCGTCGAATACATAGTCTGTGCTGATGTAAACCATCTTACAGTCCAGTTTCTTGCATACATCTGCAATATTCTTTGTTCCTGTTGCATTGACAGCTTTTACGATGTCTTTCTTATCTTCATCTTCCGCAAGATCAACGCGTTCTCCCGGGCAAACGGGCTGGAACACGGCTGCATATTGTTGGAAAGAAGTGCCTGATAAACCTCATC
>OHAN01002711.1_pt1 | contig 11422 bp, 8 predicted proteins | sample 1577121 | NCBI WGS metagenome assembly OHAN01 (sample SAMEA3541554, study PRJEB24748) | human gut metagenome | biome: human gut; feature: human-associated habitat; material: faeces | place: China | collected 2012 | reverse complement strand
GCATGTGGCAGTTCTTTTATACTATCTACATGTGAAATGTCATTATGAAATTCTTCCTGTATATATTGAGTAAGGGCATTGTCATGCAAAAGTGCACACACAGCCAGGTCCTGCAGTTTTCTGCCTGTGATTCCCATCTGCATTGCCGTGCATACGCTCATATATGCCACACGCTTTGCATGTTTATTCGTCACATGAACTAATTCTGCCTCAACACAGTCCAATGCATATGAGCATGCACCAATAAGCCCCAGAACATCTAATTTCATCTAATCTCTCCTGTATAAATAATTCAGGAGGCCAATCATCTGTTGACAAGCCTCCTTTTGATTATCTATAGAATAATATATTTATTTATATTTGTAAAATCCTTCACCTGTTGACATTCCAAGTTTGCCTTCATCTATGTATTTTTTAAGAATTTCTTCCATCTTCTTAAAATTATATGGCATCATCATCTTCTTTAATAATGGTGAAAATATTCCCGGAACACTGTGATACTGATGAACAATATTATATGCAGTGTTAAGTCCTACTGTATCAAATATCTGGAATGGTCCTTTAGGTGCTCCTGTTCCTCTTGTCCACGCTATATCAATGCTCTCAGGGTCAGATACGCCTGACGCATACAAATCAAGTCCGCTTAAAAGAAATGGAACAAGCATTGAATTAAGCAGATATCCACTCTTTTCCTTCCTTACCGGAAGTCCAATCATTCTTATATCATTAGCAAACTGCATAACCTCATCAAAATACTTCATGTCTGTCTGAGGCTGTGTCATTACTTCTGCCGTGTTATTCTTCCATATTGAATTAGCAAAATGAAGCGATAAATACTTATCTGGTCTTCCTGTATACTTTACAAACATTGACGGGAGAAGTGTTGATGAATTAGTCACAACGACCGTCTTTTCAGGAAGAAGCGGGGCAAGCTTCTCATAAAACGCAATCTTATCTTTTTCGTTTTCTGCCATTGACTCAATTACAAGGTCAGCATCTTTAACCGCTTTTGCCATATCAAGTTCAAGTTTTATGCCATCATAAGCAGCTTCGACTTTTTTAAGACACTCTACCTTATCAAATGAATCTTCATCAGCAAGACCTGCACACCACGCATTTTTATCGTCTGCCATCTTCTCAATTGCTTCTGTATATGTCTTTTTAAGATTATCAATCTTTGGCTGTGTACGACCAATAGACCCCTCACTTCTTAACCATATAGTTACGTTAAAACCACAATATGCTGCCTGAAATGCAATCTGGCTTCCCAGCACCCCACCACCGGCAACTACTACATTAGAATATTTCATAAAAACACCTTCCTTATCTTTTCGACATTTTATGTCATCAACATATTAATATTATTATGAGTATATCATACAATCATAAAATTTACAAACTTATTTTTTTATATGTTTTAACAATTTACATGCAAATGCTATTTTTATTTTACTTTTTAGTAATAAATTTTAACTTGACGTAACAGCTTATATTTATTATACTCTAAGTATAGTATGAATCATACAGAAATGGAGGAGTTTCATGGATAACTATACACCAGATCCTTTTAATGATAATTCAGGCAACAACCAGAATAATAATCAGAATAACGGTAATAATGCTTCCGGCAACGGAACTTACGGCAGCTATAATGATACATATGATGCCAATTACAGACCATCAGATGACTATTCAAACAATAGTTCAACATCCGATAATTCTGACGGCAATAATTCTTCTGACAACAATTATTACAATAACAATTCCGGCAGCAATAATTCCAATAACAACAATTATGGCAACGGATATAATAATTATTATAACAACAATGGCAATTCCGGTTACAATAATGGCTATAACAGCTATGGTAATAACAACGGCTACAATAATGGCTATAATAACGGCTACGGCAACAACAATGGCTATAATAACGGCTACGGCAACAACAATGGTTACAATAATGGTTATGGAAACAATGGCTATAATAACTACAATAATCAGTACGGAAACCAGTATAACAACGGATATAATCAATATAATAACGGATATAACCGTCCGCCATATCCATCAAGCCAGAATGCACCATCTTTTGGCACATGGCTTACTCTGAGTATATTGTGTGCCGTATTTTTAAATAAAATATGTGGTGTAATCGGAATAATATTTATTATCATGGGTAACAACGCTTTCAAAATCGGAAACTTTGATGATTATGAAAAACAGCTCAAAAGATGTAAGATTGCTCTTCTGGTAGGTCTTATCCTCGGAATCTTAACAATCGTATTTTATGTTTTTGCTTTCATTAATACATCAGGTGGCATATCTACGTATTATTAATCATTGAAATTAAATATATTAATTCATTGAAAACAAAGGCACAGCTTACAGAAAAACTTCTGTCGACTGTGCCTTAACTTTTTGTTATAAACTTTTAGGGTTTTAATACATTTTCTCTTTGCAAACAACTGTTGCACCGACAAGTGAACCGGCACTTATAAACATAACAGCAAGCCAGAATATAAGATTGCTGTTGTCACCTGTTTCCGGAACTGTCTGTACAGGAGCAGGAGTATTATTCGAGATGTCAGCAGGAATTTTCTCAATTTTCTCAATTACAGTATTCTCATTGCGTTTGTAACCGCAAACCGAACACTCCTCATGTTTAAGTCCTGTTGCTGTTTCAGTTGCTTCTTTGTCAACTTTCCATTCAAAAGTATGCTCTGCCAAATCTTTTACACTTCCGCTCTTATCAGTACATGAAGCATCACTACATTCATGCCAGTGATTTGTTTCGTCATTGTTCCACTCACCGTATGTATGTGTATGAGCAGGAGCTTCATCAACTGTTACCCTCAAATTAAAATCAACTGACTGACCGCTGCCGCAGTCATAAGTATAAGTAACAAATTCTGCATTTTCATTAACGGTTAATACATTACCGCTTACCGTTCCGCCTTTCCAGTTGCTTGCTTTGCTCACATCAAAGCTTCCCGGCAAATCAGAAAGATTGATTCTACGGTCAGAATCGGCTGTAATATTATAAATATTATACTTACCGCTAAAACCATTTATTAAAGTATTATTACTTAAATCTAACGATGTAAGCTTATTATCGTTACAACGAAGCACCTCAAGGTTTGTATTATTGCTCAAATCCAATGCTGTCAACTTATTGGAAAAACACTCAAGGCTTTTTAATGCCGTATTTTTACTTAAATCCAATGAAGTTAATTCATTATCACCACACAAAAGATTAGTAAGAGCTGTATTTTTACTTAAATCTAATTCTGTCAATTTGTTTTTATAACAAGAAAGATTTTTTAATGCCGTATTTTTACTTAAATCTATAGATGTAATCTCATTGTGCCAAAACTCAAGATACGTAAGTTCTGTGTTATTGCTTACATCAAGTTTTGTAAGTTTGTTGCCTTCATTGCTTCCGCAGCTAAGATAAGTAAGTGCTGTGTTTTTACTTACATCTAATTCAGACAACTGATTACTTCCGCAGTCAATCCTTGTAAGAGCTGTATTGTTATTTACATTCAACTCTGTCAGTTGATTATACGAACAGCTAAGTTCTGTAAGGGCTGTGTTTTTGCTTACATTCAATTCCTTTAATTGATTGTTTGCACAAGCAAGATAAGTAAGAGCTGTATCTTTACTTATATCCAATTCTTTCAGTTGGTTATTTGTTACGGTAAGTTGACCAAGAGCTGTATTGTTACCCAAATCCAATTCCGTAAGCTCGTTATTTGGGCAGTAAAGCTCTGTCAATGCTGTATTTTTACTAACATCAAGCTTTGAAATTTTATTATGACCGCATTGAAGCCTTGTCAATGAAGTAAAATACTCAATTCCTTTCAGGTCAGTTACATCTCCGCCTTTCGATGAGTCCCCGTTTATTGAAATACTCCTAATATTTGATATTTCTGTGTCACTTAAAACGCCATCGTTATTTTTATCATATTCCGCAACTTTCTCCCTGAACAAGGCGTCCGGAAAATTTGTTTCGTTAATCGCAACGCCGTTTTCTGTGGCAGAAGCCGTTGCTGGCAACAAGCTTAATGTCATACACAGAACAAGAAAAATCCCCATACATCGTCTTTTCATTTTGTTTTGCTCCTTTGTTTATTAACATTTTATTAATTTTTTCTTAATTAATTATACTCCCCGATTTGTATATTGGCAAGAATAATTCATGACATGTTACTTTCTGCCTGTCACCTTCCGCATAACAACATTTGTTATGACATATGTGGCAATATATATTTGAAGAATCACAACAAATCTTTTTACAAGACGAATTATAATCCATTGCCCTATTGTAAAAGACGGATTACACCCCTCCATGAAAGTAAGACTCATAAGCGGAGCTTCAAGGTACGGCATACCATACATTGTATACATAGTATACATATCCATGCCGTATATAAAGCAAAACAGAATTATTGTAAGCATAACACCCGTTAAAGCTCTGTGTATCTGTATCCAGCATCTTCCGTGCCTTGAGGCATTTATTATATAATTCATTCCCGTTCTGTATTCAAGCACAATATTTTCAGCTACTATAAGAATTATTGCGGCAGCAAGTGCCAAAAACAGTACAGCCTCCCTTATAATCGAATATTTTCCAAAAATCTCCTCATAGCCCCTGTCCGAAATCATGTAGCCGTCTACTCCGTATTTTTCGTTAATTTCCTGCAAATACTCCTGTTTTTTCATAAATTCGGATACCCTGCCAAGCTTAACCGCATATAACGAAACCGTTGATGAGCTCTCTGTAACCTCCTCAAGCGTTGCTTCCCCTGCATTGTAACGAGCCATACAATCTTGTGCATCTTTAACCGCACTCTGATAATCATTTAATCTTTCATTAACCATATCGGTTATATAATGATATTCTTTTCCGCCATTGGTAATATAGATATTATCAAGTTCTTTTGTGCTGTCAGAAAATGTCATTTGTCCGTATCTCACAAAATAAACCGCCAAAATCGCCAGCACGCCTATAACAATCAATCCTCTGCCTGTTATAAGCAGTTTATGGAATTCCTTTGCCGTAATCGAATATCCCGACAATAAATGCTGATACATTTCCCATATTTTATCCGCAATTCTTGCAATCACTGATTTTTTCTGTTCCGGTCTCATATATACGGTTCCAAGAATTCCTCCCGCACATGCGGCAATAAAAAGCACCGTCGTAACTGTCAGCATTATATTTGATTCGGAAACCACAAATGTTCCTTTGCCGCGATTGGCATATGTGCTTATTATATCATTAACCTTTAACAGTCTTATAAGATTAATCTGCTTAAAAATGCCATATACGCTCTGTGGCTGTATTTTTTGATACAAAAACATTTCCACACCCATAAATACAGCAATTACCGTAACCGCTATATTGCGGTGCCTTATAAAAACAAATGCCATCCATACAATAGCCGTCAGCGTAAGCACCGCACAAAAACTATATAAAAAATCATATATTATATATTGAAGCTGACTCATCGGCAATGAAAATCTCGAAAAGCTTTCAATATTCTGAATCGGTGCATTAATTGACGCCGTTTTGTATAATATAAACGACGTCAAAAATGTTGTAAAAAACAAAACTCCCGTAATTATAAATGCAGAAGCTGTAATAATCATTGTCCTGTTAAACGCAAGTTTTGCCCTGCCGCTTTTTGATGTATGAACAATGCACCACATTCCGTTTTCCCGTTCGCCGAAAAGTTCATACAGGACAAACACATTAAGTATCAATGCCAGATAATAGATATAATAATATGTAACAAAACCGCTTACTGCTTTATTATCGGTAAGATAAAGCTGTACGCCCTCTACCCGTTTGAAATCCTTTGCCGTCTTTTGAATATTGTTATATGTAAATGAATTTTTATCTGCAAATATCGAAAAACTCTTCAGGGTATCTGCGTTATTTTGTATATTTTTTATATTCTCGGGGTATTTTATTATATATTCTAATTGTTCTTTTATTTTGTTTAACTGCCTTGAATATACAGTCTGCTCTTCCGATTCCAATTCGTCATATTTACGTTTTATTACGGAATCACTTTGTATATCGGCAATTTCCAGAGCTTCCTCGGGCTGCATATCCGACAGTTCTCCGATTATCCATTGACGATAATGTGTCTCCTGCCTTATATCGGACATACTTTTACCCTCGGAACTACTGTATACAAACAAACCGATATTTAACAGCACCGTCACTGTAAATACCATTATAAATTTTATGCCAAAAACCCTCTTAAACTCTTCCATAATAAGTTTCTACTCCGCATTTTCCCAAACACACGCACCGTTTCCGAGACTGCTCTTATCTATATAAACAAGCTTATCACTCTTTGTCCCGAATAAATATTTTTCATCGCCGAAATATAAATTCTCTATTTCATTTCCAAGCTTAATTGTATCTATCTGTTTTCCCGTCGTATCAACAACCTGAATTTCACGTTCAACGGTCTTAGATAAATCCGTCGTACTTCCCATTCCACCGTTACTCATATAAATATATCTGCCATCATATGACATTACCGCAGATACCATATTTTCGGACGCCTTGTATATGAGTTTATTATTCTGTCCGTCAAGCGACTGAGAATACAATCCCTTTCCAACAACAAAATAATATAACATTCCGTTGTCAGCATCGACACAGAAATCACATATATTCATATCCGAAACTTTTTTATTCTCACCGTCGGTATAATCATAATAATAAAGCTGAAAATTCATATTGGCTTTTAATGTCTGCTTATTTATGGAATACTGAAAAATTTTGTAAAAAAGTTTATCTCCGTAACTTCTCGCTCCCATCACAGCACTGTTTTCACCCTCATATTCGACTATATCCTGTGAACTTCCATCTGAAATATTTATTTTTTTAATTATCTCTTTACCGCTTTCAGAGCTTCCTATATGACCTATATGGTCGTACGCATATACATATCCGTTATGAAACACCATAGAAATTGATGTTATCCTGTCATTTGCAAACAAATTGGCAACATCTTTTCTGTCGCTTCCGTCAGCCTTAATACTTACAAGCTTAGCCATTCCGCCTTCCACACGTACAACATATATATTATTTTTGTAATAATAAATCGGAGAACTCAGATATTCATCTGTATCCAACCACGCATTACACGTTTTTGAATTATGACTGCACTCTGCTTTCGCACATACCGGAACAGACCTTTTTGATGACTCGTCAAAATATTTCACTAAAAGGTCCTTTCCGTCATAATGCAGGTAATAATATCCGTTTTCCGCCTTTGAAATGCTGTGAATATCAGGATTCCAATAATTCTGCTCATCACCCGACAATTCACCTACATTCATATTTATGCCTGACTTCTTCCTGTTAATTGTAAAAATCACCGCCACACATACCACTGCTACCAATACTGCTGCCACTATGTATTTTATTTTTTTGCTCATAAAGACCCCTCCGCTTTTTCGGATTACATGCACAACCATATAAGATTGTGCATGTATCCATATTTTAATTATTCATGTAAAGTAAGCGTTGTTGAACAACCACCGTCTCTATATTCTGCATATGACTCCAATGTTAAAAATGCAGTATCTCTACCAGCAGATATACTGCATCCCCACTGGTCACCTGCTGAAAAAGTATATGTATTCTTATAATAATCTCCAATACAGTCTTTTACATATCCATATAAATAAAGCTCACATTCCGAATCTGAATCCAAAGAAGCTGTTGCCTTAAAATTTTCCATATGCAACTGGTAATAAAACTTCGTATTTCCTGCATATGATGACCTTCTCTCTGTTTCATTATACTCGGCAAAAACACTCATTGTATTTGCACAAAGTAAAACAACCGATGTAAAAACAACACCCAATTTTCTAATTAAATCTTTTTTTACCATAAATTATCCCCTTTCAATTAATTTTTCTAATGTACCTTAAGTATTTATCGAGAGACAGTTTAAATACTTTTATAAAAGTTATCATGCACATGATTTTATTTTCTCTCTAAAAACAGCTTAACATTACATTTAATTATGTCAACACAATATACATATTTCGGCAAAATTTACGCATTAATCAGAATAACCGGGCAAATTTTCAAACACAATCTCTTTCCAAAAACATTTGATAAATACACTTTATTTCTTTATATCTATCCTTTGGAATTGGTAATTGTATATTATCATAAATACTTAATGTGGCATTATATCTTGATATATTCAATATATATATACAATTAACCAAATAACTCTTGTGAATCCTTATAAACCCATACATGTTAATTCTTCTTTCAAATTCATCCAACTTGCCATTTAATTGTATAACATCATTTTTATTTGACAAATGCACTTTTATTTTATGCAAATCGCTTTCAACATAAACAATATTTTTAATTTTTACTTTATTATCATTTAACAAAATATAGTTTTCTTTTTTTCGCCTAATTTTAATAATATCAACAATACTTTTTTTAACTTGAGCTACAATATTATCATCTAATATTATATATTTAAATGCCCCAACATCATACCCTTTGACCGCTAAATTAATATTATTAGAAATAAGAACTATAAAGCCTTTGTAGTCATATTCATGCAATTCATTTGCTTTTTTCATAATAGCCTGTTCATCTTCACTTGCATTTATATATATAACATTATATTTTTGCAACAAATTAACATCTAATCTAATAAAATCTTCAGATGTAATAATGTCTATTTTTATATTATCGATTTTTTCATTTTCTAATAAATTTTTAATTTTAAATGCTATTTTTTTATCTCTTGTTATGGCTATATTCATATATACCCCCTCCTAAAATACCCTTTTATTTTCCGATAAACACACTATATTTGTATTAAACATATCACCTGTAGTCAAAACATTCAAGTTTTTTGTAGCATCTTGTAATAAACAGTAAGTTTTTTCACAAACAACAGTATTTTTTTGTATACACTCCACCTTTTTAGCCACATTAAATATCAGTAAGCTCTTTCACACCTCAAATCTGCAATCCGCCGTCTCTATCGTAGACGGGCGGTGTGCTATCATAAGGATAAGCTTATCCTTTTTCACCGACATAACAGTTTTGTTTATATATTTTTCCGTCTCATTGTCAAGTGCCGATGTCGCCTCATCAAATATGATTACAGGTGCATCTTTGAGAATTGCTCTGGCTATTGCTATTCGTTGCTTCTGACCTCCCGAAAGTATATTTCCTCGTTCGCCCGCAGACGTTTCATAGCCGTTTTCAAGCTCCGATATGAAATCGTGTGCTCCCGCCTGTTTTGCCGCGTTGTAAATTTCTTCATCTGAAGCATTTAATTTTCCCATTCTTATATTTTCCTTAATTGAACAGTTAAATAAATACGGTTCCTGCGGTATATATGCGATTTTATCACGCACATTTACAAGCCCGAGCTCCGTTATATCACTTCCGTCAATAAATATGCAGCCTTTCTTCGGCTGATAAAATCCGAGCAGAAGCTTTGTAAGCGTACTCTTTCCGTGTCCTGATTCCCCGACCAGTGCATAACTTTTTCCGCTGTCAAAAAACGCACTGTAATCTTCAAATATATTTGTATTTTTACCCGCGTAACCGAATGTTATATTTTTAAATTCTACCGTATGGTAAGCTTTGCTGTTTTTTTGACAAATATTATTTTTTGTATTTTCTTTATTTTCGACGTAAAAATTCTCGTTCGGAGTATCAAGAAACTCGAGAACACGCTGTGCATTTACAAGCCAGCTTGACAGACTCGGTATATACACGCCCATGAGCAGAAAATTATACTGAAACGCTCCGTATATTGAGTACAGGCTTATAAGATTTCCCAGTTTTCCCCCTGTTTTGGTTGTATATAATATTCCAAGTGCAAGAAAAACCAATGCCCCTATAAGGTCAAATGCCGCTCTCAGTGCCGAAATCAAAGCCTCTGTCCGTCCCTGGATTTTCATGTTTTTACCGCAATTTTCATTGGCATTATTATAAGAATCGCTTATAACTTTTTTAAGCGGAAACATTCTTATTGTTTCCATTCCCTGAAGCATATTTGTTACGGATTTGCTTATTTCTTTATTTGCATCTGAAATTTTGCGGCTGTATTTTTCAAGCACAGGTATCATTACAAAATTTAATGTAAGCGAAATTATACATAAAACAAGCAGACCCGCCGTAACAGGAGGGCAAAGAACAAACATAGGTATTATGCAGACAATAACCATAATAACAGGCATCATGACACGCCTTATTCTTGAACCGAACACTCCAGATGCCATGTTTGTATCATATGTAAGTTTCGACATAAATTCTCCCGTATGATGATTGTCATAGAATTCCATAGGAAGCGACAGGGCCTTTCCGTATACAGTATTACGCATATTCGCACCTGTCCGCTTTGCTTCGTCGTTATACAAAACAGCCAGCAATGTCTGTATAATAATTTTAAATATTATTGTAAGAATTATATATTTCACCAGTTGGGTGTCGCGTAAATTTCCTTTTGACACGGCAGTGTCCGTAATTATGCCTATAATTCTTGAAACCAGAACTACCGAAATTCCATCTGCTACTCCCATTCCTATTATTTCCGCAAAATAAAGAACTGCACGGACTCCCTGAAATCTTTTTATCAGCTCTTTTAATATTTTAAAATTATTCATAGGACACCTCATCTTTCGTATCGTACAGCCTTTTATATATTCCGTTTCCGGCTATCAATTCATCATGCGTACCGCTTTCGGCTATAACACCGTTATCCACAACATATATGCAGTCTGCATTTTCTATTGTATTAAGTCTGTGTGCTATCGTAATTATTGTATGATTTTCTTTAATTTCTTCTATTGCCTGTTTTATTTTTTCTTCATTTTCAATATCCACGGATGCTGTCGGCTCATCGAATAATATAAGCCTGGCATCTTTAAGCAAAGCCCTTGCAATCGCTATTCTCTGCTTCTGTCCGCCCGAAAGCATATTTCCCCGTTCCCCCGCATCGGTATTGTAGCCCTGAGGCATTTTCATAATATCATCGTGAATTCTTGCTTTTTTGCAACATTCGATAATGCATTCCATACTTACCGATTCGTCTCCGCAGGCAACATTCCACGCAATCGTCTCAGGAAACAGATAAGTATCCTGCGAAACAAGTGCTATATCTTTTCTTATTAAATCAATATTTTCTTCGCCGATTCTCTTTCCGAAAATCTCCACTGTACCGCCGTTTACTTCATACAAACCGCAAATCAGCTTAAAAATCGTGCTCTTTCCGCCGCCCGATGAACCGACAAAAGCAACATTTTTTCCCGCTTCTATATTAACATTAAAATTTTTTAAAACATTATTTCCCTTAACATACGAAAATGTAACTATTGGATTTTGATTTGCCATGATTATGTC
>OHAN01002710.1_pt1 | contig 11423 bp, 7 predicted proteins | sample 1577121 | NCBI WGS metagenome assembly OHAN01 (sample SAMEA3541554, study PRJEB24748) | human gut metagenome | biome: human gut; feature: human-associated habitat; material: faeces | place: China | collected 2012 | reverse complement strand
ATTTGCGGGTCTGGCTATCGGTCTCTCACTGATACTGGTACATCTGGCTTGTATTTGCTCTGAATGTCATATATTTTTTCTTTGCCAATCACCCCCAGCACAGAACCCGCATACCGGATTATCCATTCCGGCGGTAATTGTTCTCCGACAACACCGGTCAGTACCGCATCCTTATCAAAATATGCACCGGACAGCTGCACCATTTGTCCTATTTTTTCCTGTAAAGACATTTCCGACAGCAATTGCTGTAATTTATATATTTCCATAAATACTCCTTATTTTTACTGCTCTTTTTCCGGTACCGGCAGTGCCGCCGGTCTCTCGCAGGTGGACGGAACCTTCTCAAATGCGCCCGATTTTGCGCTCTTCATAATCTGATCAATCACATCCAGTACATGGTATGCCATTTTGGCATTCGCACGGTTTAGTCTGCCCTCTGCAATTGCTTCTGCCATCTCGGACGGACCGAGGCCGCGGCTGTTTTCGCTGTAGGCAAAGCCATAATCCAGCACTTCCGGAACTGCCTGCTGTGTCCAGTCCTTCACGCCCGGAATGTAGACGATATCGCCGCCGAAATTGTTCGGGTCCACCAGCTTTAAAATACCTTTTTTGCCGTAAATTGTGAATACCGCCTGATCGTTGATGGTGCTGTCGCCATTGACACAGAATGTGCCGGTCACGCCGTTTTTCATTTCCAGAATCGTGAAAGCCTGGCTCTCGTTGCTGTAGTCAAATTCCTGGCCGTATTCCGGGCTGTCCGGGACGACATTGACGCGCTTCGGCGCAAGGTTTCGCACGGACGATACAACGCGATCCACCGGACCAAAAAGACTCACAATTGCCGTCAGATAATAAACACCGAAATCATAGCAGATTCCGCCGCCCGGCATCCGCAGAAAACGGAAGATGCTCGCCAGCAAATCAAGATCGCGGTTTGCGCATGCTTCGAAAGATGTCACCTCGCCGATCAGCCCGTCGTCGATCGCTTTTCTTGCGGTCTGCAGTGCCGATCCAAGGAAGGTGTCCGGTGCGGAACCGAGATAGAGATGTTTCTCCTCTGCCAGCTCGATCAGTTTCGCTGCCGTTTCCGGTGCGAGGGTCATTGTTTTTTCAGTGTAAACGTGTTTTCCGGCTTCCAGTGCCTGACGGATCAGCCCCTCGTGGGTCGGTGCCGGTGTCAGAATGACTACCATTTCAATCGACGGATCTGCCAGAATTTCCTCGTAGGTACAGCCCTTGATGCCATACTGCTCTGCTTTCTTTTTCGCATGTTCAAGATGGCCTGCGCAGCATGCTGCTACCTCAAGATTCTCAAAGTTATGAATCATGTTCGTCAGATAAATATCACTGATCGCTCCGCAGCCGACAACGCCGACTCTCATTTTTTTCGTTTCTGTTGTTCCCATTTGTAAAAATCCCCTTTACTCTTTGTTTTTTGATTCTGTTCTGATAAAAACCCTTATTTTTTTTATACAACGAAATGTCTGAAAAAACAAGCATTCCGGCTCATATTTCACTTTCAAAATGAAAAAACCGCCCACGGTTTCTGCAGATTCTCTGCATCACCGCGGACGGCCTTTTTCTGTTGTTTACTCCACGCTTTTCAGCGATTCAATCATATCAATTTTTCTTAACCGGTAGAACATCATAAAATTGACGAACAGAGCAAACGCCAGGGTAATCAGGGCGCTCCAGCCGTAGCTCCGCGGGAACACGTTTCGTCCGAACATCATCATATCGACCTCGACGGTCTGAATTACGCAATGATGTAAAAACGTTCCAATTCCCATGCCCGCGATAACGCCGAACAGTGTCAGCACCATGTTTTCCCGGTACACGTACGATGCCACCTCGCCGTCGAAGAAGCCGAGCACTTTCAGCGTTGCCAGCTCTCTCTGTCGTTCGGTGATGTTGATGTTGTTCAGGTTGTACAGCACCACAAACGCCAACAGGCCCGCCGATACGATCAGCACCACGATGACGATGTCGAGGGAACGAAGCATGTTGTCAATCTGATCAATCAGGTCGGATGTGAACGAGATTGCCGCTACACCGTCGTACGTCATGATTTTTTCTCCGAGTGCTGTCTCATAATTGCCCGACATGTCCTGATATTTCATCAGAAGCTGGTTGTAGTCCGGCGCTCCGCCGAACAGCTCCTCGTAGAGATCCGGGGCCAAATACAGGTAATGGCGCACGTAGTTTTCGACGATGATCGAAATCTTTACGTCCACAATATCATCGCCTTTTTTCAGCTGAACCGTGTCGCCTGCTTTTACGCCGAGCATCGTTGCTGTCTTTTCGCTGATGGCTGCGCCGCCGTCGGTCGGGAATTCGTAAACTTCTCCGCTTTTCCGGTCTCGGAAGGCATAGAAGTCATTGAAATTCGTCAGTTCTTTCGGCACTTCAAGCACTGCATCCACGGTCTTTTTGTCGGTCTGCAGTTCGATGTTCTGGCAGTACATTTCCAGCAGCTCATCGATGCCGCTGTAGTTTTCCAGATCGGTCTGCAATGCTTCTTTTTCGGATTCATCCACATCTGAATTCAGCACAGCATTCGCCTGATAGGTGAAGAGGCTGACGAACTGGTTTTTCGCAATCGCGGTGATGGAATCCTGAAGGCCGAAACCGACGAGGATCAGACCCATGCATCCGCCGATTCCGATAACGGTCATGAAGAATCGTTTTTTATACCGCACCAGATTCCGCACGGTTGATTTCTGCGTAAAGTTCAGATGTTTCCAGAGTACGCCGATGCGTTCCAGGAAAATCCGTTTGCCGTTTTTCGGTGCTTCCGGCCGCATCAGCTCTGCCGGACCTGCGGCGAGTTCTTTGTAGCATGCCGCGATCGTCGCCACGCCGGTGCAGGCTGCACTCGCCAGAATCGCAAGGCCTCCCTGCTCCCAGTTCAGCGGGGTCATGTAATACGGGAGTCCGGTATACAGCATGCCGTAGGCATTCATAATAACCCAGGGCAGGATTTTTTCTCCAACCACCACGCCCGCGAGAGCGCCGGATACGGTGGAGAGCATCGCGTATGCGAAATATTTAAAGGCGATCACGCCGTCGGAATAGCCGAGGGCTTTTAACGTTCCGATCTGCTGACGCTGTTCCTCGATCATTCGTGTCATCGTCGTCAGGCTGACGAGAGCAGCCACGAGGAAGAAGATAACCGGGAAGAATTTTCCGATATTCGAGATACGGCCGGCATCCTGACCGAAGCTCTCAGTTGACGTTACCTTATTCCGTCCCCAGACGTACCACGTTGGTTTTTTCAGGTCTGCGAGTGTTTTCTCACCGTCCGCAATTTCCTGCTTCGCATCCGCGATTTCTGGTTCGGCGTCGGCTTTTGCTTTTTCGTATTCGGCTTTGCCGTCCTCAAGTTCCTTTTCTTTATCGGCAATTTCCTGTTTCGCATCCGCAAGGGAGATTTTTCCGTCGGCGATTTCCTGTTTCGCGTCGGCAAGCTGGGTTTCTCCGTCGGCAATCGTCTGCTTGGCTTCGGCGAGCTGACTTTCTCCATCGGCGATCGTCTGCTTTGCTTCTGCTAACTGGGTTTCGCCATCGGCGATCGTCTGTTTCGCGTCGGCGAGCTGACTTTCTCCACTGGAAATTGTCTGCTTTGCAGCGGCAAGCTGGGCCTCACCCGACTGAATCGTCTGTCGGTACGATGCAATCTGCTGTTCCCCATCAGCAAGCTGGGCTCTGGCAGCCGCAAGCTGAGTTTCTCCGTCTTTTAATTTACTGCGATTCGTCTCAATCTGAGCTTCTCCGTCGGCAATCGCTGCTTTGGCGGATGCAAGCTGGGCTTCGCCATCCTCAATCTGTTTCTGATAAGCTTCTGCCTGTGCTTCTCCATCCTGAAGCTGGGCAAGAGCCTCTGTAATCTGAGCTTCGCCGCTTTCCAGTTCTTCTTTTGCAGAAGCAATCTGTGCCTCGCCTGCGGCGCATTCCTGCTCTTTTTCTGTTAATTGTGCATCTGCAGCGGCAAGCTGACTTTCTGCGTCGGTAATCTGAGCTTCTGCAGCCGCAAGCCGGGCTTCCGCATCAGCGCTTGCTGCTTCAAACGCTGCGATGTTTTGTTCCAGAAATGTTTTCTGCTCCTGCATCGTGAAAAGCTGCTGTGCTAACTCTGTCTGCTTTGCTTCCAGCGCAGTTTTCTGTTCCAACAGGGATACATATGCTTCATCTTCCTCTGTCAGTCCGTCAAGCTGAGCCTCAATCACCTCGATCTGACCAGTCACTTCTGTCTGCGCAGCCTCCACCATCGGAAGCTGCCTGGAAATCTGGGCTAACTGATCCTTGGCTGTCTCATACTGACTCTTCTGTTCTTCATACGCTGCCTTCTGCGCTTCATACTGTGTGCGTCCTGCAGCGGTTTCTGCTTTCTTGTTGTCCAGTTCCTCGCGTGCAGCGGAAAGCTGCTCCTTTGCAATATTCAATTCCGTTTCTTTTTCGGAAAGCTGCTCTTTTGCAGTATTCAGCTCCGTCTGCTTCCGAGTCAGTTCGGTTTTTGCCGCCGAAAGCTGCGTCATTTTTTCCTCTAACTCTTTTTTGCCGGATGCCAGTTCTGTTTCTTTCTCTGCAATCTGTGCTTTTCCGTCGGAAAGTTCTTTCGCTTTTGCCTCAAGTGTGGTTTTTCCACTTGCAAGTTCATCGGCTTTCTGATTCAGCTCCGCTTTTCCGCTTTCCAGCTCTGCCGCCTTTGCTTCCAGCGTCGCTTTTCCGCTCGCAAGTTCCGCCTCTTTGTCTTTCAGCGTTGCCTTGCCGGATGCCAGTTCCTGCTCTTTATCGGCGATGGTTGCTTTCGCACTGAGAAGTTCCTGCTCTTTGTCTGCAATGGTCTGTTTTCCGTCAAGGAGTTCCTGTTCTTTCTCAGCAATCGTCTGCTTTCCGTCAAGAAGCTCCTGTTCTTTGTCCTTTAACGTCTGTTCGCCGTCGAGAAGTTCCTGCTCTTTGTCCGCAATCGTCACTTTCGCGTCGGCAAGCTGCTGTGCACCGTCATCCAGCTCTGTTTTTGCGTCCGCTAATTTCTGCTCTGCATCAGCGACCTGCTGTTTTGCATCATCAATCTTTTCCTGTCCTTCGGTTTTGACTGCCGTATACCGCCGGTCGCACGCCGCATCCTCGAGCGCTTCAATCTTCGTCTGTACAGCCTTCACCGTCTCATCATACGCATCGCTGTAGCTCGCCTCTTCCTGTGCGCCGTCCGCCTGGACGTAAATCTCTGTATAGAGATCCGAGGTAAATGTCTCCGGAAGCAGCAGTGCAAAACTGTTGATGCTTCCGTTTCCAATCGAGCCCGTTCCCCGGTTCAGATCCATATAATAAGGGAGTGTCGCCGAACCAACAATCGTAAACGTGTCCCCGGTCAGCGAATCTGAGAGCGGATCCTCCGTTCCGGAAGTGAACGTTACCTGATCTCCGATCTCACAGCCGGAACTTTTTAGAAACTGCGTATCAACAAGAATTTCATCCTCTTTCTCCGGCATCCGTCCCTCGACCACGCGCGGCTCATTCACACCGTCCGTCAGCGCAATCAGCTTCACAACCTGCTCGCTCTCGCCGATGTCATGCAGCACTTCCACCGTTTTTCCGCCGTAGACCGCTTTCACGCCATCCGTCTTCGCGATATCCGCCAGATCATCGTCTGTCAGCCCCAGCGTTCCAAGGACTTTCAAATCCATATAATTTACTTCATCATAATACCGGTCCGCCGAAACCTTCATATCTCCTTCCGCCGACCGAATGCCCGAGAAAAACGCCGCGCCAAGAAGCACGATGAAAAAGACTGACAGAAACCGCCCCTTGTTCTTTGTGATTTCCCGGATAAAGTCTTTTCGAAATGCTCTCATCGTCCACCTACCATTCTATCTCTTCCACCGGCGTCGGGTTCTCATTTGTTTTCATTCCCGCCACTTTTCCGTTTCGGATTTTAATCACGCGGTCCGCCATCGGTGTCAGCGCCGAGTTGTGAGTGATGACAATGACCGTCATCCCCTTCTCCCGGCAGGTATCCTGCAGCAGCTTTAAGATCGCTTTTCCCGTCACATAATCGAGCGCGCCGGTCGGCTCATCGCAGAGCAGCAGTTTCGGATTCTTCGCCAGCGCACGCGCAATCGCCACACGCTGCTGCTCTCCGCCGGAAAGCTGCGCCGGGAAGTTATTCTTTCGCTCTTCCAGCCCAACCTCCGCAAGCACCTCCGACGCATCCAGCGGATGCTTACAAATCTGCATCGCCAGCTCCACATTCTCGAGCGCCGTCAGGTTCTGCATCAGATTATAAAACTGAAAAACAAATCCAATATCCTCCCGCCGGTACTGGATCAGCTTCTTGCCGCGGTATTTGCTGATTTCCGCGCCGTCCACCAGCACCTTTCCGGAAGTCGCTGTGTCCATTCCGCCTAAAATATTCAGCACCGTCGTCTTACCCGCACCGCTCGGTCCAACAACAATCACAAACTCACCCTTTTCCACATCAAAACTGATTCCATCCGCGGCCTTGATGGTGACTTCACCCATTTTGTATGTCTTGGTTACATCCTGAAGACTCACATATCCTGCCATGCTCTTGTGTTCCTCCTATGTAAAATTCAATATCCCTCATTTCCTTTATTGTACCAAGCCGTTGCCGTGGCGGCTAGTCCTAAGAAGGCGAATTTACTGTTTTTTTATAAATATTCCTGGGCAGACCGCATTCTCAGCTTTTGCATTTTTCCATACATTTGCAGAATAAAACAGCCGCTACCGTGCTTGCTGCCGTTGCCGCCAGTGCCGGTCCGACAATGGCCGTTGGATGCACGCTGCCATACTGGCTGCGGTATGCAATCACGTTGACCGGTATCAGCTGCAGGGAAGAAATATTTAAAATCAGAAAGGTGCACATTTCCCGGTTTGCAGTTCCTTTCGGAACAGCGGCCGGATTTTTGTTTTTCCGCCGTTCCTCTTCCAGCTCTTCGAACTGTTCCATGGCAAGAAGGCCCGGCGGCGTTGCCGCTGCGCCAAGACCGAATACATTACAGATCATATTTGTGGCAGCCGATTGGATGGCCGGGTGATCCGATGGTACCTTTGGAAACAAAAAGCGCATGACCGGTCCCATCTTTTTTACCAGGCTGTCGATCATTCCCGCTTTCCCTGCAATCTCCATCAGCCCGCTCCAAAGGCCCGTCACACCCAGAAGAGAAATTGCCAGCACAACTGCCTCTTTTGAAGCACGCAGCGCACCGTCTGTCACCTCCGGCAGTTTTCCGCAAAAAGCACCGTAGGCAATGCCAAGAAGAAGCATACCGCTCCAGAGTCTGTTCATGGATTCACCTGCGTTCATCCGTTATCTTTATACGATATGCTTCTTTTCTGTTTTTCATGATATTTTGTTTCAACCCACAGATAAGACGCCGTTGTCACGCCCGCCAGCTTTGTGAACAGCTTTGCCACCGCGGTATCTGTTTTCTGTCATTTCTTTCTTTTGTTCTGTCGTTCACAGCCTCCTGCGCTTCTCTCCATTCCAAAATAAGTTTTGTTTTCCCATAAAATCAATTTTCTTTTAAAAAAATCGGATCATAGGAATCATTAAAAGTTTAATTTATGTTTTCATCTGATTTTTTGTCTAATTTTTATGCCTATTTCATATAGTTTTTCAAATAATAGTATAATAAACACAAATTTTAGCCGGAATCGGATCATTCTATTACATACCAAAACAACAATCCGATGCCCAAAATACAAGAGCGCATTACTTGAAACGCTTGACTTCAGGAGGGAAAATATGAGTGCAAAATTAGTATTAACAGTAAAAGATTCCAATCGAATGGCAAAAGATCTTTCCATGAGCGTCATGGACAAAATGTTTCATCCACTCAAGTACAATAAAATGATGAATTCCAAAGCAAAAATAGGCATCTTTATTGATGACGAAAAAGAAGGAACTTTATATGAGGCATCTAAGACTCCATATGAAATCAGCTTAACTCCTGGCGTTCATCGTATTTCTATGATAGATCCGGCAAAAGACAGCAAAAAAGGGAATGTCAATCTGATGGGGTCCATCATTGGATTTTCTGCAGGCAGCGGCCTCGCAGAACAAATATCCGTCGGCGAAATAGGAAAATCCTTAGCCGGTGCCATGTTTAAAACTGGTGATGGTTACCTGGATCTGGATTTAAAAGACGGAGATATCTTAAAAGTTCAGTGTCAGGCCGGAATTGGCGGAAAAGTATCTATCAAAGTATTAAAATAAGAATTGCCAAAGCATATCATGCAAAGCAATCGGATGACAAGGGAGGCAAAATATTTTTTGCCTCCAACATCATTTTATCAGCAGACACCTGGAGGAAATAAAATATGGACTTTCCTGTTTCGATTCCATGGGAAACTCTTGATCCCGAAATATTACAAAAAGCGATAAATTCAGGTAGTAATTACAGAACCTATTGTGATGAAAAATCATGGGATATTTCTTTTGAAATAGAATTTCTGGAAAAAGAAGAAATCATCTTTCTTCTCCTGGTTGAGCACGGACGCCGCAAAGTCGGAACTTCTGTGCAAAAGACAAATGAACGAACGGAAATTTCCAAATATACAAAAGAAGAACAGGCAAAAATGGTAAATGCTTTTAATCAAAAACTTGATACTTACGAAGCGTGGAACTCTCTGTTTGTCGGACCAACGACAAGTATGTTTGGAAATCATGTGTATGAATCCTATATGGACTATATGTATTCCTGGGATCACTTGGGCGACAGAATTTTTCTGTCCAATTATTATGAACGTCAATTATATTCTGTGCAATCCGATACCCATGTTACAGTAAAAAGCAATCAGGAAGGATATGATTCTATCTATGAGCTGGCGCAGGCAAAGGTAACAGACCATACCTTAGAAGGTATCTGCTGGAATTTTTTCCCGAAGCTCCTGTTTTCCAAGGGAGATCTCGCGGGTGCGCCGTACCATGATGTCTATCATCGTCTGGAAATTCTGACAGATACAGAATATCTGCTTGTTCCGGCGCTGCTTTCACTCAAAGAAAAATATGAAATTACAGCAGTCGCCGGAAATCTGGATTGCCCGCAGATGCATTCTCATGCAATGACACTGAAAGCAGCAGTACAACAAGCTATTTTTAAAAATATCTTTGGAAATCTCTTTCCGGAAAATGGATTTTTGCTACAGAAAGCCCCAAAGAAAATGCTGCTTTCTGCTCAAAAACAGGCAGAGGAATTTTCTGTTGCGTCTATGAATGCCCGAAAATATCCCGAGTTCCTGATGCAGGCAGCTGCAAAAGAAAATTTTCATTGTACAGCCTTTCAGATTCTGCAATTTTCCAACAATCCATATCTGTCGGCCTTTGATAAAACAGATCTTTTCAGAAGATGCATGGCCATCAGTAATCAATCAGAAGAACCAGGAATCTGGAAAGAAACCTATCAGAATCTGCTCCGGGTAATGATCTGCAAAATAACTTTGGAGGAATCTCAGTTCAGCGATCCGGAGAGCATCAAAGAATTACAGGATTTTACAGAACACCAGCAAGAAAAGCTGGAACAGGAAATGCAGTTAAAAATCCCAAAAGAAAAAACTGCTGAAATTTTATTGATGAATGAACTGAAATGTATGCTGGCATGCATTTCCGTCGTAACAGCAGAAAAAATACAGGGACACAAATGCACCGAATTGGCCGAGAAGAGCTGGCGTCTGGCAGAAAGTATCGAATATATATGGAATGCAGAAATTCTAAATCCACAAATCAGAGAAACTGTGTCCAAAGCATTCATCCGCATTTGTATCGGATGTGGATCTATGTATCTTCAGAATGTACAGGAAGAACATATAAATCCCGAGCAGATCCAGGAAGCAGCGGAAGAAATCTCATTACTTCTGTATCATTACAGCGATCTTTTGCTTCCGGAAGAAATGCCGGTCTATCAAATCCCTATCTATCAAACGCTCCAAATTGCAAATATGAGACTGGAGCGAAAGGAAAATGCATTGTACTATGCCCAAAAAGGAGTTGTATTGTGTGATCTGTTTTCTGCTGGTCAGAATGCGCAATTAAATGGTCTCATTCAGGATTCAAAAAACATGTTTCAGCAATATATCAATCAAAATGTACCTGCTGCATCCCGCCCGGCAAAAAAGAAGGGGCTTTTCTCCCGGCTCTTCCAGAGATAGCAGGAGAAAAGCTGTCCCGAAAGAATCCTTTATTTTCCTGGAAGCGCGGTTTATAAGGTGCCTCCATATTCCACAATCATGTTTCGAATAATATCCAGCGTCTCCTCCTGTGACCATGCCATGTTTCCATTCTCCAGAAACTGGCAAAATTCATATAGTTTTTGTGAGAAGCCGGATTCTTTTAAAATGTAATATTGCAATCCATGACTTGTATTGTTCCAAAATGCAATTCCATTATGAACATTAGAGCTACATACAATGGAGATATGTTTCGGCAGCTGGACGAAATTTTCTTTTACACAAATGCAGGAATGAGGTGTGTGCAGCATATATTGATAATAACTTTTCAACAGCCACAGGCGCATCGCAGGATCAAGAGGCTTATAAAGCATATCCGGATAGCCTGCAATGCGTCCCTGCTCCATTAATTGTCGTAAGCCAGATATGCAGAAAATATGTATCATACTTTCCGTTTCCATGTGCCGGATCCGCTGAAAGAGAGAAGATAAGAGCTGTTCTTTTTCCACTCCATCCAGGATGATCTGCTGTTTCAGTACATTTAACGGAATCAGATGCAGAAGACATGGTGAATATTCAATATAATAGTTATGCGTTACATAACCTTCATTCATCATAACATTGACATCTTTTACATAAGCATTTAAATCAGAGCAAAACAACATTTCCTTTGCTATTTTTCTTTCCTGAATAAAGGAATTCTTCAGTAATTGTATTTGTTGCGCATCTCTGAGAATAATTCCTTTCGCCGTATGAAAATTGATTCCAATTGCAATATGGTCTGTGATCAGCCAGTTGGGAAGTAAGCCTGCTTTTTTCGCCTCGGACTCAGCAGAAGAAACGTAATAATAAAATGGTTTGTAGTTTTCATAGTTCATTGCCGGTTTCAGACTGCATATTTTCCGAAGGTTATCCAGTGTATTTTCCGTTGTCTGATTCTGCAGCAAAGGAAAAAGATGCTCTAATCTGCGATAGGGCACTTCATGAATAATCTGAACAAGATATCGTAAATGTTCCAGTGAAATTTCCGGAGTCCATAAGCAAATCGTGGAATCGGAAGCATTTATCATTGCTTTTCGAATACACGCATAAATTGCAAAGATATTGTCCAGCGTCATATCCGTATCCGGAATTCCTGAAACACTTGGAGAAACAGAGACTTGAGGAAATTCAACCACATCCTGCTGGATAATACGGATCAAGGAACTGGAATCCGTCATATCTCCATAATGAAG
>OHAN01002708.1_pt1 | contig 11426 bp, 8 predicted proteins | sample 1577121 | NCBI WGS metagenome assembly OHAN01 (sample SAMEA3541554, study PRJEB24748) | human gut metagenome | biome: human gut; feature: human-associated habitat; material: faeces | place: China | collected 2012 | reverse complement strand
AAAAAACTGACTCCCACTTTTTTTAGGTGTGTCCTAAAAATGGGAGTCAGTTCAATCACCTCCTTTTCTTTTGCCCTGGTGACGGCTTGTCCAGTGAAGCTGTTGCTTCGGTTTTACTCTCCTGTCTATCAGCATCTATTAGCTATTAATAGTTCTTCGATAAAAACTATCAATATCTATCAGTTTCTCAATTATTCCTCAAACCGATGGGAACCGGTCCTTGGCGATCAGCGCATTGAGGAACAGCGCTGGCCTAGGAAGAAAAGACTCTTCTGTTACTGAGCCTGAGACGACTGGGGTGTCGCGGAAGGGCCGACACCGACGCTGGGCCCGATTACGGCTGTGGTGATGTGGGCACTTAAGAACGATCGAGAGGCGGAGCCTTTTGAGTGTCGGACATGGGGAACCTTCCTATGCTGTCCGACGATTGTGAGGAAATTCGGCCGGGGCTTTCGCTGTCTGCTAGCGGCATGCTTCCAGGAGAAAAGGAATCGCTTCTTTCGAAAAATTTATGCACGCGTGCGTAATTTATACACGCGTGCATAAACTCGTTTTTAACTTATGCACGCGTGTATAAAAATTCCCCTTTGTGGGTATATCGGATCCTCCTGCGCTTTTCTTTTAAACGCTTGATTTTCCTTTGTTAACCCGCTTCTCGTCACCCCTCACACCGCTATTGCCGGCGAACGCCAGTGCCTCCGGCCGCCGCTCTTTTAATGGTTCTGCCTTGGCAACTCAATAAAAGTATCGCGTTTCTGAGATTCGGCTCATGCGCGCCAGAAAGTGACCCACCTTTCGGCCAGAACACCAGACTGAAGAACCGCTTCCCGAGGTGGGTACAGATTTCATTGCGCCCGGCATGAAGAGCTGACGTTCGATGCCCTCAGTGGACGTTTCCGCGGCTGATTCGTTGCGGCTATTTCAGGAAACCCGTTTAGGGAACCGCGGCCAAGATTCGCGTTCTTTTCCATCTATCAGGAACTAATAGCTACTCTGGCTTTTCTATCAGCGGCTATTAGTTTTTGAGTAAAAACTCATAGAAGGCTTCAGTATGAGAACTGAGGGAACGCGGGGAGGTTTTGAGTATTCAGACATGAGCAAAGCCCGCGGAGGCGGCTCGCGCGGGCTTTGCGGAAGGGGCGACCGCAGCGGAGTTAGCTGTCTTACATCGCCGGTCCTTCGAATTGAGAGCCCTAGAGGTTAGATGCCAGCTACGGGCTTTTTCCAGGGCTGATGCGGGAGCAGATCTTTGCGGAACCTCTAACTGTTCCAGATCTCTCCGTTCGCATAACTATTATGCTTCCGGAGCCCAAATTTCGCCTCATCGAAAATCCTGTTGTCCCAAGAGATTCAATGATCTACACTTAAAAAGTTGAGGTGATCCGGAGTCTTCCCGGGTCACCTTTTTTCGTTTCCGATTCTTCTGGGAATGGATGAACTCGTCATGGCTGCCGCTCTTCCTTCCCGCTATGCGTATCTATCAGCAACTTATAGATCCTCCATAAAAACTATTAGAAAATCTTAGGAACTATCAGAAAGCGCTTTCTTCTTTCCCACCGCGATTCGGCGTCCCCGATCCGCCTCGAACCGTCCAGGATCAATTCTAGGATGCTGTGCCGATCACCTGCCATCGCGGTCAGATGATCAAAAAGTATCTGACTTGATCACTAATGACACTTGTGTCTGCTTCTAACGGATGAGTTCACTCTTTTTCCTAATCCCGGAACATCAGTGAATTGCTAAACCCTATCCGGCCTAGATTCGAGAGTTCTTTGAGTTGTCTGATTCGTTCATAGATAAAAGTAATATCTGAATATGGTCATAACTTAAACTTGTAAACTGCTTTTGTAGTTTGTATGCCTACAACACGAAACTGACCCCCTCTGTGCCTCAGACCGCTTTATTGTGCCTATCAGTCGTTCTATAAAATCTAATAGCAGCTATGAGTTTTTATGAAATCTCTATCAGAACCTGATAAAACAATTTGTTTTTTGATGCTGGATACTCAAATAAAACGCCGGCGGTCTTTCAGTGAAGACTGCCGGCGTTTCCTGATCTCAGGTGAGTCAGCTGTCACTTGAAAGGATCAGGCAGCCTTCAGATGCGGAACATGCTCATCCTCCGCGTCTCTTACCTCACTTGGGAACAAGGCTATTGCGTTATCCAGGATCGACGGTAAGGTTTCAACAAACCGGATCGTAAGCTCCAGAAGATCTAAGACAGCTTCAGTTGAAGACTCCCTTTGATTCTCGGGGAACAGGACCGGCGTAATTTCACGGAGCTGGCTTATCCAGGCAAGATGCTCCGCGCAGAAGTCTCGTGCCTGAATAAGGTTTGTCGGATCTCCATCCAGCAGAAACCTTTCTATCAGGACAGCCAAAAACTCCACCTGAATTCCAATATGGTCCTCAGGTTCTCCTGTTCTGACCGGCTCAGCTCCGCACCTCAGCATAAAGGCCCGCGCCGCGTCCCGAGCCTTTCCCATTGATAGTCCTTCTTCAAGGACACTCTGCTGGGGAGTTATTGAAGTGTGACCGCTGCCGAAAACCACGGTCCAGCCGGTTTGAAGAGAGGAAAGAGTTCCCATGTCTTCAGTCAGTTGGCGTTCCGCGAGTGCGGCCGTTTCCGGATCATGACTTTCCTTCAGGCTCCTGCAGAGTCCCCGCACTATCTCAGCCGTTTCAGTGTCAAATCCTTTCAGCAGCCAAAGGGAGTGCGTCCGGGCCGTAAGTGAGGCTACAGCCAGTTCCCCCTTCGTTTTTTCATAAGCACTGATCGTCATAGCTCAGACCTTCACTCTCTTGGGATTGAACACGATGTTGGGATTCGTCATCTCCGCCTTCCCCCGATCAAATCCCGGGGCCGTGCGGGTCGCGTTCGGATGACGGCGCTTGACTTCTTCCGCGGAGAGGCACTCCAGAGCTCGGGCGGGGCAGCTCGCCACGCACGCCGGTTTCAGCCCGGCGTCCAGCCGATCCACGCACATATCGCATTTCGTCATATGCGGATGGTTTTTTGCTCCCATCGGCGTTTTGCTGAGGTCCTCAAAGTACTGAGGGACATGCCAGGGGCAGGCCTTCTGACACAAACCGCAGCCGATGCATTTAGCGGGATCATTGATCACGGCGCCGTACTTCGGCTCTTTATGAATCGCCTTCGTGGGGCAGACTTTGACGCAGGCCGGGTCTGAGCAGTGATTGCAGCCCATTGAAAGCGGAATGATCTGAATATCCGGCGCTTTGTGCCCATACACACTGTAGGTAACCCGGCGCCAGTTCTCCTTCATCGTGTTGCGGCGATTAAAGTCGGAGTCATAAGCCTTGGGACCCTTCCCCGCGTGCCAGTCCGCAGGAAGCGCGAGCTTTTCAAGATCTTCATCGGTGAAACCGGAGAGCTTCGCGTCACCTCTTCTGCCCTCATTCCACTCTTTGCAGGCGAGAGTGCAGGTCTTGCAGCCAATGCAGCGTTCCTGATCAAAGTAGAACATCCATTGAGTCATGTTGATTCTCCTCTACTCACTGAGCCGCATCAGCTGAATGCGGGAAGCGTTTTGCTCACTTCACACGCGCGTCCATTCACAACCATGCCGCCCGAACCGCCCGTGCTGGATTTCAGCTGCATCACGGGATCCGGGGCACCCGAAGCCTGATCCTTAAAGAGCGTATTCGCGCATCCGCCGGTATCCACGGGAACCCGATGCAGTTCAGGCTTCCCGTCATAGTCACCGTCATAGACGGCGTCATACATTTCGGTTTTGCTTGGCTGATACCAGGCGCACTGCGGAATAGCGACAACCCCCTCAATCTGCCGTACGGTCACCTCCGCCGGGAGTTTCAGACACCCGTAGTCATTGAAGACGTAAACCAGATCACCGTCCGAAATGCCCCGTTTGGCTGCGTCGCCTGGATTCATGATCACGGTCTGAGCGAACTGATCCTGAAGCATCGGAATGTTGTCGAACTGAGAGTGACTGCGGTTCAGGACATGCGGAGTCATAAACTGCATGGTGTAGCGGCGCCCGCCGGGACTCAGCTTCCCTGAGTGAATATCCTCAAAACCTTCCTCCGCCGGAACATAGCGGCAGGCGGCTCCGTTAAACGCCCGGCCTCTTTCCGCCATAAAGGGGGAGTAGAAATCGATCCGGCCGGTTTCTGTGGGGAATTCACCCGGAGCGTATTTCGTAATCCGGATCAGGCTGTCCTTCGGCTCAACAAGCAGCTGCAGATTCGCGGTCTTCCGCATTTCTTCAAATGTCGGCAGTTTTGCTGCCGGGTTGATTTTCCGGTACGCCTCAGGGATTGAGCTGGTCTTCCACTGAGTCTTCATAACCTCCAGATCGGTTTCCCCATGGCGGCCCCAGTCAAGCCCCAGCCGCTTGGCAATCATTTCATTGATTTCCCGGTCAGGGCGGCACTCATACATGGGTTCCACCACCTTATTGACGACATTGAGATCGGTTCCGGTCTTGCCGAACGTAAAGTAGGACTGCTCAAAGGGAGAGCAGGCCGGAAGAACCAGATTCGAGAATCTCGCGGTTGAGCTCATAAAGCGCTCATAAGTGAGCACGTAGCGGAGTTTCTTCCAGGCGTCGATTTTCGGATTGATAGACGACTGCTGGTTAAAAGTGTCGCCGGTGCCGCCGCCTCTCCAGATCATTTCCACCTGAAGCCGGGGATCCGGTCCAAGATCCACTTTATTGATTGACAGCACATCAGCCCGCAGCTGCTCCGGGGTCCGGAAGTCACGGCCGGTCTGAATCACCTGACTCTGGTTAAAGAGCATGAAGCGGATCGGGGGGTAAGCCTTGGCGGAAGTCATCTTCGGAGCGGGTCCGAGTTTCACGTTGTAGCCATCCACGCGGCTGACGTAGCCGATGCCGCCGCCTCTCACCGTCGCGTTCCCGGTCATGGTCGCGAGCGCCACTTCCATCCAGCAGAAATACATGCCGTTCGATGCCCGCTGCGCGCCGCCTGACGCCGTGCCGGAGAAAAGACAGGCTGGCTTAGTCTTCGCGTAAGTGAGCGCGAGCGTTTCAATCGTCTTAGCCGGCACGCCGGTTATTTCGGATGCCCAGCGGAGAACTCCTTCTTCACCGCCGTGTTCACGCTGAAGCTGATCCAGATACTCAACGAAAGACTCACCTTTCGGAACCGTAAAGGTTCGTCCGGCAAAATCCTCTCCCGTCACAGGATTCTTGATCGAGGAGCGGCTGACAACGCTGTCACCCGGATAGAAACCAAAGGCATATTTCCTCAGATAAGCCTCATCATGAAGCCTGCGGCGATAAATCGTGTTGCACATCGCGGCCATCATGGCCCCATCCGTGCCGGGCCTCGGGCAGATCCAGGGTTTCAGCCCTGGGGCGCCCGTCCCGAGCACCGCAGCCGATTTCGTATAGGTGCTGTCGATCACGACAATCGGGATCCCCATCTCACGCGCCTTCGTGAGGATCATCGTCCATTGATAGTTGGTATTCAGCGGATTGGAAGACCAGATGATGATGAATTTCGAATTCAGCACATCGATCGCGGGGTGCCCCGGAATATCAAGCCCGTAGCAGTTATTGAGGCAATCGACCTGATTCCCGATCGAGGTGCTGCCAAACGTTCCGAGATAAGGGCCGAAATACCCAAGCAGCGTATCCCCCACACCCCAGGCCGGGATATAGCCAAGTTCCTTTTTCCGGGCGATGGTTTTTTCAATTTCAGCGCAAGCCCGATCCAGCGCCTCATCCCAGGAAATACGCTTGAAGCCGGACAGATTGCCGCGCTCGATCGTCTGCAGCAGCGGATACTTCAGCCGGTCTGGCGCGTAAAGACGCTTCCTTTCTGAATAACCTCTTGCGCAGCCTCTTCTCTGTATCGGAATAATGGAGTTATCCGCCCTGTCACTTCCGGCGAGCGGGATATCGCCGGCTGAAGTGATAGCAAGCAGTTTGCCGTCTCTGACATAGGCCTTCAGCATGCAGCTGCTGTGGCAGCGCACATCGTGATAGGTGTTGATGACCTTAACGTTCGAATCAAGGAGTTCTTTGGGTGAGACCGCGGTCAGCACACCCGATGTTTTTTCCGCAAGCGCGTCAGCCCATGGAATCGCGGACGCGGCACCCGCCGCGCTGAGTGTTTTCAGCAATGCACGCCGGGTCAGGTTAAAGCAAAAAGTCATTTTGTCCCCCTGGATTTACGCGAAACATCAGAGGAGTCCGAGGACCGTTCCGGCGGGACTGCGCAGTCATCGATTGCGCAGGACGTCGGGACAGAATCGGCGGCTCTTTCCTGATAGTTCCTCCAATAACTACTCATAAAGTCTAGGAAGGTACTTTGTATTCAAAACGACTTTATTAAGCTCTGAAACGACATTCATACAAAAAGCCATTTATTGATATATCTATTTGAATAAATGTATTTATTTAATTATGTCGCTATTAATTAAATGAATAGCGGTGTGCGAAAAATTTTGAGTCCCATCTCTTAAAAAACGATTGATTTTTGATTCTTTTCAAGAAATTTATAGTTCATAAGAGCTAGGAGTCCTTCGGAACCGATGACCTCTCCGCGGCTTTTCTGCCTCTCGTCTCCTGATCGGTTAGGATGAGCTGTCGGGGGACTGTTTCCTGTTCCTCTGCGACTCCGATTCAACCCGTGCCGGAACACCATGACATCTGAGATCCGAAAAGCTTTTCTCTCTGACAATCTTTCTGAACAGAAAGACTGGGTGGTCTTTGCCCGGAATTCGGAAGCCGGTCATTCCCGGCCTGAGCACGTGCATGACGTGGCGCAGCTCCTCTACGCGGAGTCCGGCGTGATGCTGCTGGTTTCGGGAGGCATCCCGCGGCTCGTCCCGCCGCATCAGGCGCTTTGGATTCCGGCTGGCGTCCCGCATTCCCTCACCTTTATTACGGAAACGCGCCTCAGGACGCTTTACTTCCCCGCGGATGCTTCAAAAAAAGTGTCCACTTCGATCCGGGCGATGGAAGTGTCTGATCTCCTCCGGGATCTGATCTCGGAGCTCTTCAGGAATACCTATCCGCCATCCGTTCAGAAGCAGATGAGCCGTCTGGTGCTGAGTCTTCTTCATGGAACAGCGCCGACCGCGGATCCTCTTCCGCTTCCCACGGATCCCGTGCTCCGATCCGCAGCGGAAGGGATCCTCCGGGAAAGCCGCTGGGCGGTGCCGCTTGAGACCCTCTGTGATGAAGTCCACCTGACGCCCAAAACCTTCGAGCGAAAGTTCCTGAAAGACACGGGGATGACTTTCAAAGCCTGGAAATCCGCTGCCCGCCTCTGCGCCGCGCTCGACTGTCTCGCGAAAGGCATGTCCATCAAGCAGACCGCGCTTCACCTCGGGTTCTCGGGTCCCGGCCCCTTCAGCGCCGCCTTCACGAAATTCTTCGGGCTGACTCCCGGTTCACTCGTTCAGTCGCTCGAAAAACAAAAAGACCGCTGACCTAAAACACCGGTCAGCGGCTGAGGGAGGTTAGTTTGTTATTCGGGGTTTTACGGCTCAGAGCTTCTTCGGAAGCGCGAGAGCGAAGATCCCGGCGAGCGGCATGAAGGATGCCGCGAGGAACACATTCTCAATCCCGATGATGTCGGCGAGCCACCCGAAGAACGCGGCGGCGGCACCGCCAAGACCGAATGTCAGCCCGAAGAAGACACCGGACACCATGCCGGTGTGACGCGGCGCGACATCCAGCGCGCAGACGAGAATCGCAGAGAAGGCGGACGAAATCACGAAGGACACGAGGATCACGAGCGCGATGACACCCCAGAAGCCGACATAGGGCACGAGGAGCGCGAACGGCGCCGCGCCGAAGATCGACCCGAAAATCACCTTCCGGCGTCCGAAGCGGTCAGTAATCGGACCGCCAAGCAGCGTTCCCGCGGCTCCCGCGCCAAGGAACGCGAAGAGCGCGTACTGAGCGGTCACCGGATCCACATGGAATTTCTCCATCACGTAGAACGTAAGGAAGTTTGTGAGGGACGAAATGTAGACCTGCTTCGAGAACATCAGTATGAAGAGAATCGCGAAGATGAACTTCACGTTCCAGGCGGTTCCTGAGCCATCGCCAGAGACCACGCTTTTCACGGCTTCAGGCGGCGTCCGGTGATAGGTTTTCGCGACACCGACGAGAAGCAGGAACGCGAGCGCGGCGGACAGACTGAACCATCCGATACTCGACTGCCCATACGGAATGACGACGAGCGCCGCGGCGATCGGGCCCATCGCGGAGCCGGCGTTTCCGCCCACCTGGAACACGGCCTGAGCGAAACCCCGCCGGCCGCCCGAGACATCCTGAGCGGTACGGGAGGATTCCGGGTGAAACACGGCGGACCCGCATCCGATCAGGGCGACCGAAATCAGAATGGCGGGAAGCGTCGTCGCGTGAGCGAGAAGTATCAGACCGAGCCCGGAGAGCAGCATGCCGCAGGGGAGAGCGGCCGGCATCGGGTGACGGTCACTTACCGCCCCGACAAAGGGCTGAAGAAGAGAAGAGGTGATCTGCACGGTGAGCGTGATGAGACCCACCTCAGCGAACGTCAGCGCGTTCGCTTCCTTCAGGACAGGGAGCGATGCCGGAATCACCGACTGAAGCAGATCATTCAGGAAATGCGCCGCGCTGATCGTGAGGAGAATTCCCATCGCGGCCGTTTGATTTTTTGAATCCATCTTTTTGGTCCCTCCAACGCGGACCTCAATATTTCTGATGGAGTCAGTTTATGTACGGGGCTTATCGCTTAAACGACATTAGTAGATTCTGAAACGACATTCTGAGAGATCGGGTTTCTGGTTCTGGGCATCGGATCGATTTATCAGAAATCCCATAGTTTCTATCAGCTTTTATGAGTTTCTGATAGTTCCTATTATTTGCTATTAGTTTTTATGGATAAAACCTTTAAATACCCGCGAGTCTTCGCGGCGGCAGGGAGGATCTCCCGCAGGCGTTCAGGGTCCGGATCGATCATCCGCCCCCTCTCATCCAACGGGCGCCCCGTCTCCCCCCTTTCATTAAATTCTATGAGCGGCTCCATAAATCCTGATAGCAGCTATTAGCTGCTGATAGCTTTTCTATATCCGGATACCAATGAACCTCCGGCGCCGCCGCTCCCGGGAAGTTTTGAAGTTTTCTATAAAATCTATCAGGCGCTATTAGTTTTTCATGAAGTTCTATGAGAAGCTGATAGAGAAAAGACCGGCATTCCCCGAACCGCTTCCCCGCTTCACAAAAAGACTCCAAAGGCTTCCACTCATGACGCTCGTCTATCAGGATTCCGCTGACTGGCTTCTTTTCGATCAGTTTTCGGAAGCGGTTTTTATGCACCCGGAGCACTATCACGACCGGGCGGAGCTCTTCTACCCGAAAACCGGCGTGACGCTCGTTTTCTCAAAAGGCGTCCCGCTTATCGTTCCGCCGCACCGGGCGCTCTGGATCCCGGCACATACCTATCACAGCTTTGCCTTCGTGTCGGGGACCCTGCAGCGGTCACTCTTCTTCCCGGCTGAGGCGTCAAAGATCGTGTCGACCGAGATCCGCGTGATGGAAGTGACACCGCTCCTCCGGGAACTCATCATGGGGCTTTTCGACTCGAAGTTCCCGATGCCGGTTCAGAAGCGCATGAGCCGTCTGATCCTCGATATCCTGCATGAGGCGCCGGTGACACCGAATCCCCTGCAGCTCCCGCCTGAAGGTCCGCTGCGGACGGTGGCTCAGAGTGTCATGCAGGATCAGCGATGGACGGTGCCGCTAGAGGCGATCTGCGCCGAAGTCCATATGACCCCGAAAACCTTTGAGCGGCATTTCCTCAAGGCGACCGGGATGACCTTCAAGGCGTGGCGGGCCGCGGCGAGGCTCTGCCTGTCGCTTGACCTCCTCGCCTCCGGTATCGGCATCAAGCAGACCGCGCTTGTCCAGTTTATCCGCAATCAGAACGGCTATCAGAACTACTCCAGCCGAAAGATTACCGACTATATGAAGGATATCGGCTGTCTGACCATAAATGAGGATAAGAGCAATACCGTTCACCTCGGCAAGATCAAGGACGGCAAACGTTCCCTGCCTCGTGTTCTGCTGATTGATGTAGAGACGCTGCGTGACAACGCCGAGAAATATGAACTTTTCGCAGAACAGGCGCGCGAGTAATCCCGTTCTCAGTATAGCACCTGCGGCATCGAGCCGCAACACAGGCGCGGTTCCGCAGGTGTCTGATATGGCGAAATCCGATTATCCCCACCAGCCGCATATATAGTATAACAATGGAAAGAATATACAATGTCTCCGTTATCCACCCAAACCAAAGGAGGTTACCCTCATGCTCAAGTCCACACCCACCTGCCCTCTCCCCGACATCCGCGAGGCGCGCATTGACCCGACCCTACCGGTGAACGAGCGGCTGCGCCTGTTCGCCGCCGCCATCGGCGATCCGCACCGCTTCCGCGTCGGCGACACTGAGGTCGAGGTGCTGTTCGACGACAGCGCGCCCAGCCTGCAAGCCTGCCTGAGCGGCATGTGCAGGCAGCTGCAATAGTGTCAAAAACCGGATATTACGTCCCGAAACTTGCGGTACGCTGCGCGCTGTGGTACAATAAATGTGCAAACACAGCCATCAGCGTGCCGCCTGTTTTTTTGAAGGAGGCACACAAAATGGCACGAAAAAGTAAATACGAAAAACAATCCAACAAATTATCCACAGCCCTGTGGAAACCGGCGCTGTATATCCGCCTGTCGCGTGAGGACGGCGACCGCGAAGAAAGCAACAGCATCGCCAGCCAGCGCGAGCTGCTGACCGAGTTCGTAGACACGCAGACCGACATGACCTCACCCCGGCTGTATACCGATGACGGCTACACCGGCACGGATTTCGACCGGCCGGACTTTCAGCGCATGCTCAATGACCTGCGTGCAGGCATCATCAACTGCGTCATCGTCAAGGACCTGTCGCGTTTCGGCCGTAACTACGTCGGCGTCGGCGAGTATCTGGAACACGTTTTTCCCCTGCTGAACGTGCGCTTCATCTCGGTCAGCGACAACGTGGACAGCTACCTCGACCCACGCTCGGTGAACAATCTCGTCGTACCGTTCAAGAACATTCTAAATGACGAATACGCCCGCGACATCTCGAACAAGGTCCGCGCTTCGCTTGACCTGAAGCGCCGCCAGGGCAAATTCATCGGCTCGTTCGCGTCCTACGGCTACCGCAAAGACCCGAATGACCACAGCCGTCTGCTAATCGACGAAACAGCCGCTGCGATTGTACGCGACATTTTCGACTGGTTTATCAGCGGCACGAGTGTGCTCGGCATTGCAAAAAAACTGAACGCCATGGGTATCCCGAACCCGTCCGCCTACAAGCGGCAGCAGGGCATGAACTACTGTCACCCCGCATCGGATAAACTGGACGGTCTGTGGCCGGACAGCTCGGTTCGCC
>OHAN01002703.1_pt1 | contig 11434 bp, 7 predicted proteins | sample 1577121 | NCBI WGS metagenome assembly OHAN01 (sample SAMEA3541554, study PRJEB24748) | human gut metagenome | biome: human gut; feature: human-associated habitat; material: faeces | place: China | collected 2012 | reverse complement strand
TTCTTTATATTTTTGTAAGATTTCCTGTACACGTCTTGCTGTCTCATAATGCTCTTTTCCAACGATGTCTTCTTCGAGAATACGCGAATTTGACTCCAGTGGATCGACTGCAGGATAAATACCCTGCTCTACGATCTTTCGTGAAAGAACGGTGGTTGCATCCAGATGGGCAAATGTTGTTGCCGGAGCCGGATCCGTCAGATCATCCGCAGGCACGTAGACAGCCTGTACCGATGTAACAGATCCGTTCTTTGTAGATGCAATACGCTCTTGCAATTCACCCACTTCTGTAGCAAGTGTCGGCTGATATCCCACAGCAGAAGGCATACGTCCAAGAAGAGCGGACACTTCTGAACCTGCCTGCACAAAACGGAAAATATTATCAATAAAAAGCAATACATTCTGTTTTTCTTCATCACGGAAATATTCAGCCATCGTAAGACCGGTCTCTGCAACACGCATTCTTGCTCCCGGCGGCTCATTCATCTGTCCAAACACTAACGCAGTCTTATCAAGTACACCGGAATCTTTCATTTCTGACCAGAGATCATTTCCCTCACGGGAACGCTCTCCTACACCGGTAAAAATGGAATAACCACCATGTTCTGTTGCAATATTTCGGATCAATTCCTGGATCAAAACGGTTTTGCCTACGCCGGCACCGCCAAACAGACCGATCTTTCCACCTTTGGCATATGGTGCGAGCAGATCAATAACCTTAATGCCTGTCTCTAAAATCTCTACCACAGGACTTTGTTCTTCAAATGTCGGTGGTTCTCTATGGATACACCACTTCTTTTCTGTTGCCAGAGATTCTCCATTATCGATCGTATCCCCAAGAACATTAAACAATCTTCCTAATGTTTTTTCACCAACAGGAACCTGAATTCCTCCACCGTTTGCAACCACTTCCATATCCTTGCAAAGACCTTCACTCGAAGCGAGCATAATACAGCGTACCGTATTATTTCCTATATGCTGTGCCACTTCCATCACACTGCGTTTTCCCTGGTTTTCTACTTCTAAGGCATCCTTAATAAATGGAATGTCATTATTCGGAAACTCGACATCTATAACAGGTCCCATTACCTGAACGATCTTTCCTTTTTTCATATCAAGCAGATCTCCTTTCCTGTTATTCTGTACTCTCGTTATCTTCTCAAAACGAATCCTTTTGGCTGGATTCTACGTTCAGAAAATTCTATGAGTACCTTTATTTTTTCTTCTTACGTTTTTGTGCTTTTGCACCACTGATCACTTCTGTAATTTCCTGTGTGATCGCTGCCTGGCGTACGCGATTATATTCAACCTGAAGTAATTGCAGCATTTCTTTTGCACTTTTTGATGCTGCTTCCATTGCCATCATCCGCGAATTCTGTTCACTGGCATACGATTCCACTAAAGCTCCATATACAAAACCGGTTACATAATTAGGAACCATATGATCTAAAACAGATTCCAAAGAAGGCTCTGCTTTTAACTCTTCCTGATAAACATCTACCGGTACGGCACTTTCAAAATCTTCTTTATCCAAAGGCAATAGCTTTAATACTTCTGTCTCTACTAAAAAAGCATTTTCCATCTTGGTATATACAATGTCAATCTCATCTACTTCATTTTGCATATACAGTTCCATGATACGTTCTACGATCACTCTGGCACGATGCAAAGAAGGATTTTGTACTGTATATTGAAAATTAGTATCTACATCCAGTCCCTCTCTTGCAAAATATTGTCTGCCAAGCTCTCCTACTACAAAGAGCCTGTTATGCTCACTCTGCTCAAAAAGTTCATGTGCTTTCTTGATCACATTGTGATTATACGCCCCTGCAAGACCTTTATCTGCCGTGATCACTAAATATCCTTTTCGTTTCTTTTCTTCTGCCTGTTCTCTGCCATATCCAAAGAAAACACTTTCTGTATCCGGCACATGGCGAAGAAAACGGTTAAATGCCATTTGCAAAGAATAAAAATACGGTTCTGTATCTTCTAAACGCTGCTTTGCATTGCGAAGTTTGGAAGAAGAGATCATATACATTGCATTTGTGATCTTCATGGTATCCTGTATACTTTTCATACGCTTCTGGATTTCTTTCGTATTTGCCATACTCATCCTCCATTCCTTTGCCAAAGTCTTTTTTAGGCAAAGTTTTTTTCACATAACATTTTTATGTTACGATTCCATCTCTTTAAATTCTTTTGCTGCCGTTACGATCGCCTGTGTCAATTCGTCTGTCAGAACTTTTTGGGTATTGATCTGTGTAACGATCTCCGAATGAGATGTTTCAAAAAATGAAAGCATTTTATGCTGAAATTCTTTGATCTTCTTTTCGTCTACATCCATAAAAACTTTATGTGTTGCCGATACCAATGTAATAACCTGGCTTGCTAAATCCATCGGCTGGCATAATGGCTGTTTTAACAGTTCCATCAACCCTTTGCCATATCGTAACTGTGCCTTCGTTGTATCATCCAGATCAGAGCTAAACTGCGTAAAAACTTCCATCTCACGAAACTGTGCCAGATCAATTCGGATTGTTCCGGATGCTTTTTTCATGGCTTTTGTCTGTGCCGCTCCACCCACTCGTGATACAGAAAGCCCAACATTGACTGCCGGACGCATACCGGAAAAGAACAGATCACTCTCTAAGAAAATCTGACCATCCGTAATAGAGATCACATTTGTCGGGATATAGGCTGATACATCGCCAGCCTGTGTTTCAATAATAGGAAGTGCCGTGATCGAGCCACCTCCAAGTTCTTCACTTAATTTGCTTGAACGCTCCAACAGTCTGGAATGCAAATAAAATACGTCTCCCGGATATGCTTCACGTCCCGGTGATCTTTCTAACAAAAGAGATAATGCTCGATATGCTACAGCATGTTTAGACAGATCATCATAAACGATCAGTACATCTTTTCCCTGATACATGAAATACTCCGCCAATGCTGTACCGGAATATGGTGCAATATATTCTAAGGATGCAGAATCACTTGCTGTCGCAGAAAGCACGATCGAATAATCCAGTGCATCATGTTTTTGTAATGTATTTACGATTTTTGCAACTGTAGATGCTTTCTGACCGATTGCAACATAGATACAGATAACATCTTTCCCTTTCTGGTTCAATATCGTATCGATTGCAATGGATGTTTTCCCTGTCTGTCGGTCTCCAATGATAAGTTCACGCTGTCCGCGACCAATCGGGAACATAGAATCAATTGATAAAATACCGGTTTCTAACGGCTGATCAACGGACTTCCGATCTACAATTCCCGGTGCCTCATGCTCGATCGGACGATAGTCTTTTGCAGCGATCGGACCTTTTCCATCAATCGGTGCACCCAAAGCATCCACGATTCTTCCAAGATAAGCCTCTCCTACCGGAATGCCTGCCATCTTTTTTGTTCTTGTTACTTTTGTACCTTCCTTGATCCCGTTATCTCTTCCCAAAATGATACAACCGATCTGGTCTCTTTGAATATCCTGTACCATTCCTTTGACACCATTTTCGAAAATAACGATCTCGCCATACATTGCATGCTCTATTCCGTAAATCGTAGCAATTCCGTCTCCTACCCAGATTACGGTACCAACTTCATGCTCTTTAAATTCCAGATCAAAATTTTCAATCTCTGTTTTCAAAATAGAGATCACTTCTTCTGAGTTGATCGCACTCACAGTATCACCTCCTGGTTAATTTATTCTCTAATTGCCGCAAACGACCTTCCATACTCCAGTCCATTTCGATGTCGCCAACCTGTATGATAAAGCCACCGATCAATTTCTTTTTCTCGATCCATTCGATCGTTACTTTTTGGGCATGAAATCGTTTCGCTAACGTTTCCTGTATCTGTTCTATTTCTCTTGTATCGGGTTTTTGCACATAATAGATTGTTGCAAGGATCTCCTGCTCTTTTTTTCTTCTATGCTTGTCATATGCCGCAAAAATATCCTGAATCTTATTAAAATCATGATGCACTGCAACAACCTTTAGAAATTTTCTGATTCCTTCCGGGAAAACAGCATCAATGATTTTTTCTTTTTCTGCAAGACTCACAATAGGACTTTTAAGAGCTTCTAAAAGCATCGGCTGCTCAAAGATTACTTTTTTTGTATCTTCAATCTCATTTGCCAAAATAGCAGACTCCAGCAAAACCAATCCATAGTTATTCGATATCTGTGTCATATGTTTCACCTGCTTTTTTCGTAAATTCCCGGTAAAAAGCTGCATTTTGTTCTTTTGTGTCACCGTCAAGCAATACTTTTCTTGCGGCTGTCAACGCCAATGCACTGATCTGCGACTGCACATCACCAAGCATTTTTTCTTTTTCCTGACTTGCAGCCACATTTGCTCTTTGCACCACTTTATCTGCTTCTTTCTTTGCCTGATCCAGTCTTTTCTCATATTCACTGTCGGCTCTTGCTTTGGCATTTTCCAAAATTCTGTTTGATTCTTCTTTTGCATCATGCATCAATGCTTCATATTGCGTTTTCATTTCAGCTGCCTGTTCTTCTTTTGCTTTGGCATCCGCAAACTGCTTTGCAAGCATTTCATCTCTTTTTTGCATAATATTTCGAATCGGGCCGATCAGGAAATGTCTCAATATCAAATACAGAACGATCAGATTGATTATGGTAAAGACAATGCCATCTAATCTTAACATCCTCTATTCCATCCTTTCCATGATTTCCGGTATCCCGGATTTGCTATGTTTATCGTAATAACAAAATGATCAATAAAGCGATAACAAAACCATAGATTGCTGTTGCTTCTGCAAGTGCACAACCAAGGATCAATGTTTTGCTGATCTTTCCGTCAGCTTCCGGCTGTCTTGCGATCGCATCGACTGCTTTTGAAGTTGCAATACCAATACCTACACCTGCTCCAATACCTGTTAAAACTGCTACACCTGCTCCTATTGCTAATAATGTTGACATAATCGTATCTCCTTTTTCTTTGTTTATTCTAAAGCTTCTTTCAAAAATAATGATGTTAAAAATACAAACACATATGCCTGGATCAATCCGTCAAAAATATCAAAATAAAAACTAAACGGAATCGGTAACAAAACAGGCAATATTAATTTAATCAGTTCCATAACAACAAATGCGCCTAATACATTACCAAAAAGACGCATACACAGCGACAATGGTCTGATGAAAACTTCCAATATATTAATGGGAGCGATCACCCATACCGGCTGTGCAAAACTTTTAAGCCAGCCTTTTGTTCCTTTCTTTCTTATCCCTGCCATTTCGATCAGAATAATACTCATGACCGCTAATCCTGCCGTTACACCCATGTCTTTTGTCGGTGGTTTCAGCCCGACCAGACCGATCAGATTTGCAACGCCGATATATAACATAACCGAGATCAGATATGGTATGTATTCTTTCCCTTCTTCTCCAAGAATATCTTCAAAAAAGCCATATCCGGCACTCACAGCTGCCTCCATCATCTTTTGTCTCCTGCCTGGATTCTCCACGCTTAAATTTCTCGTCAGTAAGAACGATACTATAAGCAGCACTGCCATAATGATCCATGTAACGACAACTGACTCCGGAACTTTAATCCCGCCAAATACAGGGATGGTAAATGCGGTATCACAATTTAATTCCTTTAATAAGTCACCTGCCAGATTTCCCGTAATCATCGCTTCCTTTCTTTATCAATTTTTTTGCAAAAATCTTCTTTTTTATGACTTGTTAGATTAAAAAATGAATATTCGTGCAAAAATAAAAAACTTGTCAAATAGGTCCCTGATCCCGTCCCCTTTAACAAGTCGTTTGCATTGTAATTTATGTTTTGCATTTTGTCAATTTTATGTCAACCACCATAAAATACCGTTTTTTTTGTGCAGATTATAAAAATATATTCTGATTTTTTTTGTTTTTTTATTTGTTTTGCTTCTTTTCTTTTTTTGGCTTTGCGTTCTATTTTTGCATTTAGCGATATTTGATAAGGATATTCTCTAAAACCCATTATTTTTTCATGAAATACCTACAAAAAAACAGCCTATCTGTCATTTCTTTCTTTTTTAAATTCTACTTCCATTTTCTTCCTATTTTTCTTGACTTTTCTGTTTTTTTCATAATATCATTCTTATTTTTTATACAATTTCTCGGTTTACAAAGAAAATATACCTTCTCATTGCTTTCTTATTCCTCTTTCTTTCATTCATCTGTTCTGACAATATACTTTTGATAAAAAGCTCTCTTTCCTATTTTTCCGTAAACACAAAAAAGACAACATTTCTGCTGCCCTTTTTGTGTGTTTATAGGATTGTTTTCTATCAAATTATAAGGTCTACGGTAAATTCGTATACCCCATCAGTTTTTCATCGACTTCTCTGGCTACATGACGACCTTCATTAATGCCCCATACTACCAAAGACTGACCACGATGCATATCACCTGCCGTAAAGATTTTATCCACAGATGTCTGATATTTTCCCGGTTTTGTTTCTACATTGGTACGTGCATTCAGTTTTACTTTAAATGCTTTTGCAATATAGTCCTCTGTACCAAGGAATCCTGCTGCGATCAGAACATAATCTGCCGGAAGTTCAAACTCACTTCCCTGAATCTCAGTCATATTCATACGACCGGTCTTTGGATCTTTCTTTGGTTCTAACTTTACAAGTTTTACTTTCTTTAAGACACCATTCTTGTCAGCGATAAACTCTTTGACCGTTGCCTGATAAATACGCGGATCTTTTCCATAGACAGCGATTGCTTCTTCCTGACCATAATCTGTCTTACATACTCTGGGCCATTCCGGCCAAGGATTGTTTGCTGCTCTCTGATCCGGCAGCTTTGGCATCATTTCAATCTGTACGACAGATTTTGCCCCCTGACGGACTGCAGTACCAACACAGTCATTACCGGTATCTCCACCACCGATCACAACAACATTTTTGCCTTTGGTATCAACCCATCCTTCTTTCTTGCCCGTGAGTACATGCTTCGTAGAGCGTGTTAAGAAATCTACCGCAAAGTAAATTCCCTGTGCTTCTCTTCCCGGTGCCTTGATATCACGCGGATGAGAGGCACCACAGCATAAGATCACACTATCATATTCTTTTAACAGTGTTTCTGCTTTGACATCTTTTCCTACATTGGTATTCACAATAAAATGAATGCCTTCTTCTTCCATGACTTTCTGCTTGCGGTCGATCACCCATTTTTCCAGTTTCATGTTCGGAATACCATACATCAACAGTCCGCCGATATGATCGTTTCTTTCATAAACCGTGACATCATGTCCTCTTTTATTTAACTGATCTGCTGCAGCAAGACCGGAAGGACCGGAGCCGACAATGGCTACTTTCTTTCCGGTTCTGACCTTTGGCGGCTTTGCTTTCATCAGACCATTTGCATAACCATATTCAATGATCGCATTTTCATTTGCTTTACAACTGACCGGTTCTCCATTGAGTCCGCAGGTACAGGCAGCTTCGCAAAGTGCCGGGCAGACTCTGGATGTAAACTCCGGGAAGTTATTTGTCTGGCGAAGCATCTGAAGTGCTTTTTCTAAGTTTCCATGGAACAACAGATCATTCCATTCCGGTACTAAGTTGTTTAACGGACAGCCTGATGCCATGCCATTGATCATCATACCTGACTGACAAAACGGAACACCACAGTTCATACATCTTGCTGCCTGTGTTGCACGATCCTTGTCACTCATAGGTGTATGGAACTCATTAAAGTTCTTAATACGTTCCAGAGGTTCTACTGCTTTATTATCTTTTCTATCATATTCCATAAATCCGGTTGGTTTACCCATAATAGTCCTCCATTCTGAATCGATCCTTACGCTTTATGATGCATTGGGAAATGCGATGCAAACTGTTTATTTGCAAGCATATTCCCTGCATTAAGACATTTTCGATCTGTTTCTTCTATATATTATGCCTGTTTTTTATGTGCATAAAATGCTTCGATCTGTGCCTGTTCATAACCAAGACCATGTTCTTCCATCTTTGCGATCAACTGAAGCATCTTACTGTAATCATAAGAGATGATCTTCTTAAATTTAGGAAGGTATTCGCTAAAGTTATCTAAGATTTCTTTTCCTCTCTTTGATCCGGTTGCTGCAACATGCTCTTCGATCATTTCCTTTAATTCCAATACGTCGTATTTATCAGAAACGATTTCAGAAGAAACAAGTTCTTTGTTTAATTTCAGATAAAGGTCACTGTTTTCATCGAGTACATAGGCGACACCACCGCTCATGCCGGCTGCAAAGTTCTTACCGGTTGGTCCGAGAACCACAACACGTCCTCCGGTCATATATTCACATCCATGATCGCCAACACCTTCCACAACGGCTGTTGCACCTGAGTTGCGGACACAGAAACGTTCCCCGGCAATACCATTGATAAATGCTTTACCGCTTGTCGCACCATATAATGCAACATTACCGATAATAATATTATCCTCTGCTTTGAAGTTCGAACCTGCCGGTGGATATACAACGATCTTACCGCCTGACAAGCCTTTTCCAAGATAATCATTCGAATCACCGACAAGCTCTAATGTCAGACCTTTTGGAATGAATGCCCCAAAACTTTGACCACCGCTTCCGTGACATTCTACTGTCAATGTATCTTCTTCTAACTTATCAGAGAATTTCTTTGTGATCTCTGATCCTAAGATTGTACCAAGGGTTCGGTTGATATTTGTAACATCCACGGAAATCTTTGTCTTTTCACCTGACTGTAATGCTTTCTTGAATTTTGGCAGGAATACTTTTTCATCGATCGTCTTTTCTAATTCAAAATCATATTTGTTCTTTTCGATGTATTTATTTTCTTTTCTTTCATTGGCAAAAGAAGAATCTAAGATCGCACTCAGATCAACTTTCTTCGCTTTCGCATTTTCATCGTCCTTGACCTTCAAAAGATCGGTACGCCCGATCAGATCATCCACTTTACGGATACCAAGCTTAGCCATATATTCACGAAGTTCCTGTGCAATAAACTTCATGAAGTTTTCTACATATTCCGGTTTACCCTTGAAACGCTTACGAAGCTCCGGATTCTGGGTTGCAATACCTGCCGGACAGGTATCCAGATTACATACACGCATCATGACACAGCCCATGGTTACCAGCGGAGCGGTTGCAAAACCAAACTCTTCCGCGCCAAGACATGCAGCAATGGCCACGTCTTTACCACTCATCAGCTTTCCGTCTGTCTCAATTCTTACTTTATTACGCAGTCCGTTCATAATCAGTGTCTGATGTGTCTCTGCCAGACCAAGTTCCCACGGAAGACCTGCGTTGTGGATGGAACTGCTTGGCGCAGCACCTGTACCACCGTCATATCCGGAGATCAGGACAACCTGTGCACCGGCTTTTGCAACACCGGCTGCTACGGTACCGACACCTGCCTCGGAAACCAGTTTTACGGAAATTCTTGCATCGCGGTTTGCATTCTTTAAGTCAAAGATCAGCTGTTCAAGATCCTCGATGGAATAAATATCGTGGTGTGGTGGCGGGGAGATCAAAGATACACCCGGTGTGGAAAGTCTTGTCTTGGCAATCCATGGATATACTTTCTTACCCGGAAGATGTCCACCTTCACCAGGCTTTGCTCCCTGTGCCATTTTGATCTGGATCTCCTGCGCACTGGTCAGATAACGGCTGGTAACACCGAAACGTCCGGATGCAACCTGTTTGATTGCGGAACAACGGTTCTTTCCGTCCGGTCCGACGGTCAGACGATCCTTGTCCTCACCACCTTCACCGGTGTTTGACTTACCGTGTAAGTGATTCATGGCAATGGCAAGTGTCTCATGTGCCTCCTGAGAAATTGAACCATATGACATAGCTCCTGTCTTAAATCTCTTAACTATCTCGTCAACGCTCTCAACCTCATCAATTGAAATTCCCTTTTTAGGATAATTGAAATCAAGCATGCTTCTAAGTGTTACATTATGCTCTTTTTCATCTATACATTTTGAATACTGTTTAAACAGTTCATAACTTCCTGTCCATGTAGCCTGCTGTAAAAGATGAATTGTCTCAGGATTATATAAATGCTCCTCTTTGTGTCCTCTTTCTTTATGCTGGCCACGGCTTTCAAGGTTCATATCCGTTTCAAGTCCAAGTGGGTCAAATGCTGCTGAATGGAGTGCATCAACCTGTTTTTCAATATCCTCAAGTGTAATATCTCCTGCACAGCATACTGTATCAGTAAAGTATTTCTCAATGACATCCTCTGATATACCAATCGCCTCAAAAATCTTTGAACCCTGATATGACTGGATTGTAGAAATACCCATTTTAGAAGTAATTTTTACAATTCCATGAAGAACTGCTGAATCGTAATCATCAACTGCTGCATAATAGTCTTTATCAAGAAGATTCTGGTCAATAAGTTCTTTTATTGTGCTATGTGCAAGATAAGGATTTATCGCACATGCTCCATATCCTAAGATTGTCGCAAAGTGATGTACTTCTCTTGGTTCTGCCGATTCAAGAATCATTGCCACACTTGTTCTCTTCTTTGTAGTTACAAGATGCTGCTGCATTGAAGCAACTGCAAGAAGTGACGGAATAGCTACATGGTTCTCATCAACTCCCCTGTCAGTAAGGATAAGAATATTTGCACCCTCCTTGTAAGCTCTGTCGGCTTCAAGACACATACGGTCAAGTGCTTTTTTAAGTGATGTATTCTTATAATAAGTAATAGGAATATCCACACACTTAAATCCCTCTTTATCCATATATTTAATCTTCATAAGGTCTGTATCCGTAAGAATAGGATTACGGATTTTAAGCACCTTACAATTGTCTGCTTTTTCTTCAAGAAGGTTTCCGTCCTCACCAATATAAACGCTTGTCGATGTTACGATTTCCTCTCTTATTGCATCAATAGGCGGATTTGTAACCTGTGCAAAAAGCTGTTTAAAGTAGTTAAATAAAGGCTGCGGCTTATCTGAAAGCATTGGAAGCGGCGTGTCAGTACCCATTGAAGCAATAGGCTCTGCACCTTTCTGTGCCATCGGAAGAATTGACTCTTTGTAATCCTCATAAGTATATCCAAATGCCTTCTGAAGTCTTGCTCTTTCTTCGTCTGTAAATTCCTCAACTTTTTTATTAGGAATACGAAGTTCTTTCAATGTAACGAGGTTGCTGTTAAGCCACTCACCATAAGGCTGACGTGATGCATATTTTTCTTTGAGAACCTCGTCATCAATAAGCTCACCCTTAACCGTATCAACAAGAAGCATACGTCCCGGTCTCAATCTGTCTTTCTTGACAATCTTTTCAGGTGGAATATCAAAAACGCCTACTTCTGATGAAAGGATAAGCTGGTCATCAGTTGTAATGTAATAACGTGAAGGGCGAAGACCGTTTCTGTCAAGAACAGCTCCCATAATATCACCATCAGAAAAAAGGATTGAAGCCGGACCATCCCA
>OHAN01002701.1_pt1 | contig 11446 bp, 10 predicted proteins | sample 1577121 | NCBI WGS metagenome assembly OHAN01 (sample SAMEA3541554, study PRJEB24748) | human gut metagenome | biome: human gut; feature: human-associated habitat; material: faeces | place: China | collected 2012 | reverse complement strand
GATCGACGAGGCTCTGGCCGCTGTCAAGGGCATCGTGGAGAAGCAGCTGGGCTGATTCTGGAATAAACCTCTCCGTCACGCCTGACGGACAAGCAGAATGATAAAAAATCTGGAAGGAGCGATTCCCATGGAAGATTGTCTGTTTTGCAAAATTGCAGCGGGGGACATCCCCTCGAAGAAGCTCTATGAGGACGAGCAGGTGGTGGCATTCTATGACATCGCCCCGCAGGCCAAGGTGCATTTTCTGGTCATCCCCAAAAAGCACATCCCCTCGGCCGCTGCGCTGACCGAGGAAGACGGCGCTCTACTGGGCCATGTGTTTGCGGTCATCGCAAAGCTCGCCAGGGAGCAGGGCCTCGACAACGGCTACCGCGTCATCTCCAATGTGGGCGAGGACGCCGGCCAGACCGTCAAGCATCTGCACTTCCATGTTCTGGGCGGCGAGAAGCTGCCTGTCTGATTCCGAAAAAGTAAGGGAGATCGTTGAATATGGCTAAGACTTATACGCTGAATGTCGCGGGCCTGACCCGTGAGCTGACCATCTGCAAGGTGGACGACCACATGGACATTGCGGCCTTCATCATGCTGGGCGACGCCGAGCTGACGGTGGCTGCTGCCGCTGAGCTGCTCAAGAAATGCCCGGATTTTGACATCCTGCTGACCGCTGAGGCCAAGGGCATCCCGCTGGCTCACGAGATGAGCCGCCAGAGCGGCAAGCCCTACGTCTGCGCACGCAAGGGCGTCAAGCTGTATATGCCCGACCCTGTTGTCGTCGAGGACCAGTCCATCACTACTGCTGGCAAGCAGAAGCTGGTCATCGACCGCAAGGAGCTGGACAAGATGAGCGGCAAGCGGGTGCTGGTCGTGGATGATGTCATCTCCACCGGCGGCTCTCTCAAGGCTCTGGACGAGCTGGCCGAGCAGACCCAGTGTACCATCGTGGGTCAGGCCGCCGTTCTGGCCGAGGGTGATGCTGCCCAGCGCAAGGACATCATCTTCCTCGAGCCGCTGCCTCTGTTCCTCCACTAAACCGATATGCGACGCCCGCTCTGCGCGTTCTGCCTGAGTGCGCTGGGTGTGTTAGCGTTGTGCTCATTTTTGCCGCAGATGGGGCTTTTGCTGCCGTCTGCGGCAATTTTTGTTGTCTTCTGCCTGCTGGTCTGGTGGAAAGGCGGGGCCGCGAGAGGGTATGCAGTCTGTCTGTTGTTGGGTGCAGTGTTGGGCGTCGGCATCATGGAGATGACCGGCACACGGCTTGCAAAGATACAGGACGCTTACGCCGGGAGAGACGTGACCCTCACCGCCGAAGTGGAGAGCACAGGCCGCGCTTACACGGCGGGCCGGGTGAGCGCTGTGCTGATGGTGGAAAAAGTGGACGGGGAAGCTGTCCACTTCCGGGTGGAGTGCGCCAGTCTGCCCAAATGTGAGGCCGGAGGCCGCATCCGGGGCCGCTTTTCGCTGGATGTGCCGGACGCTACCCAGCGTCTGGACGACTACGCCGACGGCATTGTCCTCAGCGCGGAATATCTGTCCGGGATGCTTCGTCTTGGGCAGAGCGAAAGCTTCCGCGCCCGGACGGCTCGGCTCCAGGCGGCGCTGAGCCGCGCCCTGCGAAAAGGCATGGCCGAAAACACCGGCGGCGTTCTGGCCGCGATGGTGGTGGGCGACCGGAGCCATCTGACTTCGACTCTCCGCAGTGCCTACCGGGGCGCGGGGCTTTCCCATGTGCTGGTGGTGAGCGGCCTCCACGTCACCATCTTCTGCGGCCTGCTGGATGCTCTGCCCCACAAGGAGCGGGAGCGGAGCCGGGCTTACCGGCGGGCGAGGTCGCTGCTCCGGGCCGGAACGGCCCTTCTGCTGGTGGGCATCACCGGCGCGACGCCCTCTGTCCTCCGGGCGGCGGTGGCGGTCTGGGTCAGCTCCCTCGGTGTCTGGATGGGAGGCCCGGCAGATACGCTCACCTCGCTGGGCGCGGCAGGCGTCCTCATGTGTCTGGGCAACGGGTATGCGGTCTATGACGTGGGCTTCGAGCTGTCGTTTGCGGCAGTGATGGGAACACTGGCCGGTGCTGAGTGCGCAGGGCGTGGGCGGGAACGCTATTACGACAGAAAGAAGAAACGGAAAAGCCGCCGGGAGAAACCATCCCGCGCGGTGCTCCTCTTTCGGCGCTTTGCGGGCGGCGTGTGGGACTCGCTCTGCGTCTCCCTCTGTGCCTCGGCGGCGACCTTCCCGGTGCTGGTGCTGCGGGGGATGAGCACGACGGTCTGGGCTGTGGCGTCGGGCGTGGCCGTCCTCTGGCTGGTGGGGCCGATGCTGAGCTTCGGCCTCGGTGCAGCTCTGCTGGGTCTGGCCGCGGAGGGCTTGCCTTTGTTTGAGATCATCCGCCGCCCGGTGGCCTTCTGTGCCGAAGGGCTGGCATGGCTGATGAACGAGTGGGCTTTCCGGGTGTCCGTTCTGCCGGGAGCGTCCCTCTGGTTTGATGGGACCTATGCCGCACTGGTGTGTCTTGCGCTGATCCTGCTCTGCGTAATGGCAATGCGGCGGCACATCCGACTCCGGGTAGCTCTGCCGACGGTCATTCTGCTGGCGGCGCTGGCGATCGGGCTGGAAACGGCCCTGAGCTGGAACGTGGTGAACATCGAACTCGTGGGGACCCGGGCTGCGCCTGCCGTCGTCATCACCCAGAGGGGGAAGGCAGTCGTCCTCTTCCGGGGCAGCAGCATCACCCAGCGGGCGGTGGAAAATCAGCTGGAAAAGCGGGGCGTGAGGACGGTGGAACTTCTGGTTGACCTGCGGATGCAGCCGGAAATGCGCTGTACCCTGCAAGTGGAAAAGTGCATCAATGCTGCTGCTCTGGCCGAGAACACCACCCGCCGTGCTTCCTGCGGCGAAGTGGATCTGGAACTTTTCCGCACCCGGCAGGGCTGCATTCTGCGGATGCGTGTCGGCGGGCAGAGGTTCATCACCCTCAGCGGCACGGTCCGGCCTGCAAAGCCCATCCGGGCCGAGTGGCTGCTGGCCTCGATGGCAAGGCCGGACAATATCCGGTACACCGACTGCCTGACCCTGAGCAGCAAATACCGCTGGATGGAAGAGGACGCAGAGCCTGTCTCGCGGCTGCGCCTCCGTCTCGAGGGGTGAGCGCTTTTCAAAGCGGGCAGAGTATGATAGAATAAAATAATCCAAATACAAAGGAGCCGATCATTTGGCAACGGAAACGAAACTCCGGCAGCTGGCCCAGGGAGGCTGTCCGGTCTACTATTTTTATTCCAGCGAGCGCTATCTTGTCCGGCAGGCTGTGGCCCGGGCGGCAAAGCTTCTGGCCGAGGGTGAGGACGAAGAGACGACCGTTCTGGACGGTGCAGCGCCCGAAATCGAGCAGCTCATCATGGCGGCAGGCACCATCTCCTTCTTCGGGACGCGGCGCGTGGTGCTTCTGCCCGAGGTGGACCCCGCCGCCTACAGCGACAAAGACCTCGACGAGCTGTGCGCCACGCTGGCCAGCCTCGAGAATGCCGTGGTGGTGCTGGGCAGCGTGTTCGAGATGGAGCGCAATAAGCTCAAACTGGGCAAGCGGGCGCAGAAGCTCATCGCCCAGTGTACCAAGGTCGGCTTTGCCGAAGAGCTGGCCAAACCCAAGCCCTACGAGCTGAAGGTCATGGTGATGGACCGCGCCAAGGCGCAGGACACCACCCTCTCCGAGGGTACGGCGGCGGCCCTGCTGGAACGCTGCGGCGAAGACCCGTTCCTTCTCGAGAATGAGGTGGACAAGCTCTGCGCCCTCTCCGGCTACCAGACCGTGACCACGGCCATGGTGGCCGAGATGGGGACTGTGAGCCTCGAGGCCGACGTCTTCGAGATGATACGGATGATAACGGCGAAAAACGCCACCGGTGCCTGCAAAAAGCTGCAAACGCTTCTCCGCCTGCAGCAGGAGCCCATCCCCATCACGGCGGCCATGATCGGCAGCTATGTGGATCTCTATCGGGTCAAACTGGGCGCAGCCAAGCGGAAGAGCTACAGCACCGTGTTCAAGGATTTCGGTTACAAGGGCAGCGACTACCGGCTCAAGCGTTCTGCCGAGACAGCCAGCCACTACACGCTGCCCCAGCTGGAAGCCTGTATGCAGATTTTGCTTGAGCTGGACAAGAGTCTGAAAAGCCAGCCCGTGAGCGCGCAGACCCTGCTGGAAACGGCGCTCTGCCGTCTGGCGATGGCGGGAGGAAGAAGATGAGCGAGAAACTGGAACTGCTGCACACCGACCGTGTGCTCATCGTGGAGGGCAAATACGATGCGGCCCGTCTCTCCCACCTGACCGACGCCATGATCCTGCTGACGGACGGCTTCGGCATCTATAAGGATAAGAAGCGTCAGCAGCTCTTCAAACAGCTGGCCCACAAAAACGGCCTTATCCTCCTGACGGACTCCGACGCGGCGGGCTTCCGCATCCGCACCTACATCACGAATCTGGTGGGAGAGAAGAACGTGGTGCAAGCCTACGTTCCGGCCATCCACGGCAAGGAAAAGCGGAAGGCTCAGCCCGGCAAAGAGGGACTTCTGGGGGTCGAGGGCGTGGACGATGCCCTCGTTTTGCAGGCGCTCCGGGACGCTCTGGGCGAAGAAGCAGGCATTTCCCCTGCAAAGCCGGAGGGGCGGCAAATTACTTATACCGACCTCTATGAGTGGGGACTTTCGGGTACGGCGGGCTCAGCTGAGCGGAAAACAAAGCTGCTCTGCGCTCTCGGTCTGCCGCCCCGGCTCTCGAAAAAAGAGCTGGTGGAAGCCTTCAACCGCCTTTACAGCTACGAGCAGCTGGACGAAATGCAGTCGGAACTGCTCGAAACATGAAAATACAGCAAACCCTCCTGAGAAAAACATGAAAAAGATTCAAGCAAGACTTCTGGGAAATTTGCCGTAAGCTGTGATATAATCAATACACTGTGCGCCCGTCGTGGACGAAACGACGGGCGCAGATTTTTGCAAGGTGCAATAAAGGAGACAATCAATGGAACGCGAAAAACTCAAATCGAGACTCGGGTTCATCCTCCTTTCCGCCGGCTGCGCGATCGGCATCGGAAATGTGTGGAAGTTCCCTTACATGGCAGGTCAGGGCGGCGGCGGCGCTTTCGTGCTGTTCTACCTGCTGTTCCTCGTCATTCTGGGCCTGCCCATCATGACCATGGAGTTCGCCGTGGGCCGTGCCAGCCACAAGAGCCCGGTGCGCGCCTATCAGGCCCTCGAAAAGCCCGGCCAGAAGTGGCACATCCACGGCTACTTCACCCTCATCGGCTGCTACCTGCTGATGATGTTCTACACCACCGTTGCGGGCTGGATGCTGCACTATTTCTATATGACTGCCGCCGGAAAGCTCTCCGGCCTGAACGCAGACGAGGTGGCGGGCAAGTTCACCGAGATGCTGGCAAGCCCCGGCATTATGACCTTCTGGATGGTGTTCGTGGTCGTTCTGGGCATTCTGGTCTGCACTAAGGGCCTGCAGAATGGTCTGGAGCGTGTGACCAAGGGCATGATGATCGCCCTGCTCCTCATCATGGTCATTCTGGCCGTGAACAGCCTCTTCATGGATGGCGCAAAGGAGGGCCTTTCCTTCTTCCTGGTGCCTGACTTTGGCCGCATGAAGGAGGTTGGCATCGTCAACACCCTGGTGGGTGCGATGAATCAGGCCTTCTTCACCCTGAGCCTGGGCATCGGTGCCATGTCCATTTTTGGCAGCTACATCGGCAAGGAGCACTCCCTGTTGGGCGAGAGCGTCCGTGTGGTGGTGCTGGATACCTTTGTGGCCATCACGGCCGGTCTCATCATCTTCCCGGCCTGCTTTACCTTTGGCGTGGATCAGACCGCAGGTCCCAGCCTGATTTTCATCACCCTTCCCAATATTTTTGCCAACATGGCGTTGGGGCGGCTGTGGGGCAGCCTGTTCTTCCTGTTCATGGCATTTGCGGCCCTGTCCACTGTGCTGGCGGTGTTTGAGAACATCATCTGCTGCGGCATGGAGCTGACCGGCTGCACCCGTAAAAAGTCCAGTCTGGTCAACCTGTTCCTCATCATTCTGCTGTCCATGCCCTGCGTGCTGGGGTATAACCTCTGGGCCTGGGATGGCTTTGCCGTGTTTGGCGGTGCAGTGCTGGACTTCGAGGATTTCCTTGTCAGTAACCTGTTCCTGCCGCTGGGCAGCCTGGTCTACCTGCTGTTCTGCGTTTCCCGCTATGGCTGGGGCTGGGACAACTATAAAAGGGAAGTCAACACCGGCGAGGGGCTGAAGATCCAGGATTGGATGCGCGGTTACCTGACCTACGGTCTGCCCGTGATCGTGCTGTTTATCTTCGCCTTTGGCATCTACGACAAGTTCTTTGCATAAGGAAATAAACCCTCTCAGTCTCGCATTCGCTCGCCAGCTCCCCAAGGAGGGCAACGCATCTGACAGGTAAGCAGCTTGCACAGCCTGAAGTCAGAGCAGCAATTGCCTCGCCTTTTGGGAGAGGTGGCAGTGCGAAGCGCTGACGGAGAGGGCGTTTTTGTTGGAGGACACAATGCACATTTTGATCTGTGATGACGATGCGGTGTTTGCTGCCCGCGTGGAAACGCTCGTCCGGGATTTCTTTGCGCTGCGAGGCCTGCAGGTGGAATGCACCGTCTGCCACAGCGGGGAAGAGACACTGGCCCGGCGGGACCTTGATCTGTATCAGGTGGCGCTGCTGGATGTGGATCTGGACACCATGAACGGCATCTCACTGGGAAAGCAGCTGCGCCAGTGCAGCCCGGAGATCTGCTTGGTGTATGTGTCGGCCTATCTGGAATTTGCCCCGGAGGGCTACACCGTGAATGCGTTCCGCTATATCCTCAAGCGCGATCTGGACTGCCAGCTGCCCCGCTGTCTGGATGCCATTCTGCACGAGCAGGATCACCGGGCTCCCAAGACCCTGACCATCCGGCAAAACCGCACCGAGACCGAGCTGCCCTACGACAGCATCTACTACCTCGAAAGCGACCTGCGCAAAATCAACGTTTACGGAGATGTGGCCCATCAGCCCCTGTGTTCCTACTATGGCAAGCTGAATGAGCTGCCGCAGGCCCTGTTTGAGAACGGCTTCCTGCGGGTGGGGCGGAGTGCGGTGGTCAACATGAAGTACATCCGGCAGATCAGCAGCTACATGGTCACCCTTCGCAACGGGGTCAAGCTGGGCGTGAGCCGGAACGGCTATGCTGAGATTCGCAGCACCTATCTGGAATGGAAGGGGCAGTTTGGGGATGATTAAGGAAATGCTCTGGCTTCTGATGGGGCATCTGGTCTGCATTGGCCAGTGGGCGGCCTTTATCATGGTGGACCATGCATTTCTGGGCCGCGGCAGGAGATTCCGCTTCCCCTGCTTGTGGGCAGCCCTGCTGGCAGCAGTATTTCTAGTGGCCTCGATCCGGCATGACATTGGCTTCTTCAATGTTAGATCTGTGATATTGAACGTCATCTACCTGTTGGTCACGGTGCTCTTTTTCGGCGGAAGCTGGAACCAGAAGCTCTCGGCCTGCCTTGTCAACGGCATTATGTGCCTGCTGACGGAAAATACAGTCAGCTACACCTTTGCCTGGTGTAAGCACATTCCCGTCCGGGAGGTCTGGCGCTACCGCAGCTGTCTGTTCCTGCTGGTAGCTGCTGTTGTGGGGGCTGGACTGCTTGCAGCCTACATTATCCGGCGCTGGCGGAGGGAGCAGGCACTGACCCCGCTGCAGATGCTGGTTATGTCCTTTTTTCCTGGCATCGTTGTGGTACTGAACATCGTGCTGATGGTATCCGGCGGCAGTGAAGTGCCCAGCATGATGAACATGATGCTGACCTTTGGCCTGACCATAGCAGTAATAATCCATCTGGGGATCGTGCAGATGGTCAACGAGCAGATGCTGCAGCAGCAGACACTGATGGTGGAGGCTGTGCGCCAGAAGGAGAGCGCAGAAGCCCTTCTGGAATCCTACAAGACCCAGCGGCGGCTGACCCATGAGTTCACCAACCACACCGAGGCACTGGCTCTGCTGCTCCAGCAGGGCGATTACGAGGGCGCAAAGGCCTACCTCTCCACGCTCACAAAGACCATTGCGGCGAATACCACCATTATGAACACCCACAACCCCCTGTTGGATGCTCTGCTCAGCAAAAAGTATGAGGAGGCCAGCCGAAAAGGGGTCATGGTCTATTTTGATCTGCCCGATCTGCGGGATATGCCCATGGATCAGACAGACCTTGTGATCGTGCTCTCCAACCTGCTCAACAATGCCATTGAGGCCGCCGCGCAGGCTGATCCGCCGGAGGTCTATGTGCGGATGCGGAAGAGCGAGGAAGAGGTGGTGCTTTCCGTCCGCAACCGGGTGAAAAAAGACCTGGATCTCGCGGACGGCCAGCTGCCCCGCATCTCTCAGAAAGGGGCGGGCCACGGCTTCGGGCTGTGGAACGTGCAGGATGTGCTGAAAAAATACGGCGGCGAATATACCATCAGCTGCCGGGGGTGCTGGTTCCGCTTTACCTGCACCATCCCGCTCCGCAAGTTATGACATGAAACCCTGCAGAATATGACATTTGGGGTGAAAGTTTCATCGGAATCTGCTACAATGAAACCAGGTTAAAGGCAGGAGCGCCTCCCCGCTGTATGGTTTGCGGCCAACAGAGGAAGGAACATCCGGGAACGCAGGCGTGTGAGCGTGGGCCGGAACGTCTTTACGAATAAAAGTCCGACGAAGCTCTGAATGGCGATCTTGGGGGATTGCTGCAGATAGAGACCTTCTGAATGCACTGTACCTGCACGGCATCGTATGTGGGAATGGGATGCCGGGCGGTGCTGCCGGAGGGAGCTTTGTCGGGCTTTTTTGTTTGAGATCGGGCCGGAAGGAGGACGGTGTGGAGCATGGCTGCACCTGTACGGAAGCGGGCATCCTGCTGGATATCTTCACCCCGATGCGGGAGGATTTCGTGTAACAAACAAAAAAGGCAGTGCGCCGCGTGGGACGCACTGCCTTTTGCTTTTGTACCGATTATTCCGGCTTCACCTGCAGCTCCTGCTCACAGTAGATGCAGCGGTATTTGCCGTTGGAGCTCATCTCAAAGATCTGGTCGCATTCCTCTTCAATGGAGGAGATGCAGCGGGGATTGCGGCACCGCACAATGTTCACCAGACGCTTGGGGGGCTTCGGCTTTTCCTTGCGCACAGCCTTGCCGTTTTCGATCACGGTCACGCTGATGTCAGGGTCAAGGTAGGCCAGCACGTCCAGGTTCAGCCAGGAGGCATCCCCCTCAACCTTGATGATGTCCTTGCGGCCGCAGTCGGCCTTGTGGGAGCGCGCATTCTGGATCAGTGCCACGTTGGCGGTCTTGTTGCCGGTGATGCCCAGCAGCTCCATCAGGCCCACAGCGGTGCCTGCCTTGATGTGGTCGATCACAATGCCGTTCTGGATCTCGTCAATATTCAGCATATCAGTTGCCCTCCTTCGGTGCCTTGGGGTCGGCAAGACCCAGCAGCGTCATGATCAGTGCCATGCGGATGTATACGCCGTTCTGCACCTGCTCAAAGTAGGCAGCACGGGGGTCGTTGTCCACATCCAGTGCGATCTCGTTCACGCGGGGCAGGGGATGCAGCACGGCCATGTCCGGCTTTGCCAGCCCCATCTTTTCCTTGGTCAGCACATAGCTGTTCTTCAGGCGGATGTAATCCTCTTCGTTGAAGAAGCGCTCCTTCTGCACACGGGTCATGTACAGGATATCCAGCTCAGGCATGGATTCTTCCAGGCTCCGGGTCTCACGGTACTCAATGCCGTTGGCCTCCAGCACATCCTTGATGATGTAGTCGGGCACCCGCAGCTCCTCGGGGCTGATGAGCACAAAGCGGATGTTCTTGCAGCGTGCCATGGTCTTGATGAGAGAATGGACGGTGCGGCCGAACTTCAGATCGCCGCACAGGCCGATGGTCAGGTTATCCAGCCGACCCATCCGGGTGCGGATGGTCATCAGATCGGTCATGGTCTGGGTGGGGTGCTGGTGGCCGCCGTCACCGGCATTGATGACCGGGATGCGGGAGTAGCGGGAAGCGCGGAACGGCGCACCCTCTTTGGGATGGCGCATTGCCACGATATCAGCATAGCAGGAGACCACACGGATGGTATCTGCAACGCTTTCTCCCTTGGAAGCGCTGGAGACGGTCTCGCTCGGGAAGCCCAGCACATGGCCGCCCAGGTTCAGCATGGCCGCCTCAAAGGAAAGGCGGGTGCGGGTGGACGGCTCATAGAACAGAGTGGCGAGTTTTTTGTGAGCCGCAACGTCCTGGTAAGCGGCAGGGTCGGAGCGGATGCGGTCGGCCAGATCCAGCAGGGAAGTGATCTCCTCCTGGCTGAAATCCAAGGGATCGATGAGATGGCGCATGAATTTTACCTCCGTCAAAGTAATTTTCGTAGAATGGAAAAATCGAAGAAATTCGTGTAATAACTCAGTGAGCGCATGACCGGGTGGCACAGACGGTTGAAGCAGATCTCATCCAGCAGCAGCATGGCCTCGCCGGGGGCAAGACGCATGGCAGCCCGGATGGCCTCGTCGCCGCAGCTGGCCTTGAGGTGGGCCACGTTCGAGGAGATCTGCTGGTTGCATTCCTGCTCCAGGATATCGAACACGCCGCCGCTCAGGTCGATGCGGGTGTAGTCCCGGCTGCCAAAGAGGGCGCGGGGCAGATAATCGATGGAGTAGATGACCGGGGTGGTGTCGGCCAGGATGCGTTTTTTGATGCAGATGACCTCGTCCCCCGGTGCAATGGCAAGATCCCGGGCAAGCTCGGCCCCGGCGCGGATGGGATAGATCTGGATGCCGTCGGCGTGGGGGTAGCTGCCAAAGCTGCGGATCAGCGGGTAATATTCCAGCTTCTGGTCAAGGCGGCTGCGCAGGCCAAGCACAGTGCGGTTGACCACTGTGCCAATGCCGCGCACGCGCTCGATGTAACCGGCGCGCTCCATCTCGCTCAGTGCGTCCCGGATCACGGTACGGCTGACACCGAGTTCCGCGGCCAGATCGACCTCGGCGGGCAGGCGGTCGGCATCGGCGTAGCGGCCGGTGCGCAGTTCTTCCAGAAGCGCCGCAACGACACGGTCACTGATGACCGCACCGCCCAGGCGGATGGATGACGAAGAGCTGGATTCTTTCATGGGCTGTTCCTCCGGTTCGCGGGCGGGGCAGTGCCCGCCTGGACTTGGGAAAACCTGCCCTGCATCCCAAAAGCTGCGCCGGACAGATTTTCTTACTTTCATTATAGCATGATTTGACTTTATTTTGAATGGTAATTATACTGGAATCCAGCAGAAAGTATGATTTTATTTTTGGAGGGTTCACAAAATGGAACTGATACTGCAAAAAGTGTGTGGCCGACCTGCACAGCTTCCCATTCGCCTGCGCCGGTGCGGCCCTGCG
>OHAN01002699.1_pt1 | contig 11470 bp, 6 predicted proteins | sample 1577121 | NCBI WGS metagenome assembly OHAN01 (sample SAMEA3541554, study PRJEB24748) | human gut metagenome | biome: human gut; feature: human-associated habitat; material: faeces | place: China | collected 2012 | reverse complement strand
CCGTGAACGCCGACACCGAGGGCGACGCGGCCTTTGCGCTGGTGGAAAAAGTGCGCCAGCACTCTGCCATACCATTCCCGGACGGCATCGAACCACGGATGACGGATATCTTTTGTTTTTCTGAGTGTAACAGAAGCCATCGCCGGGACAAACGTCAATGCCACGACCAGACTCGCTACCAGGGTATATGCAATCGTAAGGGCAAGATCCACAAACAACTGCCGGGTAATTCCCTCTGTAAAAATAATCGGCGCATAGACGCTGATCGTGGTAAGCGTTGACGCAATAATCGCACCCGTCACCTGTTTTGATCCTTCTACCGCTGCTTTCCGGATGGAATAGCCTTCTCCGCGCAGACGATAAATATTTTCGATGACAACAATTGAGTTGTCCACAAGCATACCAATACCAAGCATCAGTCCGGACATGGAAATAATATTTAAGGTAATTCCGGTAAAGTACATCAGCACGATTGCAGCGACAACGGAAAGCGGTATGGAACATGCAATCACGATTGTCGGTTTGATATCTTTCAGGAACAGCAGCAATACCAAAATAGCAAGGATTGCCCCCCAGATCATATTCTGCATTACAGAGTTTACAATCATGTCAATGTATACGCCCTGATTCATCAATACATTCAGGTGGAGCTTGGAATCTTCTTTTTCTAACGCTTTGAATTTATCCAGAATACGATTCGTAACTTCTCCGGTAGAATATCCGGTCTGTTTTTCCATCGAAAGCATAATGCCCGGATTGCCATTAATCACCGCATACGTCTCGTCGGAATTATCCGTCACTTTGATTTCTGCCACATCCGAAAGGCGGATTGTATCAATTCCATCAATTCCCATATCCACAAGCGGCAGGTCTTTTAATTCGCTGACATCCTGCACGGCATCTCCCACACGTACCAGATACTCAGTATCCCCATCCATGGCATATCCCGCCGGCATATCAAAATTCTGCGCGGCAAGCAGGCTTGTGATGGTATCCTTGCTCAGCACTTTATTCAGATCTGCGGAATCATGTGCCGTATCTTTGGCTTCATCCAGTTTACTCTGTGCGCTCTCCAAGGAGGAGGCTGCATTGGCCAGTTCGGTAGAAGAAGCACTGACCTGAAGTGCCGTCATGGATGCATTGGCATTTAACGTATCCAAAGCCGAGGCCAGGCTGACTTTTCCGCTCTCTACCTTCTGCTGTGCACGTTCAATGGTTTTCATTCCTGTATTGACTTTGGTCAGGAGTTTTCCCACTTCTGCGGATGCCGCCGGGAGATCCTCATAGGTATTTACTGTGATTCCAAGCGAGGACAACGCCGAAAACTGCTTTTTCACAACCGCATTAACCTGTTTGATCTGTGCCTGCATCTCACTGCTCTCTGCAAGCTGTGGGTTATCTTTTAATACCGTCACGATTCCGGTGTAGGCATCCGACTTCATAAAGGTCTGGATGCCTGTCTGGATCTGTTCCAAAGAAGCTTTCTGTTTTTTTAACTCTGCGAGTTGTTTTTTCAGATCCTGTTCCGTCTTGTAGAGCTTCTTCTGCTGATTCATCGTCTGATTAATCGCGCTGTTTAACTGCTCCGATCCCTGACTGATGGAAGACTTTCCACTCTCTACTTTCTTTTTCCCCGCATCAATTTTTTTCTGGGACTTTTCAAACTGTTCATCGATCTTCTTCTGAATCTTTTTATTTAATGCGTCTATCTTGTCCTGATCGAGTGTTACATCTACGCTTTCTTCCAGCTGCCCGGTCGTAGTGACAGAAGCCACTCCTTCCAGACTTTCAAGTGCCGGCGCAAGATCATTCTTCACATAATCGGAAAGTGCGTTCGCATCCATGCCATCCTTATCCACCGCTGCAGCCAGCACCGGCATCATGTCCGGATTGACTTTCATAATCATAGGTGTTCCGATGGAATCATCCCATTGCCCGGATACCTGGTCAAGACTCTGCTGGATTTCGATCACCACCGAATCCATATTTGCATTCTGCTCATATTCCAGTGTTACGACGGAATAACTGTTATAGGAAACAGAACTGATATTTTTAATGTTGGACGTTGTTGCCATCGCTGATTCAATCGGCGCTGTCACATCACTTTCCACCTGTTCCGGACTTGCTCCCATATCGGTTGTGACAACCAGCGCATACTGAAAACTCATATCCGGAAGCAGATCTGTCGTCATTTTTGACAACGAGACCGCACCGAGCACGATGACCAGCACAACTGCCACAAGCACGGTATAAGGACGTTTCACACTGTACTTTGAAATCATGTTTTCCTCCTGTAAATTTTTCTTCTGCTGAATAAAGCAGACGCATTGGAAGTGGAACACAGTTCCCAGCGCCTGTTTTTTTTCATTATACCGATAATCGGTTCTTTTTTACAAGAGGATTTCCGAAAGCTTTATTTTCTTTTTAGAAACAAAAAAAAGACATCCGTTTCCGAACGTCTTTCTTTCCTGTACTCTGTCCGTTATTTTCTGACTGCTTTATGCGTTCTCCTCCAGTCCATCCTCTTCATCCGAAATAGCTGCAGATGCCCCGGATACTGCTGCAATCACTGCGATCAATGCCCCAAGTACCGCAATCCCGATAATCGCAATCAGAAAAATAAATAACCCCGTTGCTGACATGATTCCATCTCCTTTTGTAATTAATCCCCAAATCCTTTTCACCTGTCTTATCCTTTAAGATACCCGGATAAGTCTCAAAGAATACAATTTCTTTTTTTTATTTTATCACAGAACCACTGTCCTCACAATGTTATTTTACTTTAATTTTCATGGAAACTGTCTTTGTCTTTCCGTTCTTCAGTGTTACTTTTGCTTTGATCGTGACGGTTCCCTTCTTCTTTGCTGTAATCTTTCCGTTTTTATCTACTGCTGCAACAGACTTTTTACCAGATGTATATGTAATCTTTTTTACATTATCCAGATCAAGCTTACTGCTTAACTGTATCTTTGTATTCTTTCCCTCTTTGATGGAAGCTGTCGTCTTTTTTACGGCAACCGTTTTTAAAACCGCTTTTTCCACATTTTTTATTTCTGCTGCAGAAAGCATCCGATAATCCGAACCTGCGGCAAGATTCACATGTAATGTGCCATCTTTTCCAACGGTATACGTCTTTGCATTCACCAGTTTATACGCTCCGGTTTTCTTATCCACAACAACGACACTCAGTTTTTTACCTGCGGTTAAGTCTTTTGCATCTGCAGTTACTGTATATCTGATATTTCCTTCTTTATCGGTAACATTTGCAGTAATTGCCACATGGTCTGTTCCGGCAGTTTCCACGATCCTGCTCACCATATCTGCAGAAATCTCTGCCTTGGTACCTGTCACTTCTGCACTTGCTTCCGTTACTTTTCCAGCCGTATCTTTTGTCACGGTAACCGTTACTTCTGCTTTCTCCCCGGAAGCAGTCGTTGCCGTTACGTTCTTTGATTCGGTTGTCTGCTCTGGCTTGTCATCCTTCTTTGTATCATCAGATGGAGTGACGGTTGCAGCGCTGCCGGAGGATGAGCTATCGGAGGATGAGCTGCCGGAAGTATTTGTATCATCCTTTCCTTCCGAAGATGATGCATCCTTATGCAGATACAGCACATCCACTGCTCCCCATCCGCCATCCTCATGTTCTACACATACACGAAGTTTTACGCTCTTTGTCTTATCCAGTGTAAAAGTTACCTTCGGTGTATGCCAGTCTCCCCATGCGGTCATTGCTGTGGCTTCGCCGGTAAATAATACACTTTCATCTTCTGCGTTTAATATCTGCATGGTTACATCTGACTGTGCCCCCTGGGCATATGCTTCCAATGTATAGGTTCCTTTTTCCAGCGTAATTGCTTTCTTATATGTAACAGAACCATTTGCTGCGGATGCTCCGTACCAGCCCATACTGTTTTTTCCGCTCTTTGCATTCTCTGCGGAAGGAATTCCCTTGAACGTGGTTCCGTCTACGGTAAAGTATTCTCCACTGTCAAATTCAACCGCTTCTTTATTTGTAATCAGATTTGCATATTTTACCTGTAAAGTAAGTGTAACATCTACACTGGTTTTTCCTTTATAAGCACCTCTTGTAATTTCTTTGCTCAAAGAAACTGTACCGGAAATCTGATAAGTTCCGGGCTTTGACATATCCGCCTTTTTTACAGATGCTTCATCCCAGGTAACCGCCTCTGCTACCGGTGTTTTGCTATCGGAATAAGTAACTTCCACGGAATCCGGAAGTGTAAAATCACTGCCTGCAGTAATCGTCTGTGTCAGTGCAGAATCAAATCCTTCTACACTTACCAGATTCGAAACAGCACCCGTTTTTACATAATTCCATACATGAAGTGCAGGAGTTGCAGTGCCATCCGGATAAAACATGGCTTCATTGTCAACTGCAGAACCGCCATACCATTTGCCTGCATCTTTCGAATCATATTCGTTGGCATAACTTGAAGCCCATCCGCTTCCGTATTTTTCCCACTTTTCCTGATTTTCCTTTACCTGTGCATCATATGCATCTCCGGTAAGTCCTTTGGTATTTCCAACGGTCAGCCATGCCGGCTCCCAGTAATATACCCCAAGTCCTCCTGCTTCGTTTACCGTATTGATCAGATTGCGGATTGCAGTTGCCTGTCCCTGCTCGGTAAATGGCTCCGTTGTGTCAGCTCCGTTATCATTATTTCCAACACGCACTGTATTGGCATGTCCGTCACTGTCTTCTAACGTATAAGCATAACTGGTTTCCACAACCATCACATCTTTACAATATGTATTCTTTACCGTCTGAAACTGCTGTTTTAAGTTATCTAATGTTCCATGCCAGTATGGATAATAACTGGTGGCAAGAATATCATAATCAACATTGTTGTTCTGCAGATTTTCTGCCCATGTTACCATGGTTCCCTTGTGTGGGCTTTCCACATGGATGACGACTTTGACATCCGGATTGTACGTTTCTACACCGGTTGCGCCCGCTGAAAATAATACACACATATTGCTGACATTTGTCTCACCGATAAATCCGCCCGTTGTCTCATTTCCAACCTGCACCATATCCACAACATCTTTTGACGGATCAATGGTATTTAAGGATTTTGTGATATAAGTATTTAATGCCTCTTTTTTCTGTTCAAGGGTGTACCCTTTCCATGCTTTGGGTTCCTGCTGCTTGCCCGGGTCTGTCCACAGATCAGAACAGTGGAAATCAACTAACATTTTCAGTCCGGCATTGCGGCATGCATCTGCAAACTCCTTTGCTTTTGCCACATCATTGTTTCCTCCGCCATAGCCGTTGCCATTGGCATCATACGGGTTATTCCATACACGGACACGAATGTGATTGATGCCCTGCTCTTTGATAAACCTGCAGATATCATCAAGTGTTTTCAGTTCGTTTCCATCATAGTCACGGTATACCACACCGCTCTGTAATTCAGAGATCATGGAGGAGATATCCATTCCCATGATAAAATCAGAAGACAAATTGTTTACTTTTGTTACATCGATCGGTGCATCTTTTACACTGTTGGATGCCTCGTTCACTGTAATTTCTATTTTCTTTATCACAATATCCTTCCACTCTGCGTCCTGAAGTTTTGCCTGAATTTCGTTGGTTCCAAGCGTTCCTAAAGTTGTCTGCAAGGTGAGTGAATAACCATTACTTTCATCATAATTTATAAATTCACCGGAACTGTTTGTTGTATTATTCCACCAGTACAGATGCAGCCCTGCTGCTTCTAAATCGGTGATTTCGGTCTGTCCCTTTTTCAGTACGGCTGTCAGACTAACTGTATCACCTGCTTCTACTGTAGTGTTATCTGCTGTGATCTGCAGATTGTATTCAGTGGAATTGTCATCATCGTCTGCCTGATCTTCCATATTCAATCCAGCTTCTGACAGATTTGTATATACGGTTTCATCTTTTACTGCATAAGCGCTCTCCGTTCCGGAAACAAAATTCGCATAATCGCTTTGGTTATTATACTGACTGTCATATTGTACCAGTATATTGTCATCTCCTGTTCCATTCTGATAAATGGTAAATCCATCATCTGCCTCTGCATCCAAAATTTTAATAGTTACACTATACCAGTTTTCATTTCCATCAACGGCTTTCATAACGGCAAGATCATGATTCCATCCAAATTCAGAAGTCACTTCTACATCTTCTGCAAATGAAATTCCAGTCCAACTCCATATATTCACATACAACGGCTCCTGACTTTCATTGTAATAATACAATGTAAAACTGCTATTCTCCGCTGCCTGTACGCTCTCCTTTCCGGCATTCCACACCCCAAGCTGTGTAATCACCATAGCAAGTGTCAGAAGAAAACTGAGCACTCTCCTGTTCCAATGTTTTTTCTCTTTCATACACGATCCTCCCTCTTTGGACACAAACACGATAGTTCTGATATCCTCTCCCTTATCACCAGACCTATCGTGTTGCGCAACCGTTTGTTTTGTTGATATGTCCACTATACCACTTGCGCAACCGTTTATTCAATTGACGGGAATTCCAAGTTTTTCTTATGCATTTTATACACTTTTCACATACATTTCCGTTGTATGAAAGAGATTTTGCACAAAACAAAAAGGGTGCAATGTTGTAAATCACTGCGCCTTTTTTGATATTTTATGCAATTATACCTGCATTTTTATTCTTTATTCTGTTTTATGCGTTTTTTTATAAGGTATTTGCTTATAATTCTTTCAACTACCGTAAACACTTTTACTAATGTCTTTGCGATGCTTTATTTTAATTTTTCAATTATGGTTTCTAATTCAGTTGCTTCCAATTCTGTTGCATCCATAATCTGTTCTAACGAGTACCCTTTCTTATGCATATTTAAAATTACTTTTTCAATTTCTCTTTGCTTGCCCTCGGCAATTCCGGCTTCTCGCCCCTCGGCAATTCCAGCTTCTTTAATGCCCTGACTCAAATTACACATAATACTCACTTCCTCCTTAAAACTTTCTTCCATTGGAATATGATATTCCTGTTCCATAATTTTCATTTTTTGCTGTTGTGATAATTCATTAGAAAACATGGCACATAACAGTCTATGCAGCACATATTCATTATGACGCTGTGGAAGCGCATTCGTCAAGCCGATCATCACAATATTTACCAGATTCAAATTTCCTTTCCAATTATGCTTTCCGAGTAAATATTCTTTTGTTAAATAAATATGACACATACTGTTTTCCGGCATATTCATGCAAACCCATATACTATAGACTGTCTTTATATCATTATAATTTGATTTTACAAAATCCCGTTCCTTCTGTGAAGAAATCAGTCTGCTTACATAAAAAATAGCGCGGTTTAAAATCTGATAGGAACCGGGTTCATCTTTTTGGGCTTCCACATTGATAATCATCTGTGCCAACCCGTTTCTCATTCGCACATAAAAAATAATGTCAAAACGAACCAGTCCTTCATTTTTTTCTCCGGCTTCTGTATTTAGTCCTACAATCCTTTTCCCCTCCACATTCCTGTCCTTATTGGTCAGTCCGGACGCAACCGGTACTTTGCTGATATATGGATCTCCTTCTATCAGGGAAACTACTTTTTCGATTTCCATCCCTTGAAATTCTTCCACTGTTCTAACTAAAATGTGAGCCAATACATACTTTTGTGCTAACAGACGCTTTGCGCTTTCATCATACTGTGCCTCGCTATCAGCTGCCTGTATGGCATTCTTTATCTCTGTGTTCAAATAAAACCTCCTCTTACATAAAAATCCCCGTCAAAAAATCTCCCCAAAAGAACGTATGTGATTTTATTGTAAAAGATATTGATTCTGATAGCAAATTAAATTTTTATAAATCCATTTTTTCTCTATTACATTGCCCCTAAAAAATTTCAGGAAACCCCCTATACTTTTGAGATCCCCTTCAAAAAATAATAAATTTTTTCTGCAAGTAAAAAAACTGCCCACCCGTTATGGATGGACAGTTTTCACTAAGCACCTATTCAATTATTCTACAGTAAACGTAACCGTATATATCAAATCATCACTTTGTGCAATAAGATCTCCCCACTCATCAGGATTATCTGATTCCTTACTACACTCAAAATTATAACATATTTTAACTGTATATACCTTTCCTGATTCCAGTTGTTCAGGAACAGTAAATGTAACAAGCAAGTTGTTATCTTTATCATAAGAATTCAGCGACCAATAGCCATCCCAAAGCAACTTGTTCATTTCATCATCACACCGAAAATCAAAGTCTCCATGTTCAAAACCGTCCTTCGGCTTTGCATAACATACAACCTTCAATCCTTTCAGCGGAATAGAAATTCGATCACCTGCCTTAACATTTCCAACATTAACATTCTTTGCGTTCTCATCAGCCTCCGCAAGACAAATAGTTTCTTCCCCACCTGTTGTAGCTGTTGTACTTCCGTAATACTCATCTACACCAATAATTCTCTTATATACAACATACTCTGTATCTTCTTTAAGACCGGACATTTCACAGCATCCAAAATCATCCGACTCATTTCCTTGTACCCACTGATTCTCTGTTATAGCGGAAATTGCTGTGCCGCTAGTAACACAAGCATATTCATAAGTTGGCTCAACTGCTACCACCAGAGAATGTTTCAAAATATGTTTGATTTCAGGCGCAGATACCTGAATTTCAGATTCTTTACATATAAAAGTCACATTACCGTATATCTCATAACTTTCATCATTCTCTCCATAAATTGTAACCCGCATAGATGCAATCAATTTTGGATCATTTTTCTCTATTGGCTCATTATAAGAAACTTCAAAGTATATATCTTTAAGTTCCTCATCTTCATTGAATTTTTTCTGAATTTCATCAAACAAAACTTTCTGACAAATCATTGGGTTCTGTAATGCTGATATAGATGCAGACAATTCATTCTTTTCAATATTTTTTACAACATTCTGTGCCTTATCCATTTTTCCAACAGAAGGAGTCGGAGTTACACTTCCCCCAGAAGATGAACCTCCCCCTGTTGCGCCACCGCCATTATTATTGGCATCTGTATTGTCTGCTACATCCGTAACTTTTCCTGCATTATCTACTTTTGAAGTGGTATCCTTTGCCACGTCCTTGCTTCCTGCCGGAGTCGTAACCGTTACTGCCTGTGTTGTCTCATTCTTTACGGTTACTTCTGCTTTATCAGATGTGGTCTCTACCTTACTTCCCTCTGCACCTTTGGTCAGGTTCAGTGCGATCGGCGCTGCTGCCTTTACCTCTACCGGTGTACTGGAAGTTACATTTGCACCTGCCGCTTTTTCATTTACGGTAACAGGTACTGCTACGGTTGTCTTTCCTTCTACAGTCACATTCACCGGAGCATCAATCGTAATGCCGGAAAGGGTTCCATCTACCACCAGTTTTACATTTCCCTTTGACCCGGAAACCATAATTTTTGCAACGGTAGCACCGGTTTCAACAATCACACGTGCATCACCGGTTGCACTGACCGTAATAACATTTCCTTTTGCATTCTCGCGGTAGGTATTCGGCTTGATTGCCTGAATATCAATAGACTTGAATTTTCCATTGTTCACAACATCCGCATTCGGTGCATTGATTACCAGATCCACCTTACTGTAATTGCCCTGCGGTACCGTAAATGTAACAGCTCCCTGTGTCGCAACTGTGATCTTTGTAACATTTTTGTTTTTCAGAGCCTTTTCCAGTTCGCTCTGAGAACCAACGGTCAAGCTGGTAACTTTTGCTGTTTTCTTAACCGCAACCTTGCAAGTGAGTTTGGTTGTCTTGCCATTTTTTGTTGTTACCTTACAGGTAACGACAGCATTTCCGGCTTTTACTGCCTTTACCACTCCCTTTTGGGAAACGGTTGCAATGGATTTCTTATTGCTGGACCACTTCAATTTGGCCTTTTTCCCTGCATTCTTTACTTTCAGGGTCTTTTTCTGTCCCACCTGAAGTGTCATTGTCTTTGCATTTTATCTTATTTTTTTGGTTGCTGCATATGCCGCTGATGGCTGATAGATCGTGATGATCATCGCAAATGCCAGTACAAATGCAAGCAGTTTTTTCATTTGTTTCATAGTCATCCTCCTGACAATGATTCATATCCTTTGAAATTCAGATATATTATTTTACTGTAAATGAAGCTTCTCCATCCGGAATTCCTTCTGCGGTAACGCTCACCTTATGCTCTCCTGCGGAAAGTCCTGTAGCATCCACCCAGATAACAAATACACCATCTCCATTTAAAAAAGCATCCTTAGGTTTTACTTCTGTACCATCTACTTTAATCACAAAATCTTTTCCATCCAGCTTTGGTGTACAGATAACGTACAGGGTTCCGTCAGATACCCAAGGCTCTTCTCCGTCCGGAAACATTCCATCAACCTTTAATGCTGTAAATTTGAAGGATTTTGTTACTGTCTTATAACCTTTTTTCTGGATAGCAAAGGTATGTTTTCCATCTGTAAGTTTCTTTGTAAGTGTAACATAAGAAACTACACGCTCTCCATCCTTATCTGTCCATGTACTGTAATCCTTTTTCCCGAGTTTCTTTCCATCCAGTACATAAGTTGCGCCCTTGATTTCCTCTCCCGGATAAGAAATAGTTTCTCCACCAGTGAATACACTAATATCCTTTGCTGCAATTCCAAGTGAGTTTGCTGCTTTTACGGTAACTTTACATGAATATGCAGTTTTTGTCTTTGTATCCGTTGCAGTAACAGTACAGGTGCCTTTCTTTACACCCTTTACCAGCCCCTTTTTATCAACGGTGGCAGTCTTCTTATTGGAAGTTTTCCAAGTTACGGATTTTACTCCTTTCACAGTCAGTGAAACCGTCTCTGTTTCATAAATAGAAACCGATTTCTTGTTCAGTTTTCCCGCAGCCTGCACCGGTGTTACCATGGCACATGTTAAAACCATTGCCAATGCTAAAACCATTACCACTGCTTTTTTCAGCTTGTTCATAATCATTTCCTCCTTATTTTAAATAATATTTTTTACATATTGATTCTACCCCCCCCCGAAAAGATATGTCAATGTGAAATTCTTTTTCATCCAGAAGCAAATATTATGTATCGTTACATTCTCTGATATTTTCTGCCCATAATCCCTTCTCTGGCTTCTGGAATATGAGTTTCATGAAAAAACAGGACATATAGAGGAAAATTTTTATATTATATCCCCATTTTCTCGTCAGTCAGGACATATACGAAAAAAACTGTTTGTTATGTCCCTTGTAAATGTCATAATAGGACTTTTTTATCACCTTTACGTCTATATGTCCCATTTGACTGTTTCAGAAGGACTTTTTTGTTATCGTTTTGTCTATATGTCCCATACCGCTGCCACAGCAGGACATTTTTGTCACTCTCCTGTCTATATGTCCCACTTTCCTTATTCACTGGGATATTTTTCGACCTTTATCCTTTATATGTCCCGTCTGGTTCTTTCAGCAGGTTTTTATGTAGAACAGAAA
>OHAN01002697.1_pt1 | contig 11474 bp, 8 predicted proteins | sample 1577121 | NCBI WGS metagenome assembly OHAN01 (sample SAMEA3541554, study PRJEB24748) | human gut metagenome | biome: human gut; feature: human-associated habitat; material: faeces | place: China | collected 2012 | reverse complement strand
TCCTGCTGATGCACGCAATGGGCCCCAACGTGGCCGGTGTTATCGGCTCTGCCGTCGCTGCTGGTATTCTCATCAACATCTTCGGCTAAGCATTTCCTGAAATTTCCGCTCCATCGTGGTATTGACCGCGGTGGGGCGGTTTTTTGTTTGCATTGTTTTTATGTACAACTTTTTTGAAATGTGATATACTATATTTTAAGTGATATATCCAGAAATGATTGAAAAGAACAGGTGAAACAATGGCAACAGATCTCGCACAACAATTCTGCGCTTTGCGTGATACGTATATCGAAAAGCAGTTCGGACGCCTGAACGATATGCAGCGGGAGGCGGTGTTCACCACCAACGGCCCTCTGCTCATCCTCGCGGGTGCAGGCAGCGGAAAGACCACCGTGCTGGTCAACCGCATCGCCAACCTCATCCGTTTCGGCTCGGCCCACGGCTCCAGGTGGACGCCCCGGGAGGTGACGGAGGACGATGTGAAAGCCCTGCGCACCGCCATCATGACCGGCACCGACGCCCCGTCGTGGCTGGACGGGATGCTGCGGAAGGATGCCGTCCGGAGCTGGAACGTCATGGCCATCACCTTTACCAACAAGGCCGCCGGTGAGCTGAAAGAGCGCTTGCGCCGGATGCTGGGCGGGGAAGAGGGCGACGAGGTGTTCGCCTCCACCTTCCACTCGGCCTGCGTCCGCATTCTCCGCCGCTGGGCCGAGGAGATCGGCTACCCCCGCAGCTTTACCATCTACGACAGCGACGACTCCCAGCGTGTCATGAAGACTGTGTACAAAGAGCTGAGCGTGGACGACAAGTTCTTCCCGGTCAAAAGCGCCATCAACCAGATGAGCCGCTGGAAAGACCAGCTCATCAGCCCCGCCGAGGCCCTGAAGACCCCGGCCCGGGACACGAAGGGCGCCCTTGCGGCCAAGGTCTATGCCGCCTACGAAAAGAAGCTCAAGGAGGCCGGTGCTTTCGACTTCGACGACCTCATCTACCAGACGGTCATCCTGCTGTCGGAGCATGAGGACGTGCGGGAGTTCTACCAGAACAAGTACAAATATCTGCTGGTAGACGAGTATCAGGACACCAGTGTGGCTCAGTTCCGGCTCGTGAGCCTGCTCACCGGCCCGGAGAAAAACATCTGCGTCGTGGGCGACGACGACCAGAGCATCTACCGCTTCCGTGGCGCGACCATTGAGAACATCCTTAACTTCGAGCGCATCTATAAAGGCACCAGGACCATCCGACTCGAGCAGAATTACCGCTCTACGTCAAATATCCTGAATGCCGCCAACTGTGTCATCCAGCACAACACCGAGCGCAAGGGCAAGACCCTCTGGACGAAGAACGGCGAGGGCGACAAGGTGCAGGTCTACACCGCCGAGAACGAGCAGGACGAGGCCAGCCATATCGCGGACGTCATCGGCCAGCACCTCAAAGAGGGCGGACATCTGGCCGACCACGCCATCCTCTACCGGATGAACGCCCAGTCGGCCCCCATCGAAAGCTACTTCACCCGTGCGGGCATCCCGCATAAGATCGTGGGCGGCCAGCGCTTCAACGACCGCAAGGAAGTCAAGGACATCCACTCCTATATGTCCATCGTGGCGAACCCCCGGGACGATGTCCGACTCCGCCGTATCATCAACGAGCCTGCGCGCAAAATCGGTGCGACGACCATCGAAGTTATCGCGGATTTGGCGGCTCAGCAGGGCATCAGTATGCTGGATGTCATCTCCCATGCCGACCAGTACGCCAAGCTCAGCCGCGCCATCGCGCCGCTGTTCAAGTTCTGGGACATCTACCAGAAACTGCAGGACTCTCTGGAAATGAAGACGCTGGATGAGTTCGCCTCCGATGTCATCGAGATCACCGGCTACCGCGCCATGCTGGAAGCCGACGCCGCCAAGGGTCACGAGGATGCCGCTGACCGTCTGCAGAACCTCGGCCAGCTGGTCAACAACGTCAAGAGCTACTGCGACCAGCACGGCGAAGAGGCCTCGCTGGAAGGCTATCTGGAGGACATCGCCCTCATCAGCGACATCGACAGCTACAACGAGAGCGCCGACCAGGTGGTGCTGATGACCATCCATTCGGCCAAGGGGCTGGAGTTCCCCTATGTGTTCCTCATCGGTATGGAAGAGGGCGTGTTCCCCAGCGAGATGAGCAAGTATTCCGAGGCGGACCTGGAAGAAGAGCGCCGCCTTGCCTACGTCGGCATCACCCGCGCCAAAAAGGAACTGTACATCTCCAACAGCGTCACCCGCATGCTCTACGGCCGCACCCAGCGCAACGAGCCCAGCCGCTTTTTGCGCGAGATCGAGCCGGAGTACATCGAAGAGACCCGCAGCCCGGTGCTGGAACAGCGTTCTCGTCTGGGCGGCTGGGGCAGCAGCTGCAGCGACACCGTGCCCGGCGGCGCGTCCGGGTACTCCGGGCCTTCCGGCTGGGGCCGCAGCGCCGGGGGCTACGGTTCCGGCGGCTATGGTTCCCGCTCCGGCGGCGGTTACCTGAACCGCGAGTACAACGCCGGGGAGCGCAGCGGGTTCGGCTCCGGTTATGCCGGGCGGGGCACTTCCTCTTCCGGCTACGGTGCCGCCTACGGCAACAGCTCCACCCAGCCCAAGGTGCGTTCGGGCGGGTTCGGTGCCGGGTATTCCGGCACGGGCGCAAAGACCCCGGCCGCAAAAATCAGCTTTACCGGTGCACCGGCGGCCAAGGCAGCGCCCGCAGGCTCCAAGCACTACGAGCCGGGCGACATCGTGGAGCACAAGGTCTTTGGCCGGGGCACCGTGCTCAAGGTCAAGCCTGCGGCCGGAGACCAGATCGTGGAGATCAACTTTGAAAAGGTCGGCATCAAAAAGACCATGGCCAATTTTGCGCCGCTGACCAAAATCACAACGGAGGAATGACACAAAAATGATGACAGTTCGTTTGATCGCCCATACCCCGGAGCCGGAAAAGGTGGTGGCGGCTGCCGCCAAGCTGTGCTACTCCGACGCCCACATCACCGACCTGCTGGACGGCCTGACCGAGGAAAAGACGGCAAAGTTCCTGACCATGCTCAGCGACCTGGGCCACGCCAGCCCCATCGAGCACGCCAGCTTCACCTTTGGCATCGAGGGGGTCAGCCGTACCTTGCTGGCCCAGATCACCCGCCACCGCATCGCATCCTTCAGCGTGCAGAGCCAGCGCTATGTGCGCCTGGACGATTTCCGCTATGTGGTGCCGCCGGAGATCGAAGCCATCCCGGAGGCAAAGGCGGCTTTCCTTGAGAGCATGAACGAGGACGCCAAACGCTACCTTGACCTTGCCCACAAGCTGGAAGAGGGCCACACCGCCCGCCTGATGGCCGAGGGCATGCCGGAAAAGGCAGCCCGCGCCAAGGCCAGCAAGCAGGCCAATGAGGACGCCCGCTTTGTGCTGCCCAACGCCTGCGAGACGAAAATGGTGGTCACCATGAACGCCCGTAGCCTGCAAAACTTCTTCCACCTGCGCTGCTGCAGCCGCGCCCAGTGGGAGATCCGCCAGCTTGCCGAAGAGATGTTCAAACTGGTGTACCCGGTGGCACCCCACATCTTTGCCAAATCCGGCCCGGCCTGCGTGAGCGGCCCCTGCCCGGAGGGCAAGATGTGCTGCGGAAAAACCGCCGAGGTGCGTGCAACATATGCCGCCATCAAGGAAGGTGCTGCCGTATGAGCAAGGGCAAGCTGATCGTCATCGAGGGGCTGGACGGCAGCGGCAAGGCCACCCAGGCAAAGCTGCTGGCCCAGCACCTGGCCAGCCAGGGCCTGCCGGTGCGGGAGGTCACCTTCCCGGATTACGCCAGCGATTCCAGCGCCCTGATCAAAATGTATCTGGCCGGGCAGTTCGGCTCAAAACCGGACGATGTGAACGCCTATGCGGCCTCCAGCTTTTTTGCGGTGGACCGCTATGCCAGCTACAAGACCGATTGGGGCCGCTTTTACGAGGAGGGCGGCGTGGTCATTGCCGACCGCTACACCACCTCCAACGCGGTGCACCAGTGCTCCAAGCTCCCGCCGGAGCAGTGGGAGGAGTTTTTGCACTGGCTGTTCGATTACGAGTTCCATCTGCTGGGCCTGCCCGCACCGGACAGCGTCATCTACCTGCAGGTGGACCCGGCGGTCAGCCAGCGGCTGATGACCGCCCGCTACCACGGTGACGAGAGCAAAAAGGACGTGCACGAGAAAGATACCGAGTATCTGGCCCGCAGCCGCCGCGCCGCCGAGTATTGCGCGGAGCATCTGGGCTGGACCACGGTGCACTGCACCCACAGCGACGCCATGCGCAGCATCGAGGACATCCAGGCCGAGGTGCAGGGCATCGTGCTGGGTCAGCTGAAATGATAAAATGAAGGCAGGTTGGCACGTCGGCAGCTTTCTCTTCGGACACGAAAACGGGTTGTGGCACCCAGCGGCTGCGTCGGCTCTTGAACGAGCCTTGCACCCTGCTGGCCACTGCCCCAACAGCAACTCCCTGTTTCTGCCACTGGCAGCAGTCGTTGCTGTTGCAGGCCATTCCATCGCCCGCCCTATTGCCCTACGGGCAACAGGGTCCCACCCCAGCGGACGGTCCTCAGAGAAACTCCCGACGCACCTGTCGGATATACACATAAAATACGATAAGAGGGGGCATCCTGACAGATGTATCGTTTGATGCAGCCATCCGACAAGGCGGCTGTGCTGGCGCTGTGGCAGCGCGAGCGCGGCGAGTCGGAAGAATTTGCGGCCAACGCCGTGGAGCGTTTTGCAGGGCAGCAGAATGTCTATGTGGCCGAGGAAAATGACGCCATTGCCGCTGTGGCACTGGCGGTACCAGTCACGCTGCAGGGGCGGCAGGGCAGTTACCTCTACGGCCTGTGCGGACAGGGCAGTTTGATCCTGGCCGGCCTGCTGGACTACCTGTGTGCGCAGCAGAAGCTGCGGGGCGCAGGCTTTACCGTGGCGGTGCCCGGCAGCCCGGAGCAGGCCGCGCTGCTGCAGGATAAAGGCTTTGCGCGGGCATTTGCCCTGCGCTGCCTGCCGCGGGAGGTGGCCCGCAACCTGTGGAGTCAGGCCGAGTTTGACAGCGTTACCGCCAAGAAGCTGTGCGAGCTGCGGGAGAAGTTCTGGCCCGATACGGTGCAGTTCACCCCGGAGCGCATGGCCGTGGTGTTGGGGGACCTGTATTCCCGCGGGGCCACCATCGTGGCCAACGAGCGGGGCTACGGCGTCTACTTCCGCAAGGAGGACACCCTGTATTTCGTGGAGCTCATGGCCGAGGACGACCGCGCCGCCGAGGTGCTCATGGAAGCCGCCCGCGAGAAGGAAGTCATCGTGGAAAAGGCCGTCATCACGGTGGGTGCCGCCCAGACGCTGTTCTTGGGGGAGGGCACCCGGCAGGAGTACGGCATGATCCGTTTTGACGGGGAGCCCTTTGACGTATCGGAAAGCTATATGCGCCTGATGCTGGAAGGCTGAGACGCAGAAAAACAACAAAGGAAGGTGCGTATGGCACACAAGGAGAGACACACCGCCCCGAAGAAAAAAGGCGGTGCTGTGAAGATTTTGCTGGCAGTGGTACTGTTGCTGGTGCTGGCCGCAGGCGCGGCGGTGCTGTTTGCCCGCAGCGAGATCCACGGCAGCGGCAAGCCCGGCACCGAGGTCACCGTCAGCATCCCCCAGGGCAGCGGCGTTGCCGCCATCGCGCAGGAGCTCAAGGACGCGGGCGTCATCCGCTCGGCCTACCTGTTCCGCTGGTATGTGGGGCACAAGGGGGCCGCGGCAAAGCTGCAGTACGGTGATTTTACCCTGCAGACCGGGGCCAACGCCTACGATGCCATCATCGCTGTCCTTTCCCAGTACGCTAAGGCCGAGACCGTGCGTCTGACCTTCCCGGAGGGCACCACAGCCATCGCCATTGCCCGGAAAATGGAGGAAGCCGGTCTGTGCAGCGCCGAGGACTTTCTGAAGGAAGCCAACGAGGGCGATTTCAGCGCGTACACCTTCTGGCAGTATGTGCCGGAGGACAAGGACGCCCCGGACCGCTTCATGAAATGCGAGGGCTATCTCTTCCCGGAGACCTACGAGTTTTTGAAGGACGACACCGTGCACAACTATGTGGCAACGTTCTATGCTCAGTTCGACGCGCAGATCACCGATGCGATGTATGCGAAGCTCAAGGAGCAGGGCATGACCCTGAACGAGCTGGTCACGCTGGCCTCCTTTGTGCAGGAGGAAGCGGGCAACAGCCAGGACTCCAACGTGGCGCAGGTGTTCCGCAACCGTCTGGCCGAGGGCTCGCCCTATCCGCGCCTGCAGAGCAACACCTCCAGCTACATCCAGAGCGACGCCGACAACAACTACCTCTGGAACTGGGTGGCCCCCTACTACGGCGGGTGGGACAATATCCCGGAAAACATCGTCTCTGCGTATGATACCTATCATACGGCGGGCCTGACCCCCGGCCCCATCTCCAACCCCGGCATCGCTGCCATCCGGGCGGCGCTGAGCCCGGAGCCGGACGAGGAAGCAAAGGACGCCTATTTCTTCGTCACCGACCTCAAGGGCAGCTACTACTATGCCCGCACCCTCAGCGAACACAACGCCAACTGCCAGACCGCAGCGGACGTGAACAAAACGGTGGGGTGAGGGAACTCTACCGTCATTTTCTGAAAAAAGAGAGGAATATCAACTATGCTGCAAATCCCGGAACTGCTCGCCCCGGCGGGCGATCTGGAGCGCCTGCGCTATGCCATCAACTACGGTGCCGATGCCGTTTACTGCAGCCTGCCGGAGTTCGGCATGCGGTCTGCACCGGCCAACTTTACGCCGGAGCAGCTCACCGAGGGCGTCATCTATGCCCATGCCCGGGGCCGCAAGGTCTACCTGACCATGAACACCCTGCCCACCAATGAGGAAGCCGACCGCCTGCCGGACGCCATCAAGGAGGCCGCCAAGGCCGGTGTGGATGCCTTCATCGTAGCCGACCTGGGCGTGCTGGATGCCTGCAAGACCGTTGCCCCGGACATCGACGTGCACATGTCCACCCAGACCGGCATCACCAACTGGGCCGCCGCCCGCGCCGCCTATAACCTGGGTGCCAAGCGCGTGGTGCTGGCCCGCGAGATGTCCTTGCAGGACATCGCCATCCTGCGCGACAAGACCCCGCCGGAACTGGAGATCGAGGCCTTTGTGCACGGTGCCATGTGCATGAGCGTGTCCGGCCGGTGCCTGCTGTCCAATTACATGGCAGGCCGCGACGCCAACCGGGGCCAGTGCGCCCAGCCCTGCCGCTGGAAGTACTACCTGAGCGAGGAGACCCGCCCCGGCCAGCTGTACGAGATCGGCGAGAACGAGAACGGCAGCTACATCCTCAACGCCAACGACCTGTGCACCGCGCCCTTCATCGACCTGATCTGCAAGGCCGGTGTGGACAGCCTGAAGATCGAGGGCCGCGCCAAGACCTTCTATTATGTGGCCAGCGTGACCGCCGCTTACCGCAAGGCGCTGGATGTCTATCTGGCCGACCCCGCCAACGACAGCTTTGAGCTGCCGGCTGAGGTCTACGAGGAGCTCACCCGCACCAGCCACCGCCACTACTCGCCGGGCTTCTACTTTGGCCGCGAGCAGGCCAAACAGGCCACCGACAGCGCCACCTACATCCGCGAATGGGAGTTCGTGGGCACGGTGGACCGCTGGGAGAACGGCGTGGCCCACTGCCAGCAGCGCGGCAAGTGGAGCCTGGGCGATACGCTGGAAGCCCTCTGCCCGGACGGCCGCAGCATCCCGCTGACGCCGGAGTGGATCGAGAACGAGGCCGGGGAACGGGTGGACAGCACCCCTCACGCCATGGAAAAATACACCATGCCCACCCCGGAGCTGCCGCCCATGAGCCTGCTGCGCCGCAAAACAGCAGAATAAGCAGCCGCACCCCGCAAACCATGCCAACCGGCACCGCCTGCAAAGGCTTTGCCGGCTGGCTTTTTTTGCATCCCTTGCAAAACCGCACAAACCGCGCTATACTGACATATATTATAATGCAGAGCGAAAGGAGGGAGCCTGATGTTCCGGCTGCCGATCGTAAAATTTTTCAGCCGCATCCTCAATCGGATCACCATCACGGTGGTGCTGGTGGCCCTGCAGGTGGCATGGGTGCTGTGGGCGTTTTTCTCCCTCACCACCGGCCGCGTGTGGGTCAACGTCGGCTTGCAACTGCTCAGTCTGCTTATGATGCTGTACCTCGTGCGCAAGGACGAGAACAGCGCCTACAAGATCGGCTGGATCGCGCTCATGGGGGTGCTGCCGCTGCTGGGCGGGGCACTGTACCTCTCCTTTGGCAACAAGCGCCCGGCCAAGCAGCTGCGCAGCAAGCTGCAGGCGGTGGACGAGGCCCACAGGGCTGATCTTGTCCAGCAGCCGGACCAGGTGGCCGGACTGGATGCTTCCGGCCTCGGCATGAGCCGCTATCTGGCGCGGTACGGCCGCTACCCGGCCTGGAAGAACACCGCCGCGCAGTATTTTGCCTGCGGCGAAGCCATGTACCCCCAGCTGCTGCAGGATCTGGAGCGGGCCGAGCACACCATCTTTGTGGAATATTTCATCGTGCACACCGGCAAAATGTGGGACGGTGTGGAAGCCATCCTCCGGCGCAAGGCCGCGCAGGGGGTGGACGTGCGCCTGATCTACGACGACTTTGGCAGCCTGCTGGGCCTGCCCACCGACTTTGTGGTGCGCATGGAGCGGGCGCACATCCGGTGCATCCCCTTCAACCCGGTGGTGCCGGTGCTCTCGCTGGTGATGAACCACCGCGACCACCGCAAGATCGTGGTCATCGACGGGCGCATCGCCTACACCGGCGGCGTGAACCTGGCCGACGAGTATATCAACGCGGAGCAGCGCTTCGGCTACTGGAAGGACGCCGCCCTGCGCATCGAGGGCGATGCTGCGTGGAATTTCACCGTGATGTTCCTCAACTTCTGGAACGCTTTCCGCCCCAGTGAGACGGACTACAGCGCCTTCCGCCCCCAGCACAGTGCACACCCGGTGCAGGACGGCATCGTGCAGCCCTACGCCGACAGCCCGCTGGACGAAGAGCCGGTGGCGGAGACGGTGTACCTGAACCTGCTGGCCCGGGCCGAGCAGTATGTGTATATCTACACGCCCTATCTGGCTGTGGGCGAAGAGATGCTGGATGCGCTGAAAAACGCCGCCAAGCGCGGGGTGGATGTGCGGCTGGTGCTGCCGGGCATCCCGGACAAGAAGCTGGTGTTCCGCCTGAGCCGCTCCTACTACCTGCCGCTTTTGCAGGCAGGGGTGCGCATCTACGAGTACACCCCGGGCTTCCTGCATGCCAAGTGCTGGGTGAGCGACGACCGGGCAGCCGTGGTGGGCAGCATCAACATGGATTACCGCAGCCTGTTTTTGCACTTTGAGTGCGGCGTGCTGCTGCAGTACAACAGTCAGGTGGCCGCGCTGCGGGACGATGTGCGGGCCACCCTGCCGCAGTGCCGCGAGATCCATATTTCGGACTGCCGCACCAGCATCCCCGGCACCCTGCTGGACAGCGTGCTGCGCCTGCTCAGCCCGTTGATGTAAGGGCGCGCTCATAATTGCCCCGGCAGGGGGCACACTAGCTCCAAAGCCCGTGCGGCTGCGCGGGAGCAAAAGGAGCAAGTGTACCATGAAGCAGGTTTTTCGGGTGTTTTGGGGCTGTACGCTGGCCGCTGCGCTGGCGCTGACCGGCTGCGGCCGGGGCGGCGCTCCGGGCAGCAGCGGAGCCGGGTCCATGAGCGGCAGTGGGTCCGGTGCCATGAGCGGCGGCACAGCCGGGCAGGAGCAGGCCTGGCGCACCGGTCTTGGCGTTGTGACCGAGGCCGCAGGCAGCGACCGGGCCGGCAAGATCACCACTGCCGCTGCGGCTGTGGTGCTGGACGCCGACGGCAAACTGGCCGACGTGATGCTGGACGAGCTGGAACTTTCGGTCTCCGGCGGGAGCACCGGCAGCGTGACCATTCCGGAGGATGTGCGGTCCAAGCGCACAAAAGGGGAGGACTACCCGCTGGCGGCGGCGTCCTCCCTCGGCAAAGGGTGGGCCGAGCAGGCCGACTGGTTTGCCGACTATCTGACCGGCAGGACCCCGGACGAGGTAAAGAAGCTGAAAACGGATGAAAACGGCAAGCCGCAGGACGCCGACCTTGTGTCCGGCTGCACCATCGCGGTGGACCGCTACCGGGACGCCGTGGTGCGCGCCTGCGAACAGGCCAAAGCACTGGGTGCCGCGAAAGGGGACACCGTGTCGCTGAACCTGCTGGCCGCCGACCTGCCCGATGATCTTGCCGCCACGGATGACCAGGACGCCCACGTCCAGGCAGACATCACGCTGGCGGCCCTGACCGTGGACAGCAATGGCCGGGTGACCAGCGCCATCGGGGACATGACCCAGCCGCAGCTGACCGTCAGCGCGGACGGCACGGTCTCCGGGCCGGATGAGCCGGTGTACACCAAGAACGAGCAGGGCGACAAGTACGGCATGCGGGAGGCCAGTGCCCTGCACAAGGAGTGGTACGAGCACGCCGAGGGCTATTGCAGCACCCTGAAGGGCAAGACCATGGCGGAGATCGCCGCCCAGCCCACCGACGGCTCGGATGCAGACCTGGCAGCCCTGTGCACCATCTCGGTCACCGACCTGCAGAAGGCGGTGCTGGCCGCGCTGGCAGAAATCTGAACAGAACAAAACGAGGGAAGGCCCGCGGGCTTTCCCTCGTTTTTGTGGATGGAATTATTTGCCGAACGCGCTGTCGGTCAGGCCGTCCATGTTCAGCATGCCTTCCAGCGCGGCGATGTCGGTGGTCACGTCCAGCGCATCGGACTGGAACAGCTTGTCCAGCTGGTTTTCAAAGGCGGTCACCAGCAGGTCCATGCTGCGCTCAATGCTGTGCTTTGCCTCGGTGATGTTCGTGCCCTCCACCGCCTGCCGGGAAAGGCTGGCGTAGGTGTTCAGCAGCTTGAGCGCGGTAGGCAGATAGTAGTTCATAAACTTTTGCAGCTGCGCCTTTTTGTCCGGGTCCTTCTGTGCCAGCGCAAAGATACGCCCGCTGACCTCCTCCAGCCGGGAGATCTTCTGGCTCATCACCGGGTCAGGAATGGCATCGTTCACTTCCCGCAGCTGGCGCAGCAGTGCAGCGTACTCGTCCTCTGCGGCGGGCTGGGGCTTGGGTGCCGGAGCGGGTGCGGGCTTTTTCGGCTGCGGTGCTGCGCCCCGCACCACCAGCGTGTCGGTGCGGTTGTCAATGTAGGCGTCTGCGCCGAAGTATCCGTGCTCGATGGCGCTTTTCACGGCAGGACGTCCCCGGGCGGCATCCACCCCGGCGGCAGCAAACAGTTCCGGCAGAGGAATGTTATCCCGCTCGCCCACCACGTTATCCAGCAGCCGCTCCAGCTTGCGGGTGCTGTTCATCCGCAGGCCGGTCAGCA
>OHAN01002690.1_pt1 | contig 11499 bp, 9 predicted proteins | sample 1577121 | NCBI WGS metagenome assembly OHAN01 (sample SAMEA3541554, study PRJEB24748) | human gut metagenome | biome: human gut; feature: human-associated habitat; material: faeces | place: China | collected 2012 | reverse complement strand
GCCTTTTATTTATGCTTCGTATGGATTTGGTGATATTCCGGATCCACCAAGACAGATTGGCGCAATCAGGGAACTTCCTGCTCTTCTTGGACTGTAGATTTTCTCTGTTTATGTTCCTGGTTCAGGATTATATAGCAGTTTTTTCCATCATTCAGCATCAGCAGAGTCTGCCACCGGTAGTTTCCTTCCATACACATGACAATATAAAAAGATCAGAGTCTGATAATCACATTTTTTATCATTCTCTGATCTTTTTATATTGAATTCTTTCCAGTGGATTTTTCCTTCTCTTTATTCCACATCCTCTTCATCAAATTCACACACCACATAATACCCCTGCGGTGTCTGCTTTACGTCAATCACCTTTCCCTGTCCTGACTTAAGTCTCTGCCATGAACGATAATTGGCGCTCATTGCCACAGCCGGCTCAATCGTATAATAAAAATACGCAGCTACAACGCCCTCTGTCACATCAACAATCTGTCCGGGTTCAACCAGTCCCGGACGCTCCATTTTAAATTCCATCTGTCTCATTTCCGCCTGATACCTGCCTCTTTTTCTATATTGTATTCGTTTTTTCTTGTAATTGCAAGTATTTACACAGTCTGTTTTGTGACGAAGCTTTGAAGTAGAACGCCGCTGTCAGGTGGTCTTTTTAGCCACCTGATCTAAAACAACTGAAATCACATTATCCTTCGTTCTATTCGGATTTCTTACACTGTTTTTCATGCAGAACTTCCGGAACGATCATATAATGCTCCTCAATCAATTTTGCTGTCTTTTCAACAGGCAATTCTTTTATTCCTTTTAAAAGGATCTCATGATTGTAGCGAAGTACATCAAAGGGGATGATGGATTCAACACCCATTGTATAATATCCGCACAAATTGCTTTCCCGGAGCATTGCCCATATTTTATATAAGGTTTCGCACTTTGCTGCTCGAACAATGCATGAATGAAACTGTTCATCATAACACATAATGTGGTACACATCTTTTTCTTTCGCAGCTTTTTCCATCTGCTCCAGACACTCATCCATTTCCCGTTCGATTTCTTCCGGAAGTTTTCCGGCAATGATCCTGATTGCCAGAACTTCCAGGGTAGAGCGGACAAGATATTTTTCCTGCATTTCTTCATAGGAAATCGTCTTTACTGTACTGCCTTTATGAGACTCATAAACAACAAATCCTTCCTCCCCAATATGACGCAGGGCTTCTCTGACCGGTCCCCGGCTTACATGAAACTTCTCCGCAATATCTTCTTCTACAATTCGTTCCCCCGGTTTGATCTTCCCCCGAATGATGTCTTCTCTTAATACATCAGCGATTTGCTGCCAAAGAGTTTTTCTTTGTATTGATGCCTTCCTGGTATAATCCATTCATTCTTCCTTTCAGATTTTTGCAGTTTTTTATAAAAAGAACAGGCTGATCCCCACAATTACTGCCAGTGTAATGGCCAGAGCCGGCCAGAGTGCCCAGAATGCCCCCAAAACCATAGCCAGATAATCTCCCTTTTCAAAAACAATGTTCTGGTCACTCATCTGCTTTTTAAATTCCAGGAACTTTTTATCCTGTTCTTCCAACTGTCTTCCTCGTTTGCTGTATCCTCCAAAAAAGCTCATGCTAATTCCTTTCTGATTTTATGAATCCTTTTCTACTCCGAGTGGATTATGACAGGCTACAAAATGTCCCGGTCTCATTTCCACAAGTTCCGGTGTAATATGCTTACAGATTTCTGTACAGTATTTACATCTTGTATGGAACTTACATCCTTTCGGCGGATGAACCGGACTTGGGATATCTCCTTCAAGCGGGATCATCTCTCTGTTAGAATCTACGTCTGTCGTCGGAATTGCTGATAACAGCGCTTCTGTATATGGATGTGTAGGGTGATCAAACATTTCCTGTGACTCTGCAAGCTCTACGATGTTTCCAAGGTACATAACACCAATTCGGTCACTGATATATTTTACAACACTCAAACCATGTGAAATAAATAAGTATGCAAGATTGTCTTCGCTTCCGAGATCTTTCAGAAGGTTGACGATCTGCGACTGAATGGAAACGTCAAGTGCGGAAACCGCCTCATCGCAGACTACGAATCTTGGTTTCAATGCAAGTGCACGTGCAATACCGATTCTCTGTCTCTGTCCACCGGAGAACTGATGTGGATAACGATGGATCATATATGGTGCAAGTCCACATTTTTCCATGACTTCCATAACATACGCCTGCATTTTTTCATCATTTTTCTTAAAAATGCCATGTGCAAGAAGACCTTCTCCGATGATCTGTCCAACTGTCATACGTGGATTCAGTGATGAGTATGGATCCTGGAAGATCATCTGCATATCTTTACGAAGGAAACGCATTTCTTGTGTTTTCAGTCTCGCAAGATCTACTCCATTATCACGGTATGATTCGTATTTTGTAAAAGCTTCATCATTTTTATATTTGCTGCGGAGTTCTTCTAACTTCTTCTCCGCTTTTTCAAGTTCCACTTTCTTCTCTGCGATTTCTTTTGTCTTATCGACACCTTCCATCTGGTTTTCTTCATTTAAACCGCTGATCACTCTGGCAACTTTGAATTTTTCAAGCAGTAACTGTTCTGCTTCTTTTGTGTCATCTAAGCTATAGAATCCACCAATGATCTGAACAAGATTCAGGAATTCCATATTACATTTCTTCTGGATATTTTCATATTCGGCCTGTTTCTGGAATTTTTCCGCAGAATCTTCCATTTTTTCATATTCCGCTTTTAATGCTTCTGCCTTCGCTTCTAATTCGGCAATTTTCTTTTTACCAGAAGAAATATTTTTGATTGTTTCGTCTACATAAAGCGGTGCCATATCGGTAAGAGTTCTGCCGTAATACATTGTCTTACCTTCTGTCTGTTTGTAGATCTGAAGTAAAGTTCTTCCAAATGTTGATTTTCCACATCCGGATTCTCCAACAAGACCAACTGTTTCTCCTTCGTAAATATTCAAAGTAATTCCGTCATTGGCTCTTACATACTCCTGCTCTTTCTGGAATAACTTTGTTTTCTTAAGTGGAAACCACTGTTTCAGATCCGTGACCTTCAAAAGCACTTTCTTTTCATCATTATTTGGCATGGCGTGCCTCCTTATCCGGGTAGAAACAACGAATCAAGTGATTGTCTTCTGCCAACTCTAATTTTGGTTCTTCATTCATACATTTCTCTGTTGCATATTTACAACGCGGAGCAAATTTACATCCCTTCGGAAGATTGAGCGGATGAGGTACTGCTCCCGGAATTGCCTCAAGTCTTGCTCCGACCGGTGTATCCAGACGTGGAATTGAAGTCATAAGTCCTTCCGTATATGGATGTGAACAGGTTGTCTCTTTTGCAAAGATAGTTCTTGCTTTACACATTTCCACAACCTGACCACAATACATAACTGCCACTTCATCTGCCATCTGGTTGATAACTCCAAGGTCATGTGTAATGAACAGAATAGAGGTCCCTTTTTCCTTTTTCAGTTCATTCATCAGCTTTAAGATCTGTGCCTGAATGGTAACGTCCAAAGCAGTAGTCGGTTCGTCAGCGATCAGAAGACTTGGTTCGCAGGCAAGAGCCATGGCGATCATAACTCTCTGACGCATTCCACCTGACAGCTGATGCGGGAACTGTTTCATAACAGATTCCGGATTCGGGATCTTAACAGCTTTTAACATTTCAAGTGATTTCTCACTTGCTTCTTTTTTTGTGATTTTCTGATGGGTTAAATAAACTTCATTTAACTGTTTTTCGATCGTATATACCGGGTTCAAACTTGTCATCGGTTCCTGGAAAATAACGGAAATCTCATTTCCACGAATCTGGTACATATCATTGATTGTACACTCCGCAAGATTTCTTCCCTTGAAAGTAATTGTACCGCTGTCGATATATCCGTTTCCATCCAAAAGTTTTAAGATACTCATTGCCGATACACTCTTTCCACTTCCGGATTCTCCTACGATACCTAATGTTTTCCCAGGCTCTACTCGATAGGAAACACCGTTGACCGCTTTTACAATTCCTTTTTTTGTCTTAAAAAATGTATGTAGATCATCTACTTCCAATAAATATGCCATCGTTATTCCTACCTTTCATTTGCTTTCGGGTCAACTGCTCTACGAAGTCCGTCACCAAACAAGTTGATACTTACAGTACAAAGTCCTAATACAACTGACGGGAATACCCATCTCCACCAGTACTGTGAGATAACTTCTGAAGAACGACAGTTGTTCAGCATATTTCCCCATGAAGGAATTGGCTCTGCAACACCGAATCCTAAGAATGATAATCCGGATTCTGTCAGCATACAGGTTGCAAATGAGATTGTTGCCTGTACGATAATGATCGTCATTACGTTCGGTACGATATGACGGAAAATAATATTCTTTTCTTTTACACCCAGTGCTTTTGCAGCGACAACGAATTCTTTGTTACGTTCTGCAAGCACCTGTGCACGGACAAGACCTGCGATACCGGTCCATCCGAGGAAACCGAGGATCAACATGATCATGATGATTCTTCCGACATCAGATACTTTATTTCCGATCAAAGCAGAAAGGATCAGTGCCAGCGGGATAAACGGAAGGGATCCGACAACCTCTGCCAGACGCATAAGAAGGATATCCACAGTTCCACCGTAGTATCCGGAAATACCCCCTACTAAGATACCGATCGCGAACTGGATGATAACAGCGATGAATCCGACTGTCATAGTCATCTGTCCACCCTTTAAGATACGGTAGAATACGTTTCTTCCAAGATTATCTGTTCCAAGTAAGTAACCTTTCAGTCCCCATGTCACAACAGAGCCGTCTTCTTTGATAATACAGTTCTGATAATAGCCGGAAGCTAATTTTGCAATATTGGTTGCCTTAGCAGGAACCTTTGCCTGATTATTTTCATTTCCGCCCCAGGCTACTGCGTTTCCATCTTCTGTCACAACAACAAGATGGTTACGTCCACCTGAAATATCCACTGCTTTGCCCTGCACTTCTTCCGGTACGGAGAAAATATGGTTGTGATTGTTTCCCCAGACTTTTACAGTACCTTCTTTTAATACAGCTGCTGCTGCTTTATCTGTTAAAGCGATTTTTTCTACTTTTCCCTGAATCTCTTCCGGTACATTATCTAAAGCAGTTTCTTTCTTTGCAAGCGAGATGACTTTTCCATCCTTTGTAAGGGCAATGGCTGTCTGAATATTTGCTTTTACTTCTTTGACTTTTTCATCCTTTACATTAGCTGTAGAAATATCAACTGCACTTGTATTTCCCCATGAAACAACTTTTCCGTCTTCTGTTACAACAACGGATACCTGATATCCTGCTTCAATGTCAGCAATCTTTTTGCCTTTCAGTTCCGGCGGAATCACATTAATACCCATTCGGTTGAAGCCCCAGGTGTATAAGGTACCTTTATCGTTGATTGCCAGCACGTGGTCCTGACCAACTGCGATATCAACAACTTTTCCCATATCAGCCGGAATTTTTTTCAGGTTTTTCGTTAACTGTCCCCACTCATAAACGTAACCGTCTTTGTCTACTCCTACACCATATGTCGGACCAAATTCAATCACTTCGGCATTGTCTTTTAAATCTGACGGAACCGAAAGGAATGAAAATCCCGGTGCGATATTTTTCTGTGTTGGATCCTGATAGTTTAAATCCTGGTGAAACCAGATCGGAAGGATGAAGCACATTGCAAAAATTGATACAAATACGATCAATCCTCCCATAGCCAGTTTGTTTTCCAGCAGATTTTTTATAATCGTACGAAAAGGACTTTGCATCTGTTCTTCTTCAAGAACGGAACGCTGCTCTTTTTCTTTCTTCTTTCCAAATAACATTTGTCTTCCTCCTAATCGAGTTTAATTCTTGGATCAACGATACAGTAACATAAGTCTGTGATCAGGTTTGCAGCAAGTCCTAACAAAATGTAAAACATCTGCATGGACAGTGCGACTGTATAGTCATGCTGGTTCAAGGAATCGATCAGAAGTTTTCCGACACCTTTCCATGAGAACAGAGTCTCAATGATAACCGCTCCACCAAAGATACCTACGATAGAGCCTACGATCCAGCCTGTGATCGGGATCATCGCGTTACGGAACGCATGTTTGTAAATAACAGTTTTTTCTTTCAGACCTTTGGCACGGGCTGTTCTTACATAATCCATAGATAATGCATCAAGAAGAGCTCCTCTGACATAACGGATCAGACCACCGATACCTGTCAGACATACAATAATAGGAAGTGCCATATGATATAAATAATCTAAGAATGCACGGAAGCCTGTAAAATTTGCACCCGTTGTGACCATTCCACTGATTGGAAAGATCGGAATTTTAATTGCAAACAGGTAGATAAAGATCAGCGCCGAAATAAATGAAGGAATACTGATACCGATCATAGTTGCTACCTGGAGTGATGTATCAAACACCGTGTCTTTTTTTACCGCACATTTGATTCCCAGCGGAATTCCGATTGCGAAAAGGAAAATATAATATACAACGTTCAGGGCGATTGTATTTTTCATCGGAGGTCCGATCAGTTCTTTAACCGGAATACGATATACGGTAGAGTAACCGAAATCTCCCTGTAAGATATTTCCCATCCAGCTTAAATACTGAACCGGAATCGGTTTATCAAGTCCGAGACGTACTCTTGCCTGTTGATAAAGCATCTCATACTGTTCCGGTGAAACACTCTGCTTTTGTCCCTCGACCATAAGTCTGGCAGGGTCACCAGGTACCATTTTAAAAATACCAAACAGTAAGATGGAAAGCAGGAAGAATACTATAATAATATAACCAAGTCTTTTCAATATGTATTTTGCCATAATGTAGTTTTCTCCTTCTGGATGAAATAGTTATTCCTGAATTATTCATGACATGTGATTCTGTCTGAACCATTACCATAATTTTGTTTTCGTATAAAGAAAAGATACGGGAAGACAGAACATTTGCCTTTGTTCTGTCCTCCCTGTTTTGTCATGCATATCAAAAGTTAATAGAATTGATCTATTCTGATGAATCCTTTATGCTTATTCTTCAAAGTATGCATCTAATACCATTGCTCCCCATCCCACATGAGCTCTAGGAACGAAATTCTTAAGCTTCGGATTGAAGAACATATAAGAAACTCCTGATCCCATTGGAAGACTTGGAAGTTTTTTGTTGTATGCCAGCTGGAATTCTCCATATAATTTTCTGAATCCGTCAATGTCTTCAGGATCAACTTTCTGCATCTCTTTACCGATTGCTTTTAATTCCGGATCGGAAATGTAGTTAACATTCCAGCTTCCCATTAAACTCGGATCGTCATCGAAGCAGTTCCAGTAGAAGAGAATTTCCGGAATTCCGATACTACTGTAGAAAATGTTATATTCTGGTTCATCGATACCCTGGCGATTCAAATGGTTGATCATAAGTGCAAAGTCCATAGATGTGTATTTGTATTCCATACCGATCTTTTCTGCTTCCGGTGGGATTACTGTGTTGTAAAGTTTTGAGTAGTCATCTTCACAGCATGCTACTTCAACTTTTAATTTCATCAATTCACCATCTACTTCTTTATAACGGTATTTGTCTGTACCTTCTTTGTACTCTTCACCTTTTTCGTTCAGTGTCCAACCACCATCGATGAGTTCCTGTTTTGCTTTATCAAGGTCATATGAGTAGTGAATCAGTTCAGATTCAATATCATCTTTGATTGCTGCAAAATCTGTTGTAGCATCTGTTGCATAACAGTCTACCACTGTACCGTATCCGCCTGTTAACTGTTTGTTGATTTCATCACGGTCTACGATATAAGCGATTGCACGTCTTACTTCTTCAAACTGTGTCGGTCCAAAGTCACACATATAACGCATCTCGTTGATACGTGTTCCCGGTACAAGACCATAGTTTGCATCTAATTTTCCTTCTTCTACTTTTGTTAAAGCAGCTTCGATCTTTTCTCCTGTACCTGCCGAGTAGAAATCAATTGTTCCTTTTTCAAATTCGTCACGGATTGTTTCATCTGCAACCGGTTTGGAAATAATTGTCTGGATATGTGGTTTTGTTCCATCATATGTTCCAAGGTATTCTTCGTTGATTTCAAGTTCAACAGTTTCAGTTGTAAGGTCAACACTCTTTAATTTGTAAGGTCCGCATACAACCGGTGCTTTGTAACGGAATCCTTTATCCGGATCAAGCAAGGTTTCTCTGATGAGATCTTCTGTAAATCCGTCTGTAAGGTATGCTCCGTTTCCATCATCTTTCACGTCGCATCCAGGAGCGATTGCTGCAAGCGGTTCCGGTCCATAGGCAACATTTGCCATCTCATAATAGTTCGGAAGCTGATCTGCACTGATTGTCATAGAAAATTCGTAATCCCCAAGAAGGTTAACACCTGCGAATTCTTTTGTTGTTCCCTGTACATGATCGTTGTATCCAACTAAAGCCCATCCGTATGTTGCATCACCTTCACAGGCTGCAAATTCCGGAGAAGAATGAAGCAGAAGACTGAATACATAATCTTTTGCTGTAATCGGAGAACCGTCACTCCATTTCAGGTTATCATTGATTTCAAAACGGTATGTCTTGCTTCCGTCATCGTTTTCGATTACTTCGTGATCTTTAACAACAACCGGGTCCCAATCAAGAACATAATCACGATTGTAATCAGCGAGGGCGTAACCACTCATCAATCCAATGAATCCGGAGTTTGTTGCATTGTTTGACCATCCGCCGTACATATCCGGTGATAAGGTACCTGGTGAGATCGCAACTACAACCTGTCCTCCTACAGGTGCATCTTCCGGCGGTGCACTCTGCATGTCCTCGGTTACCTCAACTCCAACCTGTTTGCTTTCACCATCATCCTGATTATTCTGGTTCTTGCTGGAAGCTCCTCCACCGCCACAGGCTGTGACCGAGAGTACCATGATACCAGCCAGCATGAGGGCTATCATTCTCTTTTTCATTTTGCATTCCTCCATAAATGTAAACTTTGTGTTAAGACAATTATAACATTTTACCAATTAAACATCTATTATCGTTTTCGTTTTTGTGCATTTTTGTGGAATACGACGTATTTTTATTGTATACAAAAAAACAAGTCTTTCGTGGACGGATTTTACTACATATATGAACGATATCTGTTTTTCATTCACACACATTCAGATTGTTAACAGTCTACAATTTGTGCATTTTTAACAAATTGTTAAATGTTGACATTTGACTAAAAACAAAAAAAATCTTGTTGCAACAAAATCATTTCAATATCGTTTTTTTATTAAATTAAAAAGTCTATCTGCAGTATCCGGTCCTGTTTTGCCAGTTTGCTTTGATTGATTAACTCCTACAAATGAATTCTTCGAAAGCCTTGTTGCAAACACAAGATAATCCTTAAACAACTCGACAGCTTCATTCTGAATAACATTTGCAGCGATAATAACGTCAATGCCTGGATTATGATTCTTTAACTCATCAATAATCCTCATTATTGATTTTCCAGTATTAATCACACTATCAACAATAACTACTCTCTCTGTATTAATCACAGGAGCATCATCTTGCTTCGGGTTCATCGAATAAAAAATGCCGCCTGCTCCCATATATACTCCGTCACCAAAAAACCTGCCACCTCGTTCCAAAACTAAGATTGATGTATTTTTCTCTGGGAATACGGCAGCAATGTGCCTTCCTATTTTTTCTCCTAAACGCACATGTGCTGCTGCCAGCCTACTTCCACTTATTCCTGAATTCGATTTGCAGATAGCAATATCAGCTTGTACTTCTTCGTCCTCATCAGCCAATATCACCAAAGAATGATCGTAAATCGGCACCAAGCCTGATAAGCTTTCATTCTTCAATGATCTGCTTATTCGCTTACCAATATACAGAAATCCTTTATCAGCCTCGCGTAACATATATAAATCAATCTTGCTATCTCCATAGGCAAAAATAGTGTATCCATGTTCTCGCAATTGCTTTACGACATAATACTTAACATCTGCACTTATGTATGGACTAGCAAATATAGTTCCAAGATTCTTAGCATTAGCAATATCGCTCCACAAATCTTTTATTCCAGAAGAAAGTACAACATAATTATTCGATGCAACTATGTCATATGAATCTGCGTAATAAGCGTCAATTCTAGCCAATTTAGTCATATTGATAAGATCCTGCTTAGTAGCCATATATTCTCTAAGATGTAATGCTGAAACGGATTCATGCCCTTTAAGATATGCTGAATAATCGGTGTCCTCTGTTATGATATCTACTTTGCAGTGATATGTATCAGAAGCCTCCTGTGCAATATATATTATTTTGCAATCTTCGTTATCTTCATCAGCATCGCCATTATATTCCATAAGAATTGTACGAGAACCATAGCTAATACCACGAATAACTTCCCAAGCCTTTCTCCCAAGAGAACCTGAGTTCTTATTCTTTATATTATCTAATTCATCAACAACTACCTTTGGAATAACTACCTTGCTATATTCCTTGTTCAGTTCATCAATTAACTGTGAATTCTTAAGTAACGCTGAAGTATCTGGAACTGCAGCCTTCTCCCCTCTCAAAAATTGTTCGGTCTGTGATTCTGACATTCCAAAAACCTTACAATATTTTCTTGCCATTTCCAATAGAGTTTTTTCTGCAGTTTTTCCACCTTCAACACGTGAAATAGACGACTTGTTCATACCAGTTCCTGGTTCCAAGCCCTCTAATACATCAATCTTCTTCGCCATGTCAGCCATGGTACAGCCATTCTTTTCACGAAACTCCTTCAATCTCGAACAAAGGAAAGCTATCTGATTATCATTTGCCATAAGTAACGCCCCTTTCACAGGTATGTATGTAATTTGATTATTGGCTTTATCTCATACTCTCATTATATACATCGTTGCATTTTTCACAACGAAAAGGGGTGTTTTTGCAACAAATATTCAAAAGGCGCAACTCATCACTTCATTTACTTAATATATGCAACTAAATGAAGCTACTTGCAACAACACAAATGTGGTTTTTTTCAAAGTTCCGTTTTTCGGATCAACGAAAAACTCCACAATGAAAACAGGTCCTTGGCCTAACAAAAATAACCTTCTGGCGTACCACTGGAACAAGTACGCCAAAAGGCTTTCTGGTGTTAAATCATTTTCAATTTTTCATCACACGCACATATTTTTCCGCACTATTTTGTGAATATGTTTATTAAAATAGTGCTTTCAAACCCGCTTAAACTGGGCATTTCTTTGAAAGGAGACAGACTGTTTCAACGTGTTCCGTAAACGCAAACATTTCCACCGGCTGTATCTTTTTTACCTGATATCCTTTTTTTGTCAGATACTTCAGATCTCTTGCCAGTGTCTCCGGATTGCAGGAAATGTACACGATCTTCTCCGGTCCCATCTTCACTGCAGATGCCATAAATTTTTCATCACTTCCGGCTCTCGGCGGATCCATGAATACGACGTCTGCTTTTTGGTTCT
>OHAN01002685.1_pt1 | contig 11523 bp, 4 predicted proteins | sample 1577121 | NCBI WGS metagenome assembly OHAN01 (sample SAMEA3541554, study PRJEB24748) | human gut metagenome | biome: human gut; feature: human-associated habitat; material: faeces | place: China | collected 2012 | reverse complement strand
AGATGCGAACGGCCAGTATGGCGCAACCGGGTTTGTAACCCGTCTGCTGACCATGGTTTCCGCACCGCCCATTAAGAGCGAAGGCATTATCCGCACCGTTTACAATGTATTGGCTGATCTGGTGAACATTGTATTCGGCGGCCGCTACGGCACAGCCCGTAATGTGGTTCCCGCTGCTGCGACCAACAATCATCCCTTCGACGATCTGCTGCAGAAGGATACCTTTGCCGGTACTTCCAGCAACAGCAGTTACGGCGTACTGGGTACCCTGGTATACAATGTGTATGAAGCCTCCGGCGGTGTAGGCGGCGACAGCGGCAAGACCGATACGATCCTGCCCGGCGCTATGTACACCGTACAGGCTGTGAACAATTTGATCGGCGGCCTGATCACCACCTTGGCGGATCATAACATGAAGCTGGCTTCCGCTCGTGTGGCAGACAGCAACTTGACCCTCAGCTATGGCGGTAACACCACCACAACAACGCTGACGGTTACCAATAACTGCTACGGTTTGAACCGTGCGGTGAAGAACGCCGATGGTAACTTCGTTGCTCGTGGCCGTTACAACATTGAGATCACGAATGTGGTTTCCGATAACAGTGCTTGCACCGTAGACTTCTCCAGCAAGACAGTTGTTCCTGAGAAGTCCGCTTCCTTCACTGTTACCAACGGCGGTTTTGATGAAGATACTGTAGTAACCTACACCGTTACTTACAACATTATCGACACCAACACCAACCAGGCCCTCTACACCGGCCTGACCTGCAAGACTTATCAGTTTGTGACTCCGCTGAAGAACTGGTCCGATTCTGTGTATCCGGGCGGTTCTCAGGACGGCAGATTCTCCAATGGTTCTTCCGGTAAGACCGCCGATGGTCAGGCTACCGTGAACAACACCGGTTACTTTGGTAACGCTTACCTGAACCAGAAGCCGTTCCGTGTAAGCTATCCTACCGATATTGTTCTGGCAAGCTCTAACCTGGATGCAGTGAAGAACTACAAGATTCGTCTTGGCTATGACCGTACCCTTGCCGGTTCTCCCGACAAGACTTTGGACGGCGTTTTTGCTTACAGCACCGGTTCTGTTAAGGATTCCTTTAGCAACAAGACCGTAACTGTGAACAATTCCAACATGATGGCTGCGTTTGATAAGTTCACCGGTGATGTGCTGAACTACGAAAAGGTAGACTACACCACCGATGGCGGTCAGACTTGGGTCAAGGGTGTTGCCGCAAGCCAGGTTCCCTCCAACGGCGTATCTCGTGTGAACCACGCTTACACGCTGAGCGAGCTGAACGGCGGCAAAGCGTTGGCTGCAGCTGTTAAGGATAGCAATGGTTATTACACCGCTGTTTATCTGAAGAGCGGCTCCGGCGACTTCGCTTACAGCAACTTGCTGGGCAAGGTTTCCGGCGCAACCGGCATTGACGGTCTGTACATCCAGACCGGTTCTGTGACTCTGTCTAAGGACAGCTCCTCTTCCCTGGATCTGTTCAAGTATGATGGTTCTACGGATATTTCTCAGGTATCCAAGAAAGAAGTGAAGTTGAGCTTCTTCTGCGACAAGAACCCGGCAACCGGTAGCTTGAAAGTAACCGTTGCTGACGATGGTAACCGTAGCCAGTTCAATAGTGCATACGATTCTTTGAATAGCTACATTAAGAACTACAGACCTTCTGACTTTAAGGATTACGATGCGGCCAGCGGCTCTTCCGCAACCTATGATGCAGCAACCGCTGCTTTGGCTGCCGGCTTTGAGGCCCGCCAGTCCCCGCTGAATCTGTCCACTGCCGGCACGCTGTCCAGTGCGTTCACGAAGACGCCTGTTACCTCTGAGGTGAAGACCGTGATCGGCGAGCCTGCAACCAAGCCCGTAACTTCCTTGGATCAGCTGCCTGCAGCTCTGGCTGCTTATGCAACGACTGACGGCAATTATTACTATGCTGACAGCGCTAAGAGCCAGCCTTATTACACCACAGAGGCTCTGACCGATGCTGATGTAACGGTTCAGACTTCCACCAATGTTGGTGGTCAGGCTTACACCGTGGGTATGGATAAGACCGGCCAGGTTGTTGTGAAGAGCGGTTCTTCCTGGTACTTCCTGAACACCCCGGCTTATGCCACCGCATGGGATACCACCACTTATAAGGATGCTCCCTATGCTATCAACGGTGCTGAAAAGGAAGGCACCTTCAATCAGGCGAAGTTCGCTTACTACAATGCCAATGGCGTTGCCGTGAGCAAGGACTTCACTGTGAAGCACATGGTTACCGAGAAGTCCATTGTCAACAATGGTGAGGAAACCCGTGCACTTGCCATGCAGGCAAGAGACAAGATGCGCTATGCTGTGGATCAGTGTGCGCAGATGCTGAGCGTTACTGTTGCCGGTCAGATCTTCACGGATGTTTCTTCCGTTCGTGACGGTATGACGGACGCCAACTTCGATCTGCCCGAGTACCAGAAGATGGTATCCGTGGCGAAGGATGCTGAAGGGATGTACGCTGCAGATATTTACCTGAAGAGTGACGAGTCCAAGACGGTGCTTGCCACCTGCGGTTGGAACCAGATCGACCAGACCATTGCTGACCTGGCGAACACCAACGGTAATGACGCTGCGGATTATACCTATGCATTCTCCACCAGCACTTCTTCTTTGCTGATTGAAGAGGCTGTTCGTATGTTTAAACTGTACATGGGCACTGTGACCGAGCGCGGCTATATCGGCGACAAGGTGGAGGCTGAGGTTTCTCACGCCAGCGGCAGCGCTTACAGCGCAATGACCACCACCTGGACAGATTCCGGTAAGGTCGATGCAGACGGCAATGCCATCAAGAATGCTGCAATCGCCACCACCGCGACTTCCGCGAAGTACGGTGCTGTTGAGGGCGGCAAGCTGGTTAACAAGGGCGAGAAGGTTTACACCGACGAGTCCTGGACCAACTATGTGAACGCACTGGCTGCTGCTGTAGATGTTGCGACCACCGGTAACGGCGACTACGCCCATAAGGACGCTGCCACCTATGTTCCGGCTGATAAGGACAACTACACCGCCAACCTGTCTGCTTGCTTCACCGCTTACAAGAACCTGATTGATGCAGAGAACTCTCTTGAAGAGGGCACAACTGCTCCTTCTGAGGGCTACGCTGTAACCGGTAAGGTACTTGCTCTGGCGAACACCAAGGGCGAGCTGGCAAGCGAAAAGTTCACCGTTATCGGTTGTGATGTTGTGATCAACGGCGAGACCGTGGCTACCACCGGTCAGGATGGTACTTTCACCATTCCGGCTCTGGCAAACGGTACTTACACCGCAACCCTGAACTATAAATATGGCTATGACCGTAATATCACCATCACGGTGAAGGACGGTAATGTGGATCTGGGCAACCTGGGTATGCTTGTTTGCAACTTCAATAAGGATGGCTATGTCAATGCTTCTGACTATGCTACCTATTTGGCTGCTTCTAACACCAAGCTGGGTGCTGCGAAGTACAACGCTTCTTGCGACTTCAACCACGATGGCTATATCAATGCTACAGACTACGCTGTTTACTATGCATTCTCCAATGCAAGACTGAGCAACGCAATCTACGGCTAAATCCTAACTTAAAGTACCCTGGCGGTGCTTCGGCACCGCTTGGGTCACACTGATTTTGATTATGAAATTGAACAAACTGAAGAGAACACTTGCTGCTTTCTTATCGTTTGTATTGATTTTGACCTTAACCTCTATAACCCCGCTGGCTGCCCAGGGTACCTTGGGCACCGAGCAGCCCCACCTCTCCTGTACCTTTACGGACAGCGAGGGCCGGGCGGTAGACGGCAATGCACTGTCTGCCGGGGATTATACCGTATCCTTTACGCTTTCCGGCATGCAGTCCTTTGCCGTGATGCAGTACACCATGTCTTATGATGCGGCTGTGCTGACGGTCAACGGGCACAGTGATCTGCTGTCGGACAGTTTGCCGGATCAGCTGCGGGGCCTTGGCGCCGCCGGTGTGCTGGTGCAGAATGGGACCATCAACTTTGGTTTTATCACCAGAGTGGATCAAACCGCCACCACCACCGCCATTGATGCGGACGGCCAGCTTTTGTTGAAGTTGCAGATTACTGTAACTGCACAGGAGCCTGTGGACTTTGCAAAGATCGTGACCTTGGATACGGACCCGAACCAAACCTTCATTGAGGCAGATTATGCGGATTACGCCGATTATGGCACGGCTGACCAAGACTGCTATGCACTGGTTACCGCCTTTGACGGCTATGCCGCTACGCTGTATCCCATGACAGCAGATCTGTCACCGGCCACCGGTCATGCCGTTACCGGCAGAGTGCTGGCGCTGGCCAATACCAATGGGGATTTGGCGGGAGATACTTTTACAGTTCGCAACTGCGATGTAGTGATCGCAGATGAAGTGGTTGCAACCACCGGAACGGACGGTTGCTTTACCATTTCCTCACTCCCGGCAGGGGAGTACACCGCTACATTGCGCTATGCCCATGGTTATGATCGCACGGTTACCTTTACGGTAGCAGACAGCGATTTGGGCTTAGGCGATTTAGGTATGGTTGTCTGCAACTTTAGCAAGGATGACTATATCAACGCCGCAGACTACGCAATTTACTATTCGTCCGCTAACGCGAAGCAAGGCGCGGCGAATTACAATGAGAATTGCGACTTTAATCATGACGGCTATGTGAACGCAACAGATTATGCAATCTATTATGCGTTTAGTAACTGTAATTTATCTAAGCTAAGTTATTGATAACGATTTAGGGAGGAAAAGAACGTATGCGTAAAAGCGCAAAGAAGCTTCTTTCCGGTGTGATGGCTGGTCTGATGGTAGTCTCCATGGCTCCCATCTCTGCACTGGCTGCTAACTCTTATGAGCCCGGCGATGTTGTTGCAAAAGAAGATTATGTAACAGCGGCTGATATTGCTCCTGAGGTAGATATCGTATGGACGGCTTACACCGGTCTGAACAAATCTTTTATCACGAATGGTGACGCAGAGTGGGAAAACTCTGCAAATAACGACACCTATGCAGATCTTTCTAAGGTTGACCTGACCGGTAAGACTGCTAACAAAACCGATTTCCCGGCTGCTGCAATCCGTAGCGGTAAATATTATGTAGCTGCTTCCTTCATCCTGAAGAACTACGGCGGCCAGTTTGGTGACTGCACCCTGTCCTTCGGTTGGGATGATGCTTTGACCATGGGTAAGAGAACCGCTAAGGGCTTCACCGCCGGCGACAGCGGTATGATGGTTCCCTCTTTTTCCAATGTATCTGATGCGGACGGCAACGCTTATCTGATCGATGCTGCATCAAAGTTCAATGACACTTATTATGCTCTGTCTATCGCTACTCCGCATCTGCCGGAGACCGGTTCCGTTGTGTATGTTGGCGACGACTACACTTTTGAGACCGATGGCCCCTTGGGCGGCGATGATGGTCTGGGCGTTAAATTACAGGGCTTGTATTTGGGTACCGTTGGTTTCCAGGTTGCTGAAGGCACTGTGATTTCCGACGACCTGCTGAAGTTTGGCGTAAACGATTGGCCGGCCAACGACCCCGGTCTGTGCAACCTGCACATGGGTTCCGTTGACCCCGATCGTATGTACACTGTAACCGGTATGACCGAGTATGAGGGCACCACTCCGGCTATGGGTACTCTGAAGATCGGTGGCACCAGCACGCCTGAGACCAAGTCTTACACCGTTAATTATGTGACCGAGGACGGCGCTTCTCTGGGCACGGAGACTGTGGAACAGGGCAAGAGCCCCGCTTCTGTACCGACTCTGCCCACGAAGGCTCCCGATGCTGCCGGCCACTACAGCTATGCTTGGGATACCGATCCCACCACAGCGACCATCTCCGCAGACACCACCTTCACTGCTAAGCTGACCACCACGCCGCATAATCCGCAGACTCTGGAAAGCAACATTGTGGATGCCACCTGCGATAAGGACGGTTCTAAGACCGTGACCACCAGCTGCTCTGATTGCGGCTATGTGATCAGCGAGAATAACGTGGTTATCCCCGCTACCGGTCATAAGTGGGGCGAGTGGAAGCATGACGACTCTACCGCTAAGGCTGAGTCCAAGCACACCCACATCTGCGAGAATGACGCTACTCATACCGAGAGCGTTGCTTGTAACTTTACTTCTCAGGTAACCCAGAACCAGACTGCTGATCAGCCTGAGATCACCACTTACACCTGTAAGGACTGCGGCTACTCCTACACTGAGGAGACCAAGCCCGCTCTGGGTCATACCCACAAATACGGTGCTCCCGTTGCTGATTACACCAGCGGTCAGGCCTTCGTTGAGGGTAAGGATTACACCCACACTGCAACCTGCACCGGCGAGGGTACCTGCAGCCAGCCTACTAAGACTGACAAGTGCACCTTCGATAATGGTGTGGAGACCAAGGCTGCTACCTGCACCGAGCCCGGCGTGAAGACCTTCACCTGCACCGAGTGCGGCGGCACCTACACTGTAGCTATCCCGGCTACCGATCATAACTGGGGTGAGTGGAAGCATGTTGAGGGCACCGAGGGTGCTGATGCACAGCACAGCCGTGTATGTGCAAACGACGCTTCTCACAAGGAGACCAAGGCCTGCGACTTCACCGCTAAGGTGACCCAGGAGGCCACTCTGGATCAGCCCGAGATCACCACTTACACCTGTAAGGACTGCGGCTACTTCTACACCAAGGAGACCGCTCCGGCTCTGGCTGGTGTGACCGTAACTGTAAATGCTGTGGAGAACGGCTCTGTAACCCTGGCCGGTCAGGATGTGACCGCCGGCGGTTCTAAGAAGTTCGCTGAGAACGGCACTTACACCCTGGTTGCGACTCCCAATGCGGACTGCACCTTCGTAGGCTGGCAGACCGGTAACAAGATCGTTTCCACCGATGCTACCTACACCACCGTGGCTATCGCTGACATCACCTACACGCCCGTGTTCGCTGAGTCCGCTAAGCCCGTTCAGTTCACCTTTGTTGATATGTTCAACAACGTGATCTCTTCTCAGTCTGTTGCTTCCGGCGCAGATGTGAAGATCCCGCAGGCGCCCACCTACACCGGCTACACCTTCACCGGTTGGTCCGCAGATGAGGCTACCATTAAGGCCGCTACCTCCTCCATGACTGTTTATGCACAGTATGAGAAGGACGCTGCCGCTACCTACACTGTAACCACTGACGCTGATGCTACCGTTGCTTACGGCAGCAACTCCGCACAGGGCACTCTGGCTGACGTTCCTTACGGCACCCAGGTAACCGTGTCTAAGGCCGGCGCTACCGCTTGGGCTATCGACGGCAAGATCGTTGCTTACGGCGACAGCTACACCTTCTATGTTGCTTCTGATGTAACTGTGAAGGCTGCTTCCGCTACCACCCAGGCTCCCGTTGTGGCTGCTGTTTCTGCCAACCAGGTTGCCGGTTCTTACAAGGTTGAGTTCGTTGCTACCCGCGCTATGGTGGATGGCTGCACTTACCTGAAGTCCGGTTTTGTGTATGGTAAGAACCTGACTGACGCTGACCTGACTCTGGCCAACGTTGGCAAGAAGGGTTCCGCTGATAACTCCGGCGTTGTGAAGGCTGCTTATGCCAACAGCACCGAGGGCAGCACTCAGTTCATCCTGAGCTATGGTATCTCCGCTCAGAACGGCACTGCCTCCGCTAAGGCATTCCTGACCTACAAGGATCAGAAAGGCAAAGTGCAGACCGTGTACTCTGATGTGATGAACCACACTTACGCTTAATCGCGTAGACCCCTATTTATCGCTCCTGCCGGCGGGCAACTGCCGGCAGCGATATAAGGCAATTTAGGAATAGGAGGAATGTCTTCATGAAAGAAGCTTATTCTAAGCCTGTTGTCGACGTCAAAGAATTTCAGCAGATCAATGTGATGACCGCAAGCGGTCCTGAAATTATTGGTGGCGAAGACGACTAATTGCAATTAGTAAAATAATTGCTCGAGCGAAAAGAGCCGAGGGAGCAATCCCTCGGCTCGATTTTTTTGCTTTACCGGTGCGGCCGGTTGGTTGCGCCGGGACGGTATTGTATGGAGCGACGGGGAGACCGTCGGCTTTTTTTGTTTTTTTATGGCAATGGAGCGGCACTTATGGTACAATGAAAGCAGACGAAACGAATTGGAGGCGGCGGTATGAAAAAGATGACAAAGCGCCTGGCGTGCCTGGTGCTGGCGTTGGTACTGGCCTGCTGTGCCCTGCCGGGGGTCACTTACGGTGCCACCACCTCGGTAGATCTGAACCAGAACTACCTGTTCCGTACCCGGACGAATGCCTTTTCCTTTGGCGCCGGTGAGACGGCAAACCTGACCTTTACGCCCCAGTACACGGCGGAATACACTTTAAAGCTGTACGGTCATGCGACAGGCGGGCGGAATATCCGTGCCAGCCTGACGAACCCGGACGGCACGGTCACGAACTTTGAATACCCCAACCGTACCGGCTCTACCGTTAAGGATTATAGCCATCCGTACCTGACCGCTACCTTGGAGCAGGGCAAAACCTATACCTACTCGGTTTGGGGCTGGACGGCAACCAGTACCGGCGCAACGGTAGACGTGGACTTTACCAGCGGCGAAAGCGGCACCCTTTCCAAGGAGGTAGGGCTGCGGCTGTATCTGGACCAAACGGAATTTACTACGTACAGCCAGCAGGCGGTGCTGAATGCGATGAAGCTGCTGATTGTGGATCGCTCCGGCGCCCACTTGGAATGGAAGTATAAGGATGCGATGGGCAGCCTGTTGGTGGGCGGCGCCGATGTGATCGTGGATCTGTCCGCTTGCGGTGCTTGCGGTAAGAACACGGTGCAGGTGCACTATATGGGCTACACCGCCACGGCGGATTTTAATTTGGCCCACGACTATTCTGTGCTGCTGGAACGGGTGGCGGCTACGCCCACTGCCCGCGGTTATGACCTACTGGGGTGCAGCCGGTGCAGCGCTACCACACGGGCGAATTTTGTAGATTACGACGGCTTTTGCATTGCTACCCCCGGCGCGGATATGGGCGCGCTGCTGTTTAACGATACGGACGTGACCGCCGGCGGCCGGATTTATGTAGATCGGGGCAAGGACTGCACGCTGCTGGCTCTGCCCAATAGCGGCTGCCGTTTTGCCGGTTGGCAGCAGGGGAATAAGATTTTGTCCGGCGATGCCAGCTATACCTTTACCCCGGTGGCCAGCGCCACCTACACGCCGCTGTTTTTGGACAACAGCGACCGGCTGACTTTTTTGTTTATTGACCCGTTTTCCAATGTGTTGTCTTATCAACAGGTGGACAGTGCTGCGGATGTAAAGATCCCCACGCCGCCTACCTACACCGGCTATACTTTTGTCGGCTGGTCTTACACGCCGACGCAGATCCACAGCGCCACCGGATCCCTGACTGTGCAGGCACTGTACCGCGCCGGTGGAGCCAAGCAGCTGACCATCACCGCCCCCGGCTGCACCTTGCAGTGCGGCAGCCAAACTGCCCGGGACAGTCTGACTGTTGCCTATGGGGCGCGGGTTGCTGTGTCTGCGGCAGATGCCAATGGCTTTTCAGCCGATGGGCGGGTGCTGGGTTATGGCAGCCGGTATAGCTTCTATGCGGTTGCCGATTTGGCGCTGGAGAAGCGCACCGATGATCTGACGCCGGTACCCTCTGTGTCGCTGCTTTCCGCCCAGTTGCAATCGGATACCGGGCGGGTGATGTTTGCTGCCACCCGCTCCATGGCCGGGGAGGGGAACCGGCTGGTGACCTCCGGCTTCCTGTATGGCAAAAATTTGGCAGACGATGACCTGGTGCTGGAGATGGCCGGTAAGCCGGGCACCGGTACGGACGCCGGCACGGTGCGCTGCGCTCAAAACCGCTCTACGGAGCCGGAAGGTCAGTTTGTGCTGTACTACGGCATTTCCGCCCATGTGGGCACTGCCGCCGCGCGGGCGTACCTGACTTATGCAGACGCAGACGGCGCCCTGCACACGGTGTATTCCGCCGTGCTGCGTTATACTTATTGACAGACCTTTCCTGTTTACAATCTGCCCGGCCTGTGCTACAATAAGGGCAGCAAAGGAGTGCGATTATGAAAAAAACTATACGCCTGGGCAGTTTTCTGCTGGCGTTTCTACTGCTGGTGTGCACCCTGCCGGTGACGGCATGGGCGGCGTCAACGTCATATGATTTAAGCCATGCCTTGTTTCGTTCTGCTGAGACCCAAAAAAACGTAGTTTCCTATGCAAAAGGCGAAAAGGCCACGCTGACCTTTACCCCTCAGTACACGGCGGAGTATACTCTGAGCTTTTTTGTACACAATCCGAACGGCGAAAGCGGACGCAATGCGCACGCAAGTTTGACTTTCCCGGGCGGAAAGGTGCAGGAAGGGGAGTATCCATACCGTCCCAACGCCAAGGATTATAGCAGACCTTATATAACCGCCACCTTGGAAAAGGGCAAAACATATACCTACCATGTTTGGGGCTGGTTGCCTACCAGTGAGGCTTCCGATGTAGATATTACATTTATCAGTGGTGCAAGCGGTGCGCTGACGGAGGAGCTGGGGCTGCGTGCTTACTTGCAGGGCAAGACGGTGTTTAACGGCTATAATCCCCAAGCGGTGCTCAATGAATTGAAACTGCTGGTGGGATTTAAGAACGCCACCCAGCCCTTAGAATGGCATTATAAAAATGCCGGCGGTGTGCTGAGCATTAACGGCGTCGATGTGATCGTGGATATGTCCGGCTGCGGCGCCGAGGGTATGAATACCATGGCGGTGTACTACCAAGGCTATCGAGCCGAGGCGAAATTTGAAATCCGCAGTCACGAGCATAATTACGAGGCGGGGGATTCAGTACTGCCCACCTGCACCACTGCGGGCTACACGCCCTACTTCTGCACCATTTGCGCAGATGAGGTGCACCGGGATATTGTGCCGGCGCTGGGTCATAATTACAAAGAAAAAAGCCGTGCCTTGACCAAGGCCACGACTTCTAAGGACGGCAAGCGGACGGCAACTTATGCTTGTACCCGTACCGGCTGCAAGGCCACATACACCAAGACCTTGCAGACATACTATAAGGTCAATAACATCAAGCTGAGCAAAATCGCTTACACCTATAACGGCAAGGTGCAAAAACCGTCTGTGACCGTGAAAGACAGTAAGGGCAAGGCCCTGAAAAATGGTACGGATTATACCGTCAGCTATCCCAAGGGCATGAAGAATGTGGGCAAATACACCGTGAAAGTGACCCTCAAGGGCAATTACAGCGGCAGTAAGTCCATGACCTACAATATTAACCCCAAGGGCACCAGCGTGTCTAAGGTGAAAGCTGCCAAGAAAGGCTTTAAGGTCACCTGGAAAAAGCAGGCGACCCAAACCACCGGCTATCAGGTGCAGTATAGTACCAGCAGCAAGTTTAAGAGCGCCAAGACGGTGACGATCAGCAAGAATAAGACGACTTTTAAGAGTGTCGGTAAGCTGTCCGCGAAGATGAAGTATTATGTGCGGG
>OHAN01002682.1_pt1 | contig 11549 bp, 6 predicted proteins | sample 1577121 | NCBI WGS metagenome assembly OHAN01 (sample SAMEA3541554, study PRJEB24748) | human gut metagenome | biome: human gut; feature: human-associated habitat; material: faeces | place: China | collected 2012 | reverse complement strand
TATGTCAAAGGCACAGTGTTATTATCAGATATATGGAAACAGATAAAGACCATATAATCACCTCTTGGCTCTATCATAGACCTGTTGTCAAGAGTGTGCAGTATTTTTTAGGAACGCTATAGTAGCTGATATTTTTGAGAAACTTCTGGTAGAAGGAGAGTTCCAGTCGACTTTTCGTGAGGTTATTTTTGCGATCAAGGTTGATAATCTGGGAGATAAAGAAAACTTTGAGATTTTTACCAGGAAATTCAACGGAGAAATACCGAATCCACTGTGGGGAAAGAAAGTTTCTATCTACGGTGATTCGCTCAGTACATATTACGGATATAATCCGCCGGAGTGCAAAGTGTATTACACACCGAAATATGCAGAAAGAAACGGGATTTTTTCCGTGGATTCAACGTGGTGGATGATCGTGCTAAACCAGCTTGGAGCCAGACTTCTGACGAATCATTCCTGGAGCGGAAGTAAAGTTTATGGAAACATCGATTCTTCCGGCAGCAGTGAGTGGCGTACCAAGTGTCTTCATCAAAACGGAGAAATACCGGATGCAATTTTAGTTTCTCTTGGAATGAACGATTTTGGAAACGGCATTCCGGTCGGAAAAGGTTATTTCCAGACGGCATATGAAAAAATGCTGTGGCTCTTACGATGCCGTTATCCGGATGCAGAGATTTACTGTGCAACATCTGTCCGGCAGCGATCAATGGACGGCGAGCATTTCCGAAAAGAGTGAAGGGAAATTCACTGGAAAGTTATAATGCTGCGATTCGAAAATGTACGGCGGCGTATGGATGCAGGCTGATTGATCTGCGGAAAATGAATGTGATGTATGAGACGATGGATGGCTGCCATCCTAACGTTCAGGGAATGTATCAGCTGGCAGTCGGCTGGATACAGGGATTGTTGATAAATAGTGTGAGTGTGGAGAAAAAGCCGGGAAATCTGGAAAACAAGCTGATCGTGGTGTTGATTTTTCTGGTGATTGTATTATTGGTTTTGTTATTGATTCTTATTTTCGGATAAGTGTGTGAATGCCTTGAACCAAAGGGAGATAAATGGTAGTATATCTACAAAGTATTTTCCTGGTGTTTGGGGCATTTTCATTTGTTTTATCCTAAGCAAACGGGAAAATCAACAAACAAGACTGGGGGACTACAAGTTGATAAAGATGGATCGTCAGAAGTTTATCCGGCCGGATCGTCAGATGGTTCGGATATCCAGGGAGAAGCTGATCATACCGGAGCGTGAGGCAGCCACACAGCGGATGCTGGCTGGATTGCAGAGGGAAACAAAAACGGCAGATATAGCAAAGACAGAAAAAACAGCAAATGAAAATATAGCAGAAGCTGTAAACGCAGCAAACAAAAATATAGAAAATGCAGTAAATACAGCAGCCACAGAACATCTGCAAACGAAGCAGCCTGAAATAGCAGAGGCAGTGAATAAACCAGAAAACAGCATCGTCTTAGCATGTGAGATCGATGAGGTGATCAACTATGCACTGGTTCACAATGGTGCTTCTGTCGTGCGTGATATTTGCATCAAAAACACATCCGAAACGGAACGGAATGCTCTGCTTTTAAAAATCGCTTCGGACGATGAGCTGATGGAGGATTTTGTGTGCGGGATCGAGGCACTGCAGACAGGTGAGGAGCTGCATTTTCGAAATCTGGATCTGACATTCCATGTCGGATATTTGGCATCGATCACGGAGAAGTTTTCCGGTCAGCTGACGGTTACGGTTCTGGATGGGGAAACTGTGCTGGCATCGGAAAAGATCAATATCACGGTTATGGCGTTTGATGAGTTTCCGGGATTTCAGTATACGCCGGAGCTTCTGACATCTTTTGCAATGCCGAATCATCCAGCGGTGGTCAGTCTGATCCAGCTGGCATCGAAATATCTGGAGAAATGGACGGGCGATCCTTCTTTGGACGGTTATCAGTCCGGTGATCAGGAGCGTGTCAAAAACATGGCGGCAGCAGCTTATGCGGCGATCCAGCAGAAAAATATTACATATGCATCGACAGCGAGCTTTGAGGCATGCGGGCAGAGAGTCCGCCTGGCGGATGCGGTGCTGGAGCAGCATTTTGGAAACTGCATGGATCTGACGCTGCTCTATACGGCATGTCTGGAAGCGATGGATTTAAATCCGTTCATGGTGGTTGTGGAAGGTCATATTTTTGCCGGTGTCTGGCTGGTGGACGGAGCGTTTGCAGATATTCTGGTGGATGATCCGTCACAGCTTGAGAAACGTATGGCAAAAGGCATTCAGGAGCTCATGGTTGTGGAGTGTACGGCGATGTGTTCCGGGCAGAATGTAAGTTTTGACGAAGCAGCAGCCATGGCAAAACGGCGTGTTTCCAATTATGGGAAGTTTTATTTTGCAATCGATGTGAAGCGTGCCAGAAGCAGGGGAATCCGTCCACTTCCAATCCGGGTTCAGACGGCAAACGGGTTTGAGGTTCTGCATGAGGACCGAAAAGAAAAAGAGGTCACAGGTGGATCAGACAGCAAAATCGAGATCTTTGATTTTTCGGACTGTACGGAAAAGGCACAGGTCACAAAACTGACGCAGTGGGAGCGCAAACTTCTGGATCTGAGCCTTCGGAATATGCTGATCAATATGCGTGTCACAAAGAGTGTTGTGCCGGTTTTGTCCGCGGATATCGGAAGTCTTGAGGATGCACTGTTTGACGGGGAAGCGTTTCAGGTGATGCCGCGGCCGGCTGATGTAGGTGTGAATCCGGCAGCAGAAAGTCAGATCGAACTTCTCAACAAACTGGGAGAATTATCAGAATTTATTTCTTTTGAAAGCAAACACAAAAGACTGCATTCCATTTACAGCGAGAAAGATTTAAGCACTTCTCTGACGAAAATGTACCGTTCTGCAAAAGCATCTCTGGAAGAAAATGGAGCAAGCACGTTATATCTGGCACTTGGTATGCTTCGTTGGTTTGAACAGAAAAAGAACGCACAGGCAAGATACGCGCCGATCGTTCTGGTACCGATCGACATTGTGCGAAAGTCTGCGGGCAGAGGCTATGCGATGCAGATGCGGGATGAGGATTCACAGATCAACATTACGCTTCTGGAGTTTCTGAAGCAGAATTATGAGATCACGATTCCTGGCATGAATCCGCCGCCGCAGGATGAGCATGGAATGGATATGCCGAAGATTTTTGCAATGATCCGAAAAGCGGTGATGAGCATGGAAATGTGGGATGTGCTGGAAGTTGCCGTGATCGGAAACTTTTCTTTTTCGCAGTTTGTGATGTGGAATGATATTCATAACAACCGTGATTTCCTGGAGGGAAACAAGATCGTCCACAGTCTGATCGAAGGAGCTGTGGACTGGGACTGCACGATCCCGGAAGAAGTGGATCAGGAGGAGGCTTATTTACCGGTAACGGCGGATGCTTCTCAGCTGCATGCCATCAATATGGCTGCCGCAGGGGTGAGTTTTGTACTGCACGGACCGCCGGGAACCGGTAAATCGCAGACCATTACAGCATTGATTGCAAATGCACTGACAAAAGGAAAGACAGTTCTTTTTGTGGCAGAAAAAAGAGCTGCACTGGAAGTGGTACAGAAACGTCTGGCGGCACTTGGAATCGATGATTTCTGCCTGAAATTACATTCGAACAAAGCTACGAAAAAGGCAGTTTTAAATCAGCTGCGGCGTGGTCTTGAGATTGACATGGAAGGCACAAAAACAGATTATGAGCAGAGAATTGCGGACATCCATGCGATGCGTACCGAACTGGATGCTTACGCAAAAGCACTACATAAAAAAAGAAATTTCGGAAAGAGTCTGCGTCAGCTGATCGATCTTTACGAAAGTATTCCGGAAACAAAAGAACAGGTAAAATTTCCGGTATCGGATATCAAAAATATAACAGAAGGTGATCTGAGCAGTCAGAAAAACCATCTGGAACGTCTGATCTCAGCCGGAAGATCCATCGGTCATCCATATCAGCATCCGCTTGCGGCAGTGAAAAGGGCACAGTACAGTCAGCATCTGAAAACGGAACTGGAGCCGGCGATGCAAAACTATTTGTCTGTACTTGATAGCATCCAGGCTCAGATGGCGGATTTTGCCGCCTCTGCCGGAATCAAAAACCCGGTCACAAAGGCAGAATGGAATCAGGTATCCGAACTGATCCGGTGTATGGAAAGTACGGAAAAAATGCCTGCCTTTTTGAGGACAACAGATTCTGTTGAACGTGAATTTTCCGTTCCGGAAGAATATCTGGAAAAACAGGAGAAATTTGAACAGAAAAAGGCAGAAATGCTTTCAAAATGGAACGAAAATTTCTTAAGTCAGGACATGAGTTCTTATCATGCAAAGTACGAAGAAGCAAACAAAAAGGTATTTTTCTTAAAAGGAAAAGCACAGGCGGCACTTGTGGCAGAAATGCAGCTGTTTGCCGTATTTCCGGTGGAGGTCGAGCAGATTCCTCTGTATCTGACGGAGATCACTGCTTATCAGCAGGAAGAGCAGAAAATGGAAGCGGCAGAAGCAGAACTGTCTTATGACTGGAAACAGATCTTGAAAGAACATCTGACAAATGAAGAATTGCAGTCTTATAAAGTACAGATCCAAAATCAGAGAAAGAATATGGTACGTTTTGCCGGAGTACTTCAGGAAATCGAGGCGAGGGGCATTTTAAGTACACTTGTCCGGAAGGGAAAAGCACTCTTTTCTATCTGGAATAGCATGGATACTGCAGAGCGAAAGGTTGCAGAGCTGCTGGAACTGAAATTTTGCGATGAGAAAGCAGACTGGATTGAGAACAGAAAGGCACTTTGTGGCTGTATTCTGGAAAATGCAGCCGCATTAAAAGACTGGATTGTTTATCAGCAGAATGTAGATTTGTGCCGGAAAAACGGGCTTGCTCCGATCTGTGATGCCTATGAAAAAGGCCTTCCGCATGAAGTGGTATTGAATGTATATCTGCGTTCCATTTACCGGGCGATCATTCTTGGCGTGATCGAATCCGAACCGGTGCTGAACGGATTTACCGGAACCGGTTTTCAGGTTCAGATCGGGCAGTTTAAAAAGCTGGATCAGGAATGTATGCAGCTGACGAAAGAAGAAATGTTTTACCGGCTGTCATCGCAGCTTCCGTCTGTCGGTGATTCGGTGGAAGTCAGCAGAGAACTGAATTATTTAAGAAGGGCGATCAGCAGTAACGGCAGAGGTATTTCCATCCGTCTACTGTTTGAACAGATCCCGCATATTTTGCAGAGACTCTGTCCGTGTATGCTGATGAGTCCGATTTCGGCGGCTCAGTATTTAAAGGCAGAAAATGATCTGTTTGATATTGTGATATTTGACGAAGCATCGCAGCTTCCGACCTGTAAAGCAGTCGGTACCCTTGCAAGAGGCAAAAATGCAGTGATTGTAGGGGATCCGAATCAGATGCCTCCGACCAGCTTTTTTGCGGGAAATTCGGTGGATGAGGACAATCTGGATATCGAAGATCTGGACAGTATTCTCGATGACTGTCTGGCACTTGGCATGCCGTCCGCACATCTGCACTGGCATTACCGAAGCCGCCATGAGAGCCTGATCGCTTTTTGTAACCGGGAATTTTATGAAAATTCTATGCTTACGTTCCCATCGGTAAATGACCGGCAAAGACGCGTCAGCATGGTAAAAGTGGAAGGCTTTTTTGATCGCGGCAAGAGCCGTGTAAACGAAGGAGAAGCACAGGCGATCGTTGCGGAGATCAAGAAAAGATATGCCGATCCAGAGCGGAAAAAGCAGACGATCGGTGTGGTTACGTTTAACGTTAATCAGCAGACTCTGATCGAGGATCTGCTCCAGGAAGAATATCAGAAAGATTTAAATTTTGATAAATGGGCAAATATGGGAGAAGAGCCGCTGTTTGTCAAAAATCTGGAGAATGTCCAGGGAGATGAGCGTGATGTGATCCTGTTTTCCGTGGCATTCGGACCGGATGCGGAAGGAAAGCTGTCCATGAATTTCGGACCGCTGAACCGGGATGGCGGATGGAAACGTCTGAATGTTGCGGTGTCCCGTGCCCGGTGTGAAATGGTGGTGTTTTCTGTTATGACAGCCGATCAGATCAATTTGAGACGAACAAAAGCAAAAGGCGTAGAATCTCTGAAATATTTCATGGAATTTGCTCAAAATGGAAAATTGCGGGGAGACTACAGACAGAATGAAGCAGTCAAAAATCAGGGGATTAAAGCAAAAATCTGCCGGGCACTTGCAAATGCTGGATACGAGTATCAGTTAAATGTCGGCCATTCAAAATTCAAAGTGGATATCGCAGTGATCAATCCGGATCATCCGGAAGAATATCTGCTCGGAATTATGACGGACGGAGATTCTTACTGTCAGTCGGCAAATACGAAAGACCGTGAGGTGGCACAGTTTGAAGTGCTGAAAGGACTTGGATGGAAACTGTATCGCATCTGGACGATGGACTGGTGGGATGATCCGCAAAAGGAGATTACAAAACTTCTCGGAGTGCTTGAACGCACAGGTTGCGAAGCGGATTGTGAATGTCCGCTTTACATGAGAAAGAAGGAAGAACAGTAACAGAAAGGAAGCAAAATGGGAAAAGAAAAGGAAAACAGAAATGGAAAAACAAAAGGAAATGCAATCGCTTTAATGCCGATCGGCGTATTTCTTGTGCTGTATCTGGGGCTTGGTATTTTATTTGAGTATGTGATGAAAATCCCGATGGGATTTTATAATGTACCGATCGTGGTTGCTTTTCTGGCAGCGATCCTGGTTGCCTGTCTGCAGAACCGGGCGGTAAATTTTGAACAGAAACTGGAGATCATGTCTGGCGGCGTGGGTGATAAAAACATCATCACGATGCTGCTGATCTTTCTGGCAGCGGGTTCGTTTGTCGGAGTTGTAGGCAGGGGAAGTGCAGAGAGTGTGGCGTTTTGTATGCTCTCCCTGATCCCGGCGAGATATGCAGTGGCGGTATTGTTTGTGGTGGCCTGTTTTGTCTCCGTGGCGATGGGAACATCGGTCGGAACGATCACGCTTCTGGTGCCGATCGCATCGGCTGTTTCCGCTGCGTCCGGATTTGAACTTGCATTCTGTGTGGCATCTGTTATGGGCGGAGCAATGTTCGGCGATAATCTTTCCTTTATTTCGGATACGACGATCGCAGCCTGCAACGGGCAGGGCTGTGAGATGAAAGACAAGTTCCGGGAGAATTTCTGGATTGCATTTCCGGCAGCAGTCGCAACGCTGATTTTAATCCTGATTCTGTCCTTTCAGACAGAAGTGCAGGGGCAGGTCAGCCAGTCTTACCATCTGGTGCAGGTGATCCCGTATGTGCTGGTGCTGATCGGAGGCATTATCGGCATTAATGTTTTTGTGGTGCTTCTGGTCGGGATTGTTTCCGGGGCGTTTATCATGCTGGCCGGAGGGCATATCGCACCGGTCGATCTTCTTGCAAACATGGGGAATGGCGTTTCCGGAATGTTTGAAACCTGCATGGTTGCGATTCTGGTTGCGGCAATGTGTGCCCTGATCCGTGAATATGGCGGATTTGATGCTCTGCTTGCCTGGATCCACCGGATTTTCCGCGGCAAACGTGGCGGTCAGCTTGGCATGGGACTGCTGGTCGGTGCGATGGACATTGCTACGGCAAACAATACAGTGGCGATCGTCATGGCAAATCCGATCGCAAAAGAAATGGCACAGGAGTACGGCATCACGCCGAGAAAAGCAGCCTCGATCCTGGATACCTTTTCCTGTATTTTCCAGGGCATCATCCCATACGGTGCCCAGATGCTGGTGGCGATTTCTGCCGTAAATGAACTTGGCGGAGAACTTTCGGCATTCCAGATCATGCCGAGACTCTTCTATCCGATGCTGCTGCTTGTCAGTTCCGTGCTTGTAATTTTATGGAACAGAAACGAAAAGTAAAAATTATCTTGTGATGTAAATTGTCTTATGATACGATACCTGTAGTTAAATGAAAGTATGCCGAAGATATAAATTTTGAACGTCCGCTTTACATGGACGAAATAAATCGGATAAAAGAGGACAGCAGACATTATGAGAATAAATGAGACTTTGAAAAAGCCGATGTTGGAGGCGAAATACCTGAATGTAGACAATACAGACAGATATCGCCCGATCATCCGGCTTTTTTATTTAAATTATGAAAAGCTGAAATACTGGATCTACCAGGAAGAAGTTTATGAGGAATTAAAAGAAGATCCGTATTTTCAGGAGTATACACCGGAACAGTGTCAGCAGGATCTTACGGCACTGACTGCCTGGGGGAATCTGATCATCACGCAGGATACCAGGAGAGTGACCACGATTGAAGAATTTAAAAATAAAAAATTTCGCTATCAGCTGTCAAAAGCGACAGTAGAAATCGAGCGAATGGTGATCCGGGTAGAAAATCTGTTTATCGAAAGTTCTTCCCTGGAGCCGACACTTCTGGAGCGGGTCCGCATGAATCTGGAAAAAATCCCGCAAATGCAGAACGAAGAACCGGAAAAAATCTACAGCTGGTGGAATGATCTGGGCAGCGATTTTATCCGTCTTAATCAGAATTATCAGGATTATATGCGTGAGCTGAACAGTGTGAAAGCGGAGCAGATGATGAAAACGCAGGAATTTCTGATCTTCAAGGACCGGCTGATCGAATATCTGCGAAGTTTCGTAAAAAGCCTGCAGATCAATGCGTCGGCGATCGAGCAGTACCTGAAGAATACAGAAGAACATCAGATAACTGCTATACTGGAGAAAGAAGCAGAATATGAAGTCTCGATTCCTCAGATTGATGTAGAGCTGACAAAAGAAAGGATCCTTGATAAAGTCACCGGACGCTGGCAGAGCCTGAAAGAGTGGTTCATGGCGACGGAGGATCAGCAGTCGGAAGTGGTGCGTGTGTTTGATACGACAAACGAAATCATAAGAAAAATCACAAGATATGCAGCGAGGATCAGCGAACTGAGCAACAGCGGTTCCAATCGAAGAGAAGAATACCATAAACTGGCAGTAATGTTCTCAAAATGCGAGGATATCTATGAGGCACACAGGCTGGCGGCTTCTGTTTTCGGGATCGAAAAACCGCTGCATTTAAAGGGGCTTTCCGGGCGAAAGACGGAGAGCATCAACAGCGGTGTTTTTGAAGAAGATCCGCATGTGGTAACAGTGCTTCCGCGTGTACGGACCTACAAGGAAAAGGCAAAACGAAGCGGCATTGCAGACCGCAGCAAAGAAAAAGAGGCAGTGCGCCTGGAGACGATCCGCAGGCTGGAGGAAGAACAGAAACTGCTTCGCAGCTATATTAAAGATGGAAAAATTTCGTTTGCAGAACTGCCGGAGATTGAGCCGCATGTAAGAGATGTTTTTCTGCTGTGGCTGTCAAAAGCACTGGAGAATAAGCATTTTCGCGGGAAAACAGAGAGCGGCGAAATTTATTATATCGAAAATGCAGATACGAAAGAAACCTGTATGTTGCATGCAAAAGATGGGATTTTACAGATGCCGGCGTACACAATCCGGTTTGAGGAGAAAAAATGAATGCGTTAGAAATATTACTGGGGAGAAGATGGATTTTAAAAAGCAGAGACAGGGAATTGTATTATCGGATGAAAGATGAAGCACCGGCCATTAAGAAATTTCTGACGGAGAAGCTGGGGTATCAGATGATCGTTAATCCATATCTGATAAAAATAGAGAAAATGCCGGCAAAGCCGGAGAACTGGATGGGGATTCTGGAATTTAACGACAAGATAGAGTATGTATTTTTCTGTATGATCCTGATGTTCCTGGAAGAAAAAGAAGCGATGGAACAGTTTGTATTATCAGAACTGACGGAATACATACAGGGGCAGTATCAGGAAGAGCAGATTGACTGGACGGTCTACCAGTACCGCAGACACCTGATCAAAGTGCTGAAATATTGTGTGAACAGCGGCATTCTTGATGTGGATGACGGAAGTGAAGAGAATTTTGCGAAAGACGGGAGCAATGAAGTGCTCTATGAAAATACCGGGGCGTCCCGCTACTTTATGCGGAATTTTACGCAGGATATCATGGGATATACAAAGCCGAAGGATTTTCAGAAAGAAGAGTGGATCGATGTCGATGAAGACCGCGGAATTGTGCGAAGACAGCGAGTTTACCGCCAGCTTCTGATGACGATGGGGATGTATAAAAATGAGCAGAATGAAGAAGATTTCGCCTATATCCGCAATCAGAGGAATCTGGTACAGAGTGATTTTGAAGAATATCTGGACTGTGAACTGCACGTGCACCGCACAAGTGCATTTCTCATTCTTTCACAGGACTGCCGCATGGGGCGGTGTTTTCCGGAAGAAAACACGATATCGGATGTGATCCTGCTTGTGAATGGCATGATCTGTGAAAAGATAGAAGAAGGAGAGATCGTGCCTGCGGCAGATGAACGTATCTTTATTCCAAGAGAGATGTTTACAGGCATCCTGGAGTCATGCAAAGAGCTTTATGGAAGGGGATTTATCAAAACATACCGTGAGATGACAACAGGAGAATTTTGTGAAAATGTAAAGAATTATATGCTGGGACTGATCCGGGAAGAGAAAGACATCTGGCTCAGTCCGGCAGTCGGAAAAGTGATCGGAAAGTATCCGGAAGAATTTATGAAAAATGGAGGCAGTGATGAACAGTAAATGGCAGATATACAGAGTAGGGCTGATTGATTTCTGGTACTACGACGAAGAAGAGTTTTACTTTCTGGATGGCAGGATGCTGCTTCGCGGAGCCAATGGTTCCGGAAAATCTGTAACGATGCAGAGTTTTATCCCGCTGCTCCTGGATGGAAATATGCGTCCGGAGCGTCTGGATCCATTTGGGTCAAAAGCAAGAAAAATGGAAAATTATCTTCTCGAAGAAGGGGATGGACGGGATGAGCGGACCGGATACCTTTATATGGAGCTCAAACGCAAAGAAAGCGATGAATTTCTGACACTTGGCATCGGTATGCGTGCCCGGAAAAATAAAAAAATGGACTCTTGGTATTTCTGCGTTACGGACGGCAGACGCATCGGCAAAGATCTTTATCTCTATAAAGAAGAAAAAAGCAAGATCACCTGCACTATGCGTGAACTGAAAAACCGCATCGGAGAAGGCGGAAAAGTGATGGAAACACAGAGCGAGTATGCACAGTGTGTCAACAGACTGCTGTTTGGTTTTGAGACACAGGAAGAATACAGGGAACTGCTGAACCTTCTGATCCAGCTGCGAACGCCGAAACTGTCAAAGGATTTCAAGCCTACCGTGATCAATGATATCCTGAGCAGTTCGCTTCAGACCTTATCCGAAGATGATCTTCGTCCGATGTCGGAAGCGATCGAAAATATGGATGGCATGAAAACAAATCTGGATACCTTAAAAGAAAGTATTTCTGCAGCGAAACAGATTGAAAAAGTGTACGATCAGTATAATGAGATCGTACTGTATGACAAAGCACTTCTCTATACAAAAGCCATAAAAGAGTGCCGCCAGGCGGAAGAAAAAACAGTTCAGACGGAAAAAGCAATCC
>OHAN01002678.1_pt1 | contig 11558 bp, 12 predicted proteins | sample 1577121 | NCBI WGS metagenome assembly OHAN01 (sample SAMEA3541554, study PRJEB24748) | human gut metagenome | biome: human gut; feature: human-associated habitat; material: faeces | place: China | collected 2012 | reverse complement strand
GAAACATTTGCGGATAATGAATTGTGGTTTATATTTGTTTTCATTTTTGTTGGATATATCAAGACATATTACTTGGGTAGTATTGGAAAACACTATATCATGGATGGGCTACTTGGGGTAATTCTATATTTGATGCTAGTGCTAGCTAAGTATGGAGCCGAGATATCGGATGTACGAATCATTAATACAGTAGCAAATCTTGCGAATGACTACTTGGTTAACTTTAAATCCATACCCAATTTTATTTGTGCATTACTAATCTTCTCCTTTTTTAACGCAATTGATTTTAAAAGTAAAATTGTGAATGATTTGGCAAAAGGTAGTTTCCCCGTATACATTGTCCATCAAACAAAAGTATTATATCCGATTTTATGGACATGGATTCTAAACGAAAGCTGTATAGCAGGAGGTGCTTATAGTGTATTGAAGTCTTTGATTATTATTGCAGCTTTTTACTTGATAATAACGTTTTTTGAGAATATTAGAAGCAAAAATCGATTCTTTTACAAGACACATTTGTACAGTGTGATGGAAAAGAAACTTATGGGAATATTTTGAAAGTAGGATGGTTTAATGAGTAAGGTTAAAGTGTTTGCGATGTATTTACCGCAATACCATGAAACAGAAGTTAATAACAAGTTCTGGGGGAAAGGGTTTACAGACTGGGTGTCTGTAAAAAAGGCAACTCCTCTTTTTGCGGGACATGAGCAGCCTCAAGTTCCGATGAACAATAATTATTACGATCTCAGCAAAGTTGATAGCTTAAGGTGGCAAGCTGAGAACGCAAAAAAATACGGCGTAGATGGATGGGGAATCTATCATTATTGGTTTAACAGTAATGATAGAACTCTAACAAAACCTGCAGAAATTTTGCTGGAGAATAAGGACGTAGATATGCCGTTCTTTTTTGCATGGGACAATGCCAGTTGGAAAAGAACTTGGAGCAAAATACAAGGAAATGACTGGGCACCGAATGCAGATGAAAAAGCTGAAAGAAAAGGTCCAGAGATTTTGATAGAGTATAGAGTGGGAACAGAAAAAGATTGGAACATTCATTTTGAATATCTGCTTCCATATTTTAAGGACTCTAGGTATGTTAAGCATGACAATAGAATACTTTTTCTGATTTACAACTATAGTGATGAAATCCAGAAGATGGTTGAATATTGGGATAAGCTTGCTAAAGAAAATGGATTTGCCGGAATGGAATGTGTCTTTAGTTACAATCCGATGCACGGTATTCCAAAGACAGCATACAAATTTAGATATGAGCCCCTTTATTCGGGGTGGGGTGGCTTTTGGGATAGAGCGAAACGCTTGGTATTCCGTAATGAAGTGCAGACGGATATAAAGCTATTTTCCTATAGTAATGTTTGGAAAAATCTGATACGGAACGCTAAGAATTGTCATGATGATCGAATGTACTATGGTGCCTTTGTAAATTATGATGATTCTCCGCGTCGAGGGAAAAAAGGAAAGGCAATCATAGGAGGGACTCCAAATCTATTTGAAAAGTACCTAAAGCAGTTATTGAATGTTTGCGTGAACAAGAAAAAGCCATTTATTTTTTTGACGGCATGGAACGAATGGGGCGAGGGTGCTCACCTTGAACCTGATAAGATTCACCAGTTCGCCTATCTGGAAGCATTAAAGAGAGCCAAATGTGGTGAACCAAAATGAAAATAAAGGCAATCCTAAAATATAGCATTCTGAATGATTTGCGAAAGCATATAAAGCTTAATGCGTTCAGAAGAAAATGGGTGCGTCATCACCCAGAGTCAGAACTGATTCCGATGAATTGTTTTCCAATCGGAGTTGTTGAGGTAGGACGATATTCATACGGAGAACTAAATGTTGTCACATTTGATTCTAAAACGAAGCTAAGAATTGGTAGTTTTGTTTCTATTGCCCAGCAGGTTGCATTTCTTTTAGATGTTGAACACTATATTGATCATTTGTCTACTTTCCCATGGAAAGTGAAAATGTTAGGAGAAAGTACACCAGAAACATTTTCCAAAGGAGACATTGTAATCGATGATGATGTTTGGATTGGATATGGTGCAACTATTATGTCCGGAGTACATGTTGCTCAAGGAGCTGTAATAGCTGCTGGAGCAGTTGTAACGAAGGATGTACCCGCGTATGCAGTTGTTGGTGGTGTGCCTGCAAAGGTGATAAAAAATAGATTTACGAAAGACAAATTAGATAGAGTTGTAAATACAATAGATTATCGTAAGATTACCAGTGAATGGGTTAAAAAACATATTGATGATTTATATAGTGATTCTTTAGAATGACATATGAATTGTATTTGGAATGAGGTGAGAAAGTGTTTTTTTCGATTGTAGGAGTACTGATACTAAGTTATAGTTGTTTTAATTTTAAAAAAGGCTTTTTGGTATATTTGCTATTTCAAATTGTTTGGTTTTCAAATGGAAAAATCATTTCTATGGCTGGAGTTCCATCCATTCCGATATACCTTGTTATGGCATTGAGTTTTGTGACAATATATATTATAAAAGGAGGATTTAGAGCAAAATTGGTGAAATTTCCCTTTATGATTCCCATGTTGGTTTTGTCTATTTCACGAGTATTAACATGTTTTACTTCCCTGGAAGGGTTTTCAAGTGAGTTTGCGCGTGCCATTGGGTTTATTTTTGGAAGTTTTATTGAAGTGGTTCTTATATGGAGAATTGTTGAAGAGGAAAAGGATTTCGATTTTTTAATAAAAGGGTATTGTCTTATATTTGCAGTTGCAAGTGTATATGGATTGATTGAGTATGTGATAAAAACAAATCCGATTGTTGAATACAAGTCGATGCTAACTCCAGAAGGAATTAGTACATATCAAGCCGATATTTTTCGCGGATACAGAGTAATGTCTATTTTTGAACATCCTATTGGAGCTGGGATGACTTTTGGATTATTTGCTGTTTTTGCATTTCTTTATTGGACTAACAGAAAGAAAAAAACAAGTAATATTTATATTACTGTTGCATTACTGTCAATTTTGTGTGTGACCTTGACAAAGATGCGTGCATCAATTTTGTTTACAATAATTGCTGCCATGACTTTTGTAAAGCTTAACAATAAGAGGTTTTATAAGGTTGCTTTATTTGCACTTGTTGGTCTCGCTATATGTTTCCCAATATACAAGGATTACATTAATGTTTTTCTTAGCCTGTTTAGCTCCTCAGCTCAACAAGCTGTAGGAGGAAGTGACTCCACGATGCGATTTTTGCAATTCGACACAGTTTATAAAATTATGAAAATGTCGCCGCTACTAGGTTTTGGAGAACAATGCGCTGTATATTTGCCAAAATCTTTGGTAGTAAATGCATTTGGGTTTGAGAGCATTTGGTTTGAAGCAATGTCACGATATGGAATTATTGGTGTTATCGGAAATCTATTGATGTTGTTATATTCGGTTTTCATTGTTCCACATAAGTATAAAAGCAAATCCGCTTTTTGGATTTCTTTGGCATTTTGGCTGACAAACACATTAACTACAGTTCCGTTTTTTAGAATTAGTATGTATTATGTTGTCTATTTTTATTGTATTAAGCAAACGATGTTTTACAAGAAAGAAAGAAAATTATGTGACATGCAACCAGAGAAAAATCTTTTGACTTTGAAAAATAAGTTTGTTTTAAAACTTTGATCGTAGAAAGGAGTCTTTTATGGTCGAACCGATTTTATCACTGTGCTTACCAACAAATGGAATAATTGAATGGGTATTTCCTGTTCTCGATAGTATTTATGCGCAGAATGTGGATCAAAATTTGTATGAGATCATTGTAACAAACAATGGAAATAATGAAGAATTCGAGAATAAAATACTTCAGTATCAAACAAATCATTCAAATATTATATATAAAAAGACAACGGCCTTCATGTTTTATAATCAACTTGAAGCACTGAAGTTGGCAAATGGAAAGTATCTAAAATTTATAAATCATCGCGGTCTATTTACAGAGGGCGCATTAAGAAATATGATTGAGCTGGTTTGTGATAACGAAACAACAAAGCCTATTATATTCTTTGGAAACGGGGTATTAAAAGAAAAACAGTATGAATTGGACAATTTTGATGATTTTGTCAGTACAATAGGTTATTTGGCTTCATGGACAACAGGTGTTGGGATTTGGAAAGAGGACTATGATAAAATACCTGAAGATATAAAAATCGACAAGATATCTCCACATTCATGCATTTTGTTTTCGGAAAGACATAAAAGTAAATATTTGATAGATAATTCGATTTTTTCACAAGAAATTGAAGTTGATCAAAGTAAAAAGGGAACGTATGATTTGTTCAGAGCATTTGCTGTGGAAGAAATAACAATTACTCTAAATTTATTCATTGATGGGGATATAACAGCAGACACGTTTAAAAAGGTTAAAAAGGACTATAAGAGATTTGTGGCAGATCTTTATTGGCAATATATAATAGAGAAACGACCTTGTTCATATGCTTTATCTGGATTTGATGATGCTATGGGTATCTTTTATAGCAAAAAAGAAATCAGAACTGAAGTGTTCCGACTTCTTCTTAAAAAGATTATTACTAAGATTGTGAGGGATTAAAATGATTCACTTTAATGTTCCGCCGTTTGTTGGTACTGAATTTACTTATATGCAAGAAGCTGTTAACAATCATAAAATTTGTGGTGATGGTCCATTTACAAAAAAATGCAATGAATGGCTTGAAAATCGTTTTAATGCAAAAAAAGTAATGCTTACAACAAGTGGTTCGACTGCACTTGATATGGCAGCCTTGTTATGTGGCATTAAACCAGGCGATGAAGTTATTCTTCCAAGCTTTACATTCTCAAGTACAGCTAATTCCTTTGTGCTGGCAGGTGCAACGCTTGTTTTTGTGGATGTTCGACCAGATACAATGAACATTGATGAAACAAAAATTGAATCAGCTATTACAGATAAGACAAAGGTGATTTGTCCAGTTCATTATGCTGGTGTAGCTTGTGAAATGGATACAATTATGGACATTGCAAAGAGACATCATTTGATGGTTGTAGAAGATGCCGCCCAGGGTGTTATGAGTACTTATAAAGGAAAAGCTTTAGGGACCATCGGTGATTTTGGTTGCTATTCATTTCATGAAACCAAGAATTACTCTATGGGTGAGGGCGGCGCATTGGTGGTCAATAATATGGCCTACGATGAACAGGCGGAGATTTTGCGTGAAAAAGGAACGAATCGCTCACAGTTTTTCCGTGGACAGGTCGCTAAATATAATTGGGTGGATTTTGGAGATAGTTACCTTCAAAGTGACCTTAATGCGGCATACCTTTGGGCACAGCTTGAAGTGGCGGATCAGATCAATGAAAATCGACTTGAGACATGGAATAGATATTATACAGCATTTAAACCATTGGAAGAAAAAGGAATAGTACAGTTACCCATTATTCCAGAGGGGTGTTTCCATAATGCACATATGTTTTACTTAAAGACGAAGACCTTGGAAACTAGGCAGGCATATATAAAATTCATGAAAGAAAATGATATTTTATGTGTATTTCATTATGTTCCTCTACATAGTGCACCTGCAGGTCTTAAATTCGGTCGTTTTGATGGTGTAGATGAAAATACAACTTTTGATAGCAATCGTTTGGTAAGATTACCAATGTACTACAATATTAACGAGAATGACTTGAGAAGAGTAATAGATAAGACAATTGATTTTTTTGGAGGAAACCTATGATTCCCAAAATAAGCGTAATTGTTCCCGTATATAATGTTGAATCGTATTTAAAAAGATGTCTAAATAGTATACTAGATCAAACATATAAGAATATTGAAATAGTGCTCATTGATGATGGCTCAACAGACTCGTCAGGAGATATATGTGATATTTATGCAGGTAAGTATGCGATTATCAAAGCAATTCATAAAGAAAACAAAGGACTTTCAGATTCTCGGAATGTGGGTATAGAGAATGCCAAAGGAGAGTATATTTATTTTCTAGACAGTGATGACTATATTATTCGAGAATGCTTGGATATTTTATATAATAATGCTAAAGAAAACGATGCTGACTTGTCATGCGGAAGTTTTGGCTTTTTTGATGATAATCACCCTGTCCAAATAAAAAATAGAACGAATTCAATTTCACGCTTTAGCGGGAAAAAAGCATGTATAGATTTACTGTACGGAAGAAAGTTTTATACAAGTTCATGCAATATTTTAATCAAACAAAATATTGCTAGAGACATTTTATTCCCGATTGGTAAATATCATGAAGATGAAATGACAACCTTTAGATATTTCCTTAAAGCATCAAGAGTGGTTAAAACAAAAATTCAAACGTATTTTTATTATCAAAGAGAAGGAAGCATTATGCATTCTCTGGGGCAACCAGTCATCGATGAAGCATTATCTGCCGATTATTATGTGGATGTGTGCGGAAAAGAAGGTGGTATAGTTTCAAAAGCGGCATTATGTAAAAAATATTTTTTGTATGTAGATGTACTTGAATCCTATCCGGAGATAAAAGAAAAAGAACCAGAGCTTTACTGCAAACTAAAAGAATATGTCAGACATAACAGTCTATCTATTATGTTGGATTGTTATGCGCCATTTTCAATCAAAAAGAAAGCAGTGAGATATCTTGTAGAATAGTAAAAATAGGAAATAACCATGAATGTAAGTAAAAACAAAATAACACTACTAAATATTGTGGCCACATTGATTATGCAGATTGTTTCTGTAATCAGTGCATTAATCGTACCAAGACTAATACTCGAAACATTTGGATCGAATGCTAATGGTTTGGTGTCATCAATATCACAATTTTTAAATTATATAACGCTAGTTGAAGGCGGAATAACGGGAGTGATTTCGGCAAATTTGTATAAACCTCTTGTTGAGCATGACAATAAAAAGCTTAGCTCTGTTTTGACAACAGCAAGAAGCTTTTATCGAAAAATTGGCATCGTTTTTATTGGATATTCTATTATTGTTGGCTTGTTTTATCCTTTGTTTGTAGATACGAATTATGAATACTGGTATGTTTTCTTTCTTACATTAATACTTTCGACTGGGTTAATGCTACAATATATGTTTTCATTAACGTATGTGACGTTATTAAATGCAGATAAAAAAGTATATTTAGTATCGTTTACTGTGGCACTTTTAACATTTATTAATATCGTATTGACTTTGGTAGTAGTGAAGCTATACCCTGATTTGATTACTCTGAAATTAGCCAATGCAATACTATTTGCCATTCAACCTTTGTATTATGGATATTATATAAAAAAGCATTATTCAATTGATTGGAAATCAGATAAGGATAACAAGTTGATTAGTCAGCGTTGGAATGGCTTTGCTATTAATTTGGCGTTTTTTATCCACACCTCTACGGATGTAACCTTGTTGACGTTATTTGCTGATTTAAAAACTGTATCTGTATACAGCGTATATTATCTTATAGTCTCTAAGATAAGCATTGTATTACACTCACTTGTTTCCGGAATCGAGCCGACAATTGGACAAGCTTATGCACTTGGAGATGAAAAGCAATTAAATGAAAAATTGGATCTGTATGAGTTTGTGGTTTTGATTTCTGTAATTTTATTGTTTTCGTTGACTGGCATGTTGATTACGCCATTTGTTATGATATATACTAGCGGAATTACAGATACAAATTACTACCAGCAAGTATTTGGAGTTGTTCTTGTTTTAGCAGAGTCAATGTATCTTTTAAGATCTCCACATGTGTCATTAGCCTATGCTGCAAATAAGTTCAAGGAGATAACAGTACCTGCTTATATTGAGGCACTTATTAATATCATAGTTTCTGTTGTGCTCATGCAAAAATTGGGATTGATTGGAATTGCTTTAGGAACTCTAATCGGGATGATATATAGAGGCGTTTTTCATGTGCATTTTACATCTAAACTGATTCCGTCTAGGTCACAGTCTACTTTTTATAGGAAATTGTTTTTGCTTTTGCTTCCTTGCTTTATTGGATGTATTGGTTGCTTTAAGCTATTTCCTATTACTGATTTCCACATATTGCCATGGATTCAGCATGCTGTGATTTATGGGTTGATTTGTGGAGCTATTCTTCTTATTATTAGTTTTGTTTTTTTTAAGAGAGAAGTTACAGCTTTAATGAATTATATAAATATAAAAAATAAAAAGGAGGATTAGAATGTCTGCAAAAACAGATGAAAAAAAGCTTCTTAGCAATGAAGAAATAAAGAGTGAATTGACCAAAATGCTTGCCATAGTAGATAAATATTTGACTGATAATCATTTGAATTATACGATTTTTGCGGGTACATTATTAGGGGCGGTTAGACATGGAGGATTTATACCATGGGATGACGATCTTGATATTGCAATGTTAAGACCAGAGTATGAAGTGCTCCTAAAAAAAATTAGAGAGAAGCCGATAATTAGTGATGACTTAACAGCTGTTGGATTTGAATTGGGAAATGGAGACCTTCCTTATATCAAAATAATCAACCATAAAATTTGCACAGAAGAGTATATTTCGCCTTATAATTCACAACGGGGGTTTCTTTGGATTGATGTGTTTCCTTTGGATGGAATTCCGCAAAATAATATTGAAAAGTATTATAGAAAGTTGTCCAAAGTGGAACAATTATATCTGGGGAAAAGAATATATATCAATCGATGGAATGTGCGAGCTTCCTCAAGGAATACTCTCTTTATAAAAATGAAGGATTTCTTTAAATATGGTTTTGTAAATTATAATTTATTGACAAAGAAATTCATCAAACTTGGGAAAAAATATAAAATTGATTTTAGGGAAAAAGTGACTAATAACATTTGGGGGATAGCCTATAAAGAAGCATTTCCGACTAAGTATATGACGGACATAATTGATTATAAGTTTGAAAAAATTAGAGTGAAGGGAATGAAGGAAGCTGATAAATGGTTGCGTATTCGTTATGGTGATTATATGCAATTGCCAAAAGAAGAAGAACGTATAAATCACGGTTTGCGTGCATGGAGAATTAGAGATTAATAGTTGGATTGCTTCAATAGGAGCATTATTTTTGCTAATAGGAAATGAAATAATCAGATGTCTATTATTGCGATTATTATTGCTAGAGAATTTGGTCATAGAATGGGACAGGATATTCCAATGCAGTTCATTAACGTATATGATAAGCCTGTTCTTATTTATACGTTGGAAGGTTTTCAGAAGCATCCGTAGATTGATGCAATCAAAGACGTATATGGTAGTGTTTCTGTATTGCTGAAAACGGGTGGAAAAAAGATGCTGGCTGGCATTTTTATGTTCTGCATAGTGCTTTATTTAAATCGACTGCAGATGAATGCGATGTTAGTTCTTACAATACAGGTAACAGTTGGATATTGTGCATATGCGGCAATTCTTCTTGTGTTGTGGGATGAGTGGACTCAGGGTATGATTGAAAAGGTATGGATGCAAGTAATAAATGACTCTGCAAATATAGAGATAGTTATGTGGATTTAATTGAGGTTCCCTTTGAATTTATGACAATTCCAGTTGGGAAAAATTATGATCATGCTCTCCGACAAAGATATGGAAACTATACAGAAATCGTAAAAAAACGGTAGCTGTCATGGAGAAGTTATATTTGACACTGAAAACTGAAATTAGTTATAAGAGTTTTATAAAATGAAGGAGTAATATATGAATATTGCAGTTCTGACGGCTGGTGGTATTGGGAGCAGAACGCACCAAGATCTACCGAAACAGTTTTTGACGGTTGAAAACAAACCGATTATTATTTATACTTTAGAAGCATTTCAGCAACATCCAAGTATTGATGAAATATATGTATCTTGCTTAGATGGATGGAGTGCTGTACTTGAAGCATATGCAAAACAGTTTAATATTACAAAACTCAAGAGAATTGTTATTGGCGGTGCGACAGGTCAGGAATCGATTTATAATGGACTGAAAGCAATTAAAGAAGACAATGAAGAAACCAAAGATATTGTAGTAATAATCCATGACGGTAATAGGCCTATGTTACCGCAGGATGTAATTACAGATAACCTTGTGAAGCAAGAATTGTTTGGATCTGCTGTTACAGTGATTCCGACTACGGAAGTTGTGTTTGTTTCAAAAGATGGCGTAGAATCTAATGCGGCGTTGAATAGAGAAGAACTTTGGAGAACTCAGACACCACATTCGTATAGATTTGACGAGTTATTGGCAGTTCATAATCGAGCGATTAGAGATGGTGTTACAAATATGGCTGCATCGTGCTCGCTAATGCAGAAATATGGATATACTACTTATTTTTCCAAAGGCTCAGAAAAAAACATCAAGATTACAACAGTAGAGGACATCGAAATTTTTAAAGCTTTGCTAAGCGCGAAAAACGATGAGTGGATAAAAAAATGACGAATTTGAAAGCAGAAGAAATAAAAGTAATAGCTGAGTCTCCATATAGTTGGGAAAAAATCAAAGATAAAACAGTTTTAATATCTGGGGGAACGGGTTTTATTGGCACCGCATTTATTGATATTATAAAATATAGAAACCAAAAATATGGCGAGAACACAAAAGTGATTTCACTTTCGAGAAGAGGCGGAAAATCAAATGAATATCTTGAGTGCATAAAGGCAAATGTTAAGCAACCATTGCAATATGATGGGAAAATAGATTATATTATACATTTGGCTTCTAATACTCATCCAAAGCAATACGCGGAAGATCCTGTTGGAACAATAATGACAAATATATGCGGATGCGATAACTTGTTAAAATTGGCGGTAGAGAAAAAGGCTTGGTTTATTCTAGCATCTAGTGTGGAAATTTATGGACAAGGTACAGAAAGCCCTATGAATGAGAAATATTGTGGATATATTGACTGTAACCTTGCGAGGTCTGGATATAATGAAGCCAAAAGAACTTGTGAGGCATTAACACAGTCTTATCGGAATGCCTTTGGAGTTGATGCAGTAATTGCAAGGTTTGCGAGAGTCTTTGGGGCAGATAAAAAACACGATACAAAGGCCATAAGCCAATTTATGGATAAAGCAGTTCTTGGAGAAGATATCATTTTGAAAAGTAATGGCCAACAAAGGTATTCGTACTGCTACATTGCAGATGCTGTTAGCGGTCTTTTCAAATTGCTGTTGGATGGACAAGATGGAGAAGCGTATAATATTTCAGACGATGATGAAGGACTAACATTAGGTGAATATGCGGAGTATATTGCATCGTTGGCCAATTTAAAAGTGCGCTATGAAATAGAGAACAATGAAAGTGTATCTAAAGCAACTTATGCACTTTTAGATACTCAAAAAATTAAAAATATCGGATGGAAACCTCAATACAGTGTTAAGGACGGATTGAAACGAACCTATACAATCAAGAAAGAAACATTAGGCTCAATGTAGCCGCAGTGATGACACCGCTCCGATATCTTTGGCATTAGTGCTTTACTGAATTTTCCTCAGGGCAAACGCATAAAAAATCTATCTAATTTGAGTTTCCTCATTTTTTTAGAAACTAAATCATCTGCAAAATAAAAAAGCAAAAACACTGCACTAATGTTATAA
>OHAN01002676.1_pt1 | contig 11565 bp, 7 predicted proteins | sample 1577121 | NCBI WGS metagenome assembly OHAN01 (sample SAMEA3541554, study PRJEB24748) | human gut metagenome | biome: human gut; feature: human-associated habitat; material: faeces | place: China | collected 2012 | reverse complement strand
GCTGGAAAAGCGCCTGCGGGAAGAGAGCTTCCTGAACGCCGGTGTCAAGATCACCTTGACCGACGAGCGCGAACTCTACACCCCTGTCCTCGAGGACGGCAAGGAGGGCGAGCCCACCTACCGCACCGAGGTCATGTGCTACGAGGGCGGCATTAAGAGCTTCGTCACCTATCTGGGCGAGAAGCGCGACCTCGAGGTGCTCCACCCCAACGTCATCTATCTCAAGGGTCAGACCGACCGGGGCATGGCAGAAATCGCCTTGCAGTATAATTCCAGCTACAATGAGCTGCTGCTGAGCTTCGCCAACAACGTCAACACCCCCGACGGCGGCACCCACGAAGAGGGCTTCCGCAGCAGCCTCACCCGCGTCTTCAACGATTATGGCCGCAGCCACGGTCTGCTGAAGGACAAGGACGAGAACCTTTCCGGCGCTGACGTCCGTGAGGGCCTCATCTGCGTTATCTCCGTCAAGCTGCAGGAGGCCGAGTTCGAGGGCCAGACCAAGGCAAAGCTGGGCAATACGGAAATTCGAACCCTCGTCTCCAACATGGTCTACTCCAAGCTGATGGAGTTCTTCGAGGAAAACCCCGGCGTGGCCAAGGCTATCTTCGAAAAGGCCACCCAGGCTGCCCGCGCCCGCGCTGCCGCCAAGAAGGCCCGTGAGCTGGTGCGCCGCAAGAGCGCCCTCGAGACCAGCCGGATGCCCGGCAAGCTGGCAGACTGCCGCGAAAAAGACCCCACCCGCACTGAGATCTTCATCGTCGAGGGTGATTCTGCAGGCGGCTCGGCCAAGATGGGCCGTGACTCGGCCATTCAGGCCATCCTCCCCCTGTGGGGCAAGATGCTCAACGTCGAAAAGGCCCGCGCCGACCGTATCTACGGCAACGACAAGCTGATGCCTGTCGTGCTGGCACTGGGCTGCGGCATCGGCGACGAGTTCGATATTTCCAAGCTGCGGTATGACAAAGTGTTCATCATGGCCGATGCCGATGTCGATGGTTCTCACATCTGCACCCTGATGCTCACCTTCTTCTTCCGCTATATGCGCCCCCTCATCGAGCAGGGCCATGTCTATGTGGCACAGCCCCCGCTGTTCAAGGTGCAGAAGGGCAGCACCATCAAATACGCTTACAACGACGCCGAAATGGCCCTGCTCTCGCAGGAGATGCCCGGCGCGAAGATAAACCGCTATAAGGGCCTTGGCGAGATGAACCCGGAGCAGCTCTGGGAGACCACCATGAACCCCGAGAACCGCGTCATCGTCCGCATCACCATCGAGGATGCCGAGAAGGCCGATGAGGCGTTCACCATCCTGATGGGCGATCAGGTGGAGCCCCGCCGCCGCTTTATCGAGACCAACGCCCAGTACGCAAAGCTCGACGTGTAATTGGAGGAAACAATGGAAGAAGATTATGTGATGATACCGGGCAGCGGTACCAAGATGATCATCCGGGACGTCAAGAAGGAGATCGAGACGGCGTTTCTGGATTACTCCATGTCGGTCATCGTGGCCCGCGCCCTGCCGGATGTGCGTGACGGCCTGAAGCCCGTCCACCGCCGCATCCTCTACACCATGCACGAACGCGGCAACGACCCCAGCCATCCCTACCGCAAGTCGGCGGATACCGTCGGTGCGGTGCTGGGCTCTTACCACCCCCACGGCGACGCCTCCGTTTACGACGCCATGGTTCGTCTGGCACAGGATTTCTCCCTGCGCTACCCGCTGGTGGATGGTCAGGGTAACTTCGGCTCGGTCGATGGCGACCCTCCGGCTGCTTACCGTTACACCGAGGCCCGCATGAGCCGCATGGCGGTCGAGATGCTGACCGACATCGACAAGGACACCATCAACTGGGACCCCAACTTCGACGAGACGAAGAAAGAGCCCAGCGTCCTGCCCTGCCGCTTCCCCAACCTGCTGGTCAACGGCAGTCAGGGCATCGCCGTCGGTATGGCCACCAACATCCCGCCCCACAACCTCAGTGAGGTCATCGACGGCTGCGTGGCCTATATCGAGAACCCCGACATCGACCTGCCCGGCCTGATGGAGCACATCAAGGGACCGGACTTCCCCACTGCCGGTATCATCATGGGACGAAGCGGCATCCGCGCCGCCTACGCCACCGGCCGCGGCAAAATTACTCTGCGGGGCCGTGCTACCATCGAAGAGACCAAGAATGGCCGTACCCAGATCATCATTACGGAAATTCCGTATATGGTCAACAAGGCCCGTCTTATCGAGAACATGGCCGACCTCGTGAAGGAAAAGCGCATCGAGGGCATCACCGGCCTGAACGATGAGACCAACCGCAAGGGTATGCGCATCGTGGTGGACATCCGCAAGGACGCCAACGCACAGGTCATCCTGAACCAGCTGTACCAGTACACCCAGCTGCAGGATACCGTGGGCGTCATCATGCTGGCCATCGACCACAAGGTGCCGAAAGTCCTCACCCTGAAGCAGATGCTTCAGAAGTACGTGGAATTTCAGGACGAGGTGGTGCGCCGCCGCACCCAGTACGACCTGAAAAAGGCCAAGGAGCGCGCCCACATTCTGGAAGGCCTGAAGAAGGCTACCGACATCGTGGACGAGCTGATCGCCACCATCCGCGCCTGCAAGGGCGGCATGGCAGAGGCCAAGGCTGCCATCATGGAGCAGTTCGGCTTTGACGACCCGCAGGCAGATGCCATCGTCAAGCTGCAGCTGGGCCGTCTGGCAGGCCTTGAGATCCTGAAGATTGAGGAAGAGCTTGCCAGCCTGCAGGCCAAGATCGAGAACTGGGAAGCCATTCTGGCCGACGATGCCCGGGTGCTTGCCATCGTCAAGGAAGAGCTGCTGGAAATGAAGAAGCGCTTCGGCGACGAGCGCCGCACCGAGATCCAGTCCGTGACCGGTGAGGTGGATATCGAGGATCTGATCGCCGAGGAGCAGTGTGTCTACACCCTGACCGAGGCCGGTTATATCAAGCGTCAGCTCAAGGCCACCTATCAGGCACAGCGCCGCGGCGGACGCGGCATCTCCGGCATGACCCGCAAGGAAGAGGACATCGTGCAGGAGATGTTCGTAGGCTCCACCCACGACTATGTGCTCTTTGTTACCGACCGGGGCCGTCTGTTCCGCATCAAGGGCTACACCATTGCCGAGGGCAGCCGCACCAGCAAGGGCAGCAACATCGTCAACCTGCTGCAGCTGGCCGAGGGCGAAAAGGTCACCAACATGATCTGCCAGTCGAAGGAAGCCGACACTGAGGGCGGCTTTGTGACCATGGTCACGAAGCAGGGCCTCATCAAGCGCACCCCGCTGGAACAGTATGCTAACATCCGTAAGTCCGGCCTGATCGGCATTGCCCTGAACGAGGGCGATGCACTGGCATGGATCCGCCTGACCTCCGGCCACGATATGCTCATCGTTGCCACCCGCAACGGTCAGGCCATCCGCTTCAACGAAGCCGATGCACGTCCCATGGGCCGCAGCGGCCACGGCGTGCGCGCCATCCGTCTGGCCGAGGGCGATGAAGTTGTGGGCGTGTGCATCTGCCGCGAGGGCGGCACGGTGCTCACCGTCACCGAGAACGGCAAGGGCCGCCGGTCGGACATCGACACCTACCGCATCACCGCCCGCGGCGGCAAGGGCATCCGCAACTACGACGCCTCCAAGGACAAGGTGGCAGCCGTCAAGATCGTGGACGACATCGACGATGTGCTGCTGAGCAGTCAGGAGGGCATCATCATCCGCCTGCACGCCAACGAGATCCCCGTCCAGAGCCGCTACGGCTCCGGTGTCCGGGTCATGCGTCTGGGCGAGAACGATAAGGTGATGGTGCTGGCCCGCACCGACCACGACGACGAGGCACAGACCGAGAGCATCGAGGCCGATACCGAGGACGAGCCTACTGCCGAGCAGCTGGCGGAGATGGAAGCAGCCGATGAGGCATCGGCCGCCGAAGCTCCCGAGGCTGACACCGGCGACGAGGAATAAACCTTATTTCCACACATAAACTGACCCTGCGGGGGAGTACACGCTTTCTGCGGTGCTCTCCCGCAGGTTTTTGCAAAAAATCACGGTTATACTGGACAAATCCGCTGTTTGTGTGGTACGATAGCCAGACAACAAGAAAAATCCTCATGGGGGAGTAGCAGGCGCTGTTTTGCAGGCAGCGCAGCAAGTCAACACAATGACGGCCCGGGCGGCTGTCTGGCTTGCTTTCATTTGCGAGACTCATGTGCTTTGGTGCGAGTACCACGCCCATTCCACATGGAGTCAGTTTGTAAAAATCCGACCCGGAATTGGCGAAATGCGCGCCGATCCCGGGTCTTTTGTCTGCCCGCCAATTCCGGTCAAATCAGGAGGCATCGTTATGGAATGGAGTTTTTTGTTTTTCTTCAACAGCGCCCTGCTGGGCGTGGGCCTTGCCATGGATGCGTTTTCCGTCTCGATGGCAAACGGTCTGCATGACCCTCAGATGTCCCGCCGCAGGGGCGTCCAAATCGCAGGCACCTTCGCCATCTTTCAGGCTGTCATGCCCATGACGGGCTGGGTCTGCGTCCACACCATCGTGGAGCTGTTCTCTTCGTTTGAAAAGTTCATCCCGTGGATCGCCCTCATCCTGCTGGGCTACATCGGCGGTAAAATGCTCATCGAGGGCATCAAGGGCGAAGAGACCGAGGAAGCCGCTGAGCTGAGCGCGGGCGCACTCTTCATGCAGGGCGTGGCCACCAGCATTGACGCACTGTCGGTGGGCTTCACCATCTCGGAGTACGGCTGGTTCATGGCGCTGGTCTGCTCCCTTATCGTGGCGATCGTCACCTTCTTCATCTGTGAGGCCGGCCTTGCCATCGGCAAAAAGTTCGGCACCAAACTCTCCGGCAAAGCCTCCGTCCTCGGCGGCGTCATCCTCATCGGCATCGGTCTGGAAATCTTCATCTCCGGCATGATGGGCTGAGAAAAAATATAGAAAAGCGGCACATTCTCCTTTGAGGTGGATGTGCCGCTTCTTTGTTGAACAGGGCTCTTGTATGCCGGGATAAACTGAAACGATGTTTGTTGTCAGATTGATGCAATTTCAGGGACGATTTTATTAAATAACACAAATTTATCAAAACTACTTGACAAATATGTACGGGGGGGGGGTAAATTTAGAAAAACAGAGGGGCCGAACGAGGATTTCCGCTGTCGATTTTGAAAATGTGGGAGGAAATTTACCATGAGATTAGCAAAAAAGGTAATGGCAGTCGCACTGGCTGCGGCTATGACGGTTTCGATGCTCACCGCCTGCGGCGGTGGTGGCGGCGGCGGAAACGGCGGCTCCAGCAGTGATTCTTCCAGCTCGGGCAGCAGCTCTTCCAGCAGTTCCAGCTCTAGCTCCAGCAGCTCTTCGAGCTCTTCTTCCAGCTCTTCGAGCAGCAGCTCCAGTTCTTCCAGCTCGAGTTCCAGCAGCTCGTCTAGCTCGTCTTCCAGCTCCAAGCCGGATGCAAGTGTGAACGAGTACGGTATGACTGAGGCAAAGGCGGTCCATTATAACTCCACCAATCGTGCAAAGTACTATGATGCACAGAAGAAGAAGTCTTACACTGAAAAGAAAATCGTCACCTACAAGGGCAATCCGAATGTTGAAAAAGAGACAGAATCTTCGAATGGTAAGAAGTTCTATGGTGAAGATGATGATGTAATCCTGCTGGCAGATGCAACCAATGGGTTCAGCACATCCGGCATTAAGGTGTGGATGGTCAATAAAGAAACGGGAAAATATTATGAAATCGATATGAGTGGTTCTCCCATGAATCCCGGTGATATTACGAATCCAGGTACGAGCAGCCCCGTGACGGAAACGCTGAAGGGCTACTATAAGATCGGCTCGAACAACTATCCGGCTGAGTGCTTCGTAACGACGACTACAGATCAGGGCCATAGTCGGAAGAGCGCTGAAATCTACTGCTACAATGGCGGTCATTATCCGGTCTACATCGTTGAGCTCGTGCAGAGCTATGATACGGACAAAGAAGGAAATGTGATTACTGTGATGAAAGAAGTCAGAACCACGAAGGTCGATTTCCAAGCGAAAGCCGATGCATCCCTTATGGACTTCAACAGCATTCTGAATAAGTATGAGTACGACGGCAAGATAAGTCGAAGCGACCTGGACACCTAAATTCTCCGGGCAAGCTTTGAACCTCCAATAAAAATAGAAAGCGCCTCTGCACATCGTGCAGAGGCGCTTTTTTGTTCCCCATGGAACATCATTCAAAATAATCGGCGTACTCCTCGGTGAGCTTGGAGCCGAGGCGGCGGATGCCGCCATACAAATGGCGTTCCACCAGCGGCTCAAAGGCCGCGAGGTCGCACCGCTCAATGGCGTCGATGAGGTTGTGATGGTCGGCCACCACCTCGGCGAGCCCGCCGGTGGTCAGAGTGTCCAGCATCCGGAAGCGGCTGTAGTCGGCGTGGGCATTCTGCAGCGTCCGCCAGAGGTACATCTTGCCCATGGCGGAGAACCACGTCTCGTGGAGTCGGGTGTCAGCCTCGTAGAGACGGTTGAAGTCCAGCGTTTCGGCCTTGGCCAGCTCGTCGTAGGCGGCGGCACGCTGGCGGATGAGGGCGCGGTGCTCCGGTGTGCAGTGGGGCGCAAAGTCCCGCAGGACCTTGGCCTCTACCGCGATGCGCTCATAGATCAGCTCGTCCACGATGTCCCGGTTCAGCCGGGTGACAGTCGTGCCTTTGTAAGGCACGATCTTCACCAGCCCGTTCTCCTGTAACCGCTGCAGTACCACCCGGATGAGGGAGCGGGGTGCGCCGAAGCGGGTGCAGAGCGGGTTTTCGCTCAGCGAACAGCCGGGCCGGAGGGTCAAATCGATGATCTCCCGCTCGAGGACGGCGTATATTTCAGAATCTGTTTTATACTGTTGTTCCATTGTCGTTTTCCTGTCTGATGCCCCAAGCGGGCCATGTCCCGGGTACCGGAAGGCGGAAGTCCATTACCTTTCCGGTGTCGGGATGGATGAAGCGGAGCCGTGCGCTCTGAAGCGCAATGTCTCCCTTGATGTGGCTGCCGTATTTGCCGTCGCCCCAGAGCGGGTGGCGGCGGGACGCGAACTGCACCCGTATCTGGTGGGTGCGCCCGGTGTGGAGGGTGACGTCCGCAAGGCTGGCGCTGCCGTCCGGGGCGGAGGCAGAAATGCGATATTCCAGCACAGCCTCCTTCACGCCCTTGCGCGGACGGCTCACCGGAAAAACACGGCCTTTCCGGCTGTCCTTGAATAAGTAGTCCCGCAGGACGCCTTCGGCGGGCAGCTTTTCGTCCGGCCCGCCCGCGATGAGGGCGCGGTATTGTTTCACGAAAGGCGGCGCGGCCGGTGTGCCGGCGTCAGGCTCGGCCCGGCCATCCTGTTCGGAATAAACCTGCTGGCTCTGCGTCACCTGCCGGCTGAGGGCGGCGGCTGCCTGCGGGATCTTCGCGTAGACCATCAGACCCGACACGCCGGTGTCCAGCCGGTGGATGACGCCCACATAGGCGTCGGGCCTGCCCCAGAGCTTCCGAAGGGCGGCGGGTACGCCGTCCTCGCTGGAAAGCCCGGCGGGCTTGTCCAGAACCACGAGGGTTGTATCTTCGTAGAGTATCACAGCCTGCCCTCGTCCACCAGCGCCTTGAGCTTGAGCACGCCCGCGATGGTCTTGCCGTCCTTTATTTCGCCGCTCATGACCATCTCGTAGGCTTTTGCCAGCGGGATGCGGTCGGGCGTCAGGAACTCGTCGTCGTCCAGATGCATCTGGGTGGTGTGCAGGCCGGTGGCCACCCACATATAGATGATCTCGGTGTCATAGCCCACCGTGGGGTAGAACTCGCCCAGCGGGGTGTAGTGGTCGGCGGTCAGGCCGCACTCTTCGCCCAGCTCCCGCTTGGCGGCTTCGAAGGGGTCTTCGCCCTTTTCCAGCTTGCCGGCGGGCAGCTCCCACAGCTCCTGCTGCATGGCGTAGCGGAACTGGCGCACCATGCAGAGGGTGCCGTCCTCAAAATACGGTACGATGCAGGCCCCGCCGTGGTGGTGGACCACTTCCCGGATAGAAGTCTCACCGTTTTCCAGCAGAGCCACGTCTTTGGTCAGCGTGACCACCCGGCCCTCAAAGAGAACTTCGCTCGAGAGCGTCTTTTCAAAATGTGCAGCATCCATCGTTTTGTGCCTGTCCTCCCCTGCGCTGTGCAGCGCATGATACTATAGATAAAGTTTACGGCAGAATCTGTACAAATGTCAATTATAAATTTAGAATTTTGTAAGAAAAAGCCTCATGGATACTGGATTTTGGAGCATAACACCGTCATGGATGCAGCAAAGAACACATCTGTAAAAAAGCGCTAAAAAATTTCTTGAATTTTTGTTGTGTTTTTACAGTCGGTTTGCGTTGCCTTTACCGGCGGAATTTGCTATTATATTAGATGAGCAATAGTGCCTTCATGGGGTTCTCCGGCCCCGGGCAGGGCTATTGCCCTCGATGAGCGTGTGCTTTTGTGGAGTTCTCCGGCTCCGGCGAAGTGCGGCGCTTATCAGTTGAGCAATACGTTTTTTAAGGGAGTTCTCCGGCTCCGGTAAAAAGACGTTTGCCCCGCGCAGAAGGTACCAAATTCTGAATGGAGGAAGAAAAATGCCTAGAGCAAAGCAAACCATGGATGGCAATACCGCTGCCGCTCATGTAGCATATGCCTACACGGACGTGGCTGCCATCTACCCCATTACCCCCTCTTCTCCGATGGCTGACTCTGTGGACCAGTGGTCCGCTCAGGGCCAGAAGAACATCTTCGGCAACCAGGTCAAGGTCGTCGAGATGGAGTCTGAGGCAGGCGCTGCAGGCGCTGTGCACGGCTCTCTGGGTGCAGGTGCTGTTACCACCACCTTCACCGCTTCTCAGGGCCTGCTGCTGATGATCCCCAACATGTACAAGATCGCTGCTGAGCAGCTGCCCTGCGTGTTCGATGTTTCTGCACGTACCGTTGCTACCCAGTCCCTGAACATCTTCGGTGATCACAGCGACGTTATGGCATGCCGCCAGACCGGCTTCGCAATGCTGGTCGAGAGCAGCGTGCAGGAAGTCATGGACCTGTCCCCTGTTGCCCATCTGGCAGCTATCGAGGGCAAGGTTCCCTTCCTGAACTTCTTCGACGGCTTCCGTACTTCTCACGAGTACCAGAAGATCGAGAAGTGGGACTACGCCGACCTGAAGGAAATGTGCAACATGAAGGCTGTCGAGGAGTTCCGTGCAAAGGCTCTGAACCCCGAGCACCCCAAGATGCGCGGTTCCCACGAGAACGGCGACGTGTTCTTCCAGCATCGTGAGGCCTGCAACTCTGTCTACGACGCACTGCCCGCAGTCGTCGAGAAGTACATGGCCAAGATCAACGAGAAGCTGGGCACCAACTACGACCTGTTCAACTACTACGGCGCCGAGGATGCTGACCGCGTCATCATCGCCATGGGCTCCATCTGCGACGTCGCAGAGGAGGTCGTTGACTACCTGACCGCCAAGGGCGAGAAGGTCGGCCTGGTTCTGGTCCGCCTGTACCGTCCCTGGGTCTCCAGCGCCCTGCTGAAGGTCCTGCCCAAGACCGTCAAGAAGATCGCCGTTCTGGACCGCACCAAGGAGCCCGGCTCCCTGGGCGAGCCCCTGTACCTGGATGTCGCCACCACCCTGCGTGAGGCCGGCATGAACGACGTCGTCCTGACCGGCGGCCGCTACGGCCTGGGCTCCAAGGACACCCCGCCGTCCAGCGTCTTTGCTATCTACACCGAGCTGGAGAAGGACGCTCCGAAGTCCCGCTTCACCATCGGCATCACCGACGACGTGACCAACCTCAGCCTGCCTGAGGTCAAGCCCGCGCCCATCACCTCCGCCCCCGGCACCAAGGAGTGCAAGTTCTGGGGTCTCGGCGGCGACGGTACTGTCGGTGCCAACAAGAACTCCACCAAGATCATCGGCGACCATACTGACAAGTACATTCAGGCTTACTTCCAGTATGACTCCAAGAAGACCGGCGGTGTCACCATCAGCCACCTGCGTTTCGGCGACAAGCCCATCCGCAGCCCCTACTACATCAACCAGGCTGACTTCGTGGCCTGCCACAACCCCGCTTACATCCACATGGGCATGAAGATGGTCCAGGATGTCAAGCCCGGCGGCGTGTTCATGATCAACTGCCAGTGGAACGATGAGGAGCTGGGCCATCACCTGAACGCTGAGGCCAAGAAGTACATCGCTGACAACAACATCCAGCTGTACACCATCAACGCTATCGACAAGGCTATCGAGATCGGTATGGGCAAGCGCACCAATACCATCCTGCAGTCCGCTTTCTTCAAGCTGGCTGACGTTATGCCCATCGAGGACGCCGTCAACTTCATGAAGCAGGCAGCTCAGAAGAGCTACGGCAAGAAGGGTCAGGACGTCGTTGAGATGAACTGGAAGGCCATCGATGCCGGTGTTGACGCCATCCACAAGGTGGACGTCCCCGCTTCCTGGTCCAACCCCGAGGCCGATCCCGCTCCGAAGGAGCTGGCTGGCCGTCCCGAGCTGGTCAAGCAGATCCGCGACGTCATGGAGCCCATCGCTCGTATGGACGGCGACAGCCTGCCTGTCTCTGCTTTCGTTGCTAACGCAAACGGCGAGTGGGAGCAGGGTGCTTCCGCTTACGAGAAGCGCGGCACCGCTGTGAACGTCCCCGAGTGGGATGCTTCCAAGTGTGTTGGCTGCAACCAGTGCGCATTCGTGTGCTCTCACGCAACCATCCGTCCCTTCCAGCTGACCGCTGACGAGCTGGCAGCAGCTCCCGCACAGACCAAGAGCCGCGACAACAAGCCCGCTAACGAGTACAAGTTCGTTATGGCTGTGTCTCCTCTGGACTGCATGGGCTGCGGCGAGTGTGTCACCGTCTGCCCCACCAAGGCTATCCAGATGGTTCCTCAGGAGTCTCAGGCCGATCAGCAGGCAGTCTTCGACTACTGCGTCGCCAACATCTCCAAGAAGCCCTCTAAGTTCGCAGACGACACCGTCATCGGCTCTCAGTTCAACCAGCCGCTGCTGGAGTTCTCTGGCTCCTGCGCAGGCTGTGCTGAGACCTCTTACGCACGTCTGATCACCCAGCTGTTCGGCGAGAAGATGTACATCTCCAACGCCACCGGCTGCTCCTCTATCTGGGGCGGTACTGCTTCCATCTCTCCGTACACTGTCAACAAGGACAGCGGCCACGGTCCTGCATGGTGCAACTCCCTGTTCGAGGATAACGCAGAGCACGGCCTGGGCCTGTATCTGGGCCAGAAGACCGTCCGTGAGAACCTGATCAAGCGCATCGCTGAGGTCGCTGGTTCTGACAAGGCTTCTGCTGAGCTGAAGGCTGCCTTTGACGAGTTCATGGCAACCAAGAACAACACCAAGGCTAACGATGCCCCCGCTAAGGCTCTGATCGCTGAGCTGGAGAAGGCTGCTGCCGCTGGCTGCGCCGAGTCCGCTGAGATCCTGAAGAGCAAGGAGTTCATCGCCAAGAAGTCCGTCTGGATCTTCGGTGGTGACGGCTGGGCATACGA
>OHAN01002672.1_pt1 | contig 11586 bp, 9 predicted proteins | sample 1577121 | NCBI WGS metagenome assembly OHAN01 (sample SAMEA3541554, study PRJEB24748) | human gut metagenome | biome: human gut; feature: human-associated habitat; material: faeces | place: China | collected 2012 | reverse complement strand
CGTAACACTATCAGTCTCGAGTTCTTTTGTCATATCTTCAACAACAACAAGAATAATACCTTTTTTCTTATCAAACCAGTGATAGCTGTATCTTTCAACTTTATTTTTTATATTATAAACATTAAATGAATACACTCCAGCTATATTCATGTTATCATTAAGGTAATCAAGTGCCGTACATTTTAAGAACTGCTCTTTACTTTCATTGGCAATTCTTATCTCACTCATCTGCTTTACTATATCATCATATACATATGACTTCTGTTCTTCAAATTCCATGCCCTCAAAGTGAGCAGCACGCATATACAGATTTCCTTTACAACTGTCTATAATTCCGATTCCTATATAATCATTGTTATACAGAATTTTACTTATCTCTTTGTCAATATATTTTAATGTTCTGTCTTTCCAGACCGCATATGCTTCAATATGACCGTTGTACGGATTTTTTATAAGACTGACACGCACTTTGTATAATTTCAAATTGCCATTTTCACCATAATAACTATGATAAAATTGTATATTACGTTCACCTTTTTCAAAGTCTTCCAACAGAGCTTTTCTGGTGAAACCGTTCTTAAACTCTTCCAGATTATATCCATCAGAAATATTAGGATATATGTATTTATCAAGCCAGCATCTCACAGAAATATTATTTAATTCATTGTCATTATACTTATGCTTACGTGTTATAAGAGCAAGCATCTTATCATCCGTAACATCTACATATATAGAACAAACCCTATCCTTTTCTCCCGTCAGCAGAAAGTTCATTCTTTCCTGATATAGCTTTTCATGATGCCCTGTATCAATACTCAATGATTTATCCATATGCATTACCTACCAAATTTTACACGTCTAATATATTTCATATTAATAATGATAACATAAAAAAGCCGGAAATCAATATTAATTTTCAATAAAGATTTCCGGCATAAAACCATTTTTTTTATTTAGAAAACAAGTCTATTATTATTTTGTACCAAAAATTCTGTCTCCAGCATCGCCAAGACCCGGACATATATATGCATTTTCATTGAGTTGTCTGTCAAGATGTCCTACATAAATCTGAACATCCGGATGAGCCTTATGAAGCTTCTCAAGACCTTCCGGTGCAGCTATAATACACATAAATTTAATTTTCTTGCCAAACATATCTACAATAGTAGAAATTATTTAGGTTACTTAAACCCTTGATTGACCGATTAAGCCACTTTGATCTACAACAGTAGAAATTATCTTAAATATCAAAAATAGGTGTTACGCACCAATTTACATATCCAGGAAAATATCAGCCTGTTTGGCAAATTCTACAGGCTGTTCTATCTGTGGAAGCTTCTTGCTGTTCTTAATCTCAACAACTTCTATTGCAGGGTTAAGATAAAGATACTCTGATACAGAAGTATCCTTGCTGTTCTCACCAGTTATTATATATATGCAGTTATCAATATCGGATACGGCTTTGGTAATTGAGGCAGTAGTAAAATTGCATTCTGTGCTTGCAAAAAGAAATTTGCTTGAAGCACCAGAAAGATGTGCATTTTCATAATAAGCATTAAGGTAATCAACAGGAACTATTCCGTTGTCGAATACATTTTTGGAAAGAATATTATTCAGGCGGTCTTTTCGCATACATATATTGTATATAGTAGTCCCAATTACAGGTATATCAAGAAGTCTGCGTCTTATGCCAGCACGTCTGCCAGGTACGGCTTTGGCTTTAGATACAGCCTTAGGACTTACAAGAATTATTTTATTATATAAATCTTTCTTGATATATACTGAACTTATGACCATAGGAGCGGAGTCGCCGGTTGCTATTATATCTGTCTTTTTGCCAATTACATTTGTTATAAAATCATTTAAAAGCTGTGTATACATATAAGTTGTATATGTTATCTGTGGTTTATCAGAATGTCCACAACCTAATAAATCAACAACATACAGATGATGTTTCTTGGATAAATAATGGACTGTATTATCCCATTCGTAGCCAGAACTATAAGACTTCAAATCGTGAATTAAGAGGAGTGGAGGATTGTCGTAATTGCCATATGTGGAATATGCAATATTGCCAAATTTCCAGCTATAGGTGTGTTTAACAGTTTTGCCGGTATAATTATTAATTGTTGCTGATTCAAATATAAATTTATTAATAATGTGTGAGGTTGTTACAACGGCTGTTCCCATACCAACCGCAAGCCCCAGTTTCTGCCATTTATTCATATATTAATCTCCATTCATATTAATATTTTATGATATTATAATTATAATCCATATATAATTATGTGACAATATGCCTATTAAGGCAAATTAATGACCATTTAGGACTAGAATATTATATAAAAAGCTTTATTTTTAGTGACAAATAAGTTAAAATTTGTATAAAAGCTCGAAATTAACCGATTTAACTGATAGGCGGGTGTTACATATGTCAGAGAAGGTTGTTGAATACTTAAGTAAACAGATTGAAAATATAAATAATAAATTAAAAGAAATATCTGGTGATATTCATTGCGTTGATATAGAGATTAATACTATTAATGATAAAATAACATTAATAGACAACAATACTGATAAGACAGAGGATATGTTTATATCATTTGGCAATGAGGTATTTGAGAGAAATCAGAATGAATTATTAAAGAGTAAAATTGATGATTTATTAAAACAAAAAGAGATATATCAGGAAAATTATAACCAATTATCCGCAAAAATGGAAGAAATGCAGGATGTTATCAACAATAATGATATTGAAGCTATGGAAAATGTGGATAATAACAGTGATAGTACCAATATATTGTGGTTGTTGGAGGCTGATAGAAAGAGAATATCAAGGGATATTCACGATACAGTCGTACAGAATTTGACAGCACTTATTCATAAACAGGAATTTGCTATTCAGATTGCTGATAGGGATCTGAATAGAGCTAAAATAGAAATGAATAATGTAAAGGATATTGTCAAAGAAAGTATTAATGAACTACGTAATATTATATACCAGTTAAGACCTATGGAACTTGATGACCTGGGATTTAACGAGGCTTTAATGAATCTTCTTGATAAATTAGATGATAGTCATAATGATATTATTATGCACTATACAATAGATTGCACAGATGATATATCGCAAGTTGTGTGTATGTCAACTTTAAGGATAATTAATGAATTATCTAGTAACTCGTTTAAACATGCTGACTGCAATAATATATATATTGATATTGTAACAGATGATAATAAACTTACTATTAGTTATAAAGATGATGGCCGTGGTTTCGATTTTGAACAGATTGGCAAGGTTAAGTCTAATAATACAGGTTATGGAATAAGAATGCTTGTTGAAAGGGTTAATCTGCTAAGAGGTAGTATTAGCTATAACAAAGATGAGAAAAAGTTTGTTATTAATATACCTTTGAAATAATAATTTTTGAGGAGAGAGAAAATAATATGTCTGTTAATATTTTACTTGCAGATGATCATAAGATGATTAGAGAAGGTTTGAAACAGCTTCTTGAAATGTATGATGATATTAAAGTTGTAGGAGAGGCTGGAGATGGATTTGAATGTCTTAATCTTGCAGATAAGACACATCCTGATGTAATACTTCTGGATATTAATATGCCTAATCTTGACGGACTTCAGGTGCTTAACATAATTAAAACTCAGAAAATGGATTGCAAGGTTATAGTTCTTACAATACATAATGAAATTGAATATTTAATTAAGGCTATAGATTTTAATTGCGATGGGTATATACTTAAAGACTCAGATTTTGATACATTGAAAAATGCAATTATGACAGTATACGAGGGACAGACATATATAGAGCCAACACTTGTTCCTATGTTAAATGTACGTTTGGCAGAGAGAGATTTGATGAAAGACAAATCAAAAGAACTTACAAGACGAGAAGTCGAAGTGCTTAAAATGATTGCTTCAGGTTCATCAAATAAAGAAATAGCAAGTACATTAAGTATAAGTGAGAGAACTGTTAAAAATCACGTTTCTAATATATTTAAAAAGATTGATGTATCTGATAGAACGCAGGCCGCAGTGTTTGCAATTAAAAATGATATTATTAAGTTGAAGTGATAGGTTGGTGCTTGATATAAAAGATATGTTATTATTATTTTTTGTTGTTGAAGTTTAATGCATTAGGGAAAATAATGATAATTATAGCAGAACGTAATGAATTGACTATAGTGATGGAGCTGATTAATTGAGCGGGTGATATGTTTCACGTGAAACATATCACCCGATTTTTATTGTATAGGTTATGAAAGTATAAGCTATAAAATATAAAATATAAAAGTATTGCTTGAAATATAGAATTTGAAAGTATTAGCTGCAAAAAATCAAGATGTAAAGTAGAGTGGAGAGTTATATTGAATGGTTATATAATATTGTATGTTGTTGATAATAATAATGTAAACCGTAATAAAAAGTGTAATATAATAAATGATAAATAAAAATATTTGTTAAATAAAATTCAAAAACTTTAATGGTATTCAAGAAAATGTATTCAAGAAAATATAGATTGAAAGTTAGATACTTTCTATTTATAGATTATATTGTATCCTTTTATTGATTATAGTATGAATATTATAAAAAATATTAGTTGCATAATTAAAAATACATAAATTAGCAGATTATATTGAGGTAAATCTATTGAAAAAAATAGATTTGAGTATTAAACTATATATGTGACTATTAATTAAAATGAATGTTTCACATCAAAATGTTTATTATGTTTCACGTGAAACATTTTAAAATTGCGTTTCATATATAATGAATACATATTAATTATAAGCACTATATTATTAATTGGAGGCTGATTATGGGGAGAGTAATAGCAATTGCTAACCAGAAGGGTGGTGTTGGTAAAACAACAACGGCAATTAATTTAACGGCTTGTCTTGCAGAGGCAGGGCAAAAAGTTTTACTTATAGATATTGACCCACAGGGTAACGCAACAAGTGGAGTTGGAGTGGATAAGAATGAAGCAGAAAAAACTGTATATGATGTAATTCTTAGAGAGTGTGATATATCTGAGGCGATAATTAAAGATGTATATGACAATATGGACTTACTTCCGTCAAATATGAATTTAGCTGGAGCGGAGATTGACCTTATAGATGTTGAAGATAGAGAATATGTACTTAAAGAAGAAGTGGCAAAGATAAGAAAAAATTATGATTATATAATAATGGACTGTCCTCCATCTTTAAGTATGCTAACAGTAAATGCAATGACAGCTGCAGATACCGTGTTAGTACCAATACAATGTGAATACTATGCACTTGAAGGTTTGTCACAGTTAATTTATACAATTAATCTTGCTAAGAAAAAGTTAAATAAAAATCTTGAGTTAGAAGGTGTTGTGTTTACAATGTATGACTCAAGAACTAATCTTTCATTGCAGGTTGTTGAAAATGTTAAGGATAATCTTAAACAGAATATATATAAGACAATTATTCCTAGAAATATAAGATTAGCAGAAGCTCCAAGTTATGGACAGCCAATAAATATATATGATACAAGATCAACAGGTGCAGAAAGTTATAGATTATTGGCACAGGAAGTTATGGAAAGAGATAAAGAAATAAAGGAGAAATAATATGCCAACAAAGTCAACTGGAACTAAAAGTTCTGCCAAAAGAAGTAAGACAAGTGGATTGGGAAGAGGGATTTCTAATTTAATACCTGAAGCACCTACAGAAGAAAATGTAGTTGTTAAAGAGGTGGTCAAAGAAGTTGTAAAGGAAGTACCAGCAGAAACTAAAGTGAAATTATCTTTGATAGAACCTAATAAAGATCAGCCAAGAAAAATATTTGATGAAGATGCGTTGATTGAATTATCAGAATCGATAAAACAGTATGGTGTATTACAGCCATTATTGGTTCAGAAGAAAGATAATTACTATGAGATTATAGCAGGTGAGAGAAGATGGAGAGCTGCTAAGCTTGCAGGTGTTAAGGAAGTACCAGTAATTATTAAAGACTATTCTTCACAGGAGATAATGGAAATTGCTCTTATTGAAAATATTCAGAGAGAAGATCTTAACCCAATTGAAGAAGCTAAAGCATATCAAAGACTAATTAAAGATTATAGACTTAAACAAGATGAGGTTGCAGAAAAGGTTTCTAAGTCAAGAGCTGCAATTACTAACTCTTTAAGATTACTAAAGCTTGATGAGAGAGTTCAGGATATGGTGATTGAAGGTAAAATCAGCAGCGGACACGCAAGAACAATTATAACAATTGAAGATAAAGATAAGCAGTATATGATTGCTCAGAAAATATTTGACGAGAAGTTAAGTGTAAGAGATGTAGAAAAATTAATGAAAGCACTTGATGCACCGGAGAAGCCAGAAAAGAAATCCCCCCAAAATGATTTTGTCTATAGAGATTTAGAGCAGAAGATGAAGGCAATTATGGGAACTCAGGTTGTAATTAAGAATAAGAGCAATAATAAAGGAAAAATAGAAATAGAATATTACTCTCAGGCAGAATTAGAGAGAATATACGAATTATTGCAGAAGATTAACTGAATAATATTTAAAAAAATAATGAGCACAGAGTGCTCATCTTAAAAGTTCCTTGTGGAACTTCATATGTGCAGGAAAGCAGCACGAAAATTAAGAAATAATGAGCACAGAGTGCTCATATTAAAAGTTCCTTGTGGAACTTTATATGTGCTGGAAAGCAGCACGATATTTAAGATATAATACAAATATATTAAATATTAAAACGATAAATAATTAACGAAAGGAATAAAACAATGTTAGATGTATTTGGATTGTTTAGCGTACCAACATTATATGTGCTTATTGGAATAAGCGTATTATTGATAGTGGCAATTATTCTTTCTATTGTAGCTATTGCGAAGTCATCGGCAATGAAGAAGAAGTACAACATTATGATGGAAGGCTCAGAAGGAAAGAGTATCGAGAAATTAATTAAAGAGTATACTGACGATGTGAAACTTTTAAAAGAAACATATGAGGACAATACAAATTCGATTAAAGATATATATGATAAGATGCAGTATACATTTCAGAAGGTTGGAGTTGTTAAGTATGATGCTTTTCATGAAATGGGCGGCAAATTAAGTTTTGCAATATGTATGCTTGATAAAAATGATAATGGCTGTCTTGTTAATGTAATGCACAGCAATAACGGCTGTTTTGCGTATATTAAAGAGATTATTAATGGTGAGTCATTTATTGAATTAGGTGATGAGGAAGCCAATGCGTTAAAGCAGGCAGTTGCTGGAAGAATGGGTGATGTTGAGCTTAGCAGAGAAGTCAACGATATAGTTAATAATTAAAATGATGAAAATAATAATGGCAATACTAGAATAATAACGAATATAATAAAGTACATTAAAAGATACATAAATAAATATATAAAATGCTGGAAAATATATATAAAAAGGTGCATAATTAAAAGAGTATCAAATTCGTTATATGGAGGAAAAAATGTTAGATTTAAAATTTGTAAGAGAAAATCCAGATATTGTTAAACAGAATATAAAGAATAAATTTCAGGATAGAAAGTTACCTTTAGTTGATGAAGTTATTGAACTTGATGCACAGGCTCGTGCTACAAAGACAGAAGCTGATGAGTTAAGAGCTAACAGAAACAAGCTTTCTAAGCAGATTGGTGCTTTAATGGCACAGGGCAAGAAGGAAGAAGCTGAGGCTGTTAAGGCTCAGGTTAATACTGATGCTGACAGATTAAAGGAACTAGAAGCAAAAGAAACAGAACTTAATGAAAAAGTTACTAAGATTATGATGACAATTCCTAACATTATTGATCCATCAGTACCAATAGGTAAAGATGACAGTGAAAATGTAGAGATTGAAAAGTTCGGTGAACCAGTAGTTCCAGATTTTGAAATACCTTATCATACAGAGATTATGCAGAAGTTTAATGGTATTGACCTTGATGCGGCTGGAAAGGTTGCAGGTAATGGTTTCTATTATCTTATGGGCGATATTGCAAGACTTCATTCAGCAGTAATTTCTTATGCAAGAGATTTTATGATTGACAGAGGTTTCACATATTGTATTCCTCCATATATGATAAGAAGTAATGTTGTTACAGGCGTTATGAGCTTTGATGAAATGGATGCAATGATGTACAAGATTGAGGGCGAAGACCTTTACCTTATAGGTACAAGCGAACATTCAATGATTGGTAAATTTATTGATACAATTACACCAGAGGAAGAGCTTCCAAAGACACTTACAAGCTATTCACCTTGTTTCAGAAAAGAAAAAGGTGCTCATGGTATTGAAGAGAGAGGTGTATATAGAATTCATCAGTTTGAGAAGCAGGAAATGATCGTTGTATGTAAGCCAGAAGACAGCAAAATGTGGTTTGATAAGTTATGGCAGAATACAGTTGATATGTTCCGTTCCCTTGATATACCAGTTAGAACACTTGAATGTTGTTCAGGTGATTTAGCTGATCTTAAGGTTAAGTCAATTGATGTAGAAGCTTGGTCACCAAGACAGAAGAAGTATTTCGAAGTTGGTTCATGCTCTAACTTAGGTGATGCTCAGGCAAGAAGATTAAAGATAAGAGTACAGGGTCCAGACAAGAACAAGTATTTTGCACACACATTGAATAACACTTGTGTTGCACCTCCAAGAATGTTAATCGCATTCCTTGAGAACAATCTTCAGGCTGATGGAAGCGTTAGAATTCCAAAGGCACTCCAGCCATATATGGGTGGAAAGACAGAACTTAGCAAGTAATTAAATATTAAGAAACAAAATATAATTTAACAAGAGATATAGTTTGACAAGACATTTGATTTAATAACGTATTTGGTTTCACAAGGTATTTAATTTAATAAGTTAATTAGTTAAACACATTTAACATAATTGTTATCCTGCGTTGATGATGAATTATATGTACTGGAAAGTATGATATAGGTGCATAAAATTTGTCGTCAATACAGGATATTTTTAATTGTTATATATTATTTGATATATAGATTAATTTGTGTTATCTTTATAATATTAGATGTTTATTATGATAGTTTAGATGCTGGAAATGGAGTATGTATGAAACAGGTTAAGGTAAAAAATCTTAAGGGAAATGAGATAACAGCCCTTCCTATAGTGACAGATAGTGGCACAGTACTTATACATGCAGATGTTGTATTGAATTCAGAATTGATTAACAGAATTAGGAGTTTGGGAATACAAAGTCTAAGCATTAAAGAATATCCTGATGAAATAATTGACCCTGGGGAATATGGTCATATAATTATTGGAACAGATGATAAGCTGGGTGAAGACGATGACATTTATTCTGATAATAGTAATGGCACAGGGATAGATAATGATAATAATTACAATAAAGAAATAGAAAATGTAAGCGAAGATGGCATCAGTAACACCGATAATAATGGTGGTGAAAGTGATTATTATCAAGATAAAAGCAATAATAAAAATGACAGCGATAATGTGAATAATGACAGCCATAATGCAGAGAACTTACACGATAATGAATTGAATAAATCGGACATAGATAGTAATGAATCCAATAGCAAAGCTAAATCGCATAGTGGTAATAGTTATTACAGACATATCTATAAAGTTGAAGAAACGACTAATAATTCGAGGAAAGTTGTTAAAAATGTCCTTGAGAAACACATTTACAAGCATAATCAGGATTTGAAAATATTAGGTTTAGAGGCTGAACGAATTATTGAATCTGTGCTTTCAGAGCCAGAGGTTATTAACAATATAACAGAGATAAGAAATTTATCAACAGATATGTATACACACTGTATCAACGTGTGTTCATTATCTACAATTATGGCGTTAAGACTTAAAATGAGTGATAAGCAGGTTAAAAATGTATCCATGGGAGCGATGCTTCACGACATAGGTTTAAGATACATTAAGACACCATATATGAACACCAATGAAACATATATGAATACTAAAGATGCAATAGAATATAAGAAGCATACTATATTTGGGTATAGTTCTGTTCAGGACGAGGATTGGATACCGGATATAGCTAAAGAAATAATACTTTTACATCACGAAAGAATAGACGGCAAGGGATATCCATTTTCTCATAAAGGAGATAAACTGAAAATGGAAGTTAAGCTTGTATCTTTATGCGATGATTTTGACAGTCTTATAAGTGGTGTGGGTAATCCTAAGCTCAAGATATATGAGGCCATTGAGTATATTAAAGCTAATCAGGGATTGAAATATGATGCAACAATAGCAGAGAAGCTTCTTGAAACAGTAGCAGTATATCCTGTTGGAATTAAGGTTATTACAAGTGAGGGTGAAACGGGCATTGTTGTAAGGCAGAATAAGAAGTTTACTGACAGACCGGTAATTAAAATGTTAAAACATTCAGATGGATCTTTATATGAAGATGAGGTGGAAAAAGATCTTATGGAGTATCTTACACTGTTTATTGTAGATACTGAGTAATACAGGAATGAAGGATTGTTATGAATTTATATATAAAGGCTATAGGATTTGAGCAGGTGGATTCGGACTTTGAAGAGCAGATGATACACGCAGGTATTCTGGACAGTTTGGAGAAGGGGCTTGTTATAAAGAATAATGAGCTTAACCGTGGTGCGGTCATAGTAAGAATAAGCGAGTCTACAGGTTTGTACATATACGGAAGATTTAAAGATAAAGAATTCATATATGAATATTATTTTCCATTTGTTATTGGAAGAACAAGATGTGATAATGATGAGATTACAATAGAAAGACATCTGGATAAGGAATCCTATGCAGTTGTATGTGATGAGTCAAAGACAGGTGTTACCCTTATATTTTATCTGCAAAATGTAATGGATTATCTGGACTACATTTGTGATGAAAAAGGTCTTAACCAGAAAGATTACGATATAGATTCGAGAAGCTATGTATATAAAATTCCAATAAAGAATAAAATGGTAAGCCTTACGGCATTGTCACTTGGCGGAATAATTATGCTTCCAACAAGAAATAATAAGTCAGATTCTGTCAGAATGAAGAAGGAGAAGGACGACAGACAAAGACTTATACAGGCGGCTAAGAAGGGTGACGAGTCGGCAATAGAGAGCCTGACAATAGAAGATATAGATACATACAATGAGCTTTCACACAGAATTGTAAAGGAAGATGTATTTTCAATAGTTGATTCTTCATTTATGCCTTGTGGTGTTGAGTGCGACCAGTATCAGGTAGTCGGCGAGATACTAGAGTTGTCTGAGGAGATTAATCATTACACCAAAGAGAAAATATATATAATGGTTATTGAATGTAACGACCTTAATATGACTGTTGCCATTAATCAGGCTCATCTGCTTGGCGAACCCGCTGTTGGCAGGAGATTTAAGGGGCAGATATGGCTGCAGGGAAGTGTTAAGTTTAATAATTAAAATATTTGCCTGAAATGGACAGATGTGATATAATTAAATAAGTGACGTTAAGCTCACATAATAAAAATGGTTACCGTAGCCTGAAGGCTGAAAAGCCCTGATACGGAGCTTGTTCTCTTAGTTAAATGGATATAACGAGCGCCTCCTAAGCGCTAGTTGTGGGT
>OHAN01002663.1_pt1 | contig 11617 bp, 10 predicted proteins | sample 1577121 | NCBI WGS metagenome assembly OHAN01 (sample SAMEA3541554, study PRJEB24748) | human gut metagenome | biome: human gut; feature: human-associated habitat; material: faeces | place: China | collected 2012 | reverse complement strand
CAGTCCCGACCAGAAACTACTCTTCCCACCGGTATCAGAACCACTGCTCTCCTGACTCTGTGTATCTGCCTCGCCTTTGATCTCATCCGTCGCCTGCTTTGCCGATGCAATGGTATTTTCCATGGAAGCTCCATATGTCGCATCAATCAGATCCGCAACCCTGACACTTACCGGAACTACCAGATAAACAGCCAGCCCAAACAAAACCAGCTTACAGGCAATGGTCCTGCCCAGATCTTTTTTGAATCCAAAACAAAGCGACAACAAAATACATCCGATCGGAATCAACAGTTTAAATGCTGCCAGTCCCGTGATGGTAACCAGATATTTTTCAAGATAGATTGCACAGACAACAATCAGAAAATACGAACTCAGATCGGCCAGTTTATCCGCAATCGGAGTACCGGCATCTCCCGGAATAAGCGTAATTGCGGCAGAAGCAGCTGTTGCCGCTGCCGTCAGTTCCAATGCAGTTGTCTTTTTGTCATCCAGTGACTGAATCGCGTGTGCATTTATCTTCATAGTTGGAGATGAGGTGTATTTTGCAATCACACAAAATGACAGAAGTGCACACAAAAGGGGAATCAAAATCGATACGATCCACCGGATTCTCTCCCTCTGTTCTGCCTGTTTGTGGTTTCCTGACTCGTCCATTGTTCTTCCTCTCTTTCTGGTCTACGATCCCGAAGGAAGCCGCACAATGCGGGTCTTTCCTTCCTTCTTTGCGCGCATCAGTACCGGCATGTGTTTTTTGCGGAGTGCATGCACCACCGGATAGGCTGCAAACAGATCTGCCGTAACATAAACCGCTTCCGGTTTATACTCGAGTATTTGTTTTACAAAATCTTTGATATACGTTTTCCAATCTTCTTTTTCCATTGCAACTTCCGCATACACTCGACCAACCGGCAGGATTTTTTGCCCCGTGACCGCACCGGCAACCGCCGTTTCATTCCTGTTCCGGTGGATGCGGAACTGGCCGAAGTCCACGTTTTGGACAACGAAGAAGGATCCCGTGCCTATATCGACCAGCTCTGGGCAGAAGCCATGACCATCTACAACAGCGGCGACTATAAGCTGGCGTTCAGCCCCGCAATGCAGGAAACGCTGCAAGCTCACCAGCAGGACTTCATGCAGGAGGATGCACAGGCTGGCATGATCTATGCCTTTCTGGAGGACTACACGGGGGACCGGGTGTGTTCCAAGCAGCTCTATGCGGAGGCGCTTGGCAACAACAACATCCCGGCTGAGTGGGAGACCCGTGCTATCTGCGAGATCATGAACACGGGTATTTCGCGCGGCGATATCCAAGGCTGGCAGGCGCACAAGACCGCTAAGCGTTACCCGAAGTACGGCGTTCAGAAAGGCTGGGAGCGCGTAACCAGCCACGAAACCGGGGCTGAAAATTTCTCCGAAATAACGGATGCGGAAGCCGAGCAGATGGGCTTTCCCTTCTGATGGACAGCGGTTACACGTCTGGTTACAGATTTGGTTACGCCGTAGTTACACCGAAAAGTCCGCATGACTGCTGCATTTTCCGCTTTCTGTAACCATGTAACCTTAAAAAGATAAGAAAAAGTATAAAGTCCACCGAATGTCCTGTGTGCAGAAAAAGAGAGTTTTCCTGCCCGGTTACAGGCGTTCGGTTACAAGGAATTGGAGGTCTGCCTATGAAGGAAGTTCGCGTTTGCGAAGCAATGAAGTCCCCGGTGGGGACTTCAAGCGACGGAACGGTCTTGCATCAGCAAGATGGAGGGACCAAGTCCCGACAAGTTCCTATTTGGGAAAAGAGCAATTTGACGCTGGAAGAAGCCGCAGCTTATTCCGGCATTGGAATCAATAAACTTCGGTCGTTGTCCGATCATGAGCAATGCCAGTTCGTGCTTTGGGTGGGTTCTAAGCGGCTCATCAAGCGGCGCAAGCTGGATGAATACACGGAGCGAATGTACTCGCTTTGAAAATGTCCCGGATATTTTTCAAAACGGCTTGCAGAGAATGGCGTATCTGTGGTACTATGAACACGGAACAACGCTCTTTTCTGCACCGCAATGTAGAAAGGAGCATCGCTCATGGCAACAAATCAGAATACGAAACGCAAGGACAAGGCGCGTGTGGTTCTCCGCAAAGGGGAATCCCAGCGCAAAGATGGCAAGTACGATTTCCGTTGGACTTCCCCGGATGGCAAGCGACATTCTATTTATGCCGCGACCTTAGAGGAACTTCGGGAAAAGGAAAAAGACATCCAGTTGGATTCACTGGAAGGCATCAAGGCAGAAGCGCGGTATGTCACCCTGAATGATGTGTTCACCCTGTGGGCAAAGGTGAAGCGTGGCTTGAAGGACAACACTTTCCAGAACTATCTGTACCTTTATCGGCAGTTCGTGGAGCCGGATTTCGGCAAATCGAAGGTGTCTGCGCTCAAAAAGTCGGATGTGAAGCAGTTCTACAACACGCTGGCAGACGAGCGGGGTTTGCAGATCTCTACGATTGACAGCGTACACACGGTTCTGCATCAGGTGCTGGACATGGCGGTGGATGACTGTTATCTGCGGAGCAATCCATCGGACAACGTTTTGAAAGAACTGAAAAAATCCCACCAGTTTGAGACCAATCGCCGCAAGGCATTGACCGTTGCAGAGCAGAATCTTCTGCTGTCCTACCTCTCCAAGACGCCGAAGTACCAGCACTGGTATCCGATTTTCGCGGTCATGCTGGGAACTGGTTTGCGTGTAGGAGAAGCCACTGGTCTGCGCTGGTGCGATGTGGATTTTGAGGAAGGGACGATCTCCGTCAACCACACGCTGGTCAACTACGACCACCGTGAGAACAACGGCGGCAAGAAGGGTTGCTACTTCAACTGCCACTCGCCCAAAACGAAGGCTGGTGTCCGCACTGTTCCGATGATGGACTTCGTGAAAGAAGCCTTTGAAAAGGAACGTGCCTATCAGGAAGAAGCAGAGATCCGCTGCACGGTAACGGTGGATGGCTATACGGACTTCATCTTTGTCAACCGCTTTGGTGAGTGCCAGCATCAGGGAACGCTGAACAAGGCCATCCGGCGCATCATCCGGGACTGCAACGATGAAGTGCTGGTGAAGAATCCGAACAGCACCGTACTCCTGCCGCGTTTCAGCTGCCACACCCTGCGGCATACCTTCACGACCCGGATGTGCGAAGCGGGCGTGAACATCAAGGTGATTCAGGATGCGCTGGGACATTCGGATATCTCCACGACCTTGAACATCTATGCGGATGTGACCAAGGAACTGCGGAAGTCAGAATTTGAAAATCTTGACCGTCAGTTCGCACAGTGGAAAGACCCTGAAGAATAAAATAAAGCGTACGCCAAATACGCCATACGCCATTTACGCCAATTCATACGCCAAACGATACAGTTCGGATAAAGGCTTGTGTAGAGATGTAAATGGAAGGGTAAAAATCAACCCTTGCGGTGTAGAGTAATATCAAGAAATAAAGGCTTATAACCGTTCGTCGATGACATCCCCACGATGAAGCCGATTGAGCAGTAAAATGCAAAATTAAAACGCAGATACGATGAAATTAAGAACGGATTTCAAGCAACATCTGCGGTACTACACCACAACTACACCAATTTTGGGACGTTTTCCCGAAAAGGAGCCTTACAAAGCGGTGTGGTGTAACAAGTGAATAGGCGGATTGGTGTAGTGGCTACACCGAACTCCCAAAACGAAGATACGGCAGCTATGTTGCGAAAAACAACGTAGCTGCCGCTTTTTGTTTCATATAAGGATTTTATGCTACCAATCGGCGTTCCCTGCGGTTAAATCAGCTCGTCGCTGGTGATTATAAAATGCACCTTGATTCAGCATACGCCAAAATTTACGCCAATGATTCATAGCACACGTTCCACCCAACGCAGTGCAGCGTTAAGACGCTCACTTTGCCGGTCATGATGGCCGTAGTCATCCAGCACAGTTTTGGCTCCACATGTCGCTTGCAGGGCAGTGTGGACTCGTTGGGCATAGCTATAGGCATCACACAGGCGGTTGTTGTGGCCTTCGCCCTCCCGGATACCATTTTGCAGATAAACCTGTGCGGAGTAGTTTTTGGGGACATGTTCCTCTATGAAATCGGCAACACCCGGATACCAGAACGACCCACAGAGGGAAAATACTGCAGCAAAGGCATCTGTTTCCCAGAGACTCATGGTTGCAGCCAGACCGCCCAGCGAATAGCCGCCATACGCCAGCTTTTCCGTGTCAAGGGCGTATTCGTCTATAAGCGCCGGGAGAATTTCGTTGTTCAGTTCTCGATGATATTGTCCTAGCTGCCCGCCAAAATCCGGTGCGCCCGGTCGAATAGCCGGTTCCGGCCACGGGGTATACTCTGAAAGTCTGTTATTGGGGTATACCCCCACCAACACTGCTCGTTCCGTGCGCAGATTCAACTGCTCAATCAGTTCCCCATCGTTGAGTAGGATTGCAGGATTTTTGCCTTTGCGCAGTCCCTTTTCCGGGAACCGGACTCCAATTCGATGTGAACCGAGATTTAGAATTTCCATCCATAACCGCCTTTTTTTTGTCAATTATTACGCTGTGTGGGGTGCTCCCCACATAGACAAACGGTAGCATTTTGTGATATATTAGCATTAACTAACCGCTTTTGCACAAAGGAGCTCCCAATGAATCAAATATCCGCGCTTCCTAATCCGCTGGAAATTTTATTTCAGGAATACAATCAGGGCCGAATCGAGTCTGCCGGCTTCCGCAGCTTTACCCTGCACGCTGGTGAGAGTAATAGCTACCGCACCCTGAAAAGTGCACTGATTGTTCCGGTGTCGGGTCGGGCCATCTTCTCATTTGAGCACGAACCTTTCATTGCCAAGCGAGGACTATTCCTGCACGGATGTCCCGACAAGACCCTGACCATTTCGGCTTTGGGCGAGCAGGATTTCCACTACATCAATATGTACTACGAAAACGACCGGCCTTTGCTGTTCTCCCACAAGCTCAAAAATCCGGAACAGACCTTTTCCATTCTGGAGCAGATCCTAAAGCTCCACCCGGACGCTGACATCCGCAGCCAGTACCAGCAAGAAAAGCTGACGGAAGAATTCTTCGCCCAGATTTTCGCAGATTTTCAGCCAGAGGAAACTTACAATGAAAGCCAAATCATGAGCATCCTGCTGGATTTCATCGCAGAGCACTATGCAGAGCCGCTGACGCTGGACGCACTGGCCGAACAGGTCAATGAGAAAGCCGGACATGTCAGCTATCTCTTTTATAAGTACAAAAACATCCGCCCCATCGATTACCTCATCAATTATCGTGTCCGAATAGCCACTGAGCTTTTGCGTTCCGGCGACTACACTGTGACACAGGCCGCTCATGAGGTCGGCTACCGAGATGCCTGTTATTTCAGCCGCATTTACAAAAAACGGATGGGCTTTCCGCCCACCCGTATTCTGCCATAACCGAAATTCTTGATTTCAGGTTCCGTTAAGATGCACTGTACATGAAGTTGTACAGGGTCTCAGCAGAATCGATGACCCGTGCACCGTAGTCCATTACGTCATCATAATCCATCTCGATGACCTTCTGGTTGGCGATGGCGGGAACCTCCTGCACGACGGCGTTGGAGGTCAGCTGCTCCACCGCGTCGGCATCGGTGGAACCAAAGCGGTCTGCGTGGACGTAGACGATGATATCCGGGTTCATGGAGACCAGATTCTCCAGAGTCAGGCCGTTGCCGCCCTTGTCCAGAACATTCTCAGCGTTCAGGGCATTCAGCATACAACTGCTCATCTTGGAATTGAAGGCCACGAAGGTGCCATCGGCGTAGCCAGCCATGAACAGAACCTTCAGGGGTTCGCCACTCTGGCTGCTGACCTTGTCCATCAGCGCGTCGATTCTCTCCTGCAGCTCGTCAGCGTAAGCGTTTGCAGTCTCCTGCACGTTGAAGATCTCGCCGATGTTCCGCACATCCTCTACAATGTTATCCAGCGACTGATCAATGGAAGCGCTAGCCAGCTCAGTGTAGACGGGAATGCCCAGCTCCTGATAGGATTGGACGGTGCCGATGCTACTCTCAGTGAACATCAGGGGACCCTTGCCAAGGATCAGATCCGGCTCCGTGGCAAGGATGGTCTCCTTGGAAACAGACTTCTTATCGCCAAGGCTGTTTAGAGATGCAATTTCATCAGCAATGTCACCCTTCAGGGCATTGTCATTATCGAACACGCCGACGATTTTATCCTTGAGCCCCAGCTTGATGAGCAACTCAGTCATGGACAGCTGTGTGGACAGCACCTTCTCCGGTGCATGGTCGTAGGTCATATCTACAGCATTGCCATCAGCGTCATAAATCTGCAGGGTCAGGGGGTAGGCAGTCTCCTCAGCGGAAGAAACGGTGCTCTCGGCCACCGATGAAGCCACCTCAGAGGAGGCGGCAGCAGACGATGCCACAGAAGATGCGGTCTGACCACAGCCAGTGGTCAGCATGACGGCTGCCAGTGCCGCGGCAGCAACACTCAGGGTTTTCTTTTTCATAAAGGTTCCTCTTTCTGCGGGATACTCCCGCGTTTTTGTTATAGATATTGAATCATCAGTTTTCCGTTGATCGGGCTGGGGTACACACAGGCTTCTACATCAAAGATGCGACGCAGATTTTCGGGGGTCATCACCGCTTGAGGCTGGCCCTGCGTTACAATTTCGCCTTGTTTCATCAGGTAGAGATAGTCGCAGAACTGCGCTGCAAGGCTCAGGTCGTGCAGCGCTGCCAGGACCGTGATCTGCAAATCTTTGATGATTGAAAGGATTTCTAACCGATAACGGATATCCAGATGATTTGTCGGCTCGTCGAGGATCAGGATCTTGGGCGACTGGGTCAGCGCGCGGGCCAGAACCACCCGCTGCTTTTCACCGCCCGAAAGGGACTGGAAGTTCCGGTCGCGGTAGCTTTTCATGCCTACCTTGTCCAGCGCCTCCAAAGCCATCTCATAATCCCTCTCCCGTTCTTGCTCCAGCAGGGAATGGAAGGGATACCGCCCCATCAGGGCGATGTCCAGCACGGTATAGTCAAAATTGATCTGGTTGAATTGGCCCATCACCGCCATGTTCCGCGCCAGCTTTTTGCCGGAAAAATGTGTGATGTCCTTGTCGTCCAGACGAACGATGCCGCTGTCCATTTTTTGTGTGCGATAGATAGAGCGGAGCAGAGTGGTCTTGCCGCTGCCGTTGGCACCCAGCAAGGCCGAGAATTTCCGGTCCGGCACCTCAATGGAGAGATGCTGTACAATTGGTTTGCCGGAAATCGAAATGTTTACATCTTTCGCTTCCAGTCTCATTCAATTGCCTCCAAATCCATATTTTTTACGCACCATCACATAGACGAAGAACGGCGCACCCACCAAGGCGGTGAAGATGCCCACAGGCAGCTCGGTGTTGGGAATCAGACTGCGGGCGATGGCATCCACCCAGAGCATGAACAGTCCGCCGGATAATGCCGCAATCGGCAGTAGTTTTCGGTGGGCTGTGCCGGCAATGGCGCGGGAAACATGCGGGATGATGAGCCCCACAAATCCGATAGTGCCGCAAACCGATACAAGTGCACCGGTCAGCACCGAGAGTACCAGCAGGTAAACCAACCGACACCGGAAGGTGTTGATGCCAATGGTGGAAGCTGCTTCCTCACCAAGCATCAGACCATCCAGTGTCTGGGCCTGCGTCCGAAAAAAGACTGCTGCTGCCAGTACGATCAGTGCAATGGGGCCGATGTTTTTCCATCCGGCGCGGGTCAGGGAGCCCATCGTCCAGAACTTAATGGACATCATACCGTCAGAATCACCTGCTACTGCAATGATAAAGTTGGAAAATGCTGTCAGCAGTGCATTGACGATCATGCCGGAGAGAATCAGCTTGACTGAGGTGGTCTTGCCATCCGCCGATGAGAGAGCCAATACGAGGAAGCAGGCACCGCCTGCTCCTACAAAGGCCCAAAAGCCGGAGATTACGCCCAGCCCTAAAAAGAGTGAACCGGTGGCTCCCAGCGTTGCGCCTGCCGACACACCAAGAATATATGGGTCTGCCATTGGGTTTTGGACAACTGCCTGCATCACGCAGCCACAGAGCGCCAGCCCGCTTCCTGCCAGAAAGCCCAGAATAATTCGGGGCATTCGGATCTGCCAGACGATCTGTTCAAATGCCACAGATACCGAGGTGCCTGTGTCTGTCCCGAACAGGTGCCGAAGCAGGATCGATAGTGTATCTTGTACCGGAATGCGGACTGCTCCCATGCAAAGCGTAATGACTGCAGAAACAAGCGTTAGAATCATCAATAGAATGATCGTCAGTCGTGTCTTTTTCATATAGAAATCACCCTCTCAAGTGGTCGGAGGTTAGCTTTGACTACCCGAAAAGTATTTTACAGGCTACTTACAGATTTGTCTATGGACAATTCTTTAAAGAATGGACGATTCTTAAAAACCGGATAGCCAAATTACTTTTTGTCAAGAGGGCTGGCACCGTCCGGCCCTCTCTCTTTTTGCCAAAGTTTCCCTTGATTTTTCTTGCACACTGCCGAAAGTGACGTGTTTTCAAAAGTTCGCGTTTGCGCAGCGCAGTGGAGCAATGAAAGCCCCAGTGGGGCTTTTAAGCGACAGAACGGTCTTGCGCAGCAAGATGGAGGGGCCTCGCCCCGACAAGTTCCGATCTGGGAGAAAAGCAATCTGACGCTGGAAGAAGCCGCAGCCTATTCCGGCATTGGCATCAATAAGCTGCGCGAAATGAGCGATTCCAAAGACTGCACCTTTGTTCTCTGGAATGGTACGAAGCGGCTGCTGAAACGCCGTAGGCTGGATGAACACCTTGACCGATTATTTTCGATTTGACAATAAAAATCAAGTCGGCAGTTGAAAGCACCTCGGCGGTATGGTATGATTAAGCTGTAGGTTGCTTTCTGCCAACAATGGAGGACATAACGATGGCAGAAAGAAGAAAAGACTCAAAGAAGCGTGTTCTAAAGGAAGGTGAATATCAGCGCAGTAACGGAACGTATGAGTACCGCTGGCGCAGTGAAAACGGCAAGCGCAACAATGTGTACGCCAAAAGTCTGGAAGAACTTCGTGAGAAAGAAGCAGAGATTCAGCGTGACCGCAGTGATGGCATTCGTTCGGAAGCGCGGAACGCGACCATCAATGACATTCACGAGCAGTGGCTGCAACTGAAAAAGGGGCTGAAAGCCAATACGTTGGTCAATTACGAGTATATGTACAAGATGTATGTATTTCCAGAGTTTGGAAAGCGGAAGGTCGGAAGCCTGAAAAAGTCGGATGTGCGGCGGTTTTACAATGGCCTTGTGGATTCGCAGCGTCTGAAAGTGGCAACGGTGGAGAACATCCATACAGTGCTGCATCAGGTGCTGGATTTTGCGGTTGAGGACGAGTATCTCCGCATCAATCCATCCGATAATGCGTTGAAAGAGTTGAAGCAGACGCACAACCTGGACAGCGAACGCCGCAAGGCTCTGACCGCAGGCCAGCAGAAGCTGTTGATGAACTTCTTGAAAAACAGTGAGAAGTACAATCACTGGCTTCCCATCATTACCATGATGGTGGAATGCGGTCTCCGTGCTGGTGAAGCAACGGGTTTGCGCTGGGAGGATATCAACCTTGATACGGGTGAAATCAGTGTAAATCACACGTTGATTTATTACAGCCACCGGGAGAAAGGTTGTCTGTACGGAATCAACACTCCGAAAACGGAAGCAGGAAACCGAATTGTACCTATGACTCCGGCAGTCAAGGCTGCTTTTGTACAGGAACGAGAGTACCAGAAGAAAACTGGTATTTCCTGCAAGGTAACGATTGATGGCTATACGGATTTTATTTTTGTAAACCGTTTTGGCGAGTGCCAGCATCACAGCACCATCAATAAAGGCATTGACCGTATCATCCGCGACTGCAACGAGGAACAGTTGGTAAAATGCGAAAGCGGTACAATCAAGCCGAAGAACCTTGTCCTGCTTCCGAAGTTTAGTTGCCATTCCTTGCGGCACACCTGCGCTACCCGGCTTTGCGAGGCCGGAATCAACATGAAGGTCATTCAAGACGTACTGGGCCACGCCGATATTACCACTACCATGAACATCTACACTGAGGCCACAAAAAATCTCAAGAAAAAGGAAATCGACAAGTTTGCAGAGTTCTTATCTGCAACCACGACATTTGAAGGAAAGGAGGAAAATGACTGATGAAAAATAAATCTGCAGCCCCAGTAGCACAGGTTCTTGTTCCGGCAGTGAGCGAGATTCGTTCTCTGCTGGAAGCTTCCCGTAAAAATGTAGCACAGCAGGTCAATCAGGAACTGCTGTCAGCTTATTGGAAGATTGGTGAGGTCGTTGTTCGTTGTGAACAAAATGACAGCATCCGTGCTGCATATGGTGAAAAGACCTTATCGCAGCTTTCCAGGGCGTTGACAAAGGAGCTTGGCAAGGGCTTTTCGCGCTCGAATGTTTACAATATGCGGCAGTTCTATCTCAGCTATCCAATTTTCCAGACAGTGTCTGGAAAATTGAGTTGGTCGCACTACTGTGAGCTGTTATCCGTTTCCGATAAGGAGAAGCGCAGCTTCTACGAAAAGGAAGCAGTCAATTCTGGATGGTCTGTCCGTGAATTAAGACGCCAGATGGAAAGTTCCCTGTTTGAACGGCTGCTCCTGTCCCGTGGGGATGCAAACAAGGAACAAGTTTTAGCATTGGCTGAAAAAGGTGTGGACTACACTAAGCCGGAGGACATTATCAAGGACCCGTATGTGTTCGAGTTTTTGGGACTGCCGGAAGAAAAGCCGTTTCTCGAAAGCGATTTGGAAGCAGCACTGGTGCGGCAGATTGAGGATTTCTTGCTGGAACTTGGCCGGGGCTTTATGTTTGTCGGCACACAGCAGCGTGTCACAGTGAACAACACCCACTACTATGTGGATATGGTGTTCTACAATAAGATTTTACACGCCTATGTGCTGATCGAGTTGAAAACTACTAAGCTTACGCCCGAAGCTGCCGGACAGATCAATATGTATCTGAACTACTACGCCGCAGAGGTCAACGACCCGGAAGATAATCCTCCTATCGGTATCATCCTCTGCACCGACAAGGACAGCGTAGCAGCCGAGTATGCGCTGGGCGGTTTGTCGAATCAGATTTTTGCATCCCGGTATGTCTTGTATATGCCGAACAAGGAGCAGCTTATTGGACAGGTGGAAGAAGTCTTGAAGCGTTGGCATTCTCACGAGGACGAATGATTTTACCACCAGCTTTACCACTGACTTACCACCAATTTGAGAACAGCTGTAAACAGTTGCGTAGAATTACGAAAAACAAGACTTTTTTATCTTGCACAAATAAAGGCTTATGAACACTTGTAAACAGCTATAAATCACCACCAGTCAAGCTCCCCACGATGAAGCCCATCGACCAGTAAAAGAAGGCTGCCGGGGCTCCGCCGGCGCAAAGCTGTACGAAGCTGCCGGAATTGTCCCCGGAGCGTCCGGAACCTAGAATCAATATAAAAGAGCCGCTGCACCTGTGTGAACTGCCCCCCATTTGTTAGACAGTATGGTATACTGTTTAGGAAATGGGGTGT
>OHAN01002662.1_pt1 | contig 11626 bp, 10 predicted proteins | sample 1577121 | NCBI WGS metagenome assembly OHAN01 (sample SAMEA3541554, study PRJEB24748) | human gut metagenome | biome: human gut; feature: human-associated habitat; material: faeces | place: China | collected 2012 | reverse complement strand
TTTAATTATTACGCGAAGTTTAATTTTGCAACCAGTGAGAATCGTATTGTCTTTATTGATGATCCGAAAAATCAGAGCGAATATCTGAAACAAGCCGGAAAATCAATCGGATACGTGAATAAATATCTGGCAACGGGAAACTTCCAGTCGTTGGACGATATTTATAACTCGGCACAGTCCACTATTGCCAATGGTGCACACAACACATTGATTCCGGGAGACTTGTACTACATCGATTATAATGGAGACGGTATGATTGATGCTAAGGATATGGTTCCGATGAAAAACCTGAACTATCCGACCACTACCCTCGGATTTACATTGGGAGGTTCTTACAAAGGAATCGGATTCAATATGTTGTGGTACAGTGCTATGGATGTTTATAAAGAAGCAATACCATCTTACTTATGGGATTTCCCGGAAGGTAATATCAAGGCTCAACCGAATACATTGAATACATGGACAGCCGATGCTCCGATTCAAAGCGGTCCGGTTCGCCCCAGTATTCATGTGCAGAGAAGTTATAATTCGGTGGCCAGTACATACACATATACCAACCATGCTTATCTTCGTTTGAAGAACCTGGAAGTGAATTATCAGATTCCGAAACGTTGGTTGCAGCCTTTACGTCTGACAAAACTGCAAGTATATGTCAACGGCAGCAATTTGCTGACGTTCTCAAAAGGAGATTCCCGTCGTGACCCCGAACATTCGGGACAGAATGTTTATCCGATGGTGAGACGTTATAACATTGGTTTTAGATTAGGATTATGAGACACTTTAAATTTACTGATATGAGAAGACATAAGTTGAATTGGATATGGATCATTCTGTTGGGTCTGTTTGTAGGAAGCTGTGAGGACTATCTGGACCGCTCTCCCGATGACGGACTTTCCGAAGATGATGTTTATAAAGATTATAGCAGTTTGTTAGGGTTCATGGACCGTATCTTTCAAAATGGTGATATATTAATCTTTACACATGGTATCAACTCTTATTCGAATACATACGTAACGGTAGGCAATTTGTCGGATGAATATGCATCCGTCCGCGATAATGATCCGTCGAAGTTTGTCAATGCAGGTAACTGGCTGGAGAATGCTAGTACACGTTTCGAAATCGGAAGTAAAAGTGATGGAGCGAATTTCAAAAGTGCTATTTCTCGTGCTTATACCGGACTTCGTATCGTGAACCGTGTAATTAGCGGAGTAGATCAAGTGAAATCCATCACAGATGACCAAAGGAGAAAACTGTTGGGACAGGCTCATTTCCTGCGTGCCTACTTCTATTTTGAGATTATCAAACGATATGGCGGAATGCCCATCTTTGACCAGCTTTGGGGAGCATCGGACGACTTTGACTTTCCCCGTAAAACTTATCAGGAATCCAATGCTTGGATGCAGACTGACTTGGATAAAGCCATTGAATATTTACCTATAAGCTGGCCTGACGAGGAACATGGACGGCCTGACAGAGTAAGCGCCATGGCATTAAAAGCGATGACACAGCTGTATGCTGCCAGCCCTTTGATGCAGAATGACCTGAATTCTATTGAAAACAAAGGATATGGAAAAGAGATGGCTGCTGAAGCTGCCCGTAGTGCGCAAAAGGCGATCAATGCTATTGAAAGTCACGAATATTATCGCCTGATGAATCATGACGAATATCGTAGTATTCAGCTAATGCCTAATTCCAATCAATTCGCACAGCCGGAATATTTATGGTTCCTGCGTTGGCATCATGGCAACTGGTCTGCTTTCGTCAGAGCGCAATGGCTGACACAACCATACGATAATAAAACCGGTGCCGAAGGTACTCCTTATAATGCTCCGACACAAAATGCGGTAGATATGTACGAACGTAAGGGAGCCGACGGTAAATACTATCCGATTACTGATCCGCGTTCCGGTTATGATGCGGTAAAGACTACCAATCCTTACTCGGATAGAGACCCTCGCTTCACTAATAATATCCTCGTGCCCGGTGAGCAATGGGGAAAGAATTTACAGGGTGTTCCCTATTATCTGACTACTTATTCGGGCGGTTACTCCGAGAACTTCATTTCTACCAATCAGTTTACGAGAGGCTCTCAACAGACCGGATATATGTGTAAGAAGTTCATTTGGCCGGAAGCAAGTGTGCCTTTGTTTGGCGAAGCTGGTTTCCAATTATATCGTTTGGTGGCTGTGTACATTCGTGTTTCGCAAGTTTATCTGGATATGGCAGAGGCTTCATACGAGGCGACAGGTGATCCGGATGCAGTCGTTACGGGTTGTACGATGTCGGCCCGTCAGGCTTTGAATAAAATCCGTGTAAGAGCCGGAATTGGCGAACTACCGGATGGAGTTGACTTTAGAGAAGCTTATCGTCGGGAACGTGGTGTGGAATTGATGTTCGAAGGACACCGCTGGTATGATATCCGTCGTTGGATGATTGCTGAAGACCTGTTTAAGGGTGAATATCCGATCATGGGTGTCAAAGCAACTCCGATCAACCATTCTTATACGGCCGACCAGTTGAAAGTGGAAAAAGCCTGCACTTATAAGTTGACCGACTTTACTTACGAGTATGTTCCGGTGAGGACAGCCGTGCGGACGTTTAACAAGCGTAATTATTGGTATCCGCTGCCGATGGATGAAGTGGCGGCTTTGGATAATCTTCAACAGAACCCCGGATGGTGATACCTAAAATAAAGAAAAGTATATGAGAAACAAGATTAGATATATAAGACTGATAGGGCTCATATTTGTCCTTATCGTTGGCTCTAGCCTGACTTTCGCACAGAATAAATCAAAGAGAAAGTCGGCGAAGAAGCCTTTGGTGGAAGTAGTTTCTATTGTTACCGACGAGAAAGGTAGCCCGTTGAAGAATGTTTCTATCATTTGTGGAGAAGGTGCAGTCGTTCTATATACAGATGCAAAGGGACGTTTTCAGACGAAGGTCGAGAATGACGCAACCGTTATGGTGGAGGCTTTGGGATATGAAGATAAAGTGTATAAGCTGACAGGCAGCAATATCGTTCCTGAAAAGATTGTATTGAAGAAAGAGCCTCTGTTTCTGACCGAAGAATCGCTGGTGAATAGAGCCGATGGTGGCAAGACGTATAAAGGGAATGAAGTAGGCGCAACGAGCGTACTGGAGAATGGACAGTTCGGAACCTTCCCTGATTTGACGCTGACGAATATGCTGCAAGGTAAAATGTTAGGTCTGCAAGTTCGCTCCACGGTCAGCGGATTGGGAAACAATACGCCTGATTTATTTATCCGTGGCCAGCATGGTATGTCGGAGAATACGGCTATCGTTATCATCGACGGTGTGGAACGCCCGGCAGCGGATTTGATTCCTGAAGAAATCGAACGTATCGAGTTGCTGAAAGATGCCACCGCCAAGATTCTTTATGGGGCACGTGCTGCGAATGGCGTACTTTGGGTGACTACCCGCAGAGGAAAGGCCAACCGCCGCATTTATAACGCAACCGCCGAAGCAGGTGTGGTACAGATGACGCGTACTCCTGATTTCCTGAATTCTTATCAATATGCTAATCTGTATAATGAAGCGCGTGCAAACGACGGACTGACTCCTTATTATAATCAGAAACAACTGGAAGGATATAAAAACTCCAAAGGAGCCAATGACCTATTGTATCCGAACGTTGATCTGTACGATCAGTTATTGAACAAAAATGCCAACTATCGGAAAGTATCGTTTGATATGACGGGAGGTACCGACAGAGTGCGTTATGCCCTGATTGCCGGATATGTAGGAGGTAGCGGATTTGAAGATGTCACCTATACTCCGCAGTTACATCGCCTGACTCTCCGCGGAAACCTCGATTTTAATGTAACGGATTTCCTGACTATATCCGCAGACGTTGCCGGACGTATGGAAATGCGTAAATGGGGACAATTGGACTGTGGTCAGGTATTTACTGCCTTGTCTACACATCGTCCGAATGAATACCCGCTGACTATGTCACCGGAAGAAACCGGACTGGCTAGCTCGGACGGAATTCCTTTGTTTGGCGCAAGTCTGCTTCGTCCGATGAATGCTTATGCGGAAACGATGTACGGAGGATATACGGATGAGCGTTATACACGCAGCCAGACCAATATCGGTTTGAAATTTGATCTTGATATGCTGACAAAAGGATTGAAAGCCGGTGCTTTCCTTTCTTTCGACAACTATGATTACCTGCAACTCTCTTTGAGCAAAGTCTATCCGACGTATGCCATCAAGACATATCGTGACTTTGCCGGTGAGGAACAAATTATGTACACCCAGATGAAGAAAACAGATGTAGCCACTTCACAAAGCCGGAAGTCGACTACCTTGCAACAGACATTGGGTTGGAATGCTTTTGCCGGTTATGAGAATACATTCAACCAAAAACACGATGTATCGGCACGCCTGACTTATATGTACTCGAAAACAACGAATCAGGGAGTGACCCAGGACATCATCAATGCAAACTACGCCTTGCGTCTGAACTATATGTATGACCGCCGTTATGCTGTGGAAGCGGATATGGCATTGATGGGAAGCAACCGTTTCAAACCGGGAAATAAATACTTCTTCTCGACTGCGGGTGGCCTTGCCTGGATTCTAAGCAATGAAGATTTCCTGAAAGATAATGAATACGTGAACTTCCTGAAACTGAAAACCAGCGCCGGTATCCTGGGATATGACAGAAGCACCGAACATTTATTGTATGAACGTGCCTGGTCGCAAGACGGCAGCTTCCGGTTCGGAACAACGAACAACGGTGCTACGGCTTACTATTCCACTTTTGTCCGTGCGGGCAATCCGAACCTGAAATGGGAAAAGGCAGCAGAATGGAACATCGGTGTGGAAGGCCTGTTCCTGAACAACTGCTTATATACCGAAATAAACTATTTCCGTGAGAAACATACGGACATCATTGGTTCTGTTGATGCCTCTTACGGGGATTATACTGGCAACTTTACCTACCAGGATAACATGGGCTCCGTCTTGAATCATGGTATAGAAGGAATGTTCACCTGGAGCGACCGTATCAACGACTGGTCTTATTCGGTAGGAGCCAATTTCGTATGGTCAAAGAATAAAGTATTGAAATGGAACCAGGTGAAACATGGTGAAGAATACCGTTATACAGTGGGGCGTTCTACCGATGCTATGATGGGACTGGTTGCCGAAGGATTATTTGGCAAAGATGTAGCCATCAATGGACATGCCCCCCAGACGTTTGCCGATTATCAGGAAGGCGACATCGCCTACAAAGACCTGAACGGCGATAAGATCATTGATGGTCGTGACGTAAAGGAACTCGGAAATTCATTCCCACGTACCACATTGGGCATCGATTTCAATGTAAGTTACAAAGGCTGGGGATTGTATCTTCAGGGATATTCCGAACTGGGTGTTCACACCTGGGCAACAAATGCTTATTACTGGAATAATGGAGAAGGTAAATACTCCAAACTGGCATTAGACCGTTATCATCCGGCAAACAATCCGACCGGAAGTTATCCGCGCCTGACAACCACTGCCGGTGAGAACAATTTCCGCAATTCTTCTTTCTGGTTGAAGAATACAAGCTTCTTCCGTATGAAGAATGTTGAATTGAGCTACACGTTCAATCAGTTCTCCCCAAGTTCGGTAGTGAAGAAGATGAAGGTTTTCGCTCGTGGTGCAAACTTGTTTGTGCTTTCTTCCGTGAAAGATCTGGATCCTGAATTGCTGAATGCCGGTGTGACAAACTACCCGGTGACACGTACTTTTACAGGCGGAGTCTCTTTTGTATTTTAATTTTGAACAATTAATAGATGGCAATATGAAACATATATTAGGAAGTTGCGTTTTAGCAGGTCTGTTTCTCTTTTGTGCTTGTGACGACACATTGGATACAAAGGTGACATGGCAGATCGGAGACTCTGATACCTGGAGAGTGCCGGAACTTGCTCAAGGCGTACTATATAAAGCTTATAATGGCATAGCCAACCGTCCGGATTGTTTTGAAGATAACTTTCTGGATTGTGCTACCGATAATGCAGTGACTAATCTGCGCAGCTCTTCTGTCTATAAATTAAATATGGGTGGGATGACAGCGTTTAACAACCCGATCGGGAACTGGAGCAATGCGTACAACATGCTGAACTATGTAAACTCTTTCCTTGAAAACGGCTTGACCGACCAGGTGCAGTACAACCGCACCGATCCGGAAGTGGACAAGCAAATCAAGCTGCGTCTGGAAGGTGAATCGTATTTCCTGCGTGCATGGTGGCATTTTGAGCTATTGAAGATGTACGGCGGAAAGGCGAAGAATGGAAAAGCATTGGGTATTCCGTTGGCAGATCATTTTATTTCGCAGGATGAGGCCGCGCAGAACGGTGAATTTCTTCGTCCTACTTATCAGGCAACAGTCGATTTTATCGTTAACGATTTGGATAATGCCATCGAGTTATTACCGAATGTGTATCAGGGAGATGACCTGGAGTTTGGTAATACACAAATCGGTCGTGCCACGAAAGCGGCGGCAGCTGTTCTGAAAAGTCGTGCGCTTTTATATAGCGCAAGCCCTGCCATGCAGGATGATGATGTGACGAAGATCACCGGCATGGGACAATTCGAAATACTGAACCCTACGGTTTATCAGGCAAAATGGGAAGCGGTAGCCAAAGAGATCAATAAAATTCTGGGCATGGAAGGTTTCGGAACTTATGTTCCTGTTACGGCTTCTTCCATTGCCGATGTTCAGACGGAAAGTTCCGATTATGCTTTCCGCAGATATTTTAATAATAACCTATTGGAAGGTTACCATTTCCCGCCATTCTACTACGGAAGTGCCCGTGCCACTCCTTCTCATAATCTGGTAAAGGCTTTTTATGCGAAGAATGGTTATCCGGCAACCGATGTCCGTTCCGGTGTCGATCTGTCTGATCCTGATTTTGATCTGACGCAGCTTTATGCCGTACTGGACAATCGCTTTGCACTGAATGTCTACTATCATAGTGCTACATTTGGCGATTCCGGTCAGCCGTTGGATATGTCCGAGGGTGGAAAAGATTCTCCTTCGTTTAGTGAGAATGCTACACGTACGGGTTATTATCTGGCTAAATTCGTTTCTAAGAAATCGGCTATGCTGAATCCGATTCAGACCTTAAACTCGGTTCATTACAATCCTTTGTTACGGAAATCGGAAGTTCTTCTTAACTTTGCCGAAGCAGCCAATGAGGCTTGGGGCAACCCGACGGTGAAAGCCGAAGGATGCCTGTATTCTGCATACGAAATATTGAAAACAATCCGTTCGCAAGCCGGGGGGATCAACTTTGATCTTTATCTGGATGAAATGGCTCAAAGTAAAGACTCGTTCAGAAAGCTGATTCAGAACGAACGTCGCTTGGAATTTACTTTCGAGAATCATCGTTATTTTGATATGCGTCGTTGGGTATTACCGTTGAACGAAGAGGTGGAGGGTGTTGCCGTTACCCGCAATGAAGATGGCACATTCAGCTTCAAAGTACAGAAAGTGGAACAACGGAAATATGAAGTGAAAAACTATTTCATGCCATTACCGTATGCAGAGCTGGAAAAGAATAAGAATCTAATGAATAATCAGGGTTGGGAATAACGTGCTGTTGATATAAATACTTATTTACAATGAAAAGACTAAATATATTATGGATAGGGCTGATAAGCGTTCTGATGACTGCTTGTTATGACGATTATGAAAAGGACTACGATAAGAGTTCTGTGTACTTTGCTTCGCAAAAACCTCTGCGGACACTGGTAGCCGACACAGATATGTCGATAAAGGTAGGAGTGGCTATTGGCGGTAAAAGAGAGGTGCATACCGATGATTGGGCTACATTCGAGATCGATCCGTCTTTATTGGATGGTACGGGCTTGACACTGATGCCGGAAAACTATTATCAGTTGGCTAATCCGAACAAGATGACAATTAGCAATCCGAATCTGGCAATAGCAGATGTGAAAGTGACTTTCTCCGATGCTTTCTATGAAGACAATGCTGCTTTGAACAAGCACTATGCAATCCCTTTCCGGTTGGTCGATCATAATCAGGATGAAATTAGTACTGATGTGAATGGTAATTTGAAGGATTACAGTATTGTAGTTGTCAAATTTGTCAGCCAGTATCACGGTACCTACTTTGTGAAAGGAAAAGTTACCAATTTGTCTACCCAGCAGGTTACTGAATACAGTAACAAGGATTTGAGTCAGAATATGACCCGCGACTTTGTTTCGTTAGGTAGAAACAAAGTACGCAGACCGGGTTTCGGAAACACATTGGAAAACAATGAGTCGGTGAATCTGACAGTCAATCCGGATGGAAGCGTCAATATTGAAGCCGGAGGAAGCGTCGCTATCACGGATGCATCCGCCACATTAGATCCTGCAGCCGAATCATTGGAATTTGTAGGGAAACAGCCTAAGTTTACCCTTTCTTATAAGTACACGAAAGGTGGCGTCACTTATCAGGTTGACGAGGAACTGATTCGTCGTCAGAATCCGGAAGCTGATTTACGCTTCCAGGAGTGGTAAAATAGGTATTAGTTGATATAGTTTTTATCGCCAGTGAATTAGCTTCCAGCATTTGTTAGCTAGTTCCTGGCGATGTTGTTTTTATTTGCAGCCGATATTCTGTTAGCGTTTATACCGCTTAAATTAACTTACGGCTCTGTCTTATGACAGAATAGATTTTCTTTTTTCTGTTATCATCCAATAACCTATCTTTTTTAAAGGGACTTTGATTGGGAGAAATCTATCGAATGAACCTCGATTTTTTAATTTATCGACTTTTTTAAGTAGACTCTTAATAGAGGAAACTGAAAAAATCACTTATTCTATTTTACTTTTATTCTTTTACAAGGTCTTTTATATAGAACGTCCATTCGGTTGAGCTCACGAAAAGGTACGTGGAACATGAATGTATAACGAGATAAGATAAATGACTATGTGTACAACGATAAAATGGAAAACAGGAATACTGGTAGTTGCGATGGCGCTGGTTTGCGGAGCCGCAAATGCACAACATTGGCATCGGCATTATTATTATCGTCCTGATCGGGTGGTGACTGTTGTGGTTCAACCTGACGTGACATCTTATGTCAGCAACCCTTTCAATCAAAAGGAACGATTGGCAATGGCTATAGCTTACTTGGAAACGCATAAGTACCTAGGCATCAGGCAATATGCAAAAATGACGAGACTTAGCATGGCCGCGGCAGAAGCTGAACTTGATGCTTTCGCTATGGATAAAAAAAAGCCTATACAACTTATTATCAAAGGGAAAAAGAAAGTGTATATAAAAAGACAATAGTGTATGAAGCGGATTTGGAAATTACTGATTTTAGGAATGGCTGTTATGTTTTTGCTGCAATCATGTGTGACCGTGCGCCGGTCCCACCGCCATCACCATCGCAAACATTGTTTTGTCGTTACGCAACGGATAGCCGATACGACCTTGTATAACTTTCTTCCTGCCGAATCTTGGGTGGTGTCAAAACCTGCTGTTTATGAAAATAAAGGATGACCGGGAACTGGTGATGATAGCAGCTAAAGAACCGGAAAAAGGATTTCGTTGTCTGATGGCAAAGTATAAGGATGCAGTTTATTGGCATATCCGAAGATTGGTAGTGGTTCATGAGGACGCACAAGACGCAACGCAAGAAACTTTTGTAAGGATATTCCGGTCGCTGTCTGATTTTAAGGGCGAATGTTCTTTCCGATCCTGGGTATACCGGATTGCCACCAACGAAGCCTTGCGTCTTCTAAACCGGTATCGAGACGATCGGGTATCGTTGAATGACTCTGTAGACGAGTTAAACAGTCTGATAGCTGACGAATATGTAGACTACAGCGATTTGGAAGTCGTGAAACTACAAAAAGCTATTTTAACGTTGCCAACTAAGCAACAGTTGGCTTTTAACTTACGATACTATGACGATTTGGGATATGACGAGATTGCCGGAATCATCGGTTCAACAGCAGATGGTGTAAAGTCCAGTTATCATATTGCCAAAGATAAGATTATTAAATATATGAATTCAAACAATTAGATGTATGAAAGAAGATTTTGATTTCAACCGCATAGGTAAGCGTCTGCCCTATACCACACCCGATAGTTTCTTGGATGATATAGAAAACAACGTATGGGAAACTGTAAAACAGGAGATGCAGCCTTCCGGATCCAAACGCAACTTTCGTCTTTGGTATTCTGTAACGGGAGGACTTGTGGCAGCAAGTATTGCACTATTAATTGTCTTCAACCTATTGCCCCATCATCCAAGGACTAATTTTGAAGATGTTGAAAAGGCGTTTGCCAATTTGAGTAGTAGTGATCAGGATTACTTGTTTGCAACCTATCAGAACGATTTGTTTATGAACGAATAAAAAACAAACAGACATGAAGAATATGATTAAAGTTCTTGTACTTGCAGTAGCAATGATTACTTTTAATGTGAGTACTTATGCCCAGAAGAGCGAACGACAGCGTATGACTCGGGAACAGTTGGCTGAAGCCCAAGCTCATTTTATTGCCAATGAGATGGCGATGGATGATACGACAACCAAGCAGTTTGTAGAAACTTTCTGCCAATTCCAGAAAGATATTTGGGCATTGGGTCCCCGTCCTAAAAGAGACTCTTCCCATCTTTCGGATAAAGAAGCTGAACAGGCGATGAATGAAAGATTCACTCATAGTCAAAAGATACTTGACCTAAGGAAAAGGTATTATTTGAAATATAGCAAATTTTTGACACCCAAACAAATTGAGAGAGTATATGAATTGGAAAGAAAGATGATGAATCGCCTGTTTCATCGCTCTCAAAATAAAGGAAACCATAAATAATTGAAGATTATGAGATTAAAAGCATTTAGCATATTTTGTTTATCGTTTCTTGTGATGTTTACCCTAACTTCGTGTGATAATGAAAACCTGGTAAACGAAGAGGAACTGAATTTTAGTGATGAAAATCCTGCCATAACTGTTCTTGCTGAACAAAAGGCAGGAAATGATGGATATGATGAAAAAGGTTTTTCAATAGTAAACTGCCTTAATTCACTGGAACTTCACAAGCTCTACAGTGGCTTAAAGCTAAACTTTCAACTGTCGGGAGTAACCAAGATAGAACTGGAAAGTGTAGACGGTTATGCCTTGTCCGGAACTGTTGGCATCCAATGGGACGAGACGGGACAGCCGGTTATCGGCGAAGCGGAAAATGCCAGTTCCATTTTGGTTTTTAATGCTCCCGATGAAAACGGTTTCACTCCAGGAAAAGACTACTCTATTTTCACCTTGCCTTGCGACCTCTACGGAGGATACCGGCTTTCCATTTACAAGGACGGACTGGTTGCCCACTATTTCGGAGTGCATCAGACTGTAGAACTGGGCACATTCATCCTCCAGTTTGCACCGGTGATTTGGCAGAAAGCGAACTGGAATTTGACGACCCGGATGCGCCGCTCGTAGAAGAAGAGCGTCCGGAACTGGATGCCACAACTACACTCCTTCTCCGTCAATACCAACAGAACCAAACGGAAGAAAACAAGCAGGCATTATTAGATCAGATGGGAATTCGTTACGACAAGGTAGTGGCTCGAAAGAAAGCCAAGCTCCGCGAGCTGG
>OHAN01002657.1_pt1 | contig 11633 bp, 8 predicted proteins | sample 1577121 | NCBI WGS metagenome assembly OHAN01 (sample SAMEA3541554, study PRJEB24748) | human gut metagenome | biome: human gut; feature: human-associated habitat; material: faeces | place: China | collected 2012 | reverse complement strand
GAACAGATATTGCAGATCCGGATATGGGACGTAAATATTATGTAGTCTGTGCAAAGATGCTGATTTCAAATAAAAAGAAATACGGTACCGCACAGATCAAAATTAAAAGCATGACCGGTTTAAAGAGCAGGGAAGTTACTTATAAATCAAGCAACAAGAGCGTTGCATCTGTTTCTTCCACCGGTAAAGTCACACCGAAAAAAGCGGGTACTGCAGTGATCACGGTAACATCCAAGACCGATAAGAGCGTGTCTGCAACTTATACGGTAACTGTAAGAAAGCTTGTAACAGCGTTTCAGTTTGAAATGTATACGAATCTGAAAAAACAGGATCCGGATCTGGAAACAAGATTTGAGGAATACAGATATGATTGGCGTCAGGTTATGTCGACAAGAGATGTATTGCCATTAAATGCTGCAGATAAAAACTTTACACTTACCAGCAGTGATGAAAGTATCATTAAAGTGCATGACAATGGGGAAGTTGCAGGTGTTGGTTATGGTACAGCAACATTAACGTTGAAGTCTGCCGATGGATTTTGTAAATATTCCTGGAAGTGTACAGTGTCAGATAAGGGAACGACCTGCTGGTACACACAGAGTGCAGGAGATTAATTTCCAAATTTAATTTCAAATGTGAAAGGAGAACAATGAAGGAAAAAAGAAAACTGAATAAAGGAGGTAAAATTCTGCTGCTGTTCACACTTGTGGTCAGCAGCATTTTTTTACTCCGGCCGTTTACTGTAAAAGCGGATATAAATGTAAATATCAATAAAGAGACACAGATCGTGACGGATCTAATCGGTCAGTACAGCATCAATTATACTGGAGATGCAAACTTTTTCGGGTTTTATGGTTATTATGAAAATAATAATTATAATGAAATGGTGAAGGATACTGATTTTAAGGCAACGGTAGATACCATTGGTAAGGACAAAATCGTAAACAGTTCTATTGCAAGTCTGAAAAAAACAGACGGTGCAACACAGATAGAAGCAGCATATCTTGTCTGGGAAACATCCGTACAGGGAAAAAATAAAACGGATCTTGTAAAAAAGGCTGCGAATAAAGCGGTTTATTTTGCCGGTTCAACAGACAAGGGTGCTTTTACAAAGAAAGTAAATGCTTCCTATGCTGCAGTTGATATGCGTGAACCACATCTTGGAACAAAAGAATATACATTTTCCTGTATGTATGTAGATGTAACCTCGGTTGTTCAGAAATATGGCTATGGTAAATACGGTGTTGCAAATATCCCTTATGCAGCGTCAATGAAAACAAGTAATACAGACAAGGGTACACATGCAGGTGAGAGCAGTTCCGCATGGCAGCTGATCGTAATCGAGAAAAACAGCAAAGCAAATGTCAGGGCTGTTTCTTTAAAAATTGGATCTCATTTTAATTATCAGTGGGAAGGCAGTACATGGACAAAAAACCCTGTATCCATGAATCTGAATCTTGGAGATTGTAAGACAAATCAGTATATAAATGAAGATTCCGAAGTAAGCGGAGAATTATTACTGCTTGGAACCAATTCAGGAATTGTGAAAAGCAACGCGACAGAACAGAAGTCTTTTGGACTTGAGTTATATGATCGGGTTAATAAAGACAAGAATAAAAATGACAAGTTGGCATATTCAAACAGTGGACTGATCGGACATTCTTATTTCTATCATGGAAACACACAGCTGAGTTCTAAATTATCTTCTGTCCGTGGTATGTTAATGGATTTCAGTGTAAATCAGACAAATAAGGATCATCCGGGATTTGCAACAAATAAGTTCCGTGCAGAAGCATCCGATTCATCCTGGTCAACATTATTTGTTGTTGGTCTTGCCGTGGATGTGGCAGATTATGAGCTTTCTGAAAAGCAGGAAACAACGGTAAACAGTACTGTATCTGCAACTGTAACGGGAAATGTCAATGTAGTCACAGATCAGCCAGATACAGGGTATTATGATGGAACACTGGTTGTAACATTGGATGATGCATTGACACCGGTAAAGGGTAAGGCTTCTTTTACAGTGTATGATAAAGGTGTAACTAAGCCGAAAGTAGTAAAGTTTATTTACGGAACAGATAAAGAGGTTCAATATGATGCCGCCAAACATACGTTGACATTATCCGGATATGATAATAAGGCGAACGGAAGCTATGTAAAATATTCAATTTCATGTACTGCACCGGAAAATTCGGGAAAGAAACTTTTTACTAATCAGCATGAGATTACCGGAAAACTGCGGTCACAGAAATATAACACCGAAATTAAAAAAACTTCCGAGCCGGTAATTTCTCAGGCAACACCGCTGTACCGTCTTACAGTAAAGATGGATAAGACTGCAGGAAGTCATATTGAAATAAGAAAATATTTCACACAGTATGGACATTATGCCCCAGTTTGCATCGTGGCTGAGGATCCGAATATGTTATCTGGAGATTACTATACAGATTCTGTTGAGATTCCATATAATGATGCAATTATTGCAATACCAGCCTTTAATACAGGCTATCAGTTCAGTAAATGGACAGATCTTAATGAAAAAACGAATGCATCCACAGACCGCAAGGTAACATCGGACCTGGTAAATGATAAGACCTATGTATATGAAAGAAATATGCCTGCTTATAATATGACGCTGACACTTACCGGCATCGGGGAGCCTTATGAAGTCCGTTATTACATAAACGCACCAAGAGCATTGACGAATACGGATGTATGGAAAGTCGGTAATACATTTACGCTGATCGGAAACAGTGCTAAAGAAACAGCAACAAAGAGTTATACCGGAACACAGATCAGCAGTATCTGTAAAAACAACACACCGTATATCTATAAAACATACCGTTACGGCATCTATTATAATGCTGCATTGTCAAGCAGTATCACGATCAATGGTTACCGTAAAGTGATCAGTGGAACCCATACGAAAGCCGGATGGTGGACTGCAGCAAGCGGTGGAACCTATGTAAATGTGGACGGAGCAGCATCCGGAGATAATCAGGGCAAGATCTGTGCCAGTGACTGGCGGGGCTATGCAAAGAGTGGTACTTTATCCAACGGAACCAAAGGAAAGATCATTTCCCTGTATGCACACTGGGAACTGGATGAAGCATCCTATACCGTCCGCCACTGGAAACAGAAAGCAGACGGTATTGCATCAACCCATGACGATAAAAACTATGAACTTGCCGAAACAGAGACGAAAAAAGCACAGATCGGAAGCAAGGTTACTCCTGCAGTAAAGACATACACCGGTTTTGACAGCCCGAAAACACAGACGAAAGTGGTAACTGCAGATGGAAAGATGGTCATTGATTATTATTATGAAAGACATTTATATAATGTAATATTAAATGCCGGAACCGGCATTGAAAAGACGACCGGAGGCGGATCGTACCGCTATGGACAGAGCGTTACCATCGATGCGGCAGTAAAAGAAGGCTATCACTGGTTAAACTGGAAAGGAAATTATAAAGGCGGATCCGGTGGGGAGCAGACCGTGGATGCTAAGAAGTTTGTATTTACGATGCCAGCCGGAAACGTCACGATGACAGCCAATGCAGAGGCAAACAAATATACGATCCATTTTGATCCGAACGGTGGCTTTGGACATATCGATGATATTGAAGCAACGTATGATACCGATGTAACGCTGCCGGATGTATGGAATGCAGACGGAACAGCAGCCTATGTGAAATATACACTGGATGGACAAAACGTGACAGAGGATGTGATTGCCGGAGTGATTCCAAAGGCAATGATGGATGGATATGAAGAGGAAGAAACGGAAGATATGGAGGATACCGAAGATCCGGATAATGCGGAAGACCCAGAGGGTGCCGGTAATTCAGAGGATGAGGATTCCGAAAACAATGGAGATGATTCGGATGCAGACGCACAGAATTCCATGGATGAATCAGGCAATGCAGAAACTGCAGACAACTCTGATGAATCAGACGAGGCAGAAACTGCAGATAATTCTGATGAATCAGATGATACAGGCAATCCTGATGTAACAGACGATACGGATCAGAATGAGAAAGTTGCCGTGACAAAAGAGAATAAAGATGATGCCGAAGATATTGATGCTCTCAATGACTTAGAGGAAGAAGACATCGAGGAAAATAAGAAAGCCGAGGAGCCAAAGAAAAAAGTCTACGCATCCGTATTTATGGGATGGTCCTTAGAAGATGGCAAAGACACCTTTATCCCGCAGTGGAAAGCCGGAGATGCCGTTCGGAACCTTGTGGCAGAAGATGGTGGAGAGATCACACTTTATGCTGTCTGGGACGACTGCCCGTGGATTCAGGCACAGGATCTCTATTATACCTTAGAGCAGGCACAGAGTGGTTTTATCACGGAAGAAGAAATCTTAAGCCATGCAACGGCAACCGACCGGGAAGATGGAAGTCCGATTTTACCGGGAACCAATCCGGCACCGAGTGATCCGGAAGTTTTCACATCCTTTACGATACCGGACTATCGGACAGAAGAATTTACAAATCTGCAGCATGATTTTGCCGCATCGGAAAATCTGACTGTAGTTGACCATACAGGAAATACTTATGTGAAACAGATCATGGTGCATGTGACCGATACCACACCGAAAAAACTCACACAGATGGATCTGGCCGGAGTTACCCGTTTCATCAACAGCAAATATTATAACAAATCGTTTGAAGAAGGCGGACTTGAAGATAATTCTATCTGGAAAGTCGATCCGGAATACAAGGCAGCACTGGAAAGCGCATTAAATAACATGGATCATGATACCCCGGCGGAAACCTATGTATTTTCAAAGGAAACGATCAAACAGATGAAACAATATGTGGAAACTCACGGAATTGGAAACAGCAAAGAACCGGATGCGTTGAATAACTTCTATAATCAGTTCCTTGCACCGAATAGGAAATAGATAATAAAACATCAATATTTCCCTTTACAAATTCTTTTGCAGAGCGTAAATTAGAGAGTGCTGGAATCATTTCCCGGCAGTAAAAATATGGAGGTTTACAATGGCAAAAGAATTGTTAAAACGAAGCGAAGTAAAAGAAGAATATACATGGAATTTAAAAGATATGTATGCGTCCGACGAGGATTGGAAAAAAGATCTGGATGAGATTGACAAGATCCTGGATGAAATCGGAAAGATGGAAGGTAAAGTAGCTGCTTGTGCGCAAAATCTGTTATTTGTATTAGAACGCGCAGCTAAGGCAGAGGAAAAACTGGATTATGATTTTAATTATGCAGAGCGTCTGTTTGATGAAGACCAGAAAAATACGGCACATCAGGCAATGTCCCAGAAAATGTATTCTATGCTGACGAAGGTGTCAAGCCAGACTGCATTTATCGTTCCGGAGATCCTTGCAATGGATGAGGCTGTTCTGGAAGGATACTATAAAGAACTTCCAGAGTTAGAACTTTACCGTAAACAGATCGAGGAAATCGAGCGTACCAAGGCACATACACTTTCTGCTGAAATGGAAAAACTGGTAGCGATGACAGGCGATATGGCGGAGACATCCGGACAGGTATATTCCATCATCAACAACGCTGATTTTGTATTCCCGGAGATCAAAGATGAAGAGGGAGATACCGTAAGACTGTCCCATGGTAATTTCGTTCCGTTTGAGGAGTCGGCAGACCGCCGTGTGCGCAAGGATGCATTTGAGGGATTTTATGGTGTGTACAAACAGTATGCAAACACACTTGCTGCATTATATAATGGTCAGGTAAAACAGCAGGTTTTCTATGCAAATGCGAGACACTATCATTCAACACTGGAAGCCGCAGTGGATGCTAACAATGTTTCTCCGACTGTTTATCATAATCTGATCGATACGATCAATAAGAATATGGATAAAATGCACCGTTATGTACGTCTCCGCAAAAAATGCCTTGGCGTGGACGAACTGCATATGTACGACGTTTACACACCAATGATCGCAGATGCCGCAAAGAAGATTTCTTTTGAAGAAGCGAAAGAAACCGTGTTAAAGGCATTAGCACCACTTGGGGAAGAATACGTCGCAAAGGTAAAAGAGGGATTTGAAAGCCGCTGGATCGATGTTTATGAGAACGAGGGAAAGAGAAGCGGAGCTTATTCTGCAGGGGCTTATGGTTCACATCCATATGTGCTGTTAAATCATAATGATACCCTTGATAATATGTTTACGCTGGCACATGAAATGGGACATGCGATGCATTCCTATTATTCAAATTCCAGTCAGCCATACATTTACTCCCAGTATAAGATCTTTGTTGCAGAGGTGGCATCTACCTGTAACGAAGTGCTTTTAATGGAGTATTTGCTGAAAAATACAACTGATAAAAAGGAGCGTGCATATCTGCTCAACCATTATCTTGACAGCTTTAAGGGAACTGTTTACCGTCAGACTATGTTTGCTGAATATGAAATGTTAAGCAATAAGATGGTGGAAGAGGGAGAGAGCCTGACCGCTGAGACGTTAAATAAATTATATTATGACTTAAACTGCAAATATTTTGGACCGGATATGGTATCAGATTCTGAGATTGCCTATGAGTGGGCTAGAATCCCTCATTTTTATTACAATTTCTATGTATATCAGTATGCGACAGGATTTTCTTCCGCAGTTGCACTGGCACATGGAATCTTAAAAGAGGGAGCATCTGCAGTAGAACGTTATAAGAAGTTTTTATCCGGCGGATGTTCTGCATCTCCGGTAGAACTGCTTAAAATTGCAGGCGTGAACCTTGAAACACCAAAGCCGATCCAGGAGGCACTGGATGTGTTTGGGGAAGTGCTTGATGAGATCGAGGCATTGCTTGCCGAATAATGAATAACCGGTGGAAAATTGTGGAATACTATATCTATACAAGAACAAAACAGGAGGATTTTGTTTTGAAACAGATAGAAGTATTGATCGATGCACCGGAAAAAGCAAAGAAGCTGTGTCATATCTTAAGTGGCCATAAAGGAGCGTTTGACCTTGCAAAAGGCAGATATACCGTAGATGGAAAATCAATCATTGGAGTCTGTACGATGGATCTGTCAAAACCTCTGACACTGACCATACATGAGGAAGATGATACTGTGATGGAGGAAATTCGTGAATTTGTGGTAAAAGGAAGATAACACATTTACCGGAAAACACGGGACTGTAAATAACCGAATAAAAAGACAGTAACAATCGAAAGTAAGTTGTTACTGTCTTTTTTGTTTTGTGCCTGTGGCAGTTTTTCTGTTAAAGATAACATCGTATTTCTTTGGCAAGATTTTCCTCAAGATGGATCAGTTCTTTGCAAAATCCCTGGGCCTGTTTGTCCGCGGCCGCATACTGATTATAATAGCGGCAGAGTGATTTGACACCCATATTGCAGCCTTCGGTCAAAAGATCAGCACACACAGCATCACTTTCCTCAACTGCTAACTTGGCATTTGTTTTCAGCCAGGACATTCCTTTTGCAAGCGCATTCGGTTCTTTGACCGGATCATCACATTTTTCTAACTGTGCATGGATCTCATTCCCGAGACGCGCATGTTTTTCTTTAGATGCCAGGATGATATTTTTAAAATCTGCATCTGAAATTTTATCACAGATCTCATCCATGGAATAAACTGCCATTTTTGTGCCGGCATTACATTCCCGCAATAATTTTACAGTATCTCCGTTTAACATATAGAATCCCTCTTTTTCATGATTTTTATATTCGCAATAGATAGAATGCGGAACATGCATTCTGTTGTTTAATATGTCTTGAAACAGAATGAATTATGTATTGTTTCAGAAGTACAAAACATTTCTTTGAAAAATAAAAGCAGAAAACTTTACATGATTTTAAACATGTGTCTTGTCATATGTAATGATAAGTGGTATACTACGAAAAGTTTCATTAAAAATCTGAAATGAATGGGCAAAAAATTTGAGAGAGAGTTAAGAGGGCGTATGATAAGTTTGGAAGAATTAGAAGAGTGGAAAAAGAAAAGAGATGCCGTGATCCTGGCACATTATTATGTAAGACCGGAAGTCCAGGCACTTGCCGATTACATCGGAGATTCTTATTTCCTGAGTAAAAAGGCGACAGAGCTTGCAAATAAGACGATCGTACTCTGTGGCGTGACATTTATGGGCGAGAGTGCAAAATTGTTAAATCCGGATAAAACAGTACTGATGCCGGATCTTGCTGCGGACTGCCCGATGGCACATATGGTAACAAAAGAAACCGTACAGGCCGCGAGAGACCAGTACGATGACCTTGCGGTCGTGTGTTATATCAACTCGACACAGGAGATCAAATCGTGGTCGGATGTCTGTGTAACTTCTGCAAATGCGGTAAAGATTGTAAAAAATCTGCCGAATAAACATATTTTATTTATCCCGGACCGGAATCTGGCACATTTTGTCGCCGCAGCGGTGCCGGAAAAAGAATTCATTTACAATGAAGGATTTTGTATTGTACATGAATTTATGCAGGTAGAGGAATTGCTTGATTTAAAGGCAGAGCATCCGGATGCAAAAGTACTGGTTCACCCGGAATGCAATCATAAAATTATTGAAATCGCAGATTTTATCGGATCGACAAGCGGAATTATCAATTTTGCCGGGGAGAGCAGCGACAAAGAATTTATCATTGGCACGGAGTGCGGTGTTCTTACAAAATTAAAAGAGCGCAGACCGGATGCAGAGTTTTATTTCCCGGAAACAACACCGACCTGTGTGAATATGAAAAAAATCACGCCGGAAAAAGTGCTTCATGTGTTAAAAACAGGGGAAAATGAGATCCATGCAAAACCGGAAACGGAAGGCGCTGCAAAAAATGCGCTGGCAAGAATGTTAGAACTTGCCGGAAAATAAAAGCAACATGTGTTAAAACGGAATTCGAAACATTTCCGATGGCGGCACAGAAATGAGGTCAAATATGAAAAATCTGTATTATGATGTAGTGATTGCAGGATGTGGTGTGGCAGGACTTTATGCGGCTTTGAATCTGCCGGAAGAAATGAATATTCTGATGCTTTCAAAAAAAGATTTGGAAAGCTGTGACTCCATGCTGGCACAGGGAGGAATCTGTGTGCTGCGGGATGAATCTGATTACGATTCGTACTTTGAAGATACCATGCGGGCCGGACATTATGAAAACCGAAAGGAGAGCGTTGATATTATGATACGTTCCAGCCGGGATGTGATCAACGACCTGTTGAATTTTGGTGTCCGTTTTGCAAAAAATCCGGATGGAAGCCTTGCCTATACCAGGGAGGGAGCTCATTCCCGGCCGAGGATCTGCTTCCATGAGGATATTACCGGAAAGGAGATCACAACGACACTACTATCACATGTAAAAAAATGTTCGAATGTGACCATCTTAGAGTATACGACCATGACAGATATTTTGGTGGATGATGGCAAATGCACCGGTATGGCCGCAGAAACAAAAGAAGGTGAAACGCTGCATATTCATGCAGACAATACAATTATGGCAACCGGAGGAATCGGGGGTCTTTATGAGCATTCCACCAATTTCCCAATACTGACCGGTGATGCATGCAGGATCGCAAAAGAACACGGTGTGGAACTTGAACATATGGACTATGTACAGATCCACCCAACATGCCTTTACAGTAAAAAGCCTGGAAGGAGTTTCCTGATCTCGGAATCAGCAAGGGGAGAAGGCGCAGTTCTTCTCAATCACAAAGGAGAACGGTTTGTCAATGAACTTCTGCCGCGTGATGTTGTGACAAAAGCAATACAGGAAGAAATGAAAAAAGAAGGTGTGGAGTATGAATGGATCTCATTTGCACATGTTCCAAAGGAAATCATTTTGAAGCATTTTCCGCACATTTATGAAAAATGTCTCGAAGAAGGGTATGATCTTTTAAAAGAACCGGCGCCTATCGTGCCGGCACAGCATTATTTTATGGGCGGTGTCCATGTGAACCGCGATTCTGCGACAACGATGCCAAATCTGTATGCAGTCGGGGAGACGAGCTGCAACGGAGTCCACGGAAAGAATCGGCTTGCAAGCAACAGCCTGTTAGAGAGTCTTGTTTTTGCAAAACGTGCAGCAGTAAAAATACAAAATGAAGAGAAAGGAAATGAAGATCATGAATTTGAATCCAATTACCATGCAGCTTGTTGCTGACAAATACATCCGTCTTGCCTTAGAGGAGGACATTCACAGTGAGGACGTATCCACCAATGCCGTGATGCCGGAATATAAAGCCGGTGAAGTGGAACTGATCTGTAAACAGGACGGCGTGATCGCCGGACTTCCGGTATTTGAACGTGTATTTACCCTGTTAGACGCATCCACAAAAGTAGAGTGGACGAAAAATCAGGATGGCAGGGAAGTAAAAGACGGTGATGCTGTAAAAAAAGGACAGCTCCTTGCGACGGTAAAAGGTGACGTGCGGGTTCTTTTATCCGGAGAGCGTACAGCTCTTAATTATCTGCAGCGTTTAAGTGGTATTGCAACATATACACATCAGGTTGCACGGTTATTAGAGGGCAGCAGCACAACATTACTTGATACAAGAAAGACAACACCATGCATGCGAATTTTTGAAAAATATGCTGTGTGCGTGGGCGGCGGACAGAATCATCGTTATAATTTATCGGACGGTGTGCTCTTAAAAGATAACCACATTGATGCTGCAGGCGGCGTGAAGGAAGCCGTACTTGCAGCAAAAACCTATGCGCCGTTTGTCCGTAAAATAGAGGTGGAAACAGAGAATCTTGACATGGTAAAAGAAGCTGTCGAAGCCGGAGCAGATATTATCATGCTCGATAACATGACACCGGAACAGATGTCGGAGGCAATCCGGCTGATCGACGGCAGAGCAAAAACAGAGTGCTCTGGAAATATCACAAAAGAGAATATCAAAACGATCACAGCACTCGGAGTGGATTATGTTTCCAGCGGTGCCCTGACACATTCAGCACCGATCTTAGATATCAGCCTGAAACACTTGAAAGTAACAGATTCCCTTCAGTAACGCTTGTAAAAATAGACAGATTCAGCTAAAATAAATGCAGAGTCAAAAAGGAGAGGATCGCAAATGGAAAAAGAAATGACCGGAGCAGACAGAAGAAAAGAAATCCTGTCTATGATACGTGATACAGATACACCGGTATCCGGCACGGCAATTGGAAGGAAAACAGGTGTCAGCAGACAGGTCGTAGTGCAGGATATTGCACTTCTCCGCACACAGGGGTATCCGATTATTTCTACTGCAAGAGGTTATCTGCTGGATGAACCAAAACAGGCAGTCAGGATATTTAAAGTATGCCATACCAATGAACAGGTGGAGGATGAACTGACTACGATCGTTGATCTTGGGGGATGTGTGGTCAATGTCATGGTCAATCACCGCGTTTATGGGAAATTAGATGCTCCGCTAAATATCAAAAGCAGGCGAGATGTGCAGAACTTTATGGATGATTTAAAGACAGGAAAATCGACACCACTTCTCAATGTGACGTCCGGATATCATTTTCATAAGATCAGCGCTGAGAGTGAAGAAGTGTTAGATGAGATAGAGGAAGCACTCAAAAAGAAAGGCTATCTTGCGGAATTACTTCCATATGAACAGTAAGAAACTAAAACTTCCCATACCTAAAATGGGATTCGTTCCTTGAAAATTCAATATTTCA
>OHAN01002654.1_pt1 | contig 11642 bp, 8 predicted proteins | sample 1577121 | NCBI WGS metagenome assembly OHAN01 (sample SAMEA3541554, study PRJEB24748) | human gut metagenome | biome: human gut; feature: human-associated habitat; material: faeces | place: China | collected 2012 | reverse complement strand
TCGATATCAGGGAGATACAGAAGAGAGGATGAAAGAATCATGAAAAAGGTACTGTTTGTAATCAACACACTTGGCGGTGCAGGTGCAGAGAAAGCTCTGCTGGAGCTTTTGAAAAGATTTCCTGAGAACGAATATGAAGTTTTACTTTATGTACTGCTGGCACAGGGAGAACTGATCCATCAGGTCCCGGAACAGGTGAAAATTTTAAATCAATCTTATTCGGATGCGTCGGTTTTATCGAAAAAGGGAAAGCATATTCTGAACCGGCAGATCTTCAAACGTCTTTTTGTGAGAGGAGCTATTTTCAAAAATCTTGGATATATGCTCAAAAATATGGCAGAAATGCTGAAAAAAGGAAAGCTTTATCCGGATAAGCTGCTCTGGAGGGTGATGGCGGACAGTGCACAGGTGATCGATGGACATTATGATATGGCAGTTGCCTTTCTGGAGGGCGGATCAACATATTATATCCATGATCATATCCGGGCAGACCGCAAGGTTACGTTTCTGCATGTAGATTACAGTTATGCAGGCTACAGCCGCAGTCTGGATCGGGATTGCTATCTGAATTTTGATCGGGTGTTTACGGTATCCGATGAAGTAAAAAAGAGTTTTCTGGAAGTTTATCCGGAGTGTAGAAGTTACACTGGTGTGTTCCATAATCTTCTGGATAACGAAGAAATTATCCGAAAATCAAAACTGGCAGGAGGATTTGAGGATGCTTACGATGGCAAGCGGATCCTGACGGTTGGACGGCTGACGGCACAGAAGGCCTATGATATTGCTATTGATGCCATGAAGATTTTGAAAGATCATGGTGTAAAAGCAAAATGGTATGTACTCGGTGAGGGTGAGTTAAGGGATAGGCTTCAGATAAAGATCAAGCATCTTGGCTTGAAAGATGACTTTATTCTTCTTGGGGCAAAGACCAATCCTTATCCTTACTATGCACAGTGTGACTTATATGTACATGCGACGCTGTTTGAGGGAAAAAGTATTGCTATTCAGGAGGCACAGATCCTGGGATGCACCTTACTGGTGTCAGACTGCAGCGGAAATCGTGAGCAGGTCATTGATGGCATGGACGGAAAAATGTGCCAGCTGACCCCGGAAGGCATCAGTGCAGGGATCGAAGAACTTCTTTCAGACGAAGAGAAATGTCGGGAGTATGGCAAGAAAGCCTCAGAAAAGCTGACAGCAGAAAAAGAAGATGTCCTTCAGATGTTTCGGTTTAACGATAATTAAGATGTGCAGTTTTTGAACGCAGAGAAGCGGATTGTGAATGTCCGCTTTACTTTAAAATAAGGGACAGATACGAGGATAAAAGCAAATATGATTGGATTTTGGAAGAAAAAAAAAGCCTGGGAATTTTCACAGGAAGTTCTGGAAGAAGGAGAAGAAATCCTCTACGAAAATCCGGAGAGAGGATGGTACGAGATCTATACCTTTCAGGTGGAAGAAAAAATCGATCCACAGGAGTTAAAATGGAGTTTGCATGAGCAGGAAACACTGGCACTTGTCTTGCTGGATCTTCAGAAATTCCGTGAAAAACCGCTGGATGAACAGGCACTTTATAACATAAAAACGATTTTATATTTTTTCGCATCACATAAAAAAGATGTGATCCTGCGTCCCGTATACGACCGGGAAGGAAAAGGGCTGGAGGCGGAGCCAGAAAGTTTTGAGCTGGTTCTGACGCATCTCATACAGATCGGGGAAGTGCTGGAAAAAGAGAAGCACAGTGTTCTTGTTTTTCAGGGCTTTCTGGTGGGAAGCTGGGGAGAGATGCATACCTCGGCATATCTGACGGAAGAACATATCAGACAGATGTGGGATATGCTGAAAATACATACCACAGACAAGATCCGTGTGGCAGTGCGGACACCGGCACAGTGGCGTACTTTGATCCCGGAAGAGAAATTTCAGAAACAGGAATGGAAGGCTTTAGGTCTGTTTGATGACGGGATTTTCGGATCGACAACGCATCTTGGGACTTTTGGCACGATGATGCGTGAGGCGGCCGGATGGGAAAAGCCGTGGAGCCGAAAGGAAGAGTTGGAATTTATCAAACAGATCAGCCGTGATTTCCCGTGTGGCGGAGAGGCGATCGCTGAGGCAGATCCGGACAGGGCAGATCAGATCCTTACAAAGGATGCAAAAGCGGTGATATCCGAGATGCAAAAGATGCATCTTGCTTATCTGAATCTGGTGCATGATACGAGAATCCTGGATCAGTGGAAAGCACAGAGCTGCGGCAAAGACGGCATCTGGAGCGGCAAAACGCTTTATGAATACGTCAGTGCCCACCTCGGGTATCGTTTTGTTCTGAAAAAAGTGGAGATGCTGGTGTCAAAACGTGATAAAATAAAGTTTGTTTTTGAAGTGGAAAACTGCGGATTCGCTTCCCTGTTTCAGGAGGCACAGCTTTTTCTGATCCAGGAAAATGAAAAAGAAAGAAAAGAGATGCTGCTGTCAGAAGAAGTGCAGAAGTGGCATGGCGGAAGCACATACAAAGTGGAGACAGAGACCGGGGCAATGAAAGGAAATATTTTTCTTCAGATCCGCAGAAAAAAAGACGGAAAAATCATTTCTTTTGCAAATAAAAACAGTGCAGACCGCCTGCTGATCGGAAGTCTGCACAGTGTATAAAGCCAGAAAGAGTTCTGTCGGAACGGTAAGAGCTGAGTCCTGTTTCATCATGGGATCACAAGTCTTCCGACAGAAACGGTGGCACTCTCTTCGGAACCGGTGTTTGCAAAATGAATGACCTGTCTGGTGTAGGGATCTTTCATTTCCAGATTCACCTGATAAGTGCCTTTTGCAAAAGAGCGTACATCGAGTTCAATCTTAAACTCAGACTGATCGCTGCCGGCGATCGAGCGGTTGTCGATCTCTGTTTTCATCCGCCTGGACTTGCCTGTCTCCTGGCTCGTGAGGATCAGAGCAGTATCAAACTGCCGGTATGCCGGGGCAAAACCGACGTTTTCAATCGTAAGATACAGAGAGGCCTTGTCGCTCATAAAGGCATGGAAATCCAGGCTGGATGATTTTATAAAGTAGCGGTAGCCCAGATGGGCACGGATATAATCGTAACCGCTGCATCCGGAAAATACGCCGGAGCCGGTGTAAGTAGAATTTGAAGGACATATGTTTCCGGCACCAAAATGCTGGGATTTCTATCTGACACAACTGTACGGAGATTATATGCAGCTTCCTCCGGAAAATAAGAGGATCTCGCATGATTTCAATGTTTATATGAAGGAGAATAAAGAATAATGAATATCGGACTGATCTTTGCCGGAGGTTCCGGAGTGAGGATGAATACAAAAGGTCTGCCAAAGCAGTTCCTTGAGATGAACGGAAAAGCAATCATCATTCATACGATTGAGCATTTTGAAAAATGCAAAGCGATTGATGCAATCGTGATTGTATGTCTGAAAGACTATATTGAATATCTGGAAGATCTTCTGGACCGGGATCGTATCACAAAGGTAAAGAAAATTGTGCCGGGCGGTTCCTGTGGTCAGGAATCCATCTATCATGGACTTTGTGCAGCAGAAGAAATCTCAGAGAGTGAAGATGATATTATCCTGATCCACGACGGAGTACGCCCGCTGATATCCGGAAAATTAATTTATGACAATATCAATATGGTAAAAGAAAAGGGAAATGCGATCACGGTAACACCGGCAACAGAGACGATCATTCAGGTTGGCGGTGAACAGGAGATTACGAATATCATCGACCGCAAAAGCTGTTATACAGCAAAAGCACCGCAAAGTTTTTACCTGAAAGATATTCTTGATGTGCATCGTCAGGCGATAAAAGAAAATAAAACTGACAGGATTGATTCTGCAAGTCTGATGAAAGAATTTGGACATACTCTTCACACACTCGAAGGCCCGACCGAAAATATCAAGATTACAAATCCATCTGATTTTTATATTTTCCGTGCCATTTTGGAAGCAAAGGAAAACTCACAGATCTTTGGATTATAGACTATGGGAGACAGAAATATGCCAGATATTAAAATCAGTATAATTGTTCCGGTATATAATTCGGAGAAATATTTGCCGGAAACGGCACAGAGCATTTTAAAACAGTCTTTTTCGGATTTTGAATTAATCCTTGTGGATGATGGATCAAAAGATGGAAGCGGAAAAATATGCGATCAGCTTGCAGCGAAAGATACCAGAATAAAAGTTATCCATAAGACAAACGGCGGGATCTGTTCTGCACGAAATGCAGGATTAAAAGAAGCGGCCGGAGAATACATTGCATTTTGTGATAATGATGACATCTATCTGCCGGGACTTTTAGAAGATAATTATGCACTTGCAAAAAAATATGATGCAGATGTGGTGCGTTATTCTAGAAGTTATCGCACGGTCAAAGACGGCAAAGTGATCGCAGAAGAAAAGACCTCTTTTAAAGCAGGTGTATACAGCAGTTCACAGTTTGCTGCAAATTTTGATCAGATCAACAAAGCCGGAGAAGGAATCTGGGCCGGTATTTACCGGAGAACTTTTTTACAGAAAAATCAGATTGATTTTGATGAAACCATGAAGTTTGGATATGAAGATCTGGATTTTATAACGAAAATATATCTGTGCAGCCCAAGTGTTGTACTGAATCCGAAGACTTACTATGTGTGGATCATGCGATATGCACACAGTACAAGCGGAAAGACAGACATTAACAATATCACTTCGCTGATGAAGTGTCTGGAAAATAAAAGCAGACTGGTAACACAGACCGGTATTGAAACACAGATTCCGTCATTTTGGGTAGAAGAGCTTTCCAGAAGAATTTATACGATCGTGCGTTATGTAAGCCCGAAAAAAGTAAAAATGCCGTTTGGAAAAAGAATCGAGCTTTTAAAATATTTCCGCACAGCAGCAGTGTTTCAGCAACCGACAGATAAAAAGAGAACGGAAGCACTTAAGAAGCAGTCAAAAGCAAGCTGGCTGATCTGGTACTTATTCGATAAAAAACATTATTGGCTGTTATATTTTCTGGTAACAGGAAAACAGAGGTTGTCCGAAAAATAAGGAGCAAGACACATGAAAGAAAAGTCAATCAAATTAAACGCAGTGCTCAATGTTATGAAAACGGTGTTGTCACTGGTATTTCCGCTGATTACATTTCCGTATATCACACGAGTACTTCAGGTAAATGCGATTGGAAAATACGATTTTTCCGTATCGGTTATCAGTTACTTTTCTCTGATCGCAGCTCTTGGTATCACCACTTATGCTGTAAGAGAAGGCACAAAATACCGGGGCGATCAGGAAAAAATGAATCAGTTCGCAAGCGAGATTTTTTCTATCAATCTTTATGCAACGATCGTATCGTATATCCTGTTGTTTTTGGCACTTATGTTTGTAGACAAGCTGAAGAGCTATAATATCGTGATCGGGATCCTCAGCCTGGAAATTCTGCTGGCAACGCTGAGCGTTGTCTGGATTTATAATATATATGAAGATTTTGGTTATATTACGTTTGTTACGTTTATTCTTCAGTTCGTATCTATCATCCTGATGCTGCTGTTTGTACACAGTGCAGATGACCTTTACAAGTATGTTATTATTTCCGTTATTTCAAGCAGCGGTTCCGGATTATTTATGTTTTTCCACGCAAGGAAATATGTGCAGCTGCATCTGGTAAAGAAGCCGCCGCTGAAACATTTAAAACCGATTATGATCGTGTTTTCGACAACGATTGCAGCTACCATTTATATCAGCTCAGACACAACAATCCTTGGATGGCTGACAGATGATTACCACGTTGGAATTTACGGAACAGCAGCCAAAATATATAAGATTGTAAAACAGGTTCTTAATGCAGTCGTGGCAGTTGTTATTCCAAGATTCGCATTTTATATTGGAACACAGGAAAAAGATAAGATATTACAGCTGGGAAGAAAACTGATCGATTATATGGTAGCAATCTGCTGTCCGGCGATGGTGGGACTGTTTTGTCTGAGTAAACCGATTGTAGAAGAATTTGCAGGAGTTTCTTACAGTGCGGCCTATGTGCCGCTGCAGCTGCTCAGTATTGCACTTATCTTTGCTGTGTTTGCAAACTTTTTTTCCAACTGTGTGTTGATTTCTTACAAAAAAGAAAAAATTGTTATGTTTGCGACAATCCTCAGTGCAGTGATAAATATTGTACTGAATTTTATCCTGATTCCAAGATATCAGGAAAGTGCAGCGGCTTTTACGACGATTATCGCAGAAGTATGTGTATGTGTGATATCCGCATACGAGTCAAGAAAAATCATAAAGATCAATTGCACAGCAAGAAATCTGATCTCAACGATCATTGGCTGTGTGGGGATTGTGATCTGCTGTATGCTGGCTGCAAAAGTTATTGAAAATCAGATTTATCTGATTCTTGTATCGGTGATTGTATCGGGACTGGTTTATGCAGTTGTTTTGATTCTGATGAAGAATACAGTTATCACAGATGTTTTGGAGCGTTTTGTCAGAGGAGCAAGAGGCTAAGGGAGAGGAAAAATGCAGGGAAAAAGAAATTCAACAATGGACATTGTAAAGGCGATAGGCATCATTTCTATTGTGATGGGACATTGCTGCTATTCAATCATGATACCAGCCTTGAACGTCAGTGTGGGAGAATTTGTATACAGTTATCATTTAATGGTGTTCTTTTTTGTGGCGGGATTTTTTTACAAAAGAGAATACCATGAGCACCCGGAACAGTATATCGGCAAGCGGCTTTTGAAGCTTGGCGGTATGCTGTTTCTTTATAATACCGTGTTTACGCTGTTACATAACACACTGGTGTCGGTCAAAATAATCAGCAGCACCGAACATTACAGCATCAGCAAAATGGTATCCTGCATCGTACAGAGTCTGCTGATGAAATACACTGAAGAATTGCTGGGAGCCTGCTGGTTCCTGCCAATGTTTTTTATCGGAACAGCATTGTTTGCGATTGCATTCAGCAAAGCAGAAAAAAGTAAAAAACCGGAATATTGGCATAAGATCATCTGTATTCTGTTTGCTGCTGTTGCATTATATGCAAACAGTCTGGAGCTGACCTGGGAATACTGGATACAGACTTCAATTCTGGCGGTTCCGATTATGTACATTGGTTACTTTGCAAAACAGAAATGGGATGTACTCGACAAGACCGTTACCTGGTATGGAACAATTTTAAGTGCTGCCGTGATTCTTGGAATCTTAAATCGTATGCCGGGAAGTATTGAACTTTCGGTCAATCAGATCTTACATCCGGTACTTTTTTATCCGGTAACCTTGCTTGGTATTTATTTCTGTATTGGGCTTGCAAAAATACTTGGCAAAAATCCATATACAGAAAAATTTTTCTCACTGGTCGGAAAAGAAAGCTTTCACATTATGGCACTGCATTTTCTTGGATTTAAGATCGTGGATCGTATTTATTCAGCAGTGTATGGCATTGCAGATGCTGAAAAAATTGGAAAATTTCCACATTCAGATTACGGTCTGCACATCAGTTATGTGATTGCCGGAGTGCTCATTCCATTATGTCTGATTACATTACTGCGTAAAGTTCAAAAATATGGTCATTTTGTGAAAGAAATGTAAAACATGCTTTTCAAACAAAACAGAGGAGATTTTTACATTGACTTTTACATTTAGATAAATATACTATAAATTAGGAATAAAAATCGTGCTGCTTGGTAAAAGTAACCAGAGCAGCATCGCAGTGCTAATTGCATTGCAGCATGAGGAGGAAATAAATGAAAAAAAGAATGCATAAACTTTGCACCATTTTGACAGCATCCGCTTTACTTGCAATGTCTGTCACAGTATATGCAGCAGAAGGGGATAATACAGAGGCTGGATTTCAGCCTGCAGAAGCAGGGACTGTACAGTCTGCGGATACCGAGCAGACACAGGAGACAGCTTCAGAGCAGACAGAAGAGAAAGATCCGGAAGAAAACGGATTAGATTCTTTTATTTATATAAGAGAAAAAGAAGATAAAACAACCGAAAAAGCAAAAGTAAAAAAAGTAACGATCGAAGAATTAAAAGAAGAGATCGATGCAAATCAGGTGCCGGAACTGGCAGCGGTTGTTTTTCAATTTTCAGATGAAGAGTTTGAGACAGAGGCACTGACGGAGAATACAACTGAATTTGAAACAGAAACTCAGTCAGAAACGACAGAATCTGAAAGTGAAACAGCAACGGAAACAGAAACAGAATCCGAGACAGACAAAGATTCAGAAATCGAGAAATATCCAACCGTAGAACTGAGTGATATGCAGAAAGATATGGTCTATGAGATAGCAGAGCTTGTTCCACAGACGGTTGTGATCTTCAACCAGTGTGAGCTGGAAAATAATCTGGTGTTTACAGACTGCAAGGAAGTGAAGGCAGTTACCGTTCTGAAAGCAGACACAGAGAAAGAACTGAAAAAAGCAATCCAGAAATACGACCTGGAAAAAGAATATGCAGATTATCTTGAACTCCAGAGTGAAAAGAAATCTGCGTCAAAAGGACAGGCACGTACGACAAGTACATCAAGTTCAGGCAAAAGCCTTGCAGTGCCACAGACGTCCACTCAGACAGAGAGTCAGACTTCCACTACACCGTCAAACCGTGTGGCAGGAAGCAGTTCGACATCAGGCAGCAGTTCTTCAGGAAGTTCCGGTTACGGATCATCAGGCAGCTCTGCATCAGGAAGCAGTTCAACATCCGGGACAACAACAACCGGACAGAAGGACGTTACATTCAAATTTGAGCCGGATGAGGTATACAGCGGAGAAGAGAGCATTTCAGCAACTTACAGCGTATCCAGCACAAAAGAGATTACATATGGAAAAGTAACGATTAACTATGATACCAATGCGATGAAATACGATGATTCCAATGCGGAGGACAGCGACGCACTGGAAGGTATGACGATCAAAGTTATCAAGCCGACAGACAGTGCCGGAACGGAAGGAAAGATTGTGATTGAATTTTCATCAACAACACCGAAAAAGCTGAAAGGAACTCTGGTAGATCTCTGGTTCAATCTGACAGGCAATGCAACAACCGGTCAGCAGTTCAATATCAGCATGACCGTAGATGAATTAAGAAACGGATCGACCAATCTGACATCTGAAGTGGAGACAGCAAGTATGGTAGCACAGCCGGATGGAGAGGAAGAAACAGAAACAGAAACACCTGCTACAACTTCCACACCATCAACAACAGCATCGACAAGTGCATCATCCTCTTCAACAACATCAGGTTCGAGTTCCACAACGACAACCCAGAATGCACCAAAGACGGGAGATGCAACCAATATTCCGGCTATGGTTCTTCTGATGGCAGGTTCGGCAGCAGTATATATCAAAGCAAGAAAGAGAGTATAGCAATAAATGTATAGACGAAACATAGCAGCGGCAGCAGCCGTCCTGTTTCTTTCTTCAGCCGTTGGCATTTCTGCCTATGCAGCACCACAAAAAGACAACAGTGCGACAGAGGCAGAGACAGAAACTGAAACGGAAACTGAGACACAGACGGAAACCGAAACCGAGACAGAAACTCAGGAAACCGAAGCAGCGACAGAGCGAGAAGCAGGTTTTGTATCCATAGAAGAGATGCCGTTTGAAATCGAAACGGAAACTGAGACAGAAAGCAGCGATCAGACTGAGACAGAAACGGAAACGGAGCAGAAAATAGAGTCACCAAAAGTAGAACAGACTTTTCGTTTCTTTCAGGTAGAAAAGAAATATGCTGTATCAAAAAGAGATGATGTTTATCTCTATGAAAAGAAAAACACAAAATCCGATAAAGTAGGAAAGATCAATGCACTTGGCGTATTGCATATTCTGGAAAAAGACGACGATGGCGAATGGTATTATGTAGAATCCGGAAAAGCCAGAGGCTTCATAAAAGCAAAATATGTATGGGCAGACGAAAAAGCGGAACGTTATGTAAAGCATAAAAAAGAAAAGAATATAGAGACAGCCGAAGTTCTCAAAGAAGCTTATGAAAATAAGGCGTTTCTGCATACACAGACAACTGCATACAAAGCAGTAGCCAAAAAGAAATACGCCCTGACGAAAAAGAGAATCAAAATCTATGATTCTATTCCGCAGGAAGAAACCAAGAACAATAAAAAAGAAGAAACAGAAAAAGAAACGCAGGAAAGTACTGCCTCAGAAAGTGAAAAACAGAGCAGCAGTGTGACAGAGGGCGAAACGCAGGATAATTCTGCGAAAGAGAGCGAAACGCAGGACAGTGCTTCCGGGGAAAGCGAAACACAGGAATCCGAGAAAAAGAAAAGCACAGATCAGAAATCGGAGAAGAGTGAAGATACAGAAAAGGACCAGGAGCCGGAGGTAGTAGGTACACTGGCAAAAGGCGGACTGTGTTATATTCTGGATGATGAGGATCAGGAATGGAGTTATGTAGAATCAGATGATGTCAGGGGATTTGTACAGACAAAGCAGCTCGAAACCGGAAAAGAAGTGAAAAAAGAGATCGAAGAAAAAGGCGAGGATACCTATGCCCTTGCTAAAGCAAAAGTAAAACCGGAAGACAACAAAGCCTGCTATTACACGGTAACTTCCGTAAAAGAAGCTTCTGTATCAGGACTGATCCGCACCTCTATGTTAGAATATGCGAAGCAGTTCCTGGGTAATCCTTATGTATGGGGAGGTACCAGTCTGACAAAAGGGGCAGACTGCTCCGGTTTTGTACAGAGCATTTATGCAGAATTTGGTTACAGCATTCCGCGTGTGGCGGAAGACCAGGCAGAATGTGCCACCAAAATACCGGTAGAAGATGCATTGCCGGGCGATCTGATCTTTTATCAGAGATCGGATGGCTATATTTATCATGTAGTTATGAGTACTGGTGACGGCGGAACGATCGAGGCACACAGCAGTGCCACGGGCATTATAGAAAGCACTGTAAATGAAAACGATGCAGTATGGGCAGTCCGTATTATTTCAAATGAGGATACAGACATACTGGATGCATTGAAGAAAAAGGATATGGCAGCAGATTACTATGATAATGCTGTTATAGCGAAGAGCACAGAATATGGTTCATACCTTGGCAAATTTAAGCTGACAGCATATTGCAGCTGTCCGATCTGTTGTGGAGTCTGGTCAGGCGGACCTACGGCGAGCGGAGCAATGCCGACGATCGATCATACGGTAGCTATGGCAGGACTGCCATTTGGAACCGAATTGATCATCAATGGACAGGTCTATACAGTAGAAGATCTGGGAACGCCATATGGACATGTAGATATCTATATGAATAACCATCAGGCGGCACTGCAGTTTGGTGTTCAGTACAGTGATGTGTATCTGAAAAAATAAATAAAGAAAAAGCAAAAAATCAGTTGACATTTCAAAATGAATTTATTATAATAAATGAGCGTCACAGAGATGTGAGCACAATATCAGACGAATTGCTGATTCAGGAGAAGTACTCAAGTGGCTGAAGAGGCGCCCCTGCTAAGGGTGTAGACCGTTTACGCGGTGCGAGGGTTCAAATCCCTCCTTCTCCGTTCAACATTCTAAGATATTTTTTTATGCCCTTAATTCTTTGAAAAACAACTTGAAAAAAATAAATCAAAAAAGTTGTTGACAAAAAGAAAGAGAAGTGGTAAGATATCAAACGTTGCGG
>OHAN01002651.1_pt1 | contig 11645 bp, 8 predicted proteins | sample 1577121 | NCBI WGS metagenome assembly OHAN01 (sample SAMEA3541554, study PRJEB24748) | human gut metagenome | biome: human gut; feature: human-associated habitat; material: faeces | place: China | collected 2012 | reverse complement strand
CCATCTTAAAGCTATTGAAATTATTTCAAAGAATTTAAGAGGTGCTGTTGAAAATACTCCAGAAGGTAGAGAAGGTATGGCATTAGGTCAGTATATCGCCGGTATGGGCTTCTCTAATGTAGGTCTCGGTATTGTTCACTCTATGGCTCATGCTTTAGGTGCTGTTTACGATACTCCTCATGGTGTAGCAAATGCTATTTTACTTCCTACAGTAATGGCTTACAATGCTGATGCTACTGGTGATAAGTATAAATACATTGCAAAAGCTATGGGTGTAGAGGGTACTGAAAATATGACTCAGGAAGAATATCGTAAAGCTGCTGTTGATGCAGTTAAGAAACTTTCTTCAGATGTTGGTATTCCTGCAAATCTCAAGGAAATTGCAAAAGAAGATGATGTTCAGTTCTTATCTGAATCAGCTTATGCTGATGCATGCCGTCCTGGTAACCCAAGAGACACATCAGTTGAAGAAATTGCAGCATTATATCGCTCACTTATGTAATTTCACTAAATTATGTTATTGCAACAGCTGACAGATTCCTATGTAATTACGGATTTTACCTCTCTGTACGCAATAAAATCCCACCGGACAACATTTAACTGCTGCCCGGTGGGATTTTTCTATTCTTGTATATTACAGAGAACCCACATTTTTTTTGATGTGGTTTTATTTTTTATGTAATTTTATTTTTTTTGCATTTATCACTTTTTAAATTTCTCACAGAAAACTAAATAAGCTTTCTTCCCATAAGGACACCCATCACAGATGCCATCATAAGACCTCTTGTCCATCCGCTTGAATCGCCAAGACAGTATAGATGTTCTACATTTGTATTCAGATTTTCATCCATTTTAACCTTATTACTGTAAAATTTCAATTCCGGAGAATACAAAAGAGTCTCTGTACTTGCAAAACCCGGAACAACATGGTCTACTGCCTGTATGAAATTAATAATATTAACCATTGCACGATATGGCATTGCTGCTGTGATATCGCCAGCAACCGCATCAGGCAGTGTCGGTTTTACATTGGACTGTGCAAGTTCCTTCTGCCATGTTCTCTTTCCGTCAAGAATATCACCATAACGCTGTACCATAATCTGACCGGCTCCAAGCATATTTGTAAGTTCTCCGACTTTTTTAGCATATTCAATCGGCTGGTTAAATGGCTCAGTAAAATTATGCGAACATAAGATTGCAAGATTTGTATTGTTAGATTTTAAATCTTTATATGAATGTCCATTTACAACTGCAAGATTGTCATCATAATTTTCCTGGCTTACAAATCCTCCCGGATTCTGACAGAATGTTCTCACTTTATTCTTAAATGGTCTTGGATATCCTATAAGTTTTGATTCATACAAAACATTGTTGACATCCTCCATAATTTCATTGCGTACTTCAACACGCACACCTATATCAACAGTTCCCGGCTTATGCATGATATCATACTTTGCACACAATTTTTCAAGCCACTCGGCACCTCTTCTTCCTGTTGCAATAATAACATCATCGCCATAAATTTCTATTTCATCACTGACACCAACAGTCTTTTTAATACGTATGCCGACACACTTATTTTCCTCTAAAATAATATCTTCACATGTATAGCCAAACATTATTTCAACACCATGCTCAACAAGGAAATCTTCTATGCTTGCATATATTTCCTGTGCTTTTTCTGTTCCAAGATGTCTTATCGGACAATCTACAAGTTTAAGCCCTGACTGAATTGCACGTTTACGGATTTCCTTTACCTTTTCATCCTGATTAATACCCTCAACATGAGTATCAGCTCCAAATTCCAGATAAATTTTGTCTGTATAATCAATAAGGCTCTGTGCAAAATCTTCCCCTATAAGTGATGGCAGATCTCCACCAACTTCATATGACAAAGACAGTTTTCCATCCGAAAATGCCCCGGCTCCTGAAAAACCCGCTGTAATATTGCAAGGTTCACATCCAACACATTTTTTGGTTTTACTCTTAGGACAGTTTCTCTTATGAATACTGCTGCCTTTTTCAACCATTATTATCTTTTTCTTACTTCCGTTCTTTATAAGTTCAAGTGCCGTAAAAATACCAGCCGGTCCACTTCCTACAATAACAACATCTGCTTTCATAATCTGACCCTCCATCAATAACCATATTTGTGCATTATCAGTTCATTACATACTATTTTACTATATATTAGCAAAAAAGTATACGTTTCTTTTTATATTATATATTGTGCTTTAACTACACATGTGTAATATTATGGTTTATTATTCCATAAAAGCAGCCTTTAAATTATATATAGTTTTTCCTATTTTTTTAATGTTTTATGTGGAGTTTGCCTTATTTTTCCTTGTTATATGCCGATTAAGCTTATAAATTTCACTTTTTAATTATCAATATTGACATTATAATATCCATTGCATAAAATTATACATGTATTATATTTAGAAACAAGGAGGTCAAATCCTCTCCCCGCCATAGGACTCGGATTTTTGCTCCGCAAAAACAAGGAGGTTAAATCCTCTCCTCGCCATAGGACTCGGATTTTTGCTCCGCAAAAACAAGGAGGATTTTATATGAAGGCATTAATTTATACAGGTCATCCTGCATGGAAGGAAAGTCTCAATCCCATAATTAAGTCAAGATGGGAACAGCACATCAATGAAATCCCGGAAATTGAAAGTTTCCGTCTGTACAGCGTATACCACCAGTCTCAAAAGGACATCGAATCGCAGCTTAAAGATGAGGAAATACTTATAGGTTTTAATATAGATAATTATCTTGATGAATCATTTTTTGAACGTCATCCTAATCTTAAATATATTTCGACACTTGCTATGGGATATGGCAATTTTGACCGTGACGCTGCAAAAAAACACAATGTAACTCTTACTAACACAGTTTATGGTGCACAGACAATTGCCCAGTTTACAATGGCACTGCTTCTCGATATATGCCATGATATACGTGGCAATAGTGACTTTATCAAAAAAGCTCCTGATAATGTACTTTCAGGCGGTACTTTTTTTAATCCTATTGACAGGCAGATTGAATTATACGGCAAAACACTTGGCATTATCGGACTGGGGCACGTAGGTCTATGGGTTGCACGCATGGCACAGGGCTTTGGAATGAAAGTCATCGCATCCAGCCACCACGTAAAAACCGGTCCCGAATATGCTTCAATTGAACAGGTAAGTACAGAGGAAATTTATGCAAGAGCTGATGTAATCTCGCTCAACTGTTCTGCTAACCCATCAACTGTCAACATTATTAATAAGGAAAGCATCGGCAAAATGAAGGATGGTGTTATCATTATTAATCCTTCGCGAGGCAGTCTTATCGACGAAGACGCACTCTGTGAAGCACTTAAAAGCGGCAAAGTATACGCTGCCGGACTTGATGCAACATCAGCAGACAACTCGCACTCACACATTCCGCTTATGGATTGTCCTAATGCCATAATTACTCCACATATTGCATGGTCACCAAGTGAGGCTCAGCTTCGCGTTGTTGATGTTGCAATGGCTAATGTAAAAGCCTGGATTAACGGACACACTGAAAGCTCAATAATCTGACATAATGCGTACCGGTTCCCTTAAATCCGTATTTTTACTTATATTTTTATAAATTTTTGTTGATACCTTCTACCGTATTTGGTAATCTAGAGAATATAAAAATATACACGGAGGCTATAATGAACTTTTTAGAGGAAAGAATTATTAAAGATGGCATCGTTAAAGAGGGTAATGTATTAAAGGTTGACAGTTTCTTAAATCATCAGATGGATATTGCATTATTTGACCAGATTGGAAAAGAATTCAAACGCCGTTTTGCTAAAGAAAAGATTAATAAAATTGTAACTATTGAAGCTTCAGGAATCGGCATTGCATGTATCGTGGCAAGACATTTCAATGTTCCTGTTGTATTTGCCAAAAAATCAAAAAGCATTAATATTGAGGGCGAAATGTACGTTGCCGAGGTTGAGTCATTTACACACAAATGCAAAAATCAGGTTATTGTATCCAAGAAATTCTTAAATCCAGAGGACCGCGTTCTTATAATTGATGATTTCCTCGCAAACGGATGTGCACTTCAGGGACTTATTTCTATTGTAAATGAGGCTGGTGCTTCTGTCGAAGGTATCGGGATTGTAATTGAAAAAGGGTTCCAAAGCGGAGGCCAGATTATCAGAAATCTCGGTTATCATCTTGAGTCACTTGCAATTGTTGACGCTATGGATGCTTCCACAGGCAAAGTAACTTTTCGTGAACAGCCTGAATGGGATTCAGAGCAGCTATAACATATGTACAAAAAGAATTCTGCTTATGGACAATGCCCGGATGCAGAATTCTTTTTGTAATAGTTAATCAATTCTGATAATTTATATGCTGTCCGTTGACAAGCGGATATCTCTTTAATCCGCTGCTTTCGAGGTCTTCCCTGTTCATATCAACAGCTGAAATCTGACTGTTTTCATATGTTGTATAATAATATATTCCTTTTGCGGCATTCCAACATGACGTATATATTGTTATCTCATATTTTCCATCTGCAACTTCACAGCATCCACGCTGCTGTTCAACGCTTCCAAGTATATGGAAAAACTGGCTTACGCTTTCATTTTCAGAATCACCGGAACGTGAATTCATCTTCGTATAAGCTACTCTTGCAAATCTTGAACGGGATGATAAATCTCCCGGAAGTCCCATAGTGCCCATTCCTCTGCTGTACATATTTAAGTCAACGCCTGATGCAAATGTATTAACAGGCTGCTTTGGTGAAAGTCCTGCATAATCCGCAAGTATAAGCATCTGAATATCAAATGGTGGATTGTTTGTAAGTACACCTACAGGATTATCGTATACCTTTAATCCGTCCTTTACAGATTCTACTGTTATAGCTTCATTCTCATCTGCAATAATCCAGTGAAGCTGAGCCGCCGGAAACATATCACTGTACGGTGTACCGACAAGATTAATTCTCATCAATAGACTTCTTACTTCTTTTACACTTGAACACTGGCTTAAAACCCATGGTATAAATTCATACTGCGATACATTTTCTTTCTCATCAGCCTCTGTATCCGGCTCTGCATAGACTGCATTTCCAACAAAATTAAGTCCTGCCATTCCAAGCCCCTTCTCATTGACTGCATCATAATACAATGGATAATTATCAGCAACATGTGCCATTCCGATTATTGCAAAATGTTCTGACATATCCCCCATATATCTGAAATGAAGCGGATAATTTCTTGGCATAACTGTTACTTCTTCGCCATATGCGAATTCATAATCAAGTGTCCTTCCCATATAAAAATCTTTTGTCTTATAAGTTGCTGCTGTACACATATAACACTCTCCTTTTCATTTATTTTGATTTTGAACGGACAAATATATAAAATGATACTACCGCTGTTATTAATTCTGTTATCCAGAATGCATGCCATACTCCTGCTGCTCCAATAATACGGCTTAATATAAATGCTGCAGGTATTATTACAGCAACATATCTTAAAGCAGAAATAATAAGTGACGGACCACCTTTTCCAAGTCCTTCCAATGCACCTGATGATGCAACTGACACAGAAGATACTATAAATCCCAGACCAATTATCCTTAGTGCTGTCCGTCCTGCACTTATTGTGTCCGCATTTGTTGTAAACAAACCAATCAGCTCTCCAGGAAATACAAAGCAAAGTGCTGTACCTGCTGCCATTATTAAAGCAACCAGAACAAGCGACGTTGTGTATATTTCTTCAACTCTTTTATGCTCACCGGCACCATAATTATATCCTATAAGCGGTCTCATTCCCTGAACAATTCCGTTTGCCGGAAGGTAAAGAAATGTCTGTAATTTATAGTAAACACCAAGTACAAATACGTAAGTCTGGGAAAATGCTGCAAGAATAACATTTAATGCTGATATAAGAAGTGATGGCAGTGCAAGGCTAAGACTTGCCGGTATTCCTATTGCATAAAGTCTCTTACACATATCTTTTTGCGGAATCATATACTCTTTTTTATATTTAACAGAAATAGGTTTTACTATGTATAAAATTATATATGCAATTGCACATACCGACTGACCTATTCCGGTCGCAAGTGCTGCACCTTCTATTCCCATTCTCGGTGCCGGGCCAAGTCCAAATATAAGTACCGGATCAAGTATTATATTTACAATACAGCCTGCCAGCATACATACCATTGATCATTCTGCCGACTGCCTGAAATGTTTTCTCAAATACAAGTTCCCACGAAAGTGCCACTGAAAATGCAAATGCTACATTTGTATATTGCACACCAAGACTTAGTATCTCACTATCATCTGTGAACATTCTAAGGAACCATGGCATAACTGTTATACCAATTACAGTAAACACAAGGCCATGGACAGTACCCAGAAATAATCCCTGACTGGCTGCTTTATCAGCTCTTTTCCTATCTCCTGCTCCGAGATAAAATGATACAACTGCATTAATTCCTATACCAAATCCAATCATAATTGAACTTATAAGATTCTGAATTGGAAATACGAGTGAAAGTGCCGTCATGGCATTCTCGCTCATCTTCGCTACAAACAGGCTGTCAACAATATTATACAACGAATTTACCATCATTGATATAACCATTGGCATTCCCATCTTTAATATAAGTTTTAATACATTTTCTGTTTTCATATTTTTCATTATCTTCCGTTCTCCTCAAAAAAACATATCTTAACTTCAATATCACAACAAATAACATCATAATAAGTGCCACAATACCAAGTATAACAAGAAGCTGCGAAGCCACATTTGACCTCACAGCTTATATTATAATTATTTATTAACTTTTAAAATATAATATGGCGTATAGTCATATTCAAGTGTATCGGGCTTTTCAACTTTCAAAACTTCCCACTTGGAAATACACGGATGGGTTTTTGCATACAAATCCTTTTTCCCTGCTTTTTCATATTTGAATCCACGGGTAATCATAAACACATTCCATCTTCTATGTTCAATTCTTTCCAGTTCTTCCTTATTATCTTTAAGCGAATATGCCTTTTTATCATACACAAGCCATCTTTTTACATCCTGATGAAGTGATTGTGCAATGCTTGACTCCCTGTCGAAAATACTCATCTTATGCCATGCATTATTTAATTCTGTCTCATCCTTTTCAATTCTGAGTGCATCCTCCTTAAGATGATTTTCTATTTCAAGCATAAATTTATCATCTACAACTATATTTTTATCTTTCTTATAACCGCTTATCACATCATAAAGCAGATTGTATCTGTGATTAAAAAGCTTTGCTTCATTTGTAATTTCCTGGTTTGTTATTGATTTATACGAATAAATATCCTTATCGCGGTTTATTGTATACAGATTCTTTTCACCATAAATACTTGCAAAATCATTATTTTCTTTTACTCTTACAATAACAGGAATGTTTATACATGTGTCACCTTTTTTATATAAAAGCTGCTTTAATTCTATAATGGTATTTGCCATTGAGCGTGTATCTGCCATCGCAATTATAAGATATGTAAATGGATTTTCATCATTACATTTTTTAAATATTTTATTAAAATGTAACTTTGTTGCATCTGTGTTAAAAAATCTGATATTTATTTCTCCATCCATTCCAAACTTGTCCGGTGAAGTGTTAAAAGGCATTTTTAATTCGTAACAACCTGTACTTTTTCCTTCATAAATATCTTCTTTTACAAATTTCAGACCCTCAAGTGCATCAACCGAAAAGTTTTTCATAAATCCACCGATTATCGAATCAATATCTTTATCAAAAACATCTATACATATTTTTGAATCCGCCGATAGAACTGACATATTAAGCCCCTGTATAAGTGAACTCTGTCCAAAATCGCCAAAACCTATAATTCCGATATGGACATCATAATTATCATCTTTGTTTGCTATGTATACAGGATGTTCTTTATACATCTTATTAACAGCCATTTTATTTACATCTACTATATCAAGGTCAAATAATTTTGTATCAAGATTATCATAATACTGTCGGATAAGTTCCGCCATCGAATTATCTGCACTGCTAACATGAATCTGCTGATAAACTGAATTGCCTGCATCACTGTATTTTGATAATTTTTCAGATAAAGATTTCAAATATTCAATATTAGCAATTGCACTTTCATCACAGAGAAAGATATCATTAAATTTACGTATATCAAGCGATTTGAATATGGTTTCAATTGACATATCACCATATTTCTGGATAATCTTTACTCCCTTATTTATGTACTTCAGTTTCGTATCTTCTGAAAGCATTCTGCTTACAATAACTGTCACACGGCAGTCTTTTACCAGACCATCAATAAATGCAAACTGATACTTTCCTTCTCCTATTATAAGCACATGCTTCTTGTTTCTCTGGCTAAAAAATCCTCTTACATAGCTTGCCGGCTTTCTTATAAGCACAGCCAATGCACCTACTGTACAAAATGGTGCCACTATAACAGCAAAACAGTAAACATATGTTATTATGACGCTTATAATTCCACCACCAGACTTCTGCATATAGGCAAGTGCTTCTGCCTGCTTTATGTCTGGGTCAATCTTATATGCTTTTATCGCATTCTGAATATTAAGCGTAACTTTAAGGAAAGGATTTTCTACATTGTGATAGAAAAATACGCCTTCAATTACACATATGATAAATACTGCAAGGGCTGTATACCACAAATAATCTTTATATTTATTTCTTTTCATGCAATCTCCTCAAAACTTATCAGTTCTTTTTGAATGTTTTTCTTATAAGTGCCTTTTCATCTTCATTGCCTGCCGCATTCATAACTATGTCATATAATGTATCTTTGCCTTCTTCGCTGTAATCGCGGACATATTTTGCAAATTCCATGGCAGTAAGACCGAGCTGTCTGTTGCACTTGTCTACAACTGGAGATTTGCTTATATTAAGTTCACTTGCAACAGCTCCGTAAATATTCTGAAGTGTTTTTGTATAATTCTCAATCGGTTTATTTTCCTGATTCACCTTTTCAATTACCATGCAAATCTGATTAATCTTAGAACTTACACCTGTACTCCGCACTCCGGATGAACTTTTTCCCACTGTTTTTTCATTCTTTTTTCCTGATTTCCATGCCAGCTTTCCGTTGACACTTGTACCCGACACAAAACATGCCGCTCCCGAAAGGCTCTTGAACTCCATATCTTTTTGAAGGACATAATACTCACCGTCGTCCGTGATACTTCCGTCTAATAGCGAGCTGTTTCTCTTTTTCTTTGCTCCCTCAGGGCATGAATCCTGTTTTCTCTACAGCGGAACGCTTCATGCCCATCAGATGCCAAGCATGTTGTCCCTGCCAATTGCAGAATCGTAATATAACAAGTCATCACTTAAATCTTGTGTATTGGCTGCGTCATTTATATCTTCAACTGCCTCGGCTGTAGCGGCTGTTTCAACGACATCATCTGCACTCTTGACAGCTTCTGTTTCATCTAAAACTTCCGGCTCTCCATTATCTTTGTCAAACATATATATGGCATTTTCACTGTCCTGTTTAAATCTGTTTTCTTCATTATACTTTGAAGCATCAATATAATTGCCATAAAGATTACTCTTTTTTCTTACCTCACGGACTATCATAGCAACAGAAGGATAAAAATTAACCATTTGAGAAGAATCATATGCCTGCTTTATACCCTCTACAGCTGCTTTTACACGCTCTTCATCATTGTTGTAAAGGCTTCTTAATCCCTCTTCGTAACATTCTTCCTCGTGATGATTATTTTCCCACAATCTGTCACCTACTTTTTGTCTTAAATTTGTGAAATACTTTTTGTAATCATTCTTAATTTCCTGTGAACTAAAATTTTTCCCTTCATCTTTCGGCTTGTTTTCCAGACATATAATATCTACCGGCAAAACAGGATTTGTAAACGGTTTTCTTTTCTTTGCCGTTTCATCTGAGCAAACAGTAAGCAGTTCAAGCATAGATGGATAACTGAAGCAGTAATTCTCGCTGTAGAAGCATGCAACAAGCTGACATGATGCAGACCTCAATGCTTTTGTCATCATTTCGACCCAGTTTTCATTGCCGCTGTGATTTTCAAAATCCACATCAAGATATATGTTATATCCCTTTCTTATCCATCTTAAAACCATTGGATATACCTGTTTATAATCCATATGCGAATAACTTACAAAAACATAATTTTCATTAGCATCAAACTTAGCCATCTTTATTTCATCTTCTATTTCTTTAATGGTCATTTCTGATATATTCTTCATGTAAAACCTCTTGCACATTAGTATTTAATATATTTATTATATAATTTTTTATATTTCTTTACAATAACTATTTTAAATATTAAACATCTAAAAAGTGGGGGCGATAAAACGCTCCCACTAACCAACACGGCCTATTATAATTCATTCGGACTCATCTGTCTGATATTGACATTCTGGATTCCATATGACTGTATTAACTTCTGAATTGTAACTGCCTGACTCTTTCTTATCTTCTTGATTCTTATTTCAGTATAATATATGTACACATTATTTGGTTCGTGTATATTATAAATACCTGTTTCTTTGCAATACTTTTCAACGGCTTCACGTGCCTTAAGCGAAGAATCAACGCTTTCCAGGGCCCCATGTCCGACTTCTACTATCCAGTAGCCTGATATGTCATCTTCCTGTTTTATTCTCTCATTTTCTATAATCTCATCTGAAGAACTACAGCTTTTTGAAATATCATTTATAACAGATTCCATATCAGATATTGTGAATTCTTCTTTGTCATTTAGTCTTTCTTCTTTTGTTTTCCAATAATCAGCACGCGTCTGATTGCTGTTAATGCTGTCTTTCCACTTATTACTGTCAGACGAATCATCATCCCATTTTACCGGAGATGCAGTTGAGAGCCATGCCCATATTACTGCTATTATAACTACAACCCATCTGAAAAATCCATGTAATAAAATTAAAGAAAGCACACCTATTATTACAGGTGCAATAAGTTTTAAAAGTTTTTTCTTCTTCTTTTCTTCATCGGACATCGCACTGTATTCTTCGTAATCTTTTATACTTGACTCTCTATATTGTTCATATCGTTTTTCAGTGGTATCCTTTTGTTTTTCGTAGAATTCTATTAATGCTTTTATGCCATCCTCTACACCATTGTTCTTAATTCCGTTTTCAGAACATGCATTATTAACTTCATTTTCTAAATTACGACTTTCTGTTTCAGTTTTTTCTGCGACATACTGCTGCATCATCGGTGTTAGTACAGCTTCTTTATCGCAGTCTTTGCAGCTTATTATTTTCTTTAAAATATCATATCCAACATATTCGTTTTTTTCTGTAGATGTATTATCTTTTAATTTTAATATAACTTTATACATTCCTTCATATCCGACACATGAATCCGGTTCAAAGCCTGTATATTTTTTAAATCCGGCATAAGCCTCGCAATATTTTCCCCTGTCAAAATTATCCTGTGCTTCAATCAGGATTTCTTTTGCTCTTGAAGCCTGTGAATTGGAATTTACAGTTACAGAATTAACATTCTTACTTAAATTATCGAGTTTTTCATTTATATCCTCATGCATATCTGTAATATGTGCATCTGTCTGTCTGAACTCTTTTGAAAGATTA
>OHAN01002650.1_pt1 | contig 11647 bp, 9 predicted proteins | sample 1577121 | NCBI WGS metagenome assembly OHAN01 (sample SAMEA3541554, study PRJEB24748) | human gut metagenome | biome: human gut; feature: human-associated habitat; material: faeces | place: China | collected 2012 | reverse complement strand
CAAAGGAAGAACCATGATAACAAGTGTGCACGCACCTGCCAGAAGAGACATTCCCCAATGAAGCGCTGTTACAAAGAACAGCATACCAAACAGGCCATATACGATTGAAGGAATACCAGAAAGTGTTTCTGCTGTAATACGAATCACCTGTACCAGTTTATTTCCTTTTTTTGCATATTCTACAAGGTAGATCGCAGCAAAGATCCCAAGTGGTGCTGCAATTACCAGCGACAAAGCTGTCATAATAAAAGTGTTGATCAGTGATGGCATCAGAGAAACATTCTCTGATGTATATTCCAGACTGAATAAACTTGGTGTCAGATATGGAATACCTTTCACCAGAATATAAGCCACCAGGAAAATCAGGACTGCAAACGTAACAACTGCTGCACCAATCGTAAGAAGTGCAAGTACACCTGATCCTGGATGACGCAGATAAGACCGAATTCGATCCGCTGCTGATGTTTCATTTCTTTTTTTCATTTTTTCCACCATCGGTTCTGCTACTGCTGCGTTAGTTTGCATTCTCTGACCTCCTGTTCAGTAAAGAAAGACTCAGGTTGATGATCAGGATGAATACGAAAAGTACAACTCCTGTTGCAATCAGTGCTTCTCTGTGAAGATCCGTTGCGTATCCCATTTCCATTACAATATTTGCCGTTAAGGTACGGACACCTTTAAAAATACTCGATGGAACCCGCGCCTGGTTTCCGGCTACCATCATAACTGCCATCGTCTCACCGATTGCACGTCCGACACCGAGCACGACTGCTGCCATGATACCGGATTTTGCTGCCGGAACGATCACGGTAAAAACACTTCTCTCATGGGTTGCTCCAAGTGCAAGTGCCCCCTCGTAATAGCTGTTTTCCACCGCACGGATCGCAGACTCTGACACACCGATAATGGTCGGCAGGATCATGATTCCAAGCAGGATCGAAGCGGTTAAGATACTGTTTCCATTTCCTTTAAAATGTTCTCTGATAAACGGCACCAATACGACCAGACCGAAAAATCCATATACAATAGAAGGGATGCCTGCTAAGAGATCCACGATCGGTTTTAAAATGCGGTACAGTTTTTCCGGACAGAAGCGGGCCATAAAGATTGACATCAGTATTCCAACCGGGACTCCGATTAAAAGTGCTCCTCCGGTTACATAAATACTTCCTAAGATCATCGGAAAGATTCCGAATATATTATTGGTCGGTTTCCATACTTTTCCCGACAAAAACTGCCATACACCGATTTTCTGCATTGCCGGAAATCCGTTTGCAAACAAGAACACACAGATTAAGGCTACCGCGATAATGGATATGACTGCCGTAAAGAGGAAAACGCCTTCCATTACTTTTTCTTTAATATGATTCATTATTTTTCTCCAGACTGATAAAAAGTTGTGTACGTTATTTATGTAAAGACCGGCAGAGTAACTGTCTCTCCCGGTCTTTACCTGATGTTTTATAATAAGGAATTCTATGAAATATGTTGTTTGTATCTGTCTGTATTACTCTGTAACGCCATCCCAGGATGTGATTTCGCCTGTGTAGATGCCTTTGACCGTATCTTTGGAAAGATCTGCAGTCGGGTTGTCGTTGTTTACGATGACTGCGATACCATCCATTGCAATCACGGTTGCTGTTAAGCCGCCCTCTGTCTCAGAATCTTTTAATTCACGGGAAGCCATACCGATATCACAGGTTCCATCCATAGCTGCTGTCATACCTGTGGTAGAATCGCTTTCCTGGATCTCGATCTCTGCACCGCTGTTGACTGCGACATATGCCTCTTTTAATTTTTCCATAACAGGTGTTACGGAAGAAGATCCTGCTACAACAACTTTTCCGCTTGCGCCGTTTGACTCGAATGCTGCTGCACCGTCATCTACCGGGATGTATTTATTATCAGAAATAACTGCCTGTCCGTCTGCACTCATGATAAAGTTGATAAAATCCTGTGCCACATCGCTTGGTGTTCCTTTGGTTGCAATATTAAATGGTCTTGCGATCGTGTAATCTCCGCTCTTGATATTATCTACGGTAGCTTCTGCTCCATCGATGGAAACTGCTTTTACACTGTCGTTTAGGGAACCAAGTGATACATATCCGATGGAGTATTCATCACCTGAAACTGTTGTTAACATAACGTCGGTACTGTTTGTGATGATTGCTTCATCGGTTGTATTATCAATTTTCTCACCGGCATCATTTTTCTCTTCCACACCGAACAGCTCGATGAATGCTCCTCTTGTACCGGAACCATCCTCACGGGATACAACGTTGATGTACTCGCTGTTGTCAAAATCTCCGGTTGCTGCTGATGCTGAATTTGCAGCTGTCGTATCTGGTGTAACATCTGCTGACTGATCTGCTGAACTGTCCGCTGCATCTGCACTTGCATCTGTATTTGTATCTGCTCCGGCATTTGCACTTGCATTTCCACTTGCATTTCCACTGTTACCACAGCCTGCGATCATGCTGGCTGCCATCATACCTGTTAATAACATACACATTACTTTCTTTTTCATTTTCTTAATCCTCTCTTTTTTCAATTTGCAGGGCGTCCATCCTGCTGTTTTCTTTTCATTTCCTTTTGACAGTTTTTACTTTACGGCACTTATGTAAAATACATGAGAGAGGTTTGGTAAAATGTATGTAAAATAATGGTAAACGTTTCGCTTACTTTTCCGTATTTTCCGCCTGCTGATAACTCATAGCAAAAAAATACTCCTGGGAATTCAGCTTTACATCCGAATCTGTCACTCTCGAATAATTACCGTCACTGCCGAGTTCCCTTGCTTTTACATTGTCTTTTAACATCAGGTGAAACATAGCCATAATGCGCTCTTTGATCGCCTTATCCCAGATCGGTGCTGCAACCTCAACACGCTTTGTTGTATTTCTGGTCATAAAATCCGCAGATGCAATATAAACTTTTGCGTCTTCCTCATCTGCTCCAAACAGATATATTCTGGAATGCTCTAAATACCGTCCGACAATACTGATCACCCGGATATTTTCCGTATATCCTTCCACGCCCGGAATCAGGCAGCAGATTCCACGGATGATCAGTTCTATTTTTACACCGGCTTTTGATGCCTCGACTAGTTTGTCAATGATGACCTTATCTGTCAGGGCATTCATTTTTGCTCCGACATAAGCCGGTTTTCCTGCTTTTGCTTTTGCGATTTCCTCATCGATCATTACAATTATCTTACTCTGCAGACACTTCGGTGCCACCAGAAGATATTTCGTTTTCTCCACGAGCTGCTCTAAACAGAGAGCATGAAAAACTTCTGCTGACTCCTCGCCGATTTTTTCATTTGCAGTCATAACAGATAGATCTGTGTATAATTTCGCCGTCTTTTCATTATAATTACCGGTTCCAATCTGCGTGATATGACGAATCTCGCCGTCTTTTTTGTAGGTGATCTGACAGAGTTTCGAATGCACTTTGATATGGTCGATACCGTAAATAATGCGGTAGCCTGCATCCTCTAACCGTCTTGACCATTCAATATTATTTTCTTCATCAAACCGGGCACGCAATTCTACCAGCACAACAACTTCTTTTCCGTTCTCGGCAGCATCGATTAAAGCCTCTACGATCTGTGAATTTTTTGCCACACGATAAAGTGTCATGCGGATGGATACAACTCTCTCATCCTCGCCAGCTTCTTTCAAAAGTCTTATAAAAGGCTTCATGCTCTCATATGGAAAACTTAAAAACCAGTCTTTTTCTTCGATCTGGTCGATCACAGGCAGATCATTGCGGATGCATGCCGGCTGCTGCGGCACTCTCTTTTCAAAAAACAGTTCTCTTTTTTCTCTCAGAGAATCCTGGATTTGCGAAAAAAATGATAACTCTAATGGTGCCTCCGAAAAGTAAACCTGGTCTGCTCCAATTCCAAGTTCTTTGCGCAGATTTTCAATGATCGTCACATCCAGCACCCGGCTGTGTTCCAGTTTTACCGGGCAGAGTCTGCGTCTGGTGCGGATCAGTTTCTCCATGGAATCCCGGTAGTCAAGATCCTCATCATAAAACGCTTCATCCACATCAATGTCCGCATTGCGGATGATACGGATCAGTGATTTGCTTTTTACTGTATACCGTTCAAACACCAGTGGCAGAAAATGAAGGATCAGTTCTTCCACCAGCATATAGCGCTCTTTTCCTGAAGGAACTTTGATCAGGCGTTCAAACACTTCATTGCTGCATGGGATAATTCCAAGCTTTTCTCCATTTTTTGTTCCAAGCACAACAACTGCATAGATTTCCTTATTTTTCAAAAATGGAAATGGCTGTTTTTTTCCAATTACCTGTGGGGATAACAAAGGCATCAGCGCCTCCTTAAAATAATGCTCCAGAAAAACTTTATCGTCCGGCTGCATATCTGCAAAACTTAAGAGTTCTACCCCCTCCGCTTTCAAAAGCTGCATATAATTCCTGTACACCAGATCTTTCTGTTCCGACAAGATTCTTGCCGCATCAAAAATCGCCGCAAGCTGTTCCTTTGCTGTCATTTTTGTTTTGTTATCATGTGCTGTCTTATCCACATGCATCTGATCGTGAAGTGATCCGACTCTCACCATAAAAAATTCATCCAGATTGCTCTGAAAAATAGATAAGAAAGACATGCGCTCACACAGCGGCACGAATGGATCCGCTGCCTCCTCCAGCACACGCTCATTAAATTTTAACCATGATAATTCCCTGTTTTCCAAATATTTTTGTTTTTTTTCTGCCATCCTCTTTTCCTCCGTTGCTTTTTACATCTTTTCAATCTGTCTGCGCAGTTCTAACATCTGATTGTCAACTTTTGCAATCACATCCGAGTAATCTTTTGTTTCACGCTCCACATTTTCAATCTGTCCTGCGCTCTTCTTATAACACATCTGATTGTCAAGCTCAGCCCAGTAGTCCATTGCAAATGACCGGATCTGAATCTCCACCCGGATCTTTGTTGTTTTCTCTAAATAGGTAACCGGGACCTCCACAATCAGATGAATACTCTGATAACCGCTCTTTTTGGGATTTTTTACATAATCCTTCTCTTTGATCAGGGTAATATCCTTTTGCTTTTTTATATAATCCGCCACGCGGTATATATCATCACAGAAAAAACAGACAACACGGATGCCTGCGATATCGTTTAAAGTGGTCACTGCTGCCTGAAATGTTACTTCTCTTCCTTTTCGCATCAGCTTTTTTGCAATGCTGTCCGTCTGTTTGATCCGGCCTGTCATACTACGAATAACCTGACGGTCAAACTGCTCCGTCAGGTCCGCATTGATCATTTTTAATTTTGCCTGCACCACATCCATCGCATAAGTATAAGAAAGCCGTACCATAGGTGCTTCGATCTGTTCTTTTAATTGTTTTTCCATGAGCGAAGTATCTGCTCCCGCTAAAGTCTCTTTTATTCCTATGCTTTTTTTCTGATTTTTAGAATCTTTCTTCGGCAAAATCCATATCTCCTATTTCGTAATCGTTTTCGTTTTCATCTTCATCCTCATACTCATCTTCATCCTCATTGATAAATGCCCGTTTCACCCTATGCACCGGTCCTGCCTGAAGTTTAAAGACAATAAACCCGATCACAAACATTGCTGCGATCACAATCACACCCGCTTTTGAAGTATGAAAAATCTGCGTGGAAATTCCCATGAGCATTGTTCCCATAAAGGATGCTCCTTTTCCAAAAATATCAAAAATGCCAAAATACTCACTTGATTTTTCCTTTGGTATAATCTTTGCATAATAAGAACGTGACAATGCCTGGATTGCTCCCTGAAATACACCAACAAATGTTGCCATTACCCAGAATTTCCATGCCGCATCCAGCCAGAGTGCATAGATGGCAACCAGGAAATATGCTCCAATGCAGACAGTGATCAGATGGGACGTCTCAAATTTCTGTGCCAGTTTGCCAAAAACAATGGCACACGGAAACGCAACAATCTGTGTCAGAAGCAACGCAAGAAGAAGGCTTGTATCACTGATTCCAACATCCTTTCCGTAAGAAGTTGCCATTTCAATGATCGTGTATACACCATCTATATAGAAGAAAAATGCAACGAGAAAGAGAAACACTTTTTTGTCCTTTTTGATCTCACCACATACAGTCCCCAACCTTTTTATGGTTTCTTTTACTCCGTTTACTTTTGTCTCCACATAATAATTCTGCTTATAATTTTTTAAGAGTGGGATTGTGACAACTGCCCACCATAAGGCATTGATGATAAATGCTCCTGCTGTCGCTACCGTACCGCTGATTCCAATATAATCCGCTCCAAAAATCAATGCCAGACTGACAACAAAAGGCACACAGCTTCCTATATATCCCCATGCGTATCCCTGGGATGACACGTCATCCATGCGCTCATCCGTCGTCACATCCACGAGCATAGAATCATAAAAAATAAGGCTGCCGGAAAACCCGACTTTGGTGATCACAAATACAACCAGAAATAAAATGGCGCTTTTCGGGAGTGCAAGTGCCGCACATCCAAGCACACCTATCATCATAAAAAGGGTAAACAACGGTTTTTTCCGGTTCTTTCCGTCTGCAACCGTTCCAAGCACCGGCCCTAATACCGCCACGATCAAAGTGGAAATAGAGATTGCATAGCTTAAATATGCGGTGGAGTCCGAAGCGGATATGCCATTTCCGGCTGCCATGTTTTTAAAATAGATCGGTATGATCGTGGACACTAAAAGCGCAAAGGCAGAGTTGCCGACATCATACATTACCCAGTATTTTTCAAGTTTATTTAATTTCTGTTTCATCGTTTCTCCTTCTGATTCTTCATAATAAAATCAAAGATCTCCTGATAATATCTGCACCTGGTCTGATAGTCCGCATTAAAAATTTCATGTTTGGAAGCCGACATGCAGACAAGCGATGCCGTCTCCACACGATTTTCAAAAACTGCGATCGCACGATTATCCACCATGTGGTCATTCCCTGCTATAAAGATCAAAACCGGAATTTTAATCCGCTCCAGATTCTTTTTCCTCATCAGCGTTTCTGTTGCCCGCATCGCTGCCAAAAGCCATCCATAAGTACTGCCATTGGTCTGATATCTGGAATTTTTCAGCCTCTTTTCAAAAATATAATCATAGCGCTCTCTTGAAATACAGCTGCTGTGTTCAAAATCCGGCCTGCTGTCAAACCCCGTCTGCCCCGCCGCATAATGTTCACCTCTTTTGGTTCTCACATAAAAATCAGCCGTCATTTTTGCCACCCACCACGGATACTTTCCAGTCTGCATCCGAAACATCGGTGAAGAAAGGATCGCACGTTCAAATGCTTTCGGATGTTCCTCGATATACCGCACAGCGACCGCACCGCCCATGGAATGTGCAAATAAGATGCGGTGCCGCTCCATCCGGTAATTCATTTTTTTCATAAAGCAGTCTAAATCTTTGATATAATCTTCAAAATCACGGATATATACTTTCTGGTCATCCGAAACCTCACGTTCTGAATAGCCGTGCCCGCGGTGTTCTAAGATATAAACGGAACAGCCCTGCTGCAGAAAATAATAAATAACCTCGTTATATTTTTCTGCAAACTCGCTGAATCCATGTGAGATCACAATACAGGTATCCGCCCCCGCTGCCAGATATTGCTGATAAAAAATGGCCGCCCCGTCATAACTGTGAAAATAAGCATACTTCTGGCATTGCTTCAGGTACGGTTCCACCAGATTTTTCTGCCAGGTCAGATACCCTTCGTCTGCAAAATACAGACTGCCTGCCGCATTCATAACGCCGCCATTTCTTTATGCCTCAACAATTTCACCAGCTCCGGTGTCAATTTCCCATCACTGTACTCTTCCGCAATTTTTTTGCCGCGGTCCGGATAATTTGTGATCATTGCATCGGCACGCGCCGCACAGACGAGCCGCATATATTTTTCCTCATTTACAGTCCATACATGGACTTTCTTTTTCTGCCTCCTGCACTCTTCCATAAATCCTTCATACTGAATGTTGTAAAGTGCCGGGTGCAGTGCATCTGCTCCCACAACATACGAAGCGTAACTAACCGGATTGATGATTCCATCGCAGTAAAGCATTCCTGTCTCTGCTTCCGGATTGATCTCTTTGATCTTTTGTATGGTATAGTGATTAAAGGAGGAAAAAATCACACGTTCCATGAGTCCCATCCGCTCTGTGAGATCTAACACACGCTCCTCAATTTCCGGATAAAACACGACTCCGGTCTTGATTTCCACATTAATGGTCAGATCTGTCGGTTTTATCAACGCATAGACTTCCTCTAACGTGGGTATCTGTGCATGTTCATACTCCGGATGTGTACGGTTAAAATTATGTTTGATCAGCTTCGCGTAGGTAAAATCTTTTACCCAGCCGCTTCCGTCACTCACACGGTCGATCGTTTCATCATGGATGACAACAAGTTCTCCGTCTTTTGTGAGCTGCACATCCAGTTCAATTCCATCTGCACCCATCTCTACCGCTTTCTCAAAAGCTGCCATTGTATTTTCCGGTGCATAACCGCTCGCACCGCGGTGCCCCCACACGAGTGTTCTTTCCATCTCTGCTCCATTCCTGCCGGTTTCTTCCATCTGCGCACTAAATCCGCCTGTCCGGCATCGATTCTTTTATTTCTCTCATCTTTACCCTATATCCTAAGCGGATATTGTAAAATGGGTGTGGGGGTTTATGTAAAAAATGGGTAAAAAAATACAGAACCACGTTTTTGTGATTCTGTAATATACCTTATAATGTTGTTGGCACAAATAGTGCGTTCAGGTTTATTGATTGACAAATTGCGCAAAGCCGTGCCTGTTTTGTTCCGTTGTCCGAAAATAAGAAAAGCATTCTCGGCTTTGCGCAATTTGTCAGCCGCCATGTTGTGAAGCACTATTTGGTTTTAACATCATATATTTTGATGCCGGAATTCCTTTAATCCTTATGCGCCGCCTCATAAACGTTATAGCAGGCTGCCGCTCCGATCACAAGCACTGCGCCAATGACTGCCGTGCGCCCGATTGTCTCACCGCAGAAGATCGCAACTAAAATTGGATTTAAGATCGGCTCTAATGTAGAAGTTAAGGATGCCGTGACCGGCGAAACACGATCCAAGCCCCTCGATAAAAAGATGTAGGATAATCCAAACTGGATCACACCGAGAAGGATAATGCAGATCCATGCCTTCGCAGAATGATCGGTCTCTCCCATAAACGACGGCAAACCGATACATAAACTCATAACATGGGATGCTAAAAGTGATGACTCAAAATCAGAACCAGGGAAACCTTTCATCATCATAACCAATGCATAGGTAAATCCTGAAAATACAGCAAGCAGATTTCCTGCCATTCCGCCGGCACTTAAGGAATCTAAAAAGAAACACAATATCCCTGCGAACACGACCGCGCACGCGATCACTGCCGCCTTTTTCGGTTTCTTCTTATATAATATCCACATCAGCAGGATCACAAAGATCGGCTCTGTAAACTGGAGCACGATCGCATTTGCCGCCGTTGTCATCTTTGTCGCAGAGACAAACGTCAGTGCCATAACTGTATTGCAGACAGCACCAAACAGTACCGTCTTATTCCATACAAATTTTCGTTTTGTGACCACCATATAAGAGGCGATCAGCATAAATGAAAAAATACTGCGGATTCCCTGGATCGTGATGGAACTCCACGGAATCGACTTTATCAGAACACCTCCGGTGCTGAAACATACTGCAGAGAGCAGCACATAGATGGTTCCCTTCATACTTTCTTTATCTAATTGTTTTTCCTGCATTTTATTCTCCCTCCCATTTTACCGCATTCCCAGCGCAAGCAGCACAAGTACCGCGAGAAAAATGATATTTGCCAGATGAAACCACAACAGATAATACCCCTTCGTGCGGTTATAATTATGCGCATATATTTTATAGGAGATCAGGCTCGCCATGGAGGCGATCAGTGTGCCAAGTCCCCCTAAATTTACACCAAGCAAAAGCTGCTTTAAATCACCCGAAAAACCGGACAATAACAGTGCCGCCGGAACATTGCTGATCACCTGGCTTGTGGCAATTCCCACAAGAAGTTCCCTTCCGTTAACCAGTGAATGCAGTACTTCCTGAAACGCCGGCAGCCGTCCGATATTTCCTGTAAAAATGAAGAAAGCGATAAACGTAAAGATCAGGCAGTAATCCACCTGCCCCAGTACTTTTCTATCTGATAAAAACACAGACACAGCCACCGCCGCAAGCAAAATATAATACGGCAGGATCCTTGCCACGACCAAAAGCGCCATAAGGAATAAAACCGCATACATGCCGGTCAGTTTTTTGTTCATTTCCTTTTTTTCTTCCGAAAAATGACAGTCTGTCAATCTGATTTTTCTTTTTCTTGCACTTAAAACGAAAATCGTCAGGGCAAGCAGCACACCGGAAACAACCGTATACGGAAGCATCAAGACAAGAAACTCCCCAGCATTCATTTCTGAGAGATTATATAAATACAAATTCTGCGGATTTCCAATCGGAGTCAGCATACTTCCAAGGTTCGCCGCTATGGTCTGAAGCACGATGACCGGCACCATAAGACGCTCCTGCCCGCATTTTTGCAGCGTGAGAAGTGCAAACGGAACAAACGTCAAAAGCGCAACATCATTGGTAATGACCATGCTTGAAAAGAAACACAGAAAAACAAGAACAAATGCCAGCTGCGCCGTATTTTTCGTATGCGCAAGAAGCCGCCGCCCGATCTCATCAAAGATTCCATTATTCTGCACGCCCGCCATAATGATCATCAGCGAAAGCAGGATCCCAAGCACGCGAAAATCAATATAATCGATATATGCCTGATCCGGATGCACAAAAAAAGCGGATATTACAGCTAAAATGGCTGCAACGACCAGCACTGTTTCTTTTTTTACAAATGCTATGATTTTCTCTTTCATATATATGACACCACCCATAAAACCTACCTGTCTATTCTAATCACTTTCCCCCCGGATGTAAACAAAAAAAAGCGCATGATTCGTCTGCTTCTGTACACACTATAAAATAACAGACACATAGCTATGTAAAATCACATTTGCTATGTAAAATCAAACTTTTGTATATGAGTGAATCAATAAAATGCGTGAATATAGCGCAAGAATGGAGCATATGATGTACACCCCAGTTACACTTCCGGTTACAAATGAATACGGTTATTTTGAAATACGGTTAGAGAGCATCGGCGGTCTCGGCGCAAATCTCTGCGGAAAAATGCTCGGCGAACTCGGTGCCTTATACCTTTCCTTAAACTCCTTAAATTTTTCCAGCTACGGATCTGAAAAACGAGGTTCACCGGTAAAATCCTATATCCGCTGGAGTCCCGCTTCCCATCCACTGCGCATCAACAGCCCGGTATTACAACCGCATGTACTTGGCATTTTTCACGAAGGGCTGATCGGGACTTACCCAGTATTAGACGGGATTTCCGCCGACACAAAAATTGTTTTAAATACACCTTTATCCTGTGATGAAGCGGCAGAAAAATACAATATTTCCACTGGAACGCTGTATTGTCTGGACGCACTCTCCATCGCCATGGAATCCAGATCCCGCATTAACATGGTTATGCTCGGTGCGATTGCCAGAGCGTGTCCTTTTATCCCGATGG
>OHAN01002648.1_pt1 | contig 11660 bp, 9 predicted proteins | sample 1577121 | NCBI WGS metagenome assembly OHAN01 (sample SAMEA3541554, study PRJEB24748) | human gut metagenome | biome: human gut; feature: human-associated habitat; material: faeces | place: China | collected 2012 | reverse complement strand
GCCCCGTCGCAGACGGATATATTGGGAATCAATATCTTCCCCAGTGCATACTGCTTTTTATTGGTGAACAATGTTTTCAGGTTCGCAGCTGCCGTAATGTCGTATAATGTCACGCTACGGTCGTCTATTGGTTCGGGTGTTTTCGGATTGTGTATAATATCGACTTCTCCCTGCACCAGTTCGCTTTCGCAATGTCTCGGCTGATGTTTCGGATTTCCTTTTCCCAATAATAGCCAGTTGTAGTCTACCTTGTCCCCCAATTTGTCGAGCAACAAGCGGAAATCGATGCTGTTTCGTGCGCCCCAATTGGTGACTGTGGCTCTCGAAACTCCCAGATATTCAGCTAGTTCGCTGTCTCTTTTCAGGTTTAACGCCTGTTTGGCACGCTTGATGATACCTAATACATCCAAATTTGTATCCATTCTGTTTTTTTATTTAAAAGACTAATCCCGGATTTATAAATGGCAGCTATAAAATGGCTGACTAAAAAAATATGTTTACTATATGTTTATAATCAATGACTTGTAAAATAGTTGGGATTAAAAATGAAAACTATTGTTTTATTTATGAAAAAATATTCTATCTTTGCCCCATTGATTAATAGAAAACGTTTCAAAAATATAAATTAAAAACGGATATGCCATGCAAAACTTCAAGAAAAACACCGAAACCTTGAAAATTTCTCATCCGCCGCCTGCGGAAAGCTTGCTGATACCTGTTAACAGCTATTCCCTCAACTGTTAATAGCTATTTCTCTAACCATTAATACCTGAAATGCCAGATGTTAATACCTGGCAATAGGATAACAAAAGGATAACATATTGTATACGAATACTCCGTATTTGGATGATTACAGACCTGACTGATAAAAACTAGCATTTATAATTTATAATTGGATAACAAAATGAAAAGCTCAAAAGTACAAACACTGTGCGTTTGCGGATGTTGCAAACGCTCTCTTCCGGCAAGTGCCTTTTATATCAATAAGAAAACCAGTCTTCCCGGCAACTACTGTAAGGAATGTCGTAAAACTGTCAGCCGGAACCACCGGAAGAACGAGAAACGCTCCCTGGCATGCGACAGGGAAAGCAGTTATCCGGTAATTACCTCTACGGAAGATCCCACGTTGCGGCGGGAACTTATTCTGCATGCCCTTGAAACCGTAGCTGCCAGCATTGAACGGAAAAGGCGGAAAGTCCGTGAATCGGAATTTGAATACGAATCAGGTTCTGAATCTCAATCCGGATCAGTCTTTGAATTGGAATTAGAATCAAAATCAGGATCAAAATTAGAATTGACAGACTGATTTATAAAAACAATTTATATCATGGGACGAATAAAACAAGGGCTTGACTATTTCCCTTTGAATACCGATTTTATGCACGACCGTGTCGTACGCCGTGTGATGAAGCGTGAAGGCGATTCCGCCTTCACGATCCTGCTCTATACCCTGTCTTATCTATATTCGGGCGAGGGTTATTATATTCATGTCGACAATGACTTCTATGACGAACTCTCCGACCAGCTCTTCAGCACGGACAACGATAGTGTCCGCCGGGTGCTTCATCTGTTTGTGGAGTACGGTTTCTTCGATTCCTCTCTCTACGAACGTTACGGCATCCTGACTTCCGCCGACATTCAGCGGCAGTTCCTTTTTATCACTAAACGCCGCAGCCGCCGTCATATTTCTCCGGACTACTGTCTGCTGCCGGATGAGGAAACCGTACACTCCACCCTTCCGGATGCTGTTGCAGAAACCCCGGATATTGTAACGCAAACCCTCGATACTGTAACAGAATCTCCGGATACTGCAACAAAAAGCACCCTCATAAAAAGAAAAGAAAAAGAAAGGAAAGAAAACATCCTCCCTAACCCTCCTTTGCCCAAAGGAGGGGATGAGGAAGAAGAGGGAGGAGATTTTTCTAACAGAAAACCGGCGAAGAAGAAACGTGAACTGACACAGTCGGATATTGACCGGATGCAAGCTCCTGCTGACGGACACCCGCGCAACCTTTCCGGACTGTTGGATAACCTTCGCCTTTATCATATTCCTCCCTCCGAACAGTATGCAATCGTGCTGAAAAGTAATTACGGAGAAATCGGCGGTAAGGTTTGGAAGGGTTTCGGCGTCATTCGGGCAAGTGCCGGAAAAATCAAACTGCCCGGTCATTATTTGTTGAGTGTCCTGAATAACTGAATTAATGAGGGTTATGATGCCAATATATTGCATAATGTATTGTAAATTAGTAGTATATCAATAAATTTCCATATTAACGAATTTATTAACGCACACTTTTAAAATCTCTTGCACAGACAGAAATAAGGTCTTATATTTGCATTGTCGATAAGCTTAAAGACACAGACAAACTAGAATTATTAACGACTAAAAACTATTACAATTATGCCAGTATTGTACAAACCCTTCCAGTCAACTCTGGAAGACAAAAAAAGCGGTAAAAAACTCTTCTATCCCCGAGTTGTACGTTCGGGAAACGTAGATTCCGCACAACTTTCGAAAGAAATAGCAGCCTACTCTTCCCTCTCTCCGGGTGACGTAAAAAACACACTCGACAACCTAGTGACGGTGATGGGGCAACACTTGCAATCTTCGGAAAGCGTAAGCGTGGACGGTCTTGGTACCTTCCGTATGGTGATGGTGGCTCGTGGCAAAGGTGTGGAAACCTCTGACGAAGTGTCGGCTGCACAGGCTACACTTACCGTCCGCTTCCAACCGACAACGACTAAGAATCATGACCGTACTACCGCTACCCGTTCGATGGTGACCGGTGCGAAGTGTGCCCGTTATGATAAACTTGTTTCCGATGCAAGTAGTGCAGGAGGCGGTAACTCCGGTGGAAGCGACAAGCCCGGTGGAGGCGGTAATGAAGGAGGCGGAGAAGCGCCCGATCCGGCTGCATAAATGACGTCACGGCAGTGAGGAGTACACAAAATGTAAACGACAAACTTCGTAGGCTTAACTAAACATTTGACTTTTAACTAAACTAGAAATCATCCACTAACATGAGGATTATCAACTTGATTGTGGTGCATTGCAGCGCCACGAGGGAGGATTGTACACTTTCTCCGGAAGATTTAGGCCGGTTACACCGGCGGCGCGGATTCAACGGAACAGGCTATCACTACTACATCCGCAAAGACGGAACGGTGCATCTTACCCGCCCTGTCGAACGCATCGGTGCACACGCAAAAGGTTTTAATGCCAGCAGTATCGGAATCTGCTATGAAGGCGGTCTGGACTGTCGGGGACGCCCGGCAGACACCCGGACGCCGGAACAGCGTGCTACGCTTCGGCTGCTGATTCATCAGCTGCTGGAGGTATTCCCCGGCTGCCGGGTGTGCGGGCATCGGGATCTCTCGCCGGACAGGAACGGTAATGGAGAGATAGAACCGGAAGAGTGGATGAAGGCGTGTCCGTGCTTTGATGCCGAGCAGGAATTTAAAGAATTTGCGGCAGAAGACACGGAAGAAACACAGAGTAAACTAAACTATTTAAAGAACAAGAAAGGAGGTAAATGATGGCAATGAAGAGATCTGTATGGGATATGATCCTGAAGGTGGTTATCGCGGTAGCGTCGGCTGTGGCAGGCGTATTGGGTGCTAATGCGATGAATCTGTAAGAGAAGTAATTAACGGGAACTCCCTGTCATGGGAATATGCGCGCTACTTTATCGGGCAGGGAGTTTCTTAGTATTGTGATTTTATTTAAGAAACTATTATATATCAAAGAATATGAAAAAAAGACTACTATCAGTATTTGTTTTTCTGGCAATATTCAGTTTCAACTGTATAGGTCAGCAACAAATACCTATTAAAAATGTACCCAGTCCGGAAATAGCCGGTTTGGGAGAATATGGAAAAGTTCCAGTTAGTTTATATACGGGAGTTCCGGATATATCCGTGCCTATTTATGAATTGAAAGCTGGTAACTATTCGTTATCACTTGCTGCAAGTTATCATTTGGCTTCGGTAAAGCCTAATTCCCAGTCTGGTTGTCTTGGACTTGGATGGAATCTTATAGCAGGCGGCTATATTACACGTTCTGTTCGTGGAATGTATGATGAGAAATGTCAATCAAATGGATATGCTCCGGGTTATTATGCACATGCTTCTAAATTGAAAAATATCAGTAATGAACAGTTTAAAGCAGAAACGATGCATATACAAAGCACGGAAAATGATTATTATGAATTAACTGCTGACGAATTTTCGTTTAGTGTTTGTGGTTATTCTGGAAATTTCTACTATGCCGGTAATGGAGAGTGGAATGTTGTTTCTGATCAGGATATACGTGTGGAATTTAATCCTGTTGATGGGGAAGGCTTTCTTAGTTTGTCGGAAGTCGGAAAACGTCTTGATGTAAGTAGATGGGGAGCAAGCACAAGAAACAATCGTTTTTTCAATAAATTTACGCTGATTACTCCTGATGGATGCAGGTATGAATTTGGTGGAATCAACGCTACTGAATATAGTATTCCTTATTATGCCCGCTATAACAGTGATTTAATAGCTACTACCTGGAGGTTGTCCAAAATAACAACCGTAGACAAGCGGGTAATAGAATTCAGTTATGACACTTCAGCTATCATGTGTGATCTTCGTTATGTACCCCAACAGAAAGTGGTGACCAACATACCATGCACTTATAGTGGTATACAAAGTGGGCGTTCAGGGATGACTGGGTATCTGCTTTTCCCAGTTAATTTAAAGACTATAAAAACACCTAACGAGATATTGGAATTCAATTATTACAATGAATACGGATATGGAGATAAGTTTGTTGATAGTTATTTGGCATGGAAAGACAATGCAAATTATGACCGTCAGGATATAGATAACATGAATTTTGAAGACCCGGCTAATCAATTTACTCTGTTTTTAGGAAACCAAATTGATAATACCGATCAGGCAACATTGCGTCAATCGATTAAATCAAAACTACAACATAAAATTCTTCATTGTATTTATGTGAAAGGAAAGAACTCCAAGGCTTTGAAAACTATATATTTTGACTATGCAAGGAATAATCGTACTAAATTGTCTTTAATTACGGAACGTTCAGGGAATCCGGATTTGATCCCTAACTATGTATGGCACCCACATGGATTTTATTTTCTTACTTGGTATAATATACCTGAGAATTTGACCGGAGGTCGCGTACCTGAATATCGTTTTCTTTATAATTCGGAAAAACGTATGCCAAATGATTATGTACGCCCGATTGCCGATTCGTGGGGATATTATACAGGAGGAAGTGTTGCTTTTGCCGAGATACCTAATTTTTCTCAGACTTATAGTAGTTTGCAATATACTTTGGCAGAGGTCTTGACGGAAGTCATTTATCCAACAGGTGGAAAAAGCCGTTTTGAATATGAATTGAACAACTATTCAAAAGTGGTAGCTCCTTCTTTGATGTCATTAACAGACAAAAGTGGTACTGCAGGCGGTTTGCGTATTCGGCGTATTACCAATCTGGATAATGAAGATAATGTGCTTGGTGCCAAGCAATATTACTATTCGAATACCCGTGACCGATTTGGAAAAAGTAGTGGAATATTGAAAAGTCTTCCTGTTAATGAGATGGTGTATACTCTTAAGGATGGAGATAAGGAGCCTGATCCTAAGAATGCAATATCGTTATATCTCAAATCAAAGGGAGGTTTTTTCCCATCAGTTACTAATCTGAATACACCGGATGTAGGTTATTCTTGTGTAATTGAAGAAGCGTTCGACAAAGATAATAAGTCGCAAGGTTATATTGTGCGTCATTACTCTAACTATAATGAGGATATTTATGGTAATACTCATTATGACGAGCTTGCTTTTTATTCTATGTTTGAAGGGAACTCTTATACAATGCCATTTAGCAGTCGTTCTATGGAGAGAGGAAAGTTGTTGTCTGAAGAATACTATGATGTCAATGATCGTTTGCGAAAGAAGGTGAATTACCGATACAAAGAGGTAACTCCAGGCTCATTTGTAACAGCTGATCAAATGGTGTTGTTCTTTTGTACAGATTTAGACAATTTCATGCTAGGAAAAGTGGGGACTTTAACTCGTACATATACACATGCTTATCTGACCGACTCTGTTATAGAAACTCTTTATCCTCAATCGGGAAATACGGCATTTGTTATAGAAAAGGCGTATCAATATAATAAGTATAAGCAGTTAAGCCAAATAGCCGGTAGAAACAGCGATGGAAAAAGTACTCTGACAGAATATGTTTATGCTGCAACTTTACCGGAATATAAATGGATGGAAGAAGCACATATACTATCTCCGGTTTCTAGTAAAAAAGAACAGACAGGCGGCTCTTATTTAAAAGAGGTATATCAGTATATGGGTCCTATACCTTATATAAAGCAGATTAGTACAGATAGAGATGGTTATGTGCATAAACATTACACTGTGCAGGCTGTGGATGGTTATGGGAATCCTATATATCTTCACGAAGAGTCAACGCCCGTTGTATTGATATGGGGAGCTGAAGGTCAACGGTTAATATCACGGATAGAAAATGCCACTCTTAATCAAGTGGAAGAAGCATTGGGAATGAATGTGAAGGATTTCTCTTCATCCGATATCTCTGCAACTAATTTGCTAAAAATAGAAAATATCAGGCATAAGATATCCGGAACTCATTTCTATATTTACAAATATACAAATGAGTTGCGTTTGGTCTCAGAAACAAAGCCTAATGGAATCACTGTGTTTTATAAATATGATTTTCTGGGTCGCCTGACAGAGAATTATATTATGGAATTTAAAGATGGAGATTATCAAAAACGGATATTAAATATATATGATTACAATTATTATTATGGCTCCAAGATTGAAAGTGGAGAAGTAGCCATAGAGAAAGGAGGACAACTATGAAATTGCATAAAATAATATTACTTCTAATTTTGCTATCAGGATTTTCGATAGAAATACCTGCGCAGAATTCTTTGCAGAATGAGATAGGTAAGCTCGAATATGACACGTTGAAGAGGGATATGGTTAAAACAAAACATCTGGACCATATAAACATTTCTGATACATCGTCAGTGAGTTGCGCAAACTACTTGTTTCGTGTGAAAGAACCATTATATATTTCTTTTAAGTCTAATTATTTCACTATGGGAATGGAAATGGAGAAAGTTCCGGGACAATTGGAATGTCAATTAAAAATAACAGATGATAATTTGCTCACTAATCAGGTGTATTATCAGAATGCGAAAAGTGTTGATCCGGATTCTTTATCATCAGTGAGTTTCACTGATACTCTTTTGTTATTTGCCGGTACATATTGTTTGACATCGACTGTAATAGAAAAGAACAAAGATATTCTTGTTCCTGATGATAATGGTGTGAATGCTGCAAGTGTATTGAAAACTAATACTTTTGATATTAAACCGATCGACCCGCATGAACCAATAAAGCCTTTTCCGCCGATTGATCCTTTTCCGCCAATAGATCCGGTCTTGCCGATGGACTCAATTCGACCACTTCCTTTATTTTATATCATGACTCTGTCAATAGAGACAAAAGGACTTGCTCCGGAAGAACAGCCGATGCCGGCTATTCCTTTTCCTGCAATAAATTGGGGAAATGATCTATTGCCCGAACGTTTTGGCAAAAATGCTGTTTCTGTTTTCAAGAGTAGGACAGGAAATAAGGAAGAAGGTATGCTTGTGGTTAATTACTATGATGGGCTGGGGCGTTCGAAAGAAACGGTACAACAAGGTGTGAGTCCTAGTCATAAAGATTTAGTAACCCTACAAGAATATGATGGGTGGGGGCGTAAAGCCAATACATGGTTGCCAGCTGTAACGACACAAAACACAGGTGATTTCATATCTGTAGCTTCTTGTGGAGAATTGGCACGCAATACTTATGGAGGAGATGCTTATCCGTATTTAACCTTTACCTACGAAAATTCTCCTTTGGAAAAAGTAATTAAACAGCATAATCCGGGGAGAGTATGGCGTGAAAATGGCAGATCATTGAAAATAGATGAGTACGTTAATATCGCTGGTAATGATACTTTAGGTTGTTTCGGTTTTCAATTGATCAATGGGGCAAGAGAAGCATTAAATATTAGTGTAAGTAAACAGTATGAAAATGGAAGCTTGCTTGTTACACGCTCAGAGGATGAAGATGGAGTCACTTTGTTTGAATTTAAAGACCGTTTGGAAAGAACCGTTCTGGAACGTCGTATAGAATCAAGACTGAAAGGGGATAAGCAATTGTCGGATACTTACTATATTTATGATGATTTGGGAAAACTTTGTGCTGTTCTTCCTCCTGCATTGTCCGATCAGTTGAGTGTAGGTAATATTCCTGCAGAAAAACTCGATATGTATGGATATTTGTATAAATATGATGTGGCGGGAAACCTCATGGCTAAAAAGCTTCCAGGAATTTCATGGGAATACTATGTCTATAATGTAAACAACAATCTTATATTTAGCCAGAATGGCGAGGAACGTAAAAGAGGAGAATGGAAATTTAGTATTCCGGATGCATTCGGTCGTGTATGCTTGCAGGGAGTATGTAAAGTTGCGATTGATCCGTTTGATAATCCTTATTTAAAACCTATTTTTAGTGGATTGTCGAATTGGTATGTTTGTCAATACGTAGGAAGTACTGAATATGGGGGGTATCAGTTTAGTGGAAGTCTTATGGCAGGATTAGTGGGGCCGAAACCATTAGTTCAGGTAATCAATTATTATGATAACTATGACTTTATGTATCGGACAGATCTTTCGGCAAGAGATGAATTTAGATATACCCATGAAGAAGGTTTTGCCGCTACGTCATCCGGTGCTAAAGGAATGTTGACAGGAATAGCTAAGTTGCATACGGATGCATACGATCAGTATCGTAATGGTGAATATGGAGTGGATTCTCCCTACAATTACTCAGTGATGTATTATGATGATCGTGGTCGCCTTTCTCAAACTGTTTCTGACAACCATTTAGGTGGTATGGACCGTGATTTCTTTTCCTATGATTTTAATGGGAACGCCTTGCGGCATTTACACCGTCAGACCGGGGCTGGAAATGAGATTTTGAGTGACAGTTATACCTATGAGTATGATCACGCCGAACGTCTTGTAAAGGCGCTGCATCGTTTGGGAGATGCTCAGGAAGTGATTCTTATTGACAATGTGTATGATGATTTGGGACGCTTATCCCGGAAGACGTTCCATAACGGTCTGTTGAATACGTCTTATTCGTATAATATTCGTAGTTGGCTAACTGGTATCACTGGTTCATCTTTTGAGCAAGTATTGCATTATACGGACGGAACGGGTATTCCATATTACAATGGTAATATCAGCAGTATGGTTTGGAAATCGGGTGAAGATGATATAATGAGAGGCTACCACTTTACTTATGATAATTTGAATCGTTTGACGAATGCGGTGTATGGAGAAGGCAGTGTTCTCGTTCAAAATCAGAATCGCTTCAATGAACAAGTAACCGGATACGATAAGATGAGTAATATTTTAGGGATCAAACGTTCCGGACAGACTTCATCTACCGGATACGGCTTGATAGATGATCTGGCAATGTCCTATAATGGGAACCAACTAAAATCAGTATCAGATAGGGCTACAAATTCTGTTTACGGCAATGGCTTTGATTTCAAAGACGGAGTAAACAAAGAAGCTGAATATGAATATGATGAAAATGGTAATATGACGAAAGATTTGAACAAGAAAATATTGAATATCCAATATAATTGTTTAAATTTACCGAGTCGTATAGAATTTGAAAACGGTCATGTCATTTCTTATCTTTATGATGCTGATGGAATAAAACTTCGTACGACGCATATCATAGGGAGTGATACTACAGTAACTGATTATTGCGGCAATGTGATCTATGAAAATGGAATCCCTGTCAAGTTGCTTACAGAAGCTGGCTATGTTACACTGGCCGATTCTAAGTATCACTATTTTGTCCAGGATCATTTGGGTAATAACCGTGTGGTTGTAGACCAGAGTGGTAATGTTGAAGAAGTGAACCATTATTATCCGTTTGGCGGTCTGCTATCAAGTTCGGTAAGTAATGCTGTGCAGCCTTATAAGTATAACGGTAAGGAGCTGGATAGGAAGAATGGTCTTGATTGGTATGATTATGGGGCGCGTATGTATGATGCTGCATTGGGTAGATGGCATGCGGTTGATCCGATGAGTGAGAAGTATTATAGTTGGAGTCCGTATACTTATTGTATGGGTAATCCGATAAATCATATTGACCCGGACGGAAATACAGTAGTTATTTGGTATAATAATGATGCTGGGAAAAAGGTTTCATATTCATATAGTGGTGGTGACATAACTCATCCAAATTCATTTGTACAATCTGTAATTACTGCTTATCAATATAATAAAGCGAATGGATTGAAGGCAGGAAACGGAGGTGGAGCCTCTACGGTAGCAATTGTAGAGAATACCAATATAAAGGTAAATGTGATGGAAGCGGTGTTTGAGAACTCATATAATCCCAATGCCGCACGTGGGGCTGGAAGTATTTATTGGAAGAGTAACTGGGGATCGCAAAAAGATAATGGAATAGTCAATTCTCCGGCTACCGTATTTGACCATGAAGCAGATCATGCTTTGGAACATAAAACAAATACTCAAGAGTATGAAGTAAATAGAGCACGAGGTAGCGATTCGCAATATCAGACAAAAGAAGAAAGGCGGGTGATAACTGGTTCTGAACAGAAAACCTCAAGGGCTAATGGAGAAACCCGTTCCGGTCAAGTTACAAGAAGAAACCATAATGGGAAAACTGTAATAACGAAAGGCGTTACTTCAAATGTGATTGATAGACAAAAGACACAGGAATATGAGAAAAGGAATAAAGCTGTATGGACTTCTGAACCATAAAAAATGTTTTTATGGTGGTTCATTGTTTTTGCTATTACTGTTTATAACATCATGTAAAAGCAATCAATTTTTAATTGATAGTAACGAAGTGGAAAATGTAAATTTTTGGTTTATAGGAGATGTGGATACAGATGTTCCTATCACCGATTGTTTGCACATTGTATTTGGAAATGATAGCCATAAAACAATTATTCGTGATAGGAAGATTATCAATCGCTTTTTGACTCTGGTTAATCAGTTGAAACCTGCCAATCCCGATTCTTATATCGATCTTAGGGTAAGTTCACTTATAAGATTAAAACCGATAAACGGTGAAAGGAGGCCTGATATAAAAGTCTGCATTGGTGCCGGTGGTTACGGAGTGCTTTTAAATGACGTGTTGATGAAGGGAAATCCAAAGCAACTTCAAAAGTTTATTCAGGAAGTATTATATGATTCTCTTACCCCTTATGAATGGTTACCGTCTTTTATAAAAGAATACTTACGTGACCATCCAGATGAAATAGATGAATATCTACCTAAATCAAAATAGTGATAGTGTATTTATTCTGATAATAGTTGTCTATTTGAAATTTATGAAAATATTTAGAGGATGTGTTATCACATCCTCTATTTTGTTTGTGTACATTTCTGTGTGATATTATTTGAGTGAAAAGTTGGCTGATATCCAATATAATTTTATAAATTTACCGAGTCGCATAGAATTTGAAAACGGTCATGTCATTTCTTATCTTTATGATGCTGATGGAATAA
>OHAN01002642.1_pt1 | contig 11671 bp, 6 predicted proteins | sample 1577121 | NCBI WGS metagenome assembly OHAN01 (sample SAMEA3541554, study PRJEB24748) | human gut metagenome | biome: human gut; feature: human-associated habitat; material: faeces | place: China | collected 2012 | reverse complement strand
GCCGCAGCAGGCGCAGGATCAGCTTGTGGCTGCGGGAGAGCTGCGCAAGCAGGGGATTGTCGAGATAGTCCGGGAACTGCGCCTGCACGTAGTCCTGAAACCGGTCGAGCAGTTCGCTCTCCGGGTCCACGCGCAGCACGCGCACCGAGGCCGCGAGCAGCACATGATCCACCGCCAGCCGCGACAGCTCATTGTAGTAGCGCTCGAACAGGCCGTTTTCACGGTACCAGTCGAGGAGGTTGTCAAAGGCTGTGAACAGCTCGGCATTGCGTGCCGTGTTCGTGTTGCGCGTGATGGAGTTGGTGCGGTCAACGTAGTAATACAGGATGTCCGGCACGAAGGCGGCGCTTTTGGCCAATGCCAGCAGCTTCACGGATGTGCACAGATCCTCGTACCAGATGCGCGCCGGGTAGCGCACGCCGGAATCCAGAAACAGGCTGCGCCGCCAGATGCGGCTCCAGGGGGAGGGCATGGTCTGCATCAGCTCGGGCGTGTCGGCGAGCGTGAAGGTGCGGTCGGTCGGCAGGTGATCCACGAGCTCCTTGACCACGACGCCGTCTGCCTCGAGCGCCGCGCCGAAGCCGATGATGTCGCTGCCGAAGCGGGCGACGGCGTCGGCAAGAACGCGGAACATGTCGGGGGCGATGTAGTCGTCACTGTCGATGAAGATCAGGTACTCGCCCTGCGCCGCCTCGATGCCGACGTTGCGCGCCTCACCCACGCCGCCGTTCGGCTTGTGGATGGCGCGGATGCGCTCCGGGTGCGCCGCAGCATAGCGGTCGCAGATCGCGCCGCTCTCGCCGTCGGTCGAGCCGTCGTCGATGAGGATGACCTCGTAGTCTTCAAAATCCTGCGCCAGCACGGAGTCGATGCACTTGGGCAGGTAGTCCTTGACGTTGTAGACCGGGATGACAACACTGAAAATCATGCGCGTTTCTCCTCTCCGTCCGGCAGGGCGTCCGGCTGTTCACTGCGCATCTGCGTCAGGTAATAGACCACGGCCAGCAGCACCGACATGTAGATCGAGGCGTTCGGTCGCCGCAGTACGCCGGCAGTGAAGTAGGCGTACACCAGACACAGGCACAGCCCGATGCCGAAGGCACCGGCCTCCACCGTGAAGTATTTGCGGAAATCTTTGATCAGGCACTTGACGATCAGGTACAGGAAATAGCCGATGAAGGCGACCATCATGGCCAGACCTACCCAGCCGTAGAGGAAGCAGATGCCGTGAAAATCGTTCTCCACGTCATAAATCTCGCCGTCAAAGGCCATGCGGCCGAGCTCCATGCCGAACAGGCGAGAGGTGAACGGCTGCTCGTCGAGCAGCATCTCGCAGAAGACGATCTTGCGGTGGCGGGTCGCCGTGATGTCCGTGACCTGATCGGAATAGCCGTAGGCGGACATGACGCGCGCCGTGCCGAAGCGCTGGCACATATTCGGGGAGTAGAAATTATAGATCGTGCACAGGGCGTGGTAGCGCTCTTCGGGCGTGACGGTGGAAGTGCCGGTTTTGTTGCCCTCGGCGCGCTTGATCATGCGCTCGGCGTCGTTCTGCTTGTAGCTCATGGCCTCGTTGTAGCGGTTCTGGTTGATATACATGGGCGACTGCTTGTAGGTCGCACAGCATGCGATGAGGATGAGCACCAGCACGGCAATGTAGCGCTTGGAGGTGCGGGCCTTGCCAGTCAGCACCAGCACGACCGGCACGCCCAGCGCGGCCACGGCGATCGAGAAGAATGCCAGACGCGTGCCCATGAGATAGAGCTGCGCCAGCGCGGCGACGCTCGTGACCGTGAACAGCAGGAAGTTCTTTCTGCGGTAGCACAGCAGGATGACGATGGGCGCGAGAATGCTCATGATCGCGCTCTGTGCATTGCCGAACGAGTACCAGCCGAGAATGCCAACGTTGGTGGACTGATAGGTCGCCGAGGAGGTGTGTGTGAGCACGCTCACGACGACCGAGGCCGTGATGATCCAGAAGTTGAGCATCAGGCCGGTCTCAAACGCGCGGTAGCACTTGTTGTTCGCCCGCAGAAACGAGATGAAGCACAGCACGAACAGCGGCATCTGCACGACGCGCACAAAGTTGGTCAGGTCGTAGACGATGCGCTGGTAGCCGACGATGAAGCAGGAGATGCAGTGTCCGACGAGCAGGAAGGCACAGGCGGCGATGGCGATGCCGTAGACCTTTTTGCGCGACGAGGTCACAAACCCGAGCACGCACACAACGGCGAATACGGCGAAGCGCAGCAGCAATGTGATCGTGTTGCTCATACCGAGCCGGTCCGTCCAGAAGGATAGGATGTCCATCAGCGGCTGCAGGATCAGAAGGATCATCAGAAACTTCGGCAGCATCGGCGCGAGCCGCTCGCGCAGGGAGTGTTTTTCTTCGGACATATCAGTTCTCCTTTGAGTCGTCGTAATCTCTGATATAGATCAGGTACCAGATGGATGCCAGAATCAGGCAGAGATAAAAAGACGCATTTGGGCGGCGCAGTACGCCGGCAGTGTTATAGATGTGCGCGAGAGCGGTGCACAGCGCGACGCCGCAGGCGCCGGCCTCGACCGTGAAGTAACGCCTGGCGTTGCGGATGAGCGTGCACACGATGATGACCAGGAAATACCCCAAAAAGGCCAGCAGGCACGCAAGTCCCGCCCAGCCGTACAGATATGCGATGCCGTGGAAGTCATTTTCCACGTCGTAGCAGTATCCGTGATAGGTCATCTCGTCGTAGCTCAGGCCGAACAGGCGGCTGGTAAACGGCTCGGTGTTCAGCATCAGGCGGCAGTAGTTGATCTTGATCGTGCGGACATTCGTAATGACGGAGGCTTTGGTGGAGCATCCGTACATTTCCGCCGTCGCCTCGAGCCCGTAGCGCTCGACGGTCCCGCCGAGGTATTCGTCATAGGCATAGGTGAGGTAGGCATACCCCTCGTCGCCGAACTCCGCTTTGCCCTGCGCGACCAGCCGGTCAATGTTTTCCTGCTTGCGCACGGCGTTGGCCGCAACGGCCTGCTGGTTGCGGTGCATGGGGGACACGGGGAAGGCCGCGGCGCAGATCACCGCGCACAGCAGCAGCGCAATGTAGATCTTCCGGTCGCCGCGCCGGGTGACGGCCCAGGTGATGCCCGTGCCGATCGCCGTCACGAACAGGGACATATAGGCCAGACGTGTCGCAAAGCAGAATAGTTCCGCGAAGCCGACGACGGCGATGGGCAGCCAGCGCCGGATCTGCCCGCTGCGCAGTGCCGGACACAGCGCGAGCGGCACGAGCATCGACAAAATCGCGCTCTGGCTGTTGGCAAAGTAAAACCACCCGCACAGGCCGATGCGCTTGTCCGGATACGTATAGGGATTGGTGCCGGTCAGCGCGCTGAGCAGCGCGACGGCGGCGATGATCCAGAAAGCGATGGTGATCCCGCGTTCCAAGCTGGCAAAGCCCTGCCGGCAGCAGCGCAGAAACGAGATAAACGCGATCGTAAACAGCGGCAGCTGCGCGAAGCGGATGAAGTTGGTCGCGTCGGAGATCAGGTTCGCGGTCGTGAACGGAGCGTTGGCGCGCAGGCATGCCAGCACGTGCCCCGCATAGAGCGCGGCGCACACGGCAGCGGCGATCCAGTAAAAGCGCCGGCGATCCGAGAGCACGAAGCCCGTGAGCATGACGCCGAGAAAGATCAGCAGGCGCAGCGACAGCGTCAGCTTGCTGCCCCAGGCCAGGTCCTGCGTCCAGAACGACAGCACGTCCAGCAGCGGCTGCGCCGCGCACAGGCCGACAAGCACGCCGGGCAGCCAGTGCGGACAGGCTCGTTCCTGCGGCGATAACGATTGCATAGTTTTTCCTCTTTTTCTCTCAGGATATTTACACTCAATCATACGCTTTTTTCGCGGTCAGGTCAACCGGCGGGGCCGTTTGTTCACATATTTTCAGAATATAGTATGCAAATACCCCCGGTCGGAGAAAACCTCCGTCCGGGGGTGTCAGTCGTGTCGGGTCACAGCAGCTTGTCCGCCTCGTGCGCGTAGCTGCAGATGAGCCTGTCGAGCAGGCGCTGCAGGTCGGCAGCCTTCGGGTCCGTGACGGCCTGCGCATGCAGCCGGTGCAGGCCGTCGATGGCCTCCTGGCTCAGGCCGAGGGCGCTGTAGACATCGCTCTCGCCGGCGCGCTGCGCATCGGCATCGTCGGCCGCCTCGTCAAAGCCGAGCAGGAAGTTCGGCGTCGTGCGGAAATACCGTGCGATGCGGCTCACGACCAGAGCCGACGGCACCGTGACCTCGCGCCGGTCGTTCGGCTTGAGGTACTTGCGCACGGCCGGGCGGCTGATGTCGATCTCGTCGGCCAGCTCCTGCGTGTTGACGGGCTTACCGTACACGTTGTTGCCGTTCATCAGATAGGTCAGCCGGTCGCGGAACACATTGCCGAAACCGCCGGCGGCCTCGTCGTTGTCTTTGCCCATGAAAATGACCTCCCATTCCAGAAAGCAAACTTTTTTTCAAACTTTTTTTCGGAAAAGGCTTGACAAACCCATAGAAATGGTTTATACCAAAGTTACGTTAATCAAAAACGAAACTTTGGTTTCTCCATACAGGCCGGATATCGCTTTTCTGACCCTCAGTAAAGCACGACCGCCTGCAAAAGTCAAGACATACTCCCCAAAAACAACAAGGAGGTACCGCTATGAGCAAAGATCGTGATCTCATTTTTGATATGACCGAGGACCCGGAGCTCCTGACCTATCCCGCCGCCGACAACGAGCCGCTGCAGCTCGGCGGTGTGGGCGACGATGCGTCCGCCGCTGCCGACCGTCAGGTGACGACGCCGGGCGATGTGCACGTCGCGCCGCAGATGCCTACGCCGATCGATGGCACGCTGCGCCAGTTTGCGCTGCGCGTGCCGAGCGTGATTGACGAGTGCAGCGGCATCATGGTGTTCGGCAAGCGCATCAAGTCGCTCGTGTTCTCGACAGATCTCTGCATCATCCGCAATGTCAACGCCGACGCGGTGTTTGCGGTCTATCCGTTCACGCCGCAGCCGGTCATCACGCAGGCGCTGCTCATGGCGAGCGACCTGCCTGTGTTCGTCGGCGTCGGCGGCGGGCTGACGACGGGCAAGCGCGTCGTGAACCTCGCCATGTACGCCGAGATGCAGGGCGCGACCGGCGTCGTCGTCAATGCGCCGACACCGGGCCGCATCCTCAACCGCATCCGCAGCAGTGTCGATGTGCCGGTCGTGGTCACGGTGGCCAATTCCGACACGAACTACCGCCACCGCATCGAGGACGGCGCCGCGATCCTGAATGTGGCCGCCGGCGCACAGACGCCGGAGATCGTGGCCGAGATCCGCGAGCGCTTCCCGGACTATCCCATCATTGCGACCGGCGGGGCGGACGAGGACAGCATCCGCGCCACCATCCGCGCCGGCGCCAACGCCATCATCTGGACGCCGCCGACCAACGGCGAGCTGTTTCGCGATGTCATGAAAAACTACCGCGCGGGCAAGCCGCATCCCTGAGCCGATACTTCTTCTTTCTTGCTTTCTCTTCCTGTTATCCGCGCAAAAGGACGCATCCATCCGGATGCGTCCTTTTGTTATCTTGCTTTGCGCCTCAGAGCAGGCAGAGCACGACGCAGGCCTGTTCGCGGGTCGCAGTGTCGCGCGGGCGGAAGCTGCCGTCGGGCATGCCGCTGATGACGCCGGCGCGCTGCAGCGCCTGCACGGCGGGCAGGGCATAGCCGGCAATGTCGGCCTCATCCGTGAACGTGACGGCCGGCGTGCCGGTGCCGAGCTGGATACCGAACTGCTCGGCGTAGCGGCAGAGCATCACGGCCATATCCTGCCGGGTGATCTCGTCATCCGGCGCAAATTCGGTGTCCGAGACGCCGTAGACGACGCCGTTGTCGGCCGCCCAGTTGACGTAGGGCGCGTACCAGGCGTTCGCCGGAACGTCGGTGAACCTGCCCGACGTATACGCGGACACGTCCGCCCCCTGCAGCCCGGCCAGCATGGTCACGAACTGCGCGCGCGTCACGACTGCTGTCGGCTCGAAGGTCGTGGCGCTCGTGCCGGAGACGACGCCCGTGAGCTTTGCCCACCAGATGGCATCGGTATACCACTGGCCGCGCGGCACGTCGTCAAACGGAACGCGGAGCTTGGCCAGCTCATAGCCAGCGACGGTCGTGGGCTCGCCCTGTATGCGGTAGAGGATGCTCACGAGCTGGGCGCGCGTGCACACGCCGTTCGGCGCGACGGTGCTGGCCGAGGTGCCGGCAATGTAGCCGCGGTAGATGCAGTAATCCAGGCCCTCGTGCGACCAGTCGGTGGGCACGGGCATGTCGCGGAAGGCGTAGCCCGGGCAGGTCGGGCCGCCGGGGCAGACAGACGGCAAACCGGTAGCAGGAATGGTTTCTGCCTTTGTCTCTCCACAGACGGAACAAGTATAAACTCGAACCCCGGATGTTGTTGCAGTCGGCTTAATAACGACCTCTCCTGCATTCATCTTATGGCCAAACGCCGCCACTTCATTACGGTGTTCTACAGCTCCGCATTTTGCACATGTATACAGGTCATAACCATCTTCCGTGCAAGTTGCATGAACACGCTTTGTCAGCTGCCAAGTATGCACATGCACACCGGTCGCCGGAATCGTCTCCGTCTTGGTATCCCCGCACACAGTACAGGTATAGGTGCGGACACCTGCCATATCTTCTGTCGGCTTCGTTGTCACTTGCCCGCTGTTCCATTTGTGTCCCAGCGGTTCTGAAGCGTCATATCGCTGTGTCGTGCCGCAGGCACTACATGTGCACAGGATATAACCGCCCGTCGTGCAAGTGGCCGGAATCTCCTTGGCAACAAACGTATGCTCACCCGTTGCAGGGATTGTCTCCGTCTTCGTCGCGCCGCAGTCCGTGCAAGTATAGGTGCGGACACCAGCATGAATGCAGTCCGGTTTCGTGGTCACGATGCCGGAATCCCAGGTATGGTCCCGCAGCTTCGGGATGTCCTCGCCCTCGCGCGTGTTGCAGCGCGCGCAGATGTGATAGCGGTAGCCGGTGGTCGTGTACGTCGGCTCCTGCGCGACGACCCACTCGCCCCAGTCGTGGCCGAGGGCGGGGATGATGTCGTTATAATCCTGATTGCAGCGCGGGCAGGTGCCCTGATAGTGGCCGGACTCGGTGCAGGTCGGCTCGATGCTGGAGGCGGACTTATAGCTGTAGTCATGGCCCTTGGCGGGGATGACCTCGTCGATCTGCACGCCGCAGCGCGCGCACGTGCCGACGACGCGGCCGGGCTTCGTGCAGGTGGCCGGGCGCAGGTCGCAACGGCTCAGGTCATGGCCGAGCGCGGCGATCTTCTCGGTGCGGGTCGCGCCGCAGGCCGAGCACTTGTAAAACACCGTGCCCTGCTCGGTGCAGGAGGCCGGGAAGGTCTGCGTCTTGACCCAGGTGTGGTCGGTGGCGGCGACATAGGTGTCGTCCACGGGGGCATAGGTGCAGCCCTTCACCGTGCAGACGTGGTGCGTATAGCCCTGCTTCGTGCAGGTGGGGTCGACGACCGTGTCGGCGAACTGGGCGATGTGGTCGCCGTGCCAGAGGCCGGTCTTGTAGCCCTGCCACGTGCCGTCGTCCTTGAGCTCGGCGGCCCAGGTGTAGCTGCCCTGCGTGTAATAGACCACGCAGTCATCCGGGAAGGAGCGGTTGGAATCCGCCGCGCCGTAGATGCTCTTGGCGGGGTCGTTTTTAAAGACGGCGCGCTTGAGCTTCGTGATCTTGGCGATCATATTGAAGGCCGTGCTGATGTCACCGGCCTGATCGGCGTTCTGGTCGGTGTCGTCCGGACGGAGAATGCCGTTGAGCACGCCCTCGACGAGGATCTTCATGGCATTATCCAGGCTCGTGAAGGCACGGCCCTGGATCGTGTCGATCTTGTCGCCGAAATAGACCTCCTCGAGCATCTCGCAGCCGGCAAAGGCGCACTTGTCGATCTGCGCGACGCGGTTGGAGAGGTCGACGGTCTTCATGTGGTTGTCGCCGAAGAACGCGGCCTTGCCGATCGTGAGGGGCTTGTCACCGGGGCTGAAGGTGAGGTTGTTCATATAATAATCGCACATGAACGCGTAGTCACCGATGCTCGTGACGTTGGACGGAATGTCGAGGTTCTTGTGGTGGTTGACGAACGCGAACGCGCCCGTGCCGATCGTCTGCAGGCTCGACGGCAGGCCGAGCGTCGTGTCCTCCTGACCGAGGATGCGGTCCCACGCGAAGGCCCACGGGCCGATATACGTCAGGCCGTTCGGCAGGCGCAGCTCGGCGAGCATGGTGCAGCTGTAAAACGCGTGATCCTCGATGCGGCGCAGGCGGCTGCAGGCGCCCGCGCGCACGAAGGTGAGCGTGTCGCAGCCGTAGAAGGCGTACTGATCGATGAGCTCGAGATTGCGCGGCATGTTGATGGCCGAGAGGTACTCGTCCGCATAAAACGCATGATCGCCGATGGTGGTGATGCCGTCGTCGAGGAACATGCACGTCAGGTACTGGCAGTCCTTGAAGGCGCGGTCGCCGACGTTCGTGACGCCGGTGTAGGACTTGCCGTCCTCGGTGGTGGCGCCGGCGATGTAGGCCAGAGCCAGATACTCCTCGCCGAGGTTTTCCACGGTCGTCGTGCCGATGGGCTTGCCTTTGTCGTTGTACTCCGTGACATCGACGTTGCCCATCCAGGGGGCCTTACTGCGGTCGGTATAATCCGCCATCGGGCCGTCGCCGTAGATGTACACACCGTAATACTGCGCGTCCTCGCGGTAGTCGTGCTCCTGCCAGATCTGCTGCAGGGCGGGGTTGTCCTGCACGACGGTGGGGTTCGTGACTTCGTAGATTTTATAATGTACACTGCCCTCGTTCCCGGCAGGGCCGCAGTCGCCATGCGCGACCTCGTTGCCGAAGAGCTTTTTGATCTGATCCGGCTGCTTGAGAAACTGGTCGACCACGCCCGCGATCGTGCCCGCCTGCGCCGGCGGGGCGCACACGCTCAGCAATCCGGCCGCGAGCACAAAGCACAGCAGCAGCGACAACACTCGTTTTTTCATATGGTTCCTCCCTCCTGGAATAGACGAACTGGTAACAGAGTCTACACAATCAGTATACAGGACGCGCCCCGCTTTTGCAACGGGTCGTGCGCGCATGGGCGCGAAAAAATGCACATTTTATTTACACAAACGCAACAAAATGTAACGATCAAAATGTTTTTTCGGTGATCCCCATTGCACACTTTCCCAGTCATATGGTATATTTTCGACAGACAGGTATTACGGTTGTACACACGCATCACAAAAAGGAGGAAGAAACGATGAAAAAGCGCATGCTCTCGCTGGCACTGTGTCTGGTTCTGGTCGTGGGACTGTTCTCCGGCCTGACCGTGAACGCATCGGCAAGCAGACTCGACGATCTGAAAAAGGAGATCGCCGAGAAGCTCATCAAAGAGAAGATCGAGCAGCTCAAGGAGGAGTTTGAGATCCCGGATCTCGACACGGATGCCATTCTCAGCAGCTTTGCGACCGCGGCCACTTCGGGCGACTTCGGTGAGAACAACTGCCTGCACTGGGAGGTCTCCACCGGTGTTTTCAGCGGCAAGACGCTGACCATCTCCGGCACCGGCGCCATGCCCAACTTTGACTTCCCCCACGGCAACCTCGCGCCGTGGTGGAACTATGACGCGCTCGGCATGCTCACGAGCTTCGGCAACTTCAAACTGGAGGGCGAGCTGAGAAAGGTCGTCATCAAAGACGGCGTCACGAACGTAGGCGACTATGCCCTGTTCTTCCTGCCGGCCGCCACGCAGGTCACGCTGCCCGGCTCCGTGACGAGCATCGGCCGCTACGGCATCGCCATGTGCTCCAAGCTCACGGGCCTGTCCATCCCCAAGGGTGTGACCGAGATCGGCGACTTCGGTCTCGCGGGCGACGGGCTCACCGCCGTCACGCTGCCCGACGGGCTGCAGAGCCTCGGCCGCGGCGCATTTGACACCTGCGCCAGCCTCACGAACACCACTCTGCCCGCCGCCATCACGGCCGTGCCCGGCAAGTGCTTCGCCGACTGCACGAAGCTGCTGAACGTCAAATACGCCGGCACCGTGACCGCCATCGGCGATCTCGCGTTTGAAAGCTGCAAGGCGCTCACCGCAGCGCCCATCCCCGAGACGGTGACCACCATTGACAAGGCCGCCTTCACCGGCTGCACCGCGCTGACGGATGTGACCATCCCTGCGGGCGTGACCGCCATTCCCGAGGACTGCTTCCGCGGCTGCACCGCGCTGGCCGACATGAAGCTGCCCGGCACCGTGACGAGCGTCGGCCACAATGCGTTCACCGGCTGCACCGCGCTGAAGGACGTGCGCTGCTACGGCGCGGCCCCGGCGGTCGAGCCGGGCAACTCGGAAGCGCACAGCTTCGAGCCCGCGATCGTCACCATCCACTATAACCCCGACCCGGTCTACGGCTGGACGCTCGACGCGGACGGCAAGTGGCAGGGCTACACCGTCAGCAGCAAGGGCGCGTGCCTGCACACCGGCTACGGCACGACGGAAAACACCGTGCCCGCCACCTGCGGCGAGGCCGGCCGCGTCGACACCATCTGCTCCAACTGCGGTGAGGTCATCGCGACCAAGGTCATCCCCGCCACCGGCGCGCACACCTGGGATAACGGCACCGTGACCACCGAGCCGACCGAGACCACCCCCGGCGTGCGCACGTTCACCTGCGCCGTCTGCGGCGCGACCCGGACCGAGACCATCCCCGCGACGGGCGCGCACGACTATCAGTTCACCAGGACCGTCGCGCCCACCTGCACGGCGGACGGCTACGACCTCTATACCTGCAGCGGCTGCGGCGCGACCGAAAAGCGCAACCCCAAGCCCGCGCTCGGCCACAAGTGGGATAACGGCACCGTGACCATCGCGCCGACCGAGACCACCCCCGGCGTGCGCACCTACACCTGCACCGTCTGCGGCCAGACCAAAAACGAGATCATCCCCGCCACCGGCGGCAGCAGTGTCTGCCCCGGCGGCCCGAGCTGCCCGAGCTACGGTTTCTCGGACGTGGCCGGCCCGAACGACTGGTCGCACGAGGGCATCGACTACTGCGTGCGCCGCAGCCTCATGGTCGGCACCGGCGCGGGCACGTTCTCCCCGGGCATGAACTGCTCGCGCGCCCAGATCGTGCAAATCCTCTATAACCTCTCCGGCGATAAGACCGACTACGGCAACTACTACCTGCCGTTCACCGACGTCGCGCCCGGCGCGTGGTACTACGACGCCGTCGCCTGGGCATACTTCAACAACGTCGTCTCCGGCACGAGTGAGACCACGTTCGCACCCAACGACGTCATCACCCGCGAACAGATGGCTGTCATCCTCTACGGCTACACGGCCGAGTTCGCGCCCGAATTCACCGGCAACGCCGCCTCGCTCAACACCTTCCCCGACGCCGGCAGCGTCGCCAACTGGGCCTATGCCGCCATGTCGTGGGCCGTGGGCAACGGCCTGATCTCCGGCATGGGATCCGGCGGCGTGTCCTACCTCGCCCCGCAGGGCAGCGCCACGCGCGCGCAGGCTTCGGCCATCATCATGCGCTACTGCCAGCTCATTGGCCAGTGAGCCGGTGCAGTCAAACCGCAACCCCCCGCCCC
>OHAN01002624.1_pt1 | contig 11744 bp, 8 predicted proteins | sample 1577121 | NCBI WGS metagenome assembly OHAN01 (sample SAMEA3541554, study PRJEB24748) | human gut metagenome | biome: human gut; feature: human-associated habitat; material: faeces | place: China | collected 2012 | reverse complement strand
AAAACGGCACAGCCAATGGAAAATACGCCGGAAGCTTGACAGGGCGGGGCGGGACTTCAATATAGGTATTTCCAAGCCTGCTTATCATGCCTTTTCTATGTGTGATATATCCTATACGCATGTCTTTTTCATCTGCAAGCGGAACTGCAATTATATCTTTTCCATTAAGTTTTTTGTCAATAATTCCGCTACATACCGTATATCCGTTTAATCCTATAAGCAGATTAAAAAGCGTTGCACGGTCTCTCACCCTGATATTTTTCTTTCTTTCATAAGTTGAAAATATTTCCTCTGAAAAATAAAACGAATTGTGCTCTCCCTGTTCATATGACAGATACGGATATGCTTCCAGCTGTTCATTTGTAATAATTTGCTTTCCTGCCAGTGGGTGCCTCCTGCTTATGAAAACATGTGGTTTTGCCGAATAAAGCTGATGGAATTCCAAATCATTGGATTTTAAAATTTTATTAAGAACGACATCATTAAAATCATCCATAAAAATAATTCCCAACTCACTGTTCATCTTAGCAACATCTTCTATAATCTCGTACGTCTGCGTCTCACGTATGCTGAAATCATATTCATCCTGTCCGTATTTTTTTATCAAATCAACAAATGCATTAACCGCGAATGAATAATGCTGCGTTGAAATACAGAATTTCTTCTTTCCACCACCGCCACCTTTATATTTATCTTCAAGAACCTCTGCCTGTTCCAGCACCTGCCTCGCATATCCCAGAAAATCCTCACCGTCTTTTGAAACAATTATTCCTTTATTAGTTCTTGTAAATATTTCAATATTCATTTCTTTTTCAAGTTCGTGTATTGCATTAGTAAGGCTCGGCTGTGAAATATATAACTTTTCTGCAGCCTCTGTAATCGTTCCTGTCTGTGCAACTGTTATTGCATATTTTAATTGTTGAAGTGTCATATTCTACCTGCCTTCCATAATAACTTTCTGCAATTCTCTTGCCGCAGAGTTGAGTGGATGTCTTGAATCGTATACCATACAGATATTTCTTCCGGGAATTTCATCTCTTAAGTGGATTCTGACAATTTCATTTTTATTAATTGCCTCTGCCGCCATCGGCTCTGGAATAAATGCAAGCCCAAGTTCACTCTTCACAAGAGGAAGTATCTGGTCTGTCGTTGCCGCCTCCGTGTCCGGATTAAGTTCAAGTCCATGCGACAAAAATATTTTGTTATAAAAATCATACGTTGCTGTCTCTCGTCCAAGACATATAAGCGGATAATCCTTTAATTCGCTGAGCGAAAGTTCCTGGCTTCCAAGTGCCGTAAATGTTTTTCCACCTATAAGAATCTCCCTGAACGGAACTAATTTCACGCTTTTTAATGGTGACTCAACATCTGCTGGCGTGGATACAACCGCAAAATCAATTATTCCATTCTTAACTGCATCTATCGCCTGAGGTGTTGAGTGATTATATATTTTCAGCCTTATTCCCTGATACATCATATGAAACGATTTCAATTTATCAAGAAGAAATATATTAAGAGCCGTCTCGCTCGCTCCGATAGAAATACTTCCGTGCGAAAGGCTCATGCTGTCAGAAAGTTCCTCCTCTGCCTCAAATATCTGTGCCATTGCTGCTGAGACCCTTATGTACAGTTTTTCACCCTCAGGCGTAAGCTCAACTCCTCTGTTTGTTCTCACAAACAGAAGTGTGTTAATCTGCTGTTCCAGACAATTCATTGCTCTCGTAACATTTGGCTGGCTGTTTCCAAGTACATGTGCCGCCTTTGTAAAATTATGATACTTCGCCACATAGAAAAAAATCTTATAATACTCAAAATTTACATTCATAACCCCCTGCCTCCTGTTTATTCTTATTATGTCAGAAATCTGCAACCACTATAAACGTTCATCTGTCATATCAATTACTTATGTTTATTATATCAATTATAGTTTTTACTTATCGCAAATTCAATAGTATAATTTAGCCAATTCGGAAAAAGAAAACAAGGAGGAAAAGCCTCTGCTCCCATAGTGGTCGCATTTTCCTTCGGAAAACAAGGAGGCTAATATGCTTACAGCAGTAACAGGAATCAACTGGGGCGATGAAGGCAAAGGCCGTGTAATCGATCTGCTTGCCGAAAATGCCGATGTTGTTGTCAGATATCAGGGCGGAAACAACGCCGGACATACAGTTGTAACAGACAATTGTAAATTTGTACTTAATCTTCTTCCATCAGGAATATTACATCCTGATGTCACATGCATCCTTGGTGATGGCATGGTTGTAGATTTAGACCATCTTGAAAACGAGGTTGAAAGCATAAGAGAGAAAGGAATTGTAATTTCTCCTCAGAATTTAAAGCTCTCAAAGCATGCTACTATATCAATGCCATGGCATAAAATTCAGGATGAACTTGAAGAAGACAGACTTGCAAAAACAGGTTCTGCCTTTGGTTCTACACGCCGCGGCATTGCATACGCATACAGCGATAAATATAAGAAAAAAACATTGCGTCTCGGCGACCTTCTTCATCTTGACAAACCACATATTCAATCAAGATTAAAAACTATGCTTGAATACAAAAATCTGGAACTGGGCGGCTGCTACCACCAAGCTCCAATGTCTTATCCGGCTCTTTTATCATGGTGTGAAAAAAAGGCTGAACAATTTGCTCCATATATTACAGATACCGGAAATTACATTGCAGCTGCCCTCTCCAATCACCAAAAAGTTGTTCTTGAGGCTCAGCTCGGTGCCATGCGTGACATTGATTATGGAATTTTCCCATACACCTCAAGCTCATCAACTATTTCCGCATATGGTCCTATCGGTGCCGGCATTCCGGGAACTTTGCCTGACCACATCGTTGGTGTGTTAAAGGCTTATTCTACATGTGTCGGTGCAGGACCATTCACGGCAGAAAAAGCAATGCCGGAAAAATGGATGGAATCACTAAGAAAATCCGGCGGTGAATACGGTGCTGCAACAGGACGTCCTCGCCGTGTCGGTCCATTTGACGCCGTAGCCTCTGCTTATGGTCTGAAATGCCAGAATGCTGATAAAATCGCACTCACAAAACTGGATGTGTTAAGCCGGATGGATGAAATTCCGGTAATCACAGCATATAAATTAAACGATGAACTCATAACTGAATTTGATCCATTAGACGATTTAGACAGCATGACTCCTGTCATCCAAACGCTTCCCGGCTGGAATACTGACATTTCAAAATGCAGGAAATATGAAGAGCTGCCTGAAAATGCAAGAAAATACATTGAAACTCTTGAACATCTTTTGAATCATGAGATTCAGTTTATCTCTGTAGGAGCTGAAAGAAATCAATATTTGACAAAGGGAGAATGGTTATGAGACACTTGATTGACACACTTGATTTTACACTTGAAGAAACTAAAAACATATTGGACCTCGCTGACAGGATCAAGCAAAATCCTGATTCCTACAGCCATGTTGCCGATGGAAAAAGAATTGCAACACTCTTTTATGAGCCAAGTACAAGAACACGTCTGTCATTTGAATCAGCAATGCTCAGCCTCGGCGGTCAGGTAATCGGATTCGCCGGTGCTGAAATGTCAAGTGCAAGCAAAGGTGAAACAGTTGCCGATACTTCCCGCGTTGTAAGCTGCTACGCCGATATTATTGCAATGAGACATCCAAAAGAAGGTGCTCCGCTGGTTGCATCAATGTATTCTTCAATTCCTGTAATAAATGCCGGTGATGGCGGTCATAATCACCCGACACAGACTCTCATCGATTTAATGACCATAAGACAACTGAAAGGCCACCTTGATAATATTACTATCGGATTCTGCGGCGACTTAAAATTCGGACGAACTGTACACTCACTCGTAAACAGTCTTGTGCGTTACGAAAACAACCGTTTTTACTTTATCTCTCCCGATGAATTAAAAGTGCCCGCATATACAATAGAAGACACATTAAAACCTTATAATTCAGAATATTATGAGGTTTCAAGCCTTGAAGAAACACTTCCTAAGCTTGATGTACTCTATATGACACGAGTACAAAAGGAACGTTTTTTTAGCGAAGATGAATATTTACGCCTCAAAGATACATATATTCTCAACCGTGAAAAACTTAATCTTGCCAAGCCTGATATGCCGGTTTTACACCCACTTCCAAGAGTTGATGAAATATCAACAGACGTTGATGACGACAACCGTGCTGCATATTTCAAGCAGGTACAGAACGGAAAATATGTACGTATGGCAGTAATTATGGCCTTACTTGAAATTACCGACCCACTTACCGGTCAAAAAGTGTTATAATGTTAAAACATTACCCAAAAAACACTTTACGGAGGAATATAAAATGAAACACAAAATACACGGACAGATGTCTGACTCATTCTTAACCGCTGCATTTTTATCAGTTTCAGGTGGTCTACAGGACGCATACACATACATATTCCGTGGAAAAGTATTTGCCAATGCACAGACAGGAAACATTGTTTTGTTAAGCCAGAGCATTGCAGAAAAGAACTGGCATCTTGCACTTCATTATCTTGTACCGCTTGTATTTTTTGCTTTGGGCATTGCCGTCTCGGAATTCGTACACATCAAATACCGTAAAATTCAAAAATTCCATTGGCGGCAGCTTGTGGTTCTCAATGAAATAATTCTTCTTTTTGTGGTAGGTTTCCTGCCTCTGGAATTGAATCTTCTTGCCAACGCAATTGTTTCATTTTCATGTGCAATGCAGGTACAGGCATTCAGAAAAGTAAACGGATATGCATTTGCAAGTACAATGTGCATCGGCAATATGAGAAGCGGTGTTGAATCACTTTGTGCATACGTTAAAACAAAGGATAAAAAAATCCTTCATAAATCGCTTTGTTACTGGGCTATTATCATAATGTTTGCAATTGGTGCAGGACTTGGCGGATATTTCATTAAGCTATTTAACATGCGTACCATCTGGGTTTCATGTGGACTCTTATTTGTAAGTTTTATGATTATGTTTATAAAAGAAGATGTTCCCGAAATAGAAAAAGATGTGCGTAAACTTGAAAAAGATATTAAAAAACAGTAAAAATTACCCCCGGTAGTCAGCACTTACTGACCGCCGGGGGTTTTAGACTTTTAAATATTTAATTTTATAAATCTTTGAATATCTTGATGTCTGTATTTATTCAATGCAAACAGAAGAAGCATACCGAGAATACCACATACAATAATCTCTCCGCCGCCTACCGTAAGCATAAAGAATGGAATCATTCCCTCACTGCCATATGCATATTTTAATACCCATGGTACTATAATTGTGTTGGCAATAATTGGAGGAAGAGGGGCAAGCCATTTGTTTTTACGAAGCAAATATGTACCAACTGCACCAATAAGTGTTGCAATGCTTCCGAATACAATATCCCAGATTACTGCTCCGCCAAGTATGTTAGCGATGAGACAGCCGATAAACAATCCCGGTATAGCCGCCGGTGTAAAGTATGGGAGTATTGTCAATGCTTCTGCAACCCTGAACTGTATCGGACCAAAGCTCCAATAGTCAAAAACAATGACAAGCACTACGTAAATCGCAGCAATAACTGCACCTTGTGTAATAAACACAGCCTTTTTGTTTTTCATATTAAATTTTCTCCTTTAGTTTTGTTTTACGAGTGGAAGGTCTCGAACACTCGGATATCTAATGTCGCATGACATCACCCCAAAAGACCTTTAATTTACTATGGGGCAACTCATAGAGAATATCATAAGTCTTTCGGGGTGTCAATTATAAAATCAATTTATTTATAAGCCTTTTGTTACTTTCCGGAATCAATTATTTTGTGATTCCTTCAGTCTTATATATGAACTTGACAGTTCCCTTAACATCATCAGATTTACCTGCAAATGACTGGTAATCATTACCTAATTCTACAATCTTCTTGATTGTATCGACTGCATCCTGTGCGTCGTTCTTAACAAGATTTGCAAGCTTCTGAACGCCTGTTTCATTGAATTCAATCATGCCGTCTTTCAATGTGATTGAACCCTCTGCAAGCTGGTCAACGCCATCAGCAAGTGTAGCTGATGCACTTCTAAGCTGTGATGTACCCGCCTTTAATGCTGATGCACCTGAATTAAGTGTTTCATTATTTGACTTGAGAGTTGAAAGACCATCGCCTAACTGCTTAGTGCCGCCTGTAAGCTGGCTGCCGCCTGCCTGAAGCTTATAAAGTGCTGAGCACACTGTTTCAGCCGCAGGATTAAGTTCATCAAATGAGCCAATGCCCATCTTTAACTTCTTAGCACCTAAACTAATCTGACCTGCTCCATCCTTAATCTGACCAAGACCTCCTATAAGCTGTTTAGCACCATTTGAAAGTGCTTCAAGGCTTTGAGAAAGGTTATATCCAGTTTCCGGGTCTACTGTCTGTGTTGCTGTATTGTATACAGTATTTAATGCTGTATACACTCCTCCGTTGCTTACTGCCTGAAGAAGAAGTCCCATCTCTGCTGTGTATAATGAATCAAGCTTTTTATATGCACCGCCTGTTATCTGGCTTATTGTGCCATTTACTGTGTCAAGCTGTGTCTTTATAGCTGTATTATATGCACTTAAAGTATCAAGCTTAACTGCCGCCGTGTAAGCTGTGATATATTTAGTAAATAATGCTGTCACCTTTGACTCATCTGTCAAATCACCTGACAAATCTGTTGCTGTCTTTATTGTCATATCAACACCGCCTGCAAGCTGCCCAACCTGTGTAAGTATATCATTAAGCGTTGCACCATTCGGTAATGTTGTTGTGGCTGCAGTCTCAAGTGTCTTAGCAGATGTGAGTGCTGTCTGATACTTAACACCATATGTATCTGCATTTGACTTAATCTGGCTAAATGAACCGTTAAGGGTTGCAGACAGCTTATCAATGCCTGCACTGAGTGTATTTGCACCCGGTATAAGCTGATTTTGTATTCCGCCCACAAGTGCATCTGCACCATCGGCAAGCTGTGCAACACCTGTTAAAATCTGACTCTTGAATGTATCAGAAAGTGCATTGATACCTGATGAAAGCTGGTTAGCACCTGCATCAAGAGCTGCAACGCCGTCTGCCGCACTTGCAACACCGTCCGTATACTGGCTAAGACCACTCTGAAGAGTGCCTGCACCATCATCAAGCTGTGCAACACCGCTTGTTAAATCAGGAACATTTGACTGAAGCTGTGCAATACCATCAGAAAGTGTTGCTGCACCGTCTGCAAGCTGATTTCCCGCATCTGACAGTTTGTTAATCTGGCTGTTTAAATCATTAAGATTAATATCATCAAGATTTGCATCTGTAAGAAGATTTGAAGTTGCTACAGAAAGTGTCATATCAAGTGAAAAATCAGTAACATCAGCACTAACCTCAAAATATTCAGGAATATCAAGGTCTGCTTTCTTTCCGTCAAAGCTTATGTTAAGGCTGTCTTTAAGACCCGGCATTGTAATACCTACAACAACATTGCTGTCTGAAGCCTCTACAACCTTACCGTTTGTAACTTCAACATTGCTGAAGTTATCATTCGGAAGCATCATTCCCGTAATCATTGTAAACGGTACATATGCCTGTTTTGACTTGCCGTTTACTGTAATAGTCTTTTTAAGGTTATTTGTATAATCAAAACGAATCTTTACCTTACCGCTCTTGCCAGCAAGCTGGTCTGCCGAAATCTCTTTGCCGTCAAGGTAATATGTAACCTTCATTGTAACAGGTGCCGCTTCATCTGAAGTTCCCTGATATGTGATGCTGTTACCGTCTGCTGCCCAGCTGAGCTTAGATCCGCTTGCTGTAAATGTCTCATCACCGTTTAAGTTACTTATGTTTTTAAGATTAGATACATCAGAAATAGTCTTCTGATTTGTTGCATTTTTAAGTTTTTCATTTACAAGGAGTTTGCTCTGCCTGCCTGATGCATCAGCAAATACATATACTGTCTCTTCCTTGCTGTTTTCTTTGCTTACTGTTGAAACATTTGACTTAGATGCTCCAAGAAGCTGCTCGTTGATAATACTTTCCAATGTGCTCTCAGCGTCACCTGACTTTGACTGCTCGTAAGCAACTGAATTTGTATCATTAACACTTGCTGTATTAGTGCCGCATGCTGCAAAACTTACAGCCATCATTGCAGCACACATGAATACAGATGTAAATTTAAACAATCTTTTTTTAATCATAATATAATTATCCTCCATTCAATCCTAGTTCCCGGAACTTACAGCCGGTAGTTTTAAGCCTGCTTTTTTGATTTATCGATAAATCCCATACTTGTATGAATAATAATCTTATCAAGAAGTACAAAAAATGATGGAAGTACAAATATAACAACTATCATACTTACGATAGCACCTCTTGCCATAAGTGAACAAAGAGAACCAATCATATCAACACTTGAGATAAGACCAACACCGAACGTAGCCGCGAAGAATCCGAGGGCACTTACGATGATTGACGGAATTGATGTTGAAAGTGCTGTTGTAATAGCTTCTTTCTTTGTAGCTCCCGCAAATCTTTCTCTCTTATATCTTGTAGTCATCAAAATAGCGTAATCGACTGTTGCACCAAGCTGAATTGTACCAATAACAACTGATGCAATAAATGGTATTGTTGTTCCGAGGTAATATGGAAGTCCCATATTAATGAAAATTGCAAATTCAATCGCTGCTACAAGAACAACAGGAAGTGAAATTGACTTAAATACCAAAAGAATAATAACAACAATCGCACCGATTGAAACAGCACTTACCCGCTTGAAGTCTGTATCTGTAATTGTAATCAGATCCTTTGTACAAGGTGCTTCACCAATAACCATTGATGTCGAATCATATTTCTTTGCAATATCCTGAATAGTTGTAATCTGGTTATTAATTTCATCTGATGCAACCTTGTAATCTGAACCAACCATCATAATCTGATGCTTATCACTTACAAGTTCTGACTTTAAACTCTCAGGTATAAGTTCCTTAGGAATCTCATTACCTATTGCAGAATCAAGACCAAGAGCAAATGTTACACCGTCAAGATCTTTAATCTCTGTCATCATCTTATTTGCATCTTTTGAATTCAATTCTGAATCTGCAAGAATCATATAAATTGAATTTACATCAAAGTTCTCTTCAAGTTTTTTGTTTGCAATTGAGCAATCAAGATTTGCAGGAAGTGTCTCTGACAAATCATAATATACGTTTGTATGCTGATAACCGTAAATTGCCGGTCCTAATAATGCAACGAATATAACAATAAATATCCATGCATGATTTACAATGAATCCTGCCAGCTTATCAAATCTTGCCGGAAGAATCTCTCTATGCATTGTCTTTTCAAGTGCTTTATCAAATGTAAGAATAAGTGACGGAAGAACTGTTACACAACATATAACACCGAATACAACACCCTTAGCCATTACAACACCAAGATCCATACCAAGTGTAAAACTCATAAAGCAAAGTGCTATAAATCCGGCAACTGTTGTAATTGATGAACCTACAACAGATGTAATTGTACTTGCAATCGCATGTGCCATAGCTTCTTTATGGTCATCACCATACTCTTCTTTCATTTCCTTGTAGCTGTGCCATAAGAAAATTGAATAGTCAAGTGTTACACCTAGCTGGAGAACAGCCGCAAGTGCTTTTGTAATATATGAAACCTCACCCATAAAATAATTAGAACCGAGGTTGTAAACAATTGCGATACCGATACTTAACATGAAGAATACCGGAACAAGGAATGAATCCATGAATAATGCCAATACTATACAGGCAAGTATAACTGCAATCAATACATAAATAGGTGTCTCTTTTTCTGAAAGAGTCTTTGTATCTGTTACGACTGCCGACATACCGCTTATAAAGCACTGACCGTCTGTAACCTTACGGATTTCCTTAATCGCATTCATAGTACCATCGCTTGATGTTGTATCATCAAAGAAAATCGCAAGCATCGTTGAATCTTTGTCACTGTTGTAAAACTGACTTCTTAACTTTTCCGGTATCATCTCAAGCGGAACATCACCACCTACGATACTGTTATAAGAAATAAGCTTTGCAACATGGTCAACATTTTCAATCTTATCTTCAAGCTTTGTAAGCTCACGCCCATGCATACCGTCAACCACAACAATCGCATAAGCACCTTTTTGAAACTCGTCAAGCAGAATATCCTGACCCTGCATTGTATCGATTTCCTTTGGCAGATAATAAAGAATATCATAATTAACACGGGTATTTATATAACCCAGAGCCGCAGGAATCAGAAGCAGAATACTGATAACCAAAATCGGAATTCTCGCCTTGACAATTCCTCTTCCTAATTTTTCCATTGTCTTCCTCCATTCTTATTTATGACTAATGGTCATTTCTTTCTTTCGTTGCACATTATAGCACAAAATGACCATCAGTCAATATTGTTTATAAAAATTTTATGACTTTTGGTCATTTATTTGACAAAAAAATATAATTGCGTTATTATGCACAAAAGAAATTCAATTTACGAGGCGTATTAACATGGGTAAAATAGAACTTAACAAGCTGCAAAAACAGACGTCCCTTTTAAATACAGCATATGAACTTTTTACAACAAAAGGCGTAAATAAAACATCAATTGCCGAGATTTCAAAGGCTGCCGGAATTGCAAAAGGAACATTTTATCTGTATTTTAAAGATAAATATGATATAAGAAATAAGCTGATTTCTCACGAATCAAGCAAGCTTTTCGGAAAAGCCAAGACTGCTCTTGACGAATATCAGATTCAGACTAAAAAAGTTGATTTTATAGACCAGATTATATTTATAGTTGATTATATAATTAATGAATTATCTCAGAATCAGTCATTGCTTGCTTTTATTTCTAAGAATCTGAGCTGGGGAATATTCAAACAGGCCCTGACAAAAAATGTTGCTCCCGAAGATGTCAATTTTCAGGACGTTTTTTATAAAATGATAGATGAGAGTGATGAGAAAATAGAAAATCCAGAGATAATGATTTTCCAGATAATCGAACTTGTCAGTTCAACGGCATACAGTGCCATAATTAACAAAGAACCTGTAGACGTTGAAACTTTAAAACCTTATCTTTATCAAACAATACGAACAATAATAATAAACCATCAATCCGGTGATGAAAAATATCTCCCAAAGTTTGGTATTTGATAAATCAGCCGCCAGAGTCTCATGTAAATATGGACTCTGGCGGCTGTCTGCTGTCCGGCGGTCATCTGCTGTACACCAGCGGCTATATTCATAAAGATTTATTTTCTTAAAGATTTTAAAAGTGCAATTTCTGCTGCATAGCCGGCAGCGTCATTCGGTGTTTCAAGATAAAACGGAAGATTAATAAGTGCAGGGTGATTGATAATCGCCTCAAACGCATCTTTTCCTATAGACCCCTCACCAATCTTTTCATGTCTGTCCTTATGGCTTGCAAAAGGATTTTTGCTGTCGTTCATATGAATTGCTTTTAATCTGTCAAGACCGATAATTCTGTCGAACTCATCGAGAACACCGTCAAGGTCATTGACAATATCATATCCGCCGTCATAAATATGGCATGTATCAAGGCATACACCAAGATGCGAATTAAGTTCAACCTTATCTATAATTGCTCTCAATTCTTCAAATTTTCTTCCAATCTCGGAGCCCTTGCCAGCCATAGTCTCAAGAAGCACAGTAGTTGTCTGTGATTCTTTGATTGTCTCGTTAAGCATCTCTACGATATACTCTGTACCTGTCTCAACGCCCTGTTTTACATGG
>OHAN01002621.1_pt1 | contig 11752 bp, 11 predicted proteins | sample 1577121 | NCBI WGS metagenome assembly OHAN01 (sample SAMEA3541554, study PRJEB24748) | human gut metagenome | biome: human gut; feature: human-associated habitat; material: faeces | place: China | collected 2012 | reverse complement strand
TTAGATACCTACTGGTCTGATCACTGCCGTCATACCACATTCTCCACAGAACTTACAAGCATTGGGATAACGGTAAACTGGACGGTATGAAAAAACGCCTGCTGGAAATACTTGTTTGTGATCAGTTCCATGTAGTTTCTCAGACCTACAAAATCATAACTCTGGCTCACTACACTGGCACGGTTTGTAAATGAATAAGGAATACCCTGTATAAATGGAACGATCACTACAAAACAGTACAACAACATGGCGGGAAAAAGAAATAAGAAATTCCCTGCATGAGTTCGCAACTTCTTCACCGATCTTTTCTGTTTCATTATCTTTTCCCCGCCTCTCTTTTTATTCCTGCTTGATCACTTACTGCTCTTTGGAGATCTGGTCGATCAGATCCAGTTCTTCTTTTGCAAATGTTGTATGTCCCACAATTCCAATATTACTTAATATCTGCTCCGGCTTAGACGCACCGATAAGTACACTGGTAACATCACTGTCTTTTAACAGCCAGGAAAGTGCCATCTGTGGAAGGCTCTGTCCTCTTTCTTTTGCAAGAGCATCCAGCTTCTTAATCTTTTCGATCTTTTCCGGAGTAATGTCTGATGCATGGAGAAATCTTCCGTCTCTTGCCACACGGCTGTCAGCTGGGATACCGTTAATGTATTTTTCTGATAACATTCCCTGTGCCAGAGGACTAAAGCAGATCAGACCCATTCCTGACTCACGTGCATAATCTTTTAAGCCATTTTTCTCCACTGTACGATCAAAAATGTTGTAACGGTTCTGATTGATGATCAGCGGCAGGTGGATCTCTTTTGCAATCTCTAATGCCTTCTTTGCATGTTCCCCGTCATAATTGGAAATTCCTGCATACAATGCTTTTCCGGAGCGGACGATCTGATCTAAAGCCAGGATCGTTTCCTCTAATGGTGTCTCCGGGTCCATTCTGTGATGGTAAAAAATATCCACATATTCCAGACCCATGCGCTTCAGGCTCTGGTCAAGGCTTGCGATCAGATACTTCCTGCTTCCCCAGTTTCCGTAAGGTCCCGGCCACATATCATAGCCTGCCTTGGTACTGATGATCATCTCGTCCCTGTATGGTGCAAAGTCTTCTTTTAAAATCTTCCCAAAATTCGTCTCAGCACTTCCGTATTCCGGTCCATAGTTATTCGCAAGATCGAAATGGGTGATTCCCAGATCAAATGCTGTCCTCAACATTGCCTTCATATTCTCCGGATCCGCATTGGTTCCAAAATTGTGCCAAAGTCCTAAAGAAACTGCCGGCAGCAAAAGCCCGCTTTTCCCACAACGGTTATATACCATGGTATCATATCTCTCAGATGATGCTGTATACATAATTCATTTTCTCCTTCATTATCTCTGAATTGAAACTTTACTATTTCTTTTACAGATTTCTCTTATCAGATATGATACCTTTTTCCTGCATAAATGTCCAGTAAATCCCGGCATCTGCCCTTTTTCTGCCGGAAAACGGGATTCTTTTTGTAACCGTCAGCCGGAAATTACATCTGTCTCAGAAGATTTACCATTTCGATTGCAGAAAGTGCACAGTCATATCCCTTATTTCCGCCTTTACTTCCGGCTCTTGAAATTGCCTGCTCGATATTTTCAGTCGTGATCACACCAAATAATACCGGCACTCCGGTTGCAAGTCCGACCTGTGCGATCCCTTTGGATACCTCATTGCAGACATAATCATAATGCGTCGTGTCTCCACGGATCACTGCTCCCACACAGATCACCGCATCATACTTTCCGGATGCCGCCATTTTAGAAGCTGCTGTCGGAATCTCAAATGCTCCCGGTACCCATGCTGCCGTTATGTTTTCATCCTCCACGCCATGGCGTACCAGCCCGTCTACCGCACCACCAAGTAGTTTATTAACAATAATCTCATTAAATCTTGAAGCAACAATTCCTACTTTCATTCCTTCTGGTGCTACTACTTTTCCTTCTAATACATTAATCTGTCTCATGTTTTTTTCCTCCTGTAATTAAAGTGTTTCTTCTATGATAAATACTGTTTATTCTCTTTTTACTGAAATTTGATTTCTTTAAAGATATGTCCCATCTTTTCCTGCTTCGTCTTCATATAAAATGCATCAAATTTCTGCGGTGCTATTTCAATCGGTACTCTCTCATGGATTGCAAGCCCGAAACCGGAAAGTCCATATACCTTCTCCGGATTATTTGTAAGAAGCCGGAGTGATTTTACTCCCAGATCCGATAAAATCTGAGCCCCTACCCAGTATTCCCTAAGATCCGGCGCAAATCCCAGACGGATGTTGGCTTCCACGGTATCGTATCCCTGTTCCTGAAGTTCATACGCTTTCAGCTTGTTGATCAGACCGATTCCCCTTCCCTCCTGTCGCATATACAGAAGAACTCCTCTTCCTTCTCTCTCGATCTGCTGCATCGCCGACTGCAGCTGCTTTCCACAATCGCAGCGGAGAGATCCAAAAGTATCGCCGGTCAGGCACTCGGAATGTACACGGCACAGAACATCTTCCCCATCGCCAATCTCACCTTTCACCAATGCCACATGATGTTCACCGGTGATGTCATTCACATACCCATAAATCTGAAATTCTCCATACTGGGTTGGCATCTTTGCACATGCTTCCCTTACGACATGTTTTTCATGGATCCTGCAGTAATCCTGCAGATCTTTGATCGTAATAAATTTCAGGTCGTACTTCTTCGCCAGCTTCCAGAGATTCTCTGTCCGCATCATCGTTCCGTCCTCTTCCATGATTTCACAGCAGATTCCACATTCTTTCAGTCCGGCAAGACGCATCAGATCAACCGTTGCCTCGGTATGACCATTTCTTACCAACACACCTCCATGCCTTGCCACCAGCGGAAATACATGCCCCGGTCTTCGAAGGTCCTGCGGTTTCGTTCCTTCTTCTGTCAGGCTGCGCATAGTATATCCTCGCTCTGCTGCTGAAATTCCCGTTGTCGTATCCACATGGTCAACGGATACCGTAAATGCAGTCGAATGGTTATCTGTATTTTCGGAGACCATCTGTGAAAGCCCAAGCCGTCCGGCCAGCGCTGCACTCATCGGTGTGCAGATCAGCCCTTTCGCATGGCATGCCATAAAATTGATATTCTCCTGAGTTGCAAATTCCGCCGCGCAGATCATATCTCCTTCATTTTCCCGGTCCGGATCATCCGTTACCAGAACGATCCTTCCCTGGCGCAATTCTTCAAGTGCCTCTTCTACGCTATTGTATTGATACTGTTTCTCCATTTGTTACTTCCTCCTGTCCGATCTATAACTCATTTTTATCCTGTTCTTCTGTATGCTCTCCATTCCGGTCCCGGAATTTCTTCGCATCAAATTCCATACTCCTCTAATAATTCCATGGTAAGTCCACCACATTTTCCAGCCGGTTCCGATGGTGTAAGAAACTTTTTAATATACTTCCCTACAATATCATTTTCCAGATTCACCCTGTCCCCAGCTTTTTTCTTCAGCAGTGTGGTTTCCTCTCCGGTATGAGGAATGACTGATACCTGAAAGCTTTTTTCACTTACTTCTGCCACTGTCAGACTGATCCCGTCAATACAGATTGAACCTTTTTCTACGATCAGTTCCAGAATCTCCGGCGTTGTCCGGATTTTTACCCATACCGCATTTTCTTCCTTTCTGAGTTCTTCAATCATTCCGGTCCCGTCAATATGTCCTGCAACGATATGTCCACCGAATCTGCCATCTGCCGCCATCGCGCGTTCCAGATTCACTTTCTCACCGATCTTCGTATCACCAAGATTGGTTCTTCTCACTGTTTCCGCCATCACATCTGCGGTAAATCCATCCTTTTCCAGAGAAACCACCGTCAGGCAGACACCATTTACCGCAATACTGTCTCCGATCCTGGTTCCACCGAGTACTTTTTTTGCCCGGATCGCAATCTTCCCGGATGATCCAGAAAGTCGGAGTGACCGGATAGATCCGGTTTCTTCTACAATTCCTGTAAACATTTACATTTCCTCCAAAACCTTATACTCTGCCAGAATATCTTCTCCAACCTGCGAGATTCTCATAAGCTGTAACTTGATGGCATCGTCTACTTTCTCAATTCCAAAGCCTTCCACCGGAGTCTTGCCGCCTCTTCCGCCAAAAATTTTCGGTGCGATAAAAGCTTTCACCTCATTTACGATACCGGATTGCAGGGCATCCTCATTTAAAGTTCCACCGCCTTCAATAAGTACACTGTCAATTCCCAGCTCTCCAAGCTTTCTCATCAGAAGCTGCAGATTGATCTCCCCTTTTTCCGAAGGAACTCTGAGAAGCACGACTCCAAGCTTTTCCAGACTGCGTTTTTTCTCTTCTAAATAAATCGCATTCCCCTTTTCACCGGCATATGCAACAATCGTCCGGTATCTCCCTGCTGTCTGGCAGATCTGACTGTCCAGTGGGATCCTGAGCATACTGTCACAGATAATTCTGACCGGACTTTTCTTTCCCTCCAGACGCACATTCAGCATCGGATCATCTGCCAGAACCGTTCCGATTCCTGCCATGATTGCCATATAGTCATGGCGCATCTCATGTACCAGACTTCTTGCTTCCTCACCGGATATCCATTTTGATGCTCCTGTTTTTGTCGCAATCTTTCCGTCTGCCGTCATTGCGTATTTCATCACCACATAGGGCAGCCCTGTTGTGATATAGTGGAAAAAGACCGGATTTAACGCATCACATTCTTCGCGCAGGAAATCCTCTTCCACCCGGACGCCTGCCTCGCGTAAAATCTTTGCTCCTTTGCCGGACACTTTCGGATTCGGATCTCTCGATCCGATCACAACCCGTGCAATCTTCTGTTCCAGAATCGCTTCCGTACATGGTGGTGTCTTCCCATAATGGCAGCACGGCTCCAGCGTCACATAAAGTGTTGCTCCCTCGGCGCTTTCTGTCAGGGATGCGATTGCGTTCCGTTCTGCATGAAGCTCACCACATTTTTCGTGATACCCTTCCCCGATAATGCTTCCATTCTTTACGATCACGGCACCAACCATCGGGTTTGGATTTGTCCATCCACGTCCTTTTTTTGCCAGTTCAATTGCACGGCGCATGTAAAATTCATCTGTCATTTTTTCTCCTTTCTCATCTCTCCCGGAAAAGCCCCCTGGAAATGTACTCTGCTAAACATTTTAGGTATGTTGCCGGATAAGTCTCTTTTCAAAAAATGTGCTTTGGCATATAGGAAAAGCCCTGACAGATTCTCTTACCTGTCAGGGCTTTCTTTCTCAGTTATATCGCTGTACGCTCTGTCATACTTCTCGGAAATACCATTTTCTCATCGAATCTGGCCTCGGCATTTTATTTTCCGGAAAATAAAAACTCTGGAATGATTCCCATTCCAGAGCGTTTTACTTTTTATTCCTGCATATATGATAGAAACCGCTTCTATCAGCAACGATTCAACTTCTTCCATCCAGACTTTACTGTCGGCACTGGAATCTCACCAGTTCATGCCTTACGGCTCGCGGGCTTTACCGCCGGTGGGGAATTTCGCCCCGCCCTGAAGCATTATTTTGTTTTACAAAACTTACTATAGCACGTTACCGCAGTAATTGCAAGATTATTTTTTCGACAAACCAGTATGTTTATGCTATTCTTATATGGAGATATCAGAGTCCGCCTATTACCAGGCTGGTACAGATGGTTATTTCATTTAATCTGGCTTTAAGAAAGACGAGGAATTCAAAAACATGTTTCATAAATTTTTAAAATACATTTTCCAGAGTATTTCCGGAATGATCGGTGTCTCCGTCTACATTCTGGCAGATACCTTTTTTATCTCTTACAAATGCGGTGCAGATGGACTTGCTGCCCTGAATCTGATCCTGCCGGTGTTCGGTCTGGTCTTCGCAATCGGTTCGATGATCGGAATCGGCTCCGCCACACGATACAATATCAGCACAGCCAAAGGTTCACCTTCGGACTACTATTTTACCCAGTCCATCTTCTGGTGTCTCATATGCAGCATTCCTTTTATGCTCACCGGAATCTTCATTCCGCATAAAGCACTTGCACTTTTAGGGGCAGATGCCGGGCTCATCCGGCTTGGACGTAATTATATGCGTATCGTCCTGCTCTTTACCCCGTTTTTTATGTCAAACTATACCTTCACGGCATTTGCGAGGAATGACCATGCGACCTCTATCGCCATGATCGGTTCCATTTCCGGAAGCTTCTTTAATATTTTATTTGACTATATTTTCATGTTCTCTTTGAATCTTGGATTTCTGGGGGCTGCACTTGCAACCGCTCTTTCACCGGTTGTGACGATGCTGGTATGTTCGACACATTATCTTGGAAAGAATAACCATGTAGAGTTTCATTGGCGCAAGCCCTCTCTTCGCCGGATCATCGGATGCTGCCAGCTTGGTGTTTCTGCATTTTTTGCTGAAATTTCTTCCGCTGTCATTACGATTATATTTAACATGCTGATCCTGCGCATTGCGGGAAATATCGGGATCGCAGCCTACGGCGTAGTTGCAAATATTTCACTGGTCGCAATGGCGATCCTAAACGGACTTGCCCAGGGTGCACAGCCGCTGATCAGCCAGAGTTACGGAAAGGGTGAACATGATCTAGTCCGTAAATTTCTCAACTGGTCTCTTGCTGCAGCACTTCTGATCGAGCTTGTGATCGTTGTACTGATCTACGGATTTACGGATACCTTTATCAGTATCTTTAACAGCGAACATAATCTCCAGCTGCTTGCTTACGCCCATACTGGTCTTAGGCTTTATTTCCTGGGCTTTTTAGTCGCCGGTATCAATATTGTGCTGGTTGCCTATTTTTCCGCAATCGACCGGGCACGTCCTGCCGTCCTTGGTTCTGTTATGCGCGGCATTATCGCAATTGCTTTCTGTGCAATCCTGTTCTCACAGATTCTGGGGCTGAATGGAATCTGGCTTTCCTTCTTAGGATCAGAAATCATCACATTTTTTGTGATTCTGATTTTCCGGAAATCTTGATTTTATAATTGACAATTTTTCTTTTATCATGTATTCTTTAATTATAGTAATGATTCTTATTATCAAGTTTTGAAAGTCAGGAGGAATGTTATATGGATAAAAAAGCACTTTATAATTTATCTTATGGAGTATTTATGCTTGCAACACGCTCTGGGAATGTAGTAAACGGATGTATTACCAACACCTGCATCCAGGTTGCGAATAATCCGGTACGGATCGCAATCTCTGTGCTGAATAGCAACTATACCTGTGATCTGATCAAAGAGAGCGGCATTTTTACATTAAGCCTGCTTGACCAGACCTGCTCTTTTGAAACGATCCGGCATTTCGGTTTCCAGTCCGGCAGAGATGTTGATAAATTCGCAAATATCACTGCACCTGCAGATGAAAATGCAGTTCCTTACCTCGGATGGCAGACTTGTTCTGTTCTCAGCGCAAAAGTAGTTTCCAGACAGGATCTTGGAACACATACCCTTTTTATTGCTGAAGTAACCGATGCGAAACTTTTAAGTGACAATCCGCCTCTGACTTACGCAGATTATCAGGCACATGTAAAGCCAAAACCAGAACAGAAAAAAGAGGATAAGAAGATTATCGGATGGCGCTGTAAGATCTGCAATTATGTATACGAAGGAAGCAATCTTCCGGAAGAATTCACCTGCCCGCTCTGTGGACACGGCGCAGATGATTTCGAACCGATTTATGAAAATGCATAGCCTGTTGGAAAATAGACGTTTCAAAAAGAGGGAGTGTATGACTTGAGTTTAAGTCACACACTCCCTCTTCCAAATTTCCTGTTTTCCGATATTTCTTTTTCTAAAATACCATCAGTTTATAAATATTTTCCACATCTTTCTGATCAAGAGTTGCAAATCCTTCCACTGTACCAGTATTTACATCTCCATAACAGCAGGTATGTGCCAGCTTTTCAATATCTTCTTCTTTGGCTCCAAGCTCTGCAAAATTCTTTGGCATCCCAATCGAAATTAAAAAGTTTCGAAGTGCCTCAATTCCTTCCAGTGCCGTTCTCTTTGGATCTGCAAAATCCATCTGACAGCCCCAGACACGGACTGCAGCCTGTGCAAAACGCATCACATTGTGTTCCAGTGTATAAGTAAATACAGCCGGCATAACAACCGCAAGCCCTGCACCGTGCGCGCAGTCATACAATGCAGATAATTCGTGCTCGATGTTATGGCTTGTCCAGTCCTGTGTACGTCCTACTCCGCAGGAATTATTGTGTGCCATCATACCTGCCCACATAATGTTTGCTCTTGCCTGATAATTATCCGGGTCTGCAATGACTCTCGGTCCTTCATGGATCATCGTCAGAAGAAGCCCTTCGATCATACGGTCTGTCACTTCTACTTCTTCGGTATTGGTCAGATAACGCTCATACAGATGTGCCATAATATCTGTAATTCCGCAAGCTGTCTGATATGCCGGAAGTGTCTGTGTAAGTGCCGGGTTCATGATCGTGAATTTCGGACGGAATGCTTCTCCGGTTGCCCCTCTTTTGAACATTCCTTCTTCTTTTGTAATAACAGAGTCCGGTGATCCTTCACTTCCTGCAGCTGAAATCGTAATAACTGTTCCGATCGGAAGTGCTTCCTCGACAAGCTTTCCTTCATAATAATCCCAGAAATCTCCATCGTATACTGCACCTGCCGCAATTGCCTTTGCGGAATCAATTGTACTTCCGCCTCCGACTGCCAGTACAAAATCTACTTTTTCTTTCCGGCACAGATCGATTCCTTCATATACAAGACCACTTCTCGGATTTGGCTTTACGCCGCCTAATTCTACATAAGAAACCCCTTCTCCGTCCAGAGATTTCTTAACACGATCCAAAAGTCCGGAACGAATGACAGAACCTCCGCCATAATGGAGCAGTACACGACTGCCGCCAAAACGTTTTACATACTTTCCGGTATCATTTTCTGTATCCTTACCAAAAGCAAAATAAGTCGGTGCATAAAATGTGAAATTTTCCATCTTTTATTTCCTTCTTTCCTCTTATGATTTTCTGTTAATTTTTAGTATAAATCCTTTTTTGAGACTTCGCAAGATGACGTAGAAAATATTATGCTCTCCCTGCTCTTCAGATAAATTTTCGTAATACATCCAAGCCAAAATCAGTATTTTTCTTATCCATAGCCGTATTTTCTCTTAGTTGTCCTCCAGTGCAAACTCTGCAAATTTCTCCATCTCTTTTGTCTTGAACTTATTTTTATGATAGAAAATCTGACGATACATCGTAATTTCTATATCTTTCACATCCAAAAGTGTGAGTTTCTTTTTCTCAATATCATCTTCCACTGCAAAACGTGGCAGGAATGAAACGCCTCCCCCACGCATCAGCATTTTTTTGATAAATGCAGTATCACTGATCTCCAGCATCGGAGAAAGCTCTTTTCTTCTTAACGCCAGCTGACCATCAAGTGCCTGCCTGTAATTGGCATTGCGCTCTGTAAGATAAAAAGACTCTTTCAGCAGATCATCAAGCAATAAATTTCTTTCTTTTGCCAGCCGGTGACTGACTGATGTCACAAACATAACCGGTTCTGCCTTCTCCATCACCTTGATCCAGTTGCTGTCCCATCTTGGTGTATCCAGAATATAGATCAGATCCAGTTCATTATGTTCCATCATCTGGATCAGCTTTTCCGGAGAATCTACCGTAATCCGGATAGAAACCCTGGGATACTGTTCCCTGAATTTCCTTATGATCTTTGGAAATTTCACCGTACACAGAGACTCGATCGTCCCAATGTGAAGTGGATTTTTCAATTCATCCGTATCATTCATGGATGCTTTCGCCTGATGAACATCATAAAGAATCCGGTTGGCATGCTCCAGAAATTCTTCCCCCTGCGGGGTAAGCACCACTTTCTTTCCTGTCCTGTCGAACAGCCTTTTCCCAAGTTCGTTTTCCAGCTGGCGGATCTGAACCGTCACTGCCGACTGCGAATACCCCAGCATCTCTGCCGTTCTGGAAAAGCTCTGCATCTGCGCGATCTGTGTAAAAGTCTGTAATTGACGTAATTCCATCTTCTGACTCCATTATGAAAAATTTTCAACGTCTTCATAAAATCTATGAATTTGTTTCACTCATAAGTTGATGGTACAATATAACTAATAAGACGTCAATCCTTTTTACTTACGTAAAACAATTATTTTACAGGAGGTTTACTATGTCCTTTATCAGTGTTTTTGATGTCATGGGACCGAATATGATCGGACCATCAAGCTCCCATACTGCGGGAGCTGCCAGAATCGCTCTGCTTGCAAGAAAGCTTCTCACCGGTTCTCTTAAAAAAGTAGAATTTACCCTTTATGGATCTTTTGCCAAAACCTATCACGGTCATGGTACGGACCGTGCTCTTCTCGGCGGTATTATGGGATTTGCCACCGATGACGTGCGCATCCGCGATTCCTTCCAGATCGCGACAGACAACGGAATCGAATATTCTTTCATTCCGAACAACGTAGAAACCGACGTACACCCGAATACCGTCGATATCCTGATGGTAAATGAAGAAGGGCAGGAGATGATGATCCGCGGAGAATCTCTCGGTGGCGGAAAAGCCCGCCTGTGCCGGATCAATGGTGTGGAGGTTGATTTTACCGGAGAATACAGCTCGATCGTCGTCGTCCAGAAAGATGCACCGGGCGTTGTTGCTTACATTACCAAATGCCTCAGTGAACTTGGAATCAATATCGCATTCATGCGTCTGTTCCGCGAATCCAAAGGAAATACCGCTTATACCATCGTAGAATCCGATGATCTGGTACCGGAAGATATCGCAGATACAATCAGAAGAAACAAAAATGTATACAACGTTATGGTTGTTCAGATGTAATTGGAAGGAGAATACAGATTATGGATTTTAGAAATGCAAAAGAATTATTAAAAGTCTGTCAGGAACAAGGCCTTTCAATTTCTGCTGTGATGCTTCAGAGAGAGCTCACAGAGGGAGAACAGGATCCGGAAGAGACAGACCGCAAAATGGATCGTGTTCTTGAGATCATGAAATCAGCCGCTTCTACTCCGATCCATACCCCGGTCAAATCCATGGGTGGACTGATCGGTGGCGAAGCAAAAAAGATTTCAGATCACAAAGATACCGGAAAAGGTCTTTGCGGAGATCTTCTGGAAAGAGCTGTCATTTACGCGATGGCAACTCTGGAAACCAATGCTTCCATGGGTGTGATCGTAGCTTCCCCGACTGCCGGATCTGCCGGTATCGTTCCGGGACTTCTGCTTGCCCTCCAGGAAACCTATAATCTTTCCGATGAACAGATCAAGCAGGGACTTTATAATGCCAGCGCGATTGGTTATCTTGCTATGCGCAATGCAACTGTCGCCGGAGCAGTCGGTGGATGTCAGGCAGAAGTCGGAATCGCATCTGCAATGGCGGCATCTGCAACCGTTGAACTGATGGGCGGATCCCCGGAACAATCCCTTGCCGCAGCATCCACTGTTCTTATGAATATGCTCGGTCTGGTCTGCGATCCGGTCGGCGGGCTGGTCGAATATCCTTGCCAGAACCGTAATGCTGCCGGTGTGGCAAATGCAACGATTGCTGCAGAGATCGCCCTTTCCGGAGTACGCCAGCTGATTCCATTCGATGAAATGCTGGAAGCGGTGTACACTGTAGGAAAGCGTCTTCCGGCAGAGCTTCGGGAGACAGCTCTCGGCGGATGCGCAACGACACCGTCTGCATGCGCAGCC
>OHAN01002615.1_pt1 | contig 11776 bp, 8 predicted proteins | sample 1577121 | NCBI WGS metagenome assembly OHAN01 (sample SAMEA3541554, study PRJEB24748) | human gut metagenome | biome: human gut; feature: human-associated habitat; material: faeces | place: China | collected 2012 | reverse complement strand
TGCTCATGGAGCGCGGCATGATCGTAAAGGAGCACTACGGCAAGATCTATATGACCGACCGGGGCATCTGGGTGGCCAAACAGGTGCATGCGGAGATGGAAAGTATTCTGGAGCATTTTCCGCCGGTGAGCCAACCCCTGACCGAGGAGGAAAAGACCGCTGCGGCCCTGGCCATGACCAGCGCCCTGCCGGACCGCATTTTTACCGGTGAATACGACCGTCTGTTCGGCGCTGACGCCGACCGGACAGAAAGAGAGAAGAATCCGTGATCAACAAAAAACTGCTCTCCTTTGACCGCGGGGCCCTGCGCTTTGTGGGGGCCAACGTGGCGTTCCAGTGGCTGGGCATGCTGTGCAACGTGATCTTTGTGCGGGCCATCGCCCGGCTGGTGGGGGCGGCCTTTGCGGGCATGATCACCACCGGGGTGCTGTGGCAGAACCTTCTGCTGTGTCTGGGCACGGTGCCGTTCCGGTTTGTGTTCACCCTGCTGGCATCCGGCATGAGCGACCAGGCTTCCAAGAACGTCAAGCGCACTCTGCGCAGCAACATTTACGACAAGCTGACCCGTCTGGGCCCCAATTACACCGAGACCGCCGCCACCAGCGAGGTGGTCATGCTGGCCAGTGAAGGCGTGGAACAGATCGACACCTACTTTGCCAAGTACCTGCCCCAGCTGGTATACAGCCTGCTGGCCCCGGTCACCCTGTTCGTGCTGCTGGTGGGAGTGCACGCACGGTCGGCCATCATCCTGCTGTGCTGTGTGCCGCTCATCCCCATGTCCATCGTGGCGGTGCAGAAATTTGCCAAAAAGCTGCTGGCAAAATACTGGGGCGAGTACACCACCCTGGGCGACAGCTTTCTGGAAAACATCCAGGGCCTGACCACCCTGAAGATCTATCAGGCCGATGGCTGGAAGCATGAGCAGATGAACGCCCAGGCCGAGCGCTTCCGCAAGATCACCATGAAGGTGCTGACCATGCAGCTGAATTCGGTGACCCTGATGGACCTGATGGCCTACGGCGGGGCCGGGCTGGGCATCATCAGTGCGGTGTCCGCCTTTGCCAAGGGTCAGCTGAGCCTGACGGCCACGTTGACCATCGTGCTGCTGGCGGCAGATTTCTTCCTGCCGCTGCGGTTGCTGGGCAGCTATTTCCACATTGCCATGAACGGTGCTGCCTCGGCAGAAAAAATCTTCAAACTGCTGGCAGCAGAGGAACCCGCCGATGGCGAACAGACCGTGCCGGAACAGGCTGCCCTGCAGCTGGAGCACGTTACCTTTGGGTACGAGAAGGACCGCACCATCCTGCAGGACGTGTCCCTGACCATCCCGCAGGGCAGCTTTGTCTCGCTGGTGGGTGAGTCCGGCTGCGGCAAGAGCACCATTGCGGCGCTGCTGTCCGGCAGCCGCACCGGTTACACCGGCAGCGTGACGCTGGGCGGTGTGCCGGTGGAACAGCTGCAGCGGGCCCAGCGCCTGCATGCCCTGACGCTGGTGCCCCACAATGCCACCATTTTCAAGGGCACGGTGGAAGCAAACCTGCGCATGGCAAAGCCCGATGCCACCGAGGCCGAGCTCTGGGCTGCGCTGGAACAGGTGAACCTGGCCGACTTCTGCCGCAGCCAGGACGGCCTGCAGACGGCCCTGCATGAGGGCGGCAGCAACCTGTCCGGCGGCCAGCGGCAGCGCCTTGCCATGGCCCGCGCCCTGCTGCACGACACCCCCATTTATCTGTTTGACGAAGCCACTTCCAACGTGGACGCCGAGAGCGAAAACGACATCATGGCAGCCATCCGAAGTTTGGCGGGCCGCAAAACGGTGATCCTGATCTCCCACCGGCTGGCCAACGTGGTGGACAGCGACTGCATCTATGTGCTGGACAAGGGCCGCATCGCAGAGCGGGGAACCCACGCGGAACTGCTGAAAAAGCAGGGCGCCTACAGCCGTCTGTACACGGCCCAGAAGCAGCTGGAAACGCTGGAAACGGAGGATTCCTGATATGAACGAACCCAAGCATCGCAGCCCCTTTGTCCTTGTGGGCCGCCTCATCGTGCTGGTCAAGCCCATGCTGCCCATCATGCTGGCGGCCATCGTCATGGGCGTGGCGGGGTACTTCTGCGCCACCTTCATCACCATTTTCGGCGGCTTTGGCATCCTGCGGGCGCTGGGGCTGGCCAGCCCGCTGCGCTCGGTGGGCGTTGCCTTTGCCTGCATTCTGGTATTTGCCCTGCTGCGCGGCATCCTGCGCTATGCAGAGCAGGCTTCCAACCATTATATCGCTTTCAAGCTGCTGGCCCTCATCCGGGATCAGGTGTTCGGCGCGCTGCGCCGCCTGACCCCGGCCAAGCTGGAGGGCCGTGACCGCGGCGACCTGATCTCCCTGATCACCGCCGACATCGAGGCACTGGAAGTGTTCTATGCCCACACCATCTCGCCCATCTGCATTGCCTGCATCTGTGTGATCGGCATGACCGGTTTTGTGGCCAGTTACCACATCCTGCCCGCACTGGTGCTGCTGGCCGGGTACCTGCTGGTGGGCGTGGCCCTGCCGGTGTGGAGCGCAAAGCGCGGCGACAAGGTGGCCCGGGAGTACCGGCAGGCCCTGGCCGACACCAACAGCTATGTGCTGGAGAGCCTGCGCGGCCTGCGCGATACCCTGCAATATCAGGACACCGCCGCCCGTGCGGCCGGCATCACGGCCCACAGCGAGACACTGGGCGAGAAGCAGAAGGCCCTGAAATACCGCGAGGGCCTGACCGTGGCCATCACCAACACCCTGATCCTGTTCACGGTCATCGCGGTGCTGGGAGTGAGCCTGCAGCTGTACCGGAACGGGCAGATGGGCGTGGAAGGGGTGCTCATCTGCACCCTGTCGGCTCTGAGCTCTTTTGGCCCGGTGGTGGCACTGGCCAACCTTGGTGCCAGCCTGACCCAGGTGTTTGCCAGTGCCGACCGTGTGCTGGACCTGCTGGACGAAGAGCCTGTGACCGCCGACGTGACCGACGGTGCCCACACGGCCTTTGCGGGGGCGCAGGCGGAGCATGTGAGCTTCGCCTATGCGGACGAAGAGGTGCTGCACGACCTGAGCCTGACCATTCCGGAAAAAAAGATCGTGGGCATCACCGGTCGTTCCGGCAGCGGCAAGTCCACCTTCCTGCGGCTGCTCATGCGTTTCTGGGATGTGAACACCGGCACCATCCGCTTTGGCGAGGAGGACATCCGCCGAGTGAACACGGCCACTTTGCGGGCACAGGAGAGCCTTGTGACCCAGGAGACGGAGCTGTTCAACGACACCATCGAGAACAATATCCGCATCGCCAAGCGGGATGCCACCCGCGAAGAAGTGGAAGCGGCCTGCAAAAAGGCTGCGCTGGACGGCTTTATCCGCAGCCTGCCCAAGGGGTATGACACCCCCGTGGGTGAGCTGGGCGGGGCCTTGTCCGGCGGTGAGCGGCAGCGCATCGGTGTGGCGCGGGCATTCCTGCACGATGCACCCTTCCTGCTGCTGGACGAGCCTACCTCCAACCTCGACAGCCTAAACGAGGGCGTGATCCTCAAGGCGGTGCGGGCCGAGTGCCGGGACAAGACGGTGCTGCTGGTCTCCCACCGCAAGTCCACCATGGCTGCCGCCGATGTGACCTACTCGGTAGAAAGCGGCCGACTGAGCTGAGAAAACAACTGCAACCCCCAAAAAAGGGCCTGTCTCACAAGAGACAGGCCCTTTTTTGCTGCATGTTTATGGATCAGTGATTGACGGCTTTGAGGATCTGGCGGCCAATGTACTTGTGGCCGGAAACGGTGGGGTGGCCGTCGTTGGCAGTGCGGGTATAGGGGATGGGCACATAGGTCACATCATACTGGGCAGCCAGCTTGGCTGCGGCGGTGTTCAGCCGACGGAAGTGGCGGCTCCAGGAGGGCATCAGGGGCACCGGGTTATTGTAGCTCAGTACCAGGATCTGGGCCTCCGGGTTCAGCTCACGCAGGTCCTTCATCACACGCTCCAGCTGGGTCACAGTGTCGGCGTAGGTGGAGGTGCAGATCTGGCCCATGCCGGTGGTCAGCAGATACATCACGGCACGGAACTCCGAGGGGGTCAGGGTCAGCTGCTTCAGGCAGTCCATAAAGTAGTCGATGTTGTCCGGGGTCAGGTTGCGGAACATTCCGGTGACCATGCTGTTGGCCAGCTTTTCACTTTTCCAGTTGGTAGCCTCGCCCAGGGCCACGATGGTACGGATCAGGGCATCGTTGGCACCGATCTGCAAGGTGATGAGGTCCGCTTTCTGGATATATTCCTTCAGCTCCGGCACCGAGGTATACTGCACGCCGGAATACTGGTTCATGGCCGGCATGGCACCGGTCTCGATCAGGTCTGCCAGGTCGCGGGTCATCACGGCGGGCAGGCCCAGGTTGATGGCGTGGTCACGATCCAAGCCCAGCTGGTCGGCTACATAGCCCACAAAGCACTGGCCATCGTAGCCTTTGTAATTGCCGGACATATCGAAGCCGTTCTGTACCAGCTTGTACTGCAGGCCGCTCAGGCCCACACCGGCAGTCACGCTGTCACCGATGGCGACATAGGTGTACTCTTTTTTGGCGGTGGGCTCTGCAACAGGCGCCACAGCATCGTCTTCGGTAAGAGCTTCCGGCTCCACTTCCTGCACGGCGGTTTCCGGCTCAGCAGTCTCTTCGGTGGTGGGGTTCTCTGCAAAGGCAGGAACGGCCAGCGACAGCAGCAGCGCGGCCGACAGCAGCAGGCTTGCAATGCGTTTTGTTTTCATGGTCATCATTCCCTCTTTCCCCGCAACATCTCAAGGCTGCGGAACTGCTTCCATGATAAGGAAATGAAGGGGAAATGTCAATTGACAAAACGTGGAAAATCGCAGGAAAAAGTTGTCAAAATAGAAGCTTTTGAAGCTGAATGCCGGAAATAAACGTAGGAAAGCAAAAAGACCCTGCCGGACAGGCAGGGCCTTGAAAAAACGAAACGTTTACTTGCGGACGGTCTTCAGGATCTGGCGAGCGATGTACTTGTGACCGCACACCGTGGGGTGACCGTCGTTGGCAATGGAGGTATAGGGGATGGACACATAGTCTGCGCCATACTGCTGGGCCAGGGCCTTGACGGAGCGGTTCAGCAGGCGGAAGTGTCTGCCGTAGGTGGGCAGGAAGGGCAGGGGGTTGTAGTACCCCACCAGAATGATCTGGGCGTCAGGGTTCAGGGCTCTCAGTTCCTGGAGGATCTGTTCCACGTTGGCCACAGTCTGGTCCCGGGTCTGGTCACAGATCTCCTCCATGCCGGAATCCAGCAGCTTCAGGGCGGCCTTCAACTCTTCCGGGGTCAGGTCCAGGTTTTCCAGGCTCTTTCTCAGGGTCTGGAGGGTCTGGAGATTCAGCTCTCGCATGGTGCCCGTCAGCAGGGGAATCAGCAGTTTGGTGGCCTTGCCGTTGGTGGCTCTGCCCATGGCCCCCATGAGCTGCAGCACAGTGTCGTTGGAGCCGATGAGCAGGGTGATCAGGTCGGCGTCTGCCAGTTCCTGCCGCAGGGTAGGCAGGTCGTAGTAGGCGACACCGGAGGCGGTGGAGCCGGTCCTGACCAGGTCCAGGATGTTGCTGCTCATGGCAGCAGGCATCCCGTAGTTCACGGCATGGTCCCGGTCCAGGCCCAGGGCGTCGGCCACCCGGGCCACATAGCAGTCTTTGGAGTAACCATGGTAATTTTCCTGCACATCATAGCTCTTGGCGGTGCTGGAAAAGTGGGTGTCCTTCAGGCCCACACCGGTGGTGATGCTGTCACCCAGGGCAACATAGGTGTAGGGATCTTCCTCTGCTGCAAAGGCAGGCAGGACCGGCAGCACCAGCAGAGCCAGGGCCAGCAGCAGGCTGACAATACGTTTTTTCATAAAGAACCTCCTTGTATCGCAAGCTCAGAAAAGGATCACTTTTCCAGAGCTTTCAGGATCTGGCGGGCCAGGTACTTGTGGCCGCATACCGTGGGGTGAGCGTCGTTGGCCACCACCGTGTAGGTCGCAGGAGCAAAGGCTGCGTCATACTGCTGGGCCAGCTTTTGCACCGAGCGGCTCAGGGTACGGAAGTGCTTGACAAAGGGGTTGGCAAGGGCCGGCAGCAGGGGCAGGGGATTGTAGTACCCCACCAGAACGATCTGGGCGTTGGGGTTCAGAGCCTTCAGCTCCTGGAGCAGGGCCTCAAGGTTGGCCAGGGTAGAGGCCTGGCTCTGGGTGCAGATCTCTGCAATGCCGCTGCTCAGCAGCTGCAGTAGGGCCTTGCGCTGCTGGGCGGTGATGTTCAAAGAGTCCAGGTTCTCCCGGAGGGCGGCAAAGGAGGAGGCATCCATCTGGCGGAAGTCGCCCTCCAGCATAGGCAGCAGGGCCTCAAAGACCTGGGGGCCCCCCATGGCAGCGGCAACGCCGTACATGATGGGCACCAGCACGTCATTGGCACCGATCTCCACCGTAATGATCTCAGCGTGCTTCAGCTCCTGGCGCAGGTTGGGCAGAACAAAATTTATGCTGGCACTCTGGCAGGAACCGGTCCGCACCAGCTCCAGCAGGTCGCTGCTCATCAGGGCAGGCATTCCGTAATTGGCGGTCTGGGCCCGGCTCAGGCCCAGGCTATCGGCTACCCGGGCCACATAGCAATCCTTGGAGTAGCCCTGGTAGTTGCCGGAAACATCGTAATACCGTCCGTTTCGCTGGTAAACGGCGTCCGGCAGGCCAATGCCGGCTACAATGCTGTCGCCCAAAGCAATGTAAGAATAGCAGTGCTGATCCGATTCGGCAGCGGCATCGGTCTGGGTCTGCACCGGGGTGGGGTCTGCGGCGGCAGGCTGGGCGGCCCCGGCAGAAACCACCGGCAGCACCAACAGAGCCAGGGCCAGCAGCAGGCTGACAATGCGTTTTTTCATGATGTTCCTCCTTTTTTTGAGCCATAAGGTCCCTTCTATCATAAAAAGAGAAGCCAGGGATGTCAAGGCCCATTTTCCGGAATGTGTCGGGAAATACAAAAAAACGGTCGTGCACAAAGGCACGGCCGTAAAAAGCAGGATCAGTAGTCGCGGGAGGTGATCTTTTCCTCCAGCTTGCGGTAGTCCACCTTACCGATGGGGGTCAGCGGCAGCTCATCAAGGAACTTGTAGCCCACGGGCTGGACGTACTCCGGCAGCTCTTCTTTGCAGATCTGCTGCAGCTCCCGCACGATCTGACGCTTTTTGTGGTCAGCAGCGGGGTCCAGCACGACATACACAAAGGGCAGGCGGCCCTGCACATGGTCCTTGTCGGTGCAGCCCACCACCGAGCACTGCTGCACGGCGGGGTGGCGGCTGATGACGTTCTCGATCATGGAGGGGAACACCTTGAAGCCATCGTGGCGGATGATCAGCCGCTTGATGCGGGAGTCCAGGAACACGAAGCCGTCCTCATCCATATAGCCGACGTCGCCGGTGTGTGCCCAGACGCGGCCATCCGAGTGGTGGCGCAGCAGGGCAGCCGTTTCGGCGGGCTTGCCGTAGTAGCCCTTCATGATGGCAGGGCCGGAGATGCAGAGCTCACCGCGCTCGCCGATGGGAAGCTCGGTGTCGGTACCGGGTTCAAACACCGACACAAGGGTGTTCACCAGCGGGATGCCCACACTGCCCACCTTGTTGGCAAGGCCGGAAGCAGCGGTGGCGGCAGAAGAAACCTCGGTCATGCCGTAGCCCTTGGCCAGGCCGTACTCCACGCCGTGAGCGGCCAGGAAGTCGTTCACGCTCTGCTCGGCACCCACCGTGATGGCGTCGCCGCCGGCAGCATAGTTGCGGATGAAGGACAAATCCTTGTTCTTCAGCAGCAGCGAAGAGGCCATCTGCTGGTAGTGGGCCGGCACGCCGAACATGTGCTCCGGCTTGTACTTCCAGATCAGGGCACCCAGCTTTTCAGGGTCCAGATTGGGGATGATGATCACGGTAAGGCCCAGCACCAGCGGCAGGTGCACGCCGCAGGCGTAGCCATAGGCAATGAACGGGGGCATGATGTTCATCAGCTTCTGGCCGCGGCGGAACAGCTTTTCGTAAGCACCGAACTGCTGTGCGATGGAGTTGAAGTCCACATCGGTCAGCATGACGCCCTTGGGCGAGCCGGTGGTGCCGCCGGTGTGCACCACCACGCAGGTGTGGTCCGGGTCGTAAGGCTCGGCACCGGTGTCTTTGCCCTCACCGGCGGCAATGAAATCCTTCCAGCGGATCACGTTGGAAGAATAGCGGTTCTTGTCGGGGGTGGACAGCTTGTAGCCCACGGCCAGATGCAGCGGCAGGGAGTCGGCGGGGGACACCACCAGCACCCGTTCCACGTTGGTGCGCTTGGCAGCCTGCTGGCAGCGGTCGTAGACCACGTTCAGGCAGATGAGCAGGTGGGAGTCCACCTCGGTGATGTAATCGTGGATGCCCTCAGCACTATAGCGCGGGTCCACCAGATTCAGGGAGGCACCGATCATGTCGGCAGCATAGAACGCATAGATGACCTCCGGGGTCATCACGCTGACCACGGTGGCAATGTCGCCTTTTTTCATGCCGATGGCACGGAAGGCCGCCGCCGTCTTTTTGACGTTGACGATGAGGTCGGCATAAGTGATCTTGCGGCCGTAATAGGTGATGGCGGTCTCGGTCAAGTGCGTTTTGTTCTGGCGGCAGACGTACTCGAAGGCGCTGCATTCGGGCGGCGTCTGATTGAAGAACTTAGGGTCATAGTATTTGAGCCAGGGTTTTGCGACGGATGCGTAGATGGGTTCGTGTGGTGCAGTCGTCATAGGATTCAGGACCTTTCTTTTTTTCTTCTTCTATCATTTTCCCAGAAACGGCAGAAAAAAGCATGTTCTGCCGGACACTTTTTGACAGGAAAAAGGCCAAAACGGCCCACCATTATTGTAGTGGACGGCAGTCGGAATGTCAATGAATAAACTGTGAGAAATCCAAAAAGGACGAACCATCAACGGTTCATCTGGTAAAAACTGTGTAAAGTGGTTGAATCGCGACCCGAAGCAGCTCAGGCCTGCGGCAGCCACTGCGCGGCCTCGGCGGCGCTGCAAAGAACCCAGTGCCTCGGGCGCAGCTCCCGCCACTGGGGCGCTTCGGTGGAATAATCGTGGATGGCGGGGTCGTACACCAACAGCTTTTTATTGCGCTCCCGGCGGGGGTCCGGCATGGGGATGGCGGACAGCAGGCTGCGGGTGTAGGGATGGATGGCGTGGGCCACCAGCTCCTCCGCGTCGGCCAGTTCCACGATGCTGCCCTTGTGGATGACTGCGATGCGGTCCGAAATGTAGCGCATCACCGAGAGATCATGGGCGATGAACAGGTAGGTGATGCCGCGCTCCTTCTGCAGGCGGCGCAGCAGGTTGAGCACTTGGGCGCGGATGGACATGTCCAGAGCGCTGATGGGCTCATCGGCCACGATGAATTCCGGCTCCACGATCAGGGCACGGGCAATGCCGATGCGCTGCCGCTGGCCGCCGGAAAATTCGTGGGGAAAACGGGAAGCAAATTCCGGCAGCAGGCCCACGTCCAGCAAAGCCTGTCGCACTTTTTCTTCCCGCTGGGCGGCGGAGAGGTCGGGCCGCACGTTCTGCAGGCCCTCGCCCACGATGTAGCTCACCTTGGCGCGCTCGTTCAGCGAGGACTGCGGGTCCTGAAAGATCATCTGGATCTCACGGGTGATCTGCTTGTCCAGCGCACGCGGGATTTTGCCGTTGATCTTCTGGCCCTTGTACAGGATCTCACCGCCAGAGGTGGGCAGAATGCGCAGGATGGCCCGGCCGATGGTGGTCTTGCCGGAGCCGGACTCGCCCACCAGACCAAAGGTCTCACCCTTGTAGATCTGGAAATTGGCGTTCTGTACGGCGGCAAAGGCCTTGCGGCCGGAGCCGTAGGTCACATTCAGGCCCTTCACTTCCAGAAGGACTTCTTTTTCCTCGGCCATCTTACAAGCCCTCCTTTTGCAGTTTTTTCACCGCAGCAGGCGGCTCGATGTGGGGTGCCCGGGGGTCCAGCAGCCAGGTCTTGGCCTTGTGGGTGGGCGAAACTTCAAAGTACGGCGGGCGCTTGACATAGTCGATCTTCAGTGCCTGCGGGTTGCGGGGCGCAAAGGCGTCGCCGCGGATCTCGGCAAAGAGGTTGGGCGGGGTGCCCACGATGTTGAACAGGTCCTCGCCTTTTATGCCCATCTGGGGCATGCTGGACAGCAGAGCCCAGGTGTAGGGGTGGCGGGGGTCATAGTAGATCTCGTCGGCGGTGCCGATCTCTACGATGTCGCCGGCGTACATCACGGCCACCCGGTCGGCAATGTTGGCCACGACGCCCAGGTCGTGGGTGATCATGACGATGGTCAGGTGGTACTTGGCCCGCAGCTCCTTGAGCAGCTGCAAAATCTGAGCCTGAATGGTCACATCCAGCGCGGTGGTGGGCTCGTCACAGATCAGGATCTTCGGGCTGCAGGCCACCGCAATGGCGATCACCACGCGCTGACGCATGCCGCCGGAGAACTCGTGGGGGTACTGCTTAAAACGCACTTCCGGGTCAGAGATGCCCACGTCCCGCAGGTATTCCAGTGTTCTGGCCCTGGCCTCGGTGCCCTTCAGGCCCTGATGCAGGGTCACGGCCTCCAAAATCTGGTCGCCGATGGTTTTCAGCGGGTTCAGGCTGGTCATGGGGTCCTGCATGATCATGGCAATTTCGCGGCCCCGGATGCGCAGCCAGTCCTTCTCGGTTTTCAGGCCGGACAGGCGCACCGGCTCTGCGCCGGGGGTAGGGCAGTAGTCGATGGTGCCGTCGGTGATGGAGCCATTGGTGTCCAACAGGCCCATGAAACTCTTGGTGAACACGCTCTTGCCGGAGCCGGACTCGCCCACGACGGCCAGCACTTCGCCCCGGTACAGGTCCAGGTCGATGCCGCGGATGGCGTGCAGCACCCGGCCGCGCAGGTTGAACCGGATATCCAGCCCCCGCACCGAGAGGATGCAGTCATTTTCGTTCATCATGCATTCCTCCTTACTGCAGGTGGTTCTTCGGGTCGGCGGCATCCGAGAACGCGTTGCCGATCAGATAGAACGCAATGGTGACAAAGCTCAAAATCAGGGTGGGGTAGAGCAGCTGGTAGCGCAGACCGGCCTGCATCATCACCTTGCGGCCGTCGTTGACCAGATTGCCCAGCGAGGGCGTCTCCACCGAGAGGCCCAGGCCGATGTAGGTGATGAACACCTCGTTGCCGATGGCTTCCGGAATGGTGAGAGCCATGCGCAGCATGATCACCGACACCAGATACGGCAGCAGGTTGCGCAGCACGATGCGCACCGTGGGGGTGCCGATGCAGCGGGAGGCAACGTTGTAGTCACGGTCACGGATGATGAGGATCTGGTTGCGGATGAACCGCGCCATCTCGATCCAGCCCTTGATGGACATGCCCAGAATCATGGTCCAGATGCTGGGGGAGGCCACATAGGAGATGAGGATCAGCACAATGGCGGTGGGAATGTTGTCAAAGATGTTGTACAGCTCCGTGAACAGAAAATCCAGCCCGCGCACATAGCCCCACAGCACACCGGCAGTGATGCCCACCACGGCTTCGATGAGAGCCACGAAAAAGGCAATGGTCAGGCTGGTGCGGGCACCGGCCCAGATGCGGGCCCACAGGTCCTGCCCGATGGAGTTGGAACCCCAGATAAAGCCGTCCTGCCCGGGAGCGATGTTGCGGTACTGGATGCCGGTGACGGGGTCCACGGCGCAGAGGTTGGGGT
>OHAN01002607.1_pt1 | contig 11808 bp, 9 predicted proteins | sample 1577121 | NCBI WGS metagenome assembly OHAN01 (sample SAMEA3541554, study PRJEB24748) | human gut metagenome | biome: human gut; feature: human-associated habitat; material: faeces | place: China | collected 2012 | reverse complement strand
CCGCAAGGCCCGGGAAAAAGCGAAAGGTATCATCGGCGTAAACGTAATGGTAGCTTAAAAAAATTAAAAAATTTGATTTTACTTCATTTGTATTAAGTGGGTTTTCGGTCATATTTTTTATGGCAGGTTTTACTTTATTTAAAGAAATGAAAAACAGCAGCAGTAATAGTTTAATTAAAAGCATTTTATTTGTTTTAGCGGGTGTTGTGTTTATTGTTGTTTTTATAGTCAGACAAAAGCAAAAAAAGAAACCATATATAAATTTAAAACTTTTTAAAAATAAAAATTTCGTGATTGTCGTTATATCAAGTATTATTATTTATGCTGTTATGATGGGGACAGCGGTGTGGTTTCCTGTATATATAAAAAGAATTGCTGAGGCAGATATGGAGAGAGTTGGAATAATAATGCTTCCGGGAGCATTGTCTACGGCATTAGCCAGCGCAGTAGGCGGATGGCTTTATCAGAAGTATGGAATCAGGCTCATATATTCAATAAGTATATGTTCTTTTATTTTGGCAATTCTTACAAGAAATATTGTCCCATTGTGGGTATTGTTTGTACTTCGTTCCATCGGCATCGGAATAATAATGATGTCAATGGTTGCATGGGGAATGAAAGACATTGAAAAAGATAAATATTCAGACGGAACAGCAATCATATGCAGTTTACGAACAGTGGCAGGAGCTTTCGGAACAGCACTTGCGGCTATGTTGATGTAACATAGCCAATATTTATCACAGATAATATTTGTTGTAAGAAATGTTTATTTCAAGTAATATTTATTGTATTTATTGCATGCAATGACTATTGCATATATATTCCGGCACGGTATTCATCAGGAATTTTATTATTCATGCAATGTCTGTATAATTCAGAGGCAAAAATATCATATTTAAACACTTTATTAAGACCGTCAGTAAAAGTGTTGTGATTTTTTAGGGGAACATTGTCATCAAAAAGCAAATCTGAAAATTTTTCAAAAGTGCGGGATGCATTTGCTACTTTAGTAATAACAGGAATATCGGTTATATTTCTAAGCAGTTGGCTTTTCTTTTTGTTCATTCCCAAAAGTCTTGCATACATTATCTTTTTTTCGGTGCAAAGAGAAGAAGCAAAATTTTTGACATCAGAGTCTTTCATATCAAGAAGAATATGTGTTAGCGCGCGTGTTATTCTTGTATGGGTGTATTGCTTTGTTTTCAGAATGTCAGCAAAGCTTTCAAAATCTTTAAATTCAGATAATTTATTGTAAATTCTTTCTGAGAGGTCAGATGAGACGTCACTGAAAATATCAAGTGTGCAGCCACAACTTTTAAGAGACAATAACTTGTAATACATCATATCGTTTAAAAGCATATTATTTGCCGGGAAACGGTCAGGGTTATCAGATAAAGTCTCATAAACCGCTTCCGGAAGATGCGAATAAATATTTTCAAGTTTTTGTTGCTTTGTTTGATGTGACATAGTTAAAAAGTTGTCATTATTAGTTTCATTATCAAAAGCCGGCAAAAAAGCACTTCTTATAGCCGAAGCGGAACTTAAGGGTGACAGAGAGATGGAATTTCCGTCATTTGTGCCAAGAGAAGTTGAATGGTATCCGGCATCCATACGTTTTATGGTTATAGGTTTTATTCTGCTTTTTAAGCTGTTAAGTGCTTTGATATATTCTATTGCGAGAATATTATTCGGCTGTTTTAGAAGTTTGGTTATGGTTTCCTTTTCGTTTGGAAACATCGCTGTTATAAATTTTTCTCTGGCAGCAGGGAAAGAAAGACCTGATTTTAAATATTTATCAATAACATCAAAATAATTTTCGTCATTTAAAGTGAGGGCAATTTTGTTTATAAGTTCAAGAGAACCCTCCTCACTTCCAAAACATATCTCATCAACAAATCCCAGAGAATCGAGAAGTGCTACTGAGCCTAAGGCAAAATTTGGGGCACTGGCACAGGCAAAAACAGAGGGAATTTCAAATACAAAATCAGCACCACATTTTATTGCCATTTGGGCACGGAGATATTTATCTGTCCATGCCAAACCGCCTCGCTGTACAAAATTGCCACTCATGACAATGACAATATTGTCTGTATTTGTCTGTTTTCTTATCTGCTCAATCTGGTATTTATGACCATTGTGAAACGGATTGTATTCGGCAACTATTCCTACTGTTTTCAATGTTAATATCTCCTTTTTAAGTGACAATTTATTTGCTGAAATTATAATTGCATTTATTGTGTGCTAATAAGTTTATCATAATTCGTAAAAGTAATAAATATGTAAGAAAAAATTAAAGTGTTTGTTAAAGTTAGTGTGATATAATTTTTTTAAAATAAAAATTAAGAATTGGAGGAATAAAGATTATGAAAAATTTAAAAAAGTTTTTAGCTGTTTTACTTGTGGCAGCGATGGTGACTGGATTTAGCGGCAATGTCTGCAGAGCAAAAACTAAGTCGGATGTATATGGTGATTTGATAAAGCAGTTAAAGAAGAAAGAACAGTTTGCTGACGGAGTATATACAGCAAAAATTCATGATGCTTCAGGCAATGATATTTTGCTGGTGACAGATGCAGTATGTAAAGTAGAGGGAAAAAATGCAGTATGGGCGGATGTATATCAGAATGTAAATGGAAAGGCAGAGCTTATAACAACGATTGTTTCGACAGGTTCCGGGTATCCAATCTGCAAAAAAGGTAATTATATTCTGAGTGGATTTCATCATAAAAGCATGCGCTATAAGATAACAAGTGACAGCACAATTATGGAACAGATAAATGGTCTGTATCTGAATAAAAAATATTGTACATACACAAAGAATAAAATAAAAGACGGAAAAATGACTCAGTTAAAGAGAAAAAAGGTAAAAGCAAAAACAGCAGAAAAAATGGATTATTATGTTGATAGAAAAGGAAATATGAGAGGAAAACCGATAAAATTTTCAAGAAAATAGGGAATGAAAATTTAAAGTAAGGTGAGTTTTTAAGCGGTGTGTCAGAGTATTGTAAAACATATGCTTTTCAGCTATAATTATTTTTGATGAATACGAGTAGACAGTTGTGAAAAAACTGTTCAGAAATGAGGATTATAGATTGTTATGACAAAAAAAGAGTTTAGAGATAGAATAAAAAAATCAAAGCTTATACTTGATGGGGCAACAGGTTCTAACCTTCAAAAAAGAGGAATGCCGGTAGGTGTTTGTCCGGAAGAATGGATTATTGAAAACAGTGATGTTTTAAAACAGCTTCAGATTGAGTATATACAGGCTGGAAGTGATGTTTTATATGCGCCGACATTTTCGGGAAACAGAATCAAGCTTGAAGAGTATGGACTTGATGATAAGCTGTTAGAGATAAATACAAAACTTGTTGAGATTTCAAAGGCGGCTGTTGAAGAAGGGCTTACTGATGAAGAAAAAAAAGCAGGCAGAAAAGTTTACATTGCCGGTGACATAACTATGACGGGAAAACAGGTTTATCCTGTCGGACCGCTTATGTTTGAAGAGCTGGTCGACATATACAAGGAGCAGATAAAGTGTATTGTTGATGCAGGAATTGATTTTATAGTAGTTGAAACAATGATGAGTCTTCAGGAATGCAGGGCAGCGGTTATAGCGGCTAAAGAAGTCTGTGAACTTCCCGTAATGGTAACACTCACATTTAATGAGGACGGAAGAACTCTTTATGGAACAAATCCGGAGACGGCGGCACTTGTTATGACAACACTTGGAGCCGATGCGGTTGGTGTGAACTGTTCTACGGGCCCTGATAAGATGATTGAAATTGTAAAGACAATGACAGAATATGCAGATATTCCGATTGTGGCAAAGCCAAATGCCGGACTTCCTAAACTTGAAGACGGTGTTACTGTTTATGATATGGGACCTGAGGAATTTGCAAAGGAAATGATGCCGCTTGTTGAGGTAGGTGCTGATGTTGTGGGTGGTTGCTGTGGAACTACGCCGGAGCATATTAAACTTTTAAATGAACTGCTTATAGAAAAAGGATATAAGTCAGGATGTTCATTTGAAAAGAGAGAGGGTAAAGTTTTAAGAAGAGCATTATCTACTGAGAGAAACGTTCTGCCGATTGACCTTGACGGTGACTTTCTTATTATAGGTGAGAGAATAAATCCAACAGGAAAGAAAGCATTACAGGCACAGCTTCGTGAGGGAAGTCTTGATATGGTCTGTGAGATGGCTGAGTCGCAGGAAGAATTTGGAGCATCAATTCTTGATGTCAATATGGGTATGAACGGTATTGATGAAAAGGAAATGATGCTTAAATGCGTGAATGAGCTTACACTTGTGAGCAATCTTCCGTTGTCAATTGATTCGAGTCATCCGTCTGTTGTTGAGGCAGCACTTAGAATTTATCCGGGACGAGCATTGATAAATTCAATTTCTCTGGAACCTGAAAAATTTGAAAAACTTATCCCAGTAGCGAGAAAGTACGGAGCAATGTTTATTTTGCTTCCTTTATCTGAGGTGGGACTTCCAAAAGATATTGATGAGAAGAAAGAAATTATACATACAATTTTGGAGAGAGCATATGAATTTGGTCTTACAAAAGAGGATGTGGTAGTGGATGGCCTAGTTGCAACTATCGGAGCAAACAGAAATGCCGCAAAAGAAACAATGGAGACTATTTCATATTGCAAAAATGATATAGGAGTTGCAACAGCATGCGGGCTTTCAAATATTTCTTTCGGATTGCCTGAGAGAATGTTTGTAAACAGCAGTTTTATGAGTATAGCGATAAGTCATGGTCTTACCATGGCGATAGCAAATCCGTCACAGGATCTTTTGATGCACTCAATGTTTGCAGCAGACCTTCTTATGAATAAACCTGAATCAGACACAAGATACATAAACAGGGTTACTGGAAGGAAGCTTTCTGTACTTTCGGGAGATATAGATGCATCGCAGGTTAAGGTATCAGGTGGAACTGCAGCTTCAGCGACTGATATTGACAGTAATGTGCCAAAAGATGATAAACTTTTTGAGGCTGTTGTAAAGGGAAGAAGCAAAAAGATAGAAGAACTTGTAAAAGAGGCACTTGAAAATGGCGCCGTTGCACAGGATATAATCGATAAAAGCCTTATACCTGCCATAACACATGTCGGAAAACTTTTTGACAAACAGATTTATTATCTGCCGCAGCTTATCTCAAGTGCTGAAACAATGGAGCTTGGAATAGGTGTATTAGAGCCTGTTCTGGCACAGAATAAGGATAAAGAACCTTTAGGAACAATAGTAATGGCAACGGTTGAGCACGATATACATGATATCGGAAAGAATCTTGTTGTACTTATGCTTAAGAATTATGGATATGATGTTATCGATCTCGGAAAAGATGTACCGGCAGAAACCATAATAGAAGCCGCAAAAGAGCATAATGCAGATATAATCGGTCTTTCTGCACTTATGACAACAACTATGATGGAGATGAAAAAGGTTGTAAATCTTGTGAAAGAAAATAATATGGATACGCTTGTTATTATAGGCGGGGCAGTTATAACACAGGGATTTGCCGATGAAATCGGAGCAGACGGTTATTCAGAAGATGCTCAGAATGCCGTTGAGGTTGTCGGAAAGCTTTTAGCAGAGAGAGGAAAGGCGTGAAAAATGGGAAGCAGTGTAGATGTTGTTATACCGATATATAAAGCAGGAAACGATTTTGCGTCAATGCTTGAAAAGTTGTATAAACAGAGTAAAAGACCTGAGCATATATATCTTTTGCAGACAATTGAAAAAAAAGACGAAAAATTATTTGATATAAAAAAATGCAGTAAAGAACTTGCTGATATAATTTCTGTTCATCCGATAAAAAAAGCTGATTTTGATCACGGAGCAACAAGAGCTTATGGCGCACTGATGGCAGAGAGCGATTATGTTCTTTTTATGACGCAGGATGCCGTTTGTTATAATGAGTATGTGATTGAAAATCTTTTAAAAGCATTTGATGACAGAAAAGTCGGGATAGCATATGCAAGACAGCTTGCAAGAGAAGATGCTGATGAGATAGAGCGCATGACCAGAGAGACAAACTATCCGTCTGAGAGTGTTGTTAAAACAAAGAAAGATGAAAAAAGGCTCGGAATAAAGACATATTTTTGCTCAGATGTATGTGCGATGTACAGGATTGATGTGTATAAAAAACTTGGCGGATTTGTCAAGAAAACAATTTTTAATGAAGACATGATAATGGCATATAAAGAGATGCAGGCAGGTTTTAGTGTTGCATATTGTGCAGATGCTAAAGTAATACATTCACATTCTTATACATGTAAACAGCAATTTGTAAGAAGTTTTGATTTAGGGGTATCACAGAGACAATATCATGAAATTTTTGACAAAATATCTTCAGAAAAAGAAGGTGCAGGTTATGCAAAAAAAGTTATAATGTATCTTATGAAAAAAGGAAAATTTATTAAGACAATTTATTTTATGATGCAATGTGGTTTCAGACTGATTGGCTATAAACTTGGAAAAAATTATGATAAGCTTCCGAGAAAAATGGTACTTGCATGTACGATGAACAGGGAATATTGGAAGTGATAACGTAGATGTGATTGCAGCAAGTAATATTGTAGTAAGTAATATTTAAAACATATAGAACCATAAAAAGTACAGAACTTTTTGGATAAATATCAAAACAGCTCTGTACTTTTTGTTTTTGCTATTTAGTTTGAATCTTTTTCAACATTTGGATTAAATATTTTGGTATCACCATTTGACATGTTGTAATAATAGGCGGTACTTCCATCAAATTTTTCATAAAAAACATAATCGGAAATAATATGTATAAAATTATAATCACCGGTTGCGATAAGAGAATTGGTTCCGGAATTTAAATCATACATGTAAATTCCGTTTTTCTGTCCGTCATCAATCTGGTAGAAGATTATATTTCCGTCATTGGTAATATTGTATGTGGCAAGTTTATTCTTGATGACTGTTTCAGGTGTTCCGCCATCAAGGGCGACACGGCAGAGATTATAATTTTTATCCATATCAAGAAAATAAATATAATCACCGACTTTAACAATTGAAGTACAATTGCCATCATAAATCACACGTTGATTTCCACCGTCAATATCCATGGAATGAATCTGGTGCTCTCTATTCCAGCCAGAATAATAAATTGTGTTGTTGGATACGGAATAAGGAGCAACAGCTTCAGGTTTAAGTTTTTTACTCTCTGAACCGTCAATTTTTGTTGAGTAAAGTTCAAGACCTCTTTTTTGGTCATAATGCTGATAGTAGATATTATTTCCGTAAAGACAGGCAACCTGAGTAGGGTTTTCGTAAAGTCTGCCGAGGTCAGTTCCGTTCTTAGTAATTCTGAAAAGCCCCGTTGTACTTAATGAAAGTAAGGCATTGCCGGTGCTTTTTAATTTATCATTTCTTCTGGTATAGAAAATGTAATTGCCGGCGGCATTTATATAACTTACTTTATCGTTATATAATTTTTGGATTTTTGTGAGATTTGCATTCATTTTGTAAAGTTTATTGTTATCGTTAGGATTTGCAAAATAGATAACATTGTCAGCCTGCGTAAAGAGACCGCCATTTAAAAGGTTACAAGCTGTATTACCGGTGGTTGACGAATCGCTGTAAAGTTTTGTCTTTCTATTGTTGAGAGCTAAAAAGGCAACAACAGCGACGATGGCAACAGTGATAATCCCGGTAAGGATTTTACTAAAAAAATTTATCTTTTTCATTTATACCCGCCTCCCTGAATCATAATATATTTAATTATAACCTATATTTGAAAGTGTGACAAGAACAAGTAAAAAAGGAATTATTTTTGTTATGACTGCTGTTAACATATGATTTTTTTGATACAGATTGTTACGGTGACTAAAAAAAACTTTATATTTCTGAACAAATGTATTATTATGTAAGCAGTGTTTTGTACTGGTGCAACGAATATATCAAAGATTTAATTTTAGGTGTACCTAATTTTAATTATGCAGGAGGAAAATTTATGTTAAGATTACCGGCTATATTTAGTAATCATATGGTATTTCAGAGAGAAAAAAATATATTGCTTTGGGGAGAGAGCGATGCACAGAGTGTTACAGCAGTTATAGGTGATAATAAAATAAGTACGGATGTAAAAGACGGAAAATGGGAAATAGAGCTTCCACCGATGGAAGCAGGTGGACCATATGAACTTGAGGTGTCAGATGGAAATGAGACAAAGAAATATATTGATATAATGCTCGGTGAGGTGTGGCTTGCCGGAGGTCAGTCAAACATGGAACTTGAACTTCAAAACAGCAAGAACGGAAAAGAAGTTTGTGCAAATGTAAAAGACGAGGGCGTGAGATATTATTATACACCAAAAGTATCATGGGTAGGCGAAGAATTATCAGAGGCAGAAAAGCAGAGTGAGTGGCAGCATTGTACACCGGATACATGTAAGAAATGGTCTGCCGTTGCATATTATTTTGCAAAAAAACTTTCAAAAGAGCTTGGAGTTACAGTCGGAATTATCGGATGTAACTGGGGAGGAACTTCTGCTTCATGCTGGACAAGCAGGGAATTTATGGAACAGGAGACACTTTTAAAACCATATCTTGATAAATATGACAAGGCAGTTAAGGGGCAGGATATTGAAGAGTACATAAAAGCGAGAGAAGATTATATTAAATATCAGGCAGAGTTTGATAAAAATGTGGGACATTATTATCAAACAGCAGAGAATCCTACATGGGATGAGGCGATAAGTCTTTTTGGAGAAAATCAGTATCCGGGACCGATGGGACCAAGGAATGAGACAAGACCATGTGGACTGTATGAATCATTGTTAAAAAGAGTAATGCCTTACACATTGAGAGGTTTCTTATATTATCAGGGTGAGGAAGACGACCATATGCCTTATACATATTATACAATGCTTTCTACACTTGTAAGACAATGGCGCCATGACTGGAGAGATGATGAACTTCCGTTTATGTGTGTGCAGCTTCCTATGTTTAAAAATGACGGGGAGCCTGATTATCACAACTGGCCGTTCATAAGAGAAGCACAGATGCGTCTTTTTAAAACTGTAAAAAATACGGGAATTGCAGTTATACTTGATAAGGGCGAATACGGAAATATCCATCCGGTAGAAAAAGATGTTGTAGGGGAAAGACTTTGCGAGCAGGCACTTTATCATGTATATAAAAAGAACAATGAAAAGAGTGCATTTGGACCTGTTTATAACTCATATGAAACAGATAAAAACAAGATGATAATTCATTTTGAGCATGCAGATGGCGGAATGGAATGCAGAGGACAGCAATTATCAGGATTTGAAATTGCCGGTGACGATAAAAAGTATTATGTTGCAAGTGCTGAAATTTGTGGAAACACGATTGTAGTATCGGCAGAAGATGTTGAAAAGCCAAAATATGCAAGATATTGCTGGACAAATTATGCAGAAGTTACTCTTTATGGTAAGAATGGCATACCTGCGGCACCATTCAGAACAAGCTATGATGATGGAGCAGTTGCTACAGGAAGCAGAAATGAGGGCGTTTGGGAGTAGCCCCCAAAATGCTATAGTTGACTAAATAGCGAATTTGCAGTATAATCAAGCGATATGAATATGAATTTATGGAGGATTTAAGATGGCTGAAAAGAAAAATCTTATGACCCGTGAAGGTCTTAAAGCGCTGGAAGATGAATTAAATGATTTAAAATTAAATAAAAGAAAAGAAGTAGCACAGAAAATTAAAGAGGCAAGAGAGCAGGGAGACTTATCGGAGAATGCTGAGTACGATGCTGCAAAAGATGAGCAGCGTGATATTGAAGCACGTATTGAAGAGATAGATAATATCCTTAAAAATGCCGAAGTAGTAGAGCACGATGAGGGAGATGCCGACAAGGTAAATGTAGGTGCTACAGTAAAAATTAAAGATATAGAATTTGGTGACGAGATGGAGTATAAAATTGTAGGTTCAACTGAGGTTGACTGCCTTAACAATAAAATCTCAAATGAATCACCTGTCGGAGCAGCACTTATAGGTGCAAAGAAGGGTGACGTTATTGAAATTGAGACACCAAATGGCGAGATGATAAAATACGAAGTAATAAGCGTAAGCAGATAAAGAACGGAAGGAGCAATAAAAGTGGCACAACAGCAGAATAAACCACAGACACAGCAGGACTTAAATCAGCTTTTGAAAGTTAGAAGAGAGAAACTTGCCGCATTACAGGAAGCGGGCAATGATCCATTTGAGATTACAAAATATGATCAGACGCATCATTCGGATGAAGTAAAAGAACTTTACACAGCACATGAAGAGAAACTTCTTGCAGGCAGAGCTAAGCCTGATACAGAGGGAATGGATGAAGCAGAAGCTCGTAAAGTAATAAATGATGATTACAACGAAAGAAGAGCGATAATGGATGCCTCTCCTATTCAGGTATCGGTAGCAGGTCGTATGATGTTTAAGCGTGTAATGGGAAAGGCTTCATTTTGTAATATTCAGGATCTTAAAGGAAAAATACAGATATATGTGTCAAGAGATTCAATTGGAGAAGAGCCATATGCTGTATTTAAAAAATCAGATATAGGTGATATCTATGGCATAAAAGGTTATGCATTTAGAACAAAAACAGGAGAGATTTCCATACATGCAGAAGAATTGACATTATTATCGAAATCACTTCAGATTTTACCAGAGAAGTTCCATGGTCTTACAGATACAGATGTACGTTATCGTCAGAGATACATTGACCTTATTATGAATGAGGAAAGTAAAAACGTATTTGTAAAGAGATCGCTTATGATGAAAGAAATAAGAAATTTCCTTGCATCAAGAGATTTCATGGAAGTAGAAACACCGATGCTTGTATCTAATGCCGGTGGTGCAGCAGCAAGACCGTTTGAAACACACTATAATGCGCTCAATGAAGATGTAAAGCTTCGTATTTCATTAGAATTATATTTAAAGAGACTTATAGTAGGTGGGCTTGAAAGAGTATACGAAATTGGACGTGTATTCCGTAATGAAGGAGTAGATACAAGACACAACCCAGAGTTTACACTTATGGAGCTTTATCAGGCATATACAGATTATGAGGGAATGATGGAACTTACAGAATCGATGTTCCGTTATCTGGCAGAAAAAGTAGTAGGTTCAACAAAGATTTCATATAATGGTGTTGAAATTGACCTTGGCAAGCCATTTGCAAGAATGACAATGAATGAGGCGATTTTAAAATATGCAGGCATTGATTTTGATAAGGTTGAAAGTGATGAGGCAGCTAAGAAACTTGCAGACGAGCATCATATCGAATATGAAGCACGTCACAAGAAAGGTGACATTATTAACCTGTTCTTTGAGGAATATTGTGAGAAAGAACTTATACAGCCTACATTTATCACTGACCATCCAATAGAGATTTCTCCACTTACAAAGAAGAAACCAACAGACCCTACAAAAGTAGAGCGTTTTGAGCTTTTCTGTAATACATGGGAGATGTGTAACGCATATTCAGAGCTCAATGATCCAATTGATCAGAGAGAACGTTTTGCACAGCAGGATGCTAATGCGGATGCAGGGGATGACGAGGCAGAGCATACAGACGAAGATTTCTTATATGCACTTGAACTTGGAATGCCACCAACAGGCGGAATCGGATACGGACTTGACAGACTTTGCATGTTGCTTACAGATAGTGCAGCGATAAGGGATGTGTTATTGTTCCCGACAATGAAGAGCTTGGATAAATAAACCTAGTGTTTATGCGGGGTTGAGGCATTTGAGTACGTCAAAGGACGCATTAAAAGACGCATTTTGACATAGTC
>OHAN01002589.1_pt1 | contig 11865 bp, 10 predicted proteins | sample 1577121 | NCBI WGS metagenome assembly OHAN01 (sample SAMEA3541554, study PRJEB24748) | human gut metagenome | biome: human gut; feature: human-associated habitat; material: faeces | place: China | collected 2012 | reverse complement strand
TGATCGGGTAACCAATCTCTTTTTTCAAGGAATAACAAATAAGGAAGAAAAAATAGCACAAACATCAGATTCCAGCAAAAAAAGGACTTTCATAGAGATAATTCTATTAACTTTTATTACTTTTGCACACATTGTGTCAAACATTGTGCAATTTGAAAATGGAAATACAAGACAGTTTTATACAACTTGTTGAAGAAAGCATCCGCGCCAACTGGGACCGTGATGCACTGACAGACTACAAAGGAGCTACGCTGCAATATAAGGACGTGGCCAGAAAGATAGAGAAAATGCATATCCTGTTCGAACATGCAGGAATCCGGAAGGGAGATAAAATCGCGCTGTGCGGGCGCAACAGTGCCAACTGGACGGCCACCTTCCTTGGCATCGTCACTTACGGGGCAGTAGCTGTGCCCATCCTTCACGAATTCAAGGCCGACAACGTACACCACATTGTCAACCACTCGGAGGCACGCATGCTCTTCGTAGGCGACCAGGTGTGGGAAGAATACAACGAAGCGGCCATGCCCAACCTGGAAGGAATCATCGAACTGAAGAATTTTGACCTGGTAGTATCACGCTCGGAGAAGCTCACCTATGCACGCGAGCACCTGAACGAGGAATTCGGGAAGAAATATCCCTGCCGCTTCCGTGCAGAACAGGTATCCTACCGCCGGGAAGAGCCGGAAGAATTAGCTGTCATCAACTACACCTCGGGTACTACCGGCTACTCTAAAGGAGTGATGCTGCCCTACCGTAGCATCATTTCAAACATCGTACACATTGACCAGAAAGTGGGACTGAAAGCGGGCGACAGCATCGTGTCCATGCTTCCGCTGGGACATATCTTCGGACTGGTGTTCGACTTCCTTTACGGTATCACCAAGGGAGCGCATCTGTGGTTCCTCACCCGTATGCCGAGCCCGAAAATCATTGCAGAATCGTTTGCTGTAATCCGTCCGCGCGTCATTGCCTGCGTTCCGCTGATTGTGGAAAAGATTTTCAAGAAGAACATTCTCCCGAAAGTGGACAACAAGCTCGGAAAGCTGTTGCTGAACTTACCTATCATCAGCGATAAAATCAAGGAACAGATTCGTCAGCAGGCCATGGAAGTGTTCGGTGGAAACTTTATCGAAATCGTAATCGGAGGGGCACCGTTCAACCCCGAAGTGGAAGCCTTTCTGCGTAAAATCAACTTCCCCTACACCATCGCATACGGTATGACCGAATGTGCGCCGCTTATCTGCCACAGCCGCTGGGATGAGATTCTGTACACTTCGTGCGGAAAGACCGTGGCCAACATGGAAACTAAGGTAATTTCGGAAGACCCTGAACGGATTCCGGGTGAACTGGTGTGCCGGGGTATGAACGTCATGTTAGGATACTACAAGAACGAAAGTGCTACCGCACAGACTATCGACAAGGACGGCTGGCTGCATACTGGCGACATGGCCATCAAGGATGCGAATGGAAACATCTTCATCAAGGGCCGTTGCAAGAACATGCTGCTTACTGCTTCCGGACAGAACATCTATCCGGAAGAAATTGAAGCTCGCCTGAACAACATGCCTTACGTGAACGAGTCGCTGGTGATTCTCAAAGAGAACAAGCTGGTAGCGCTGGTTTATCCGGACAATGAAGACGCCTTCTCGCAAGGAATGAACAAGAAACAGCTGGAGGAAGCGTTGGAGTTGAACCGCATCGAACTGAACAAGGTACTTCCGGCTTACTCGCAGATTACGCAGGTGAAGCTTTATCCGGAAGAATTTGAAAAGACAGCCAAGAAGAGCATCAAGCGCTTCTTGTACCAGTAAAAAAACGGACATAAAAAACGCCTTTGCGTTTGAACTAAAACGCAAAGACATTTCAGATAAAACGCAAGTACGTTTGAAGTAAAACGCATTTGCGTTTTGTTTTAAACATAAAGGTGTTTTGGCACAGATATACTTACACCTGAAAAACTGCGTTTTTCGCTTGGCTCTCCTCTCACCTTTCACTACCTTTGCCGCAGACTTAAAACGAAGGAAAGATGATGGAATTTCTTTACATACACTGGAATCCGGACCCGGCATTGTTTCATCTCGGCGGTTTTACCCTCCGATGGTACAGCGTGCTGTGGATGATTGCCATTCTGACCGGCAGTCAGGTAGTCTACTATTTGTACAAGCAAAAGGGACTTCCGCTGGATACTTTCCAGACGCTGTTTACCTATAGTTTTATCGGTATCTTTGCCGGGGCACGCTTGGGGCACTGTCTGTTCTATGACCCGCAGTATTTCCTGAGTCATCCGCTGGAAATCATATTGCCGGTACATTTCCTGCCACAGGGCGGATGGGTGTTTACCGGATATGCCGGACTGGCCAGCCACGGAGGTACGCTGGGACTGATTCTGGCACTAGTGCTTTTCTGCAGGAAAACGAAGATTCATTTTCTCGATATTCTGGATATGATGGGAGTGGCTGCTCCCGTGGCTGCCGGATTTATCCGACTGGCCAACTTGATGAACTCGGAAATCATCGGCATGCCGTCGGACGTGCCCTGGGCGTTTATCTTCGAACGGGTGGATATGCAGCCCCGTCATCCGGCGCAGCTCTACGAAGCACTGGCCTACTTCCTGTTCTTCCTGATAATGGTGGTCATCTTCCGGAAGAAGAAAGAAAACGTACGGAAAGGCTTCTATTTCGGTTTGTGCATCACCCTGATTTTCACCTTCCGCTTCTTCGTGGAGTTCCTGAAAGAAAGACAGGTGGACTTTGAGAATGCGCTCCCGATAGACATGGGACAGATTCTGAGCATTCCTTTCATCGTGGTGGGACTGTATTTCGTATTCCGTAAAAAACATTCCGCTCATGTGTGATACAGTGACCTCGCATATCTGCCTGCTCTGCATGGGCTCCAACCTGGATGCCCTTCTGCACCTGAAGAATGCGGAAGACACCCTGCAACGTCTTTTTCCGGATATTGAATGGGGAGAAATTGTAGAAACCGTGCCGGAGAAAATGGAAAATCCGCAACCGTTCCTGAATCGTGCCGCACGTTTCCATACCTCATTACCCATGACGGAGGTGCGAAGCATCCTGAAGCAAATTGAGCAGACAAACGGACGAACTCCGGACAGCAAGAAGGAAGGACGCATCCCGCTTGACATTGACTTGCTTTCATACGACCAGCAGGTACTCAAACCGGAGGACTGGCAGAAAGAATATGTGCGGCTGGCTTTTCGTCACGCTAATTTCACGTAACCTAAACGGGTATAGCGTACTCCATGCGACTCATATTGTGACATGACTTTGGCCGAAAGCAGATGCAGGAACTCCTGCGGCTGTATCTGACGGCTGCGGCAACTCAAGGCGTTCGGTGTCAGACTACGGGCGCGGGCCTTGACCAGAAAGGTAAAGCGATTACCGTCACGGTCGGCCGCCAGTACATTCTGGTCGACAAAGAAATCGGGTTTGTAGGTATCTACCTGAAGCCGTACGTTCAGCACCGTGACCTGCAAGTCCTTCAACGCCTCTCCCACCGTTCCCACAAAATGACTCACCGAAGCAATGCGCGGCTTTCGTACGGTCAGTTCAAAATGCACCACGGCAAAACGTTTGGCCAGCTCCACCACCCGCTCGTACCGAGGGTTGGTAGGTTCAAACTTATTGGCCAGCCAGAGCATGTAAGAAGGATCCACGTAATAGATTTCAGCCAGATGCTTTCCCTTGTATTTTCCGAAAGGCATCAAATCGTCCAGTGCCCCGTAATAGGATTCAAACTGTGCATTGTCGGCGGTCTCCAACCGCACATTGCAGTTCTGCAGCATGGAGAAAGCACGGGCGGAAGCCGCGTCCAGCGTTACTCCCAGCGTACGGACAAACAGATAAGAATGAGGAGAAGGAAATTCACGCCACAAGGCATAATACGGACGATACTCCGTGGCCATACTGATAAGATAGACACCCTTGTCGCTCGTACGTCCACGATTAAACAGTTCCAGTTCCTTTAGTACTTGTGCGGTGATTTCCATACCTGCCTCCTGCTTTGAAAGGCAAGATAAACAAAAAGAATTAAAAATGCAAGTTTATACATGCAAAACGGGAGGAAAAGACCCCAAACAGGCCTCTCCTCCCGCATAATGATATGGAATTCTAACAATTAATCGTTACAGAATGGCTTTCACGGTTTCCAGCATACCTTTTTCCTGAATGCTGTCCAGGTTCTTCTTCACGGCTTCTGCCAGTCCCGGAATCAGGTTCAGGTCCTCGCCCCAGATAAAGGTTGCACCCAGCACGCCTTCGGTTACCTTGGCTGTATCACCTGTAGCCCACAACTGTTTCAGCAGGTCCATGATTTCCTGTGCGTCATTAGGCACGATTTCTGCGCCATCGGCACGTACACCACCTTTGTAGTAGGTAATGATGGCGGCCAGTCCCAATACCAGTCCTTCAGGCAACTTGCCTTTGCGTTCCAGGTAAGTCTTCAAGCCCGGCAAATCGCGTGTCTGGTATTTCGGGAAGGAATTCAGCATGATAGAAGTCACCTGATGGTCTACAAACGGATTGTTGAAGCGTTCCAGCACGTCATGTGCAAATTTTTCCAGTTCCGCTTTCGGCAGGTTCAGGGTTTCCATCAGTTCCTCGAACATTACCTTATGAATAAACTTGCCCACTACCGGATGCTGGCAGGCATCGCGCACGATATTGATACCCGACAAATAAGCTACCGGAGAAAGTACGGTGTGCGGTCCGTTCAGCAAAGTCACTTTCCGTTCGTGGTACGGTGCTTCCGACGGTACAAAGAGCACATTCAGTCCGGCTTTGTCAGCTGGGAATTCAGCAGCCACTTCCTGCGGTGCTTCAATTACCCACAGATGGAAGATTTCAGCCTGTACCACCATGTTGTCATCGTATTGCAGTTTTTCCTTGATAGCCGCAATATCCTTGCGCGGGAATCCCGGTACGATACGGTCGACCAATGTAGCATACACGCCACAAGCCTTTTCAAACCATTGCTTGAAGTCATCTCCCAGGTTCCAGAGCTCAATATACTGATAGATGGTTTCTTTCAACTTGTGTCCGTTCAAGAAAATCAGTTCACACGGGAAGATAATCAATCCCTTTGACATATCTCCCTGGAAAGTTTTATAGCGATGATACAAAAGTTGTGTCAGCTTACCCGGATAAGAAGATGCCGGTGCATCTTCCAGCTTGCAGGAAGGGTCGAATGCAATACCTGCTTCGGTTGTATTGGAGATTACGAAACGCATTTCCGGCTGTTCGGCCAGCTTCATGAACTCTTCAAACTGACTGTAAGGATTCAGTGCACGGCTGATTACGTCAATCATGGTCAGGCTGTTCACCGTTTCCCCTTTGTCCAAGCCCTGTAGATTGACGTGATAAAGACAATCCTGCGCGTTCAGCATGTCAATCATTCCTTTTTCGATGGGTTGAACCACCACTACACTGCTGTTGAAATCAGCTTTTTCGTTCATGTTGTAGATAATCCAGTCAACAAACGCACGAAGGAAATTACCTTCGCCAAACTGAATAATTCTTTCCGGACGGACCGTTTTCTTTGCGGTCTCTTTGTTTAATGCTTTCATATTATATCTTTAATAACAAAATTGTTGTCCTTTCGGCCTTTTGGGCTCATTTAACCCTTCAAACATTAAAAGAGTTGAATTTAACCCGTTGTTTTTCACATACTTGTCTACCCTTTCATGAATTTAATTTTCATAAATGAGTGCTGCAAAGGTAATAAATATTTTGTTATTCCAAATAAAATTTCTACTTTCGTGTTCGATAACGGATAGGTATTCGATATTTTATGTTGGGCAACATAAATAAATTGTAACTTCCTATCACAAGACAACCCTGAACACTTAAAAACACATTTATCATGAAGAAATTTATGGATGAAAACTTCCTGTTGCAAACAGAAACCGCACAGGAGTTATATCACAATCATGCGGCTAAAATGCCGATTATTGACTATCACTGCCACCTGATTCCAAAAATGGTGGCCGACGATTACCAGTTCAAATCCATTACTGAAATCTGGCTGGGAGGTGACCACTATAAATGGCGTGCCATGCGAAGCAACGGAGTGGCAGAACGTTACTGCACCGGAACAGACACTACCGACTGGGAAAAGTTCGAAAAATGGGCTGAAACTGTTCCTTATACATTCCGCAACCCGCTGTATCACTGGACACACCTGGAACTGAAGACTGCTTTCGGCATCGACAAGATTCTGAATCCGTCTACCGCCCGCGAAATTTTTGACGAATGTAATGCCAAACTGGCTACTCCGGAATATTCAGCTCGCAACCTGATGCGTCGCTATCATGTAGAAACAGTCTGCACAACGGACGATCCGGTAGACTCACTGGAATATCACATCGCTACCCGTGAAAGCGGATTTGAAATCAAGATGCTGCCTACCTGGCGCCCGGACAAGGCAATGGCAGTAGAAGTGCCGGCTGACTTCCGCGCCTACGTAGAAAAACTGGCAGAAGTAAGCGGTGTTAGCATCTCTAACTTTGACGACATGATTGAAGCCCTGCGCAAACGTCATGCTTTCTTTGCCGAACAAGGCTGTAAGTTGTCCGATCACGGTATCGAGGAATTCTATGCAGAAGATTATACGGATGCGGAAATCCGCACCATCTTCAACAAGGTATACGGTGGTACGGAACTAACACACGAAGAAATTCTGAAGTTCAAGTCGGCCATGCTGGTGGTATTCGGCGAAATGGACTGGGAAACTGGCTGGACACAGCAGTTCCACTACGGTGCTATCCGCAACAACAACACCAAGATGTTCAAGCTGTTAGGACCTGACACTGGTTTCGACTCTATCGGTGAATTTACCACAGCCAAATCTATGGCAAAATACCTGGATCGCCTGAACTCAGAAGGAAAGCTTACTAAGACCATTCTCTACAACCTGAATCCTTGCGCCAACGAAGTAATCGCTACCATGTTGGGCAATTTCCAGGATGGTTCTATCCCGGGAAAAATCCAGTTCGGTTCAGGCTGGTGGTTCCTCGATCAGAAAGACGGTATGGAAAAACAGATGAACGCACTTTCCCTGCTGGGATTGCTGAGCCGCTTCGTAGGTATGCTTACCGACTCACGTTCCTTCCTTTCTTACCCGCGTCATGAATACTTCCGCCGTACACTCTGTAACCTGCTGGGAAGAGATGTAGAAAACGGTGAAATTCCTGAATGCGAAATGCCGCGCGTACAACAGATGGTGGAAGACATCTGCTACAACAACGCCAAGAATTTTTTCCAGTTCTAAGAAATTACGGTATATCTAAAAACAGATACAACTCGTTTGCAAGGCTGTTCCTTTTCGGAATGGCCTTGTTTTATTTATATCTTTTTTCGTTTGCCTTTCCTCTCACATTTCACTATCTTTTCATAAGACAGGAAGCGGTTCGGGATAGCCAAACCTGAAAAACTTTGTTTTTCGTTTGTCTCTCCTCTCACCTTTCACTATCTTTGCGTTCCTTTAGCAAAAAAGAGAGACAATGACAGTAAAATTTATGAGTCTGGCCAGCGGCAGCAGCGGAAACTGTTACTACCTGGCTACTGACAACACCGCCATATTGGTTGATGCCGGTATCGGTATCCGCACCATCAAGAAGGTATTTAAGGAACGTATGCTAAACCTTGAAGGGATACAGGCTGTACTGGTTACTCATGACCACGCCGACCACATCAAGGCAGTAGGGCATTTGGGAGAGAAGCACGGGATTCCGGTATATACCACTCCGGAAATACACGAAGGCATGAAGCACAGCTACTGTATGACCGAACGGTTAAGTCCCGAACGTACCCGCTTTATCCGGAAAGAAGAAACATTCAGTGTGGGCGATTTCACCATCACCTGCTTTGAAGTGCCTCACGACGGAACTGACAACGTGGGTTATTGCATCACGGCAGGCAATAAGACATTCTCTTTCCTGACCGACATCGGGCATATCACCCCGACTGCCTCACGCTTCATACAGCAGGCTGATTACCTGATACTGGAAGCCAACTACGACGACAGCATGCTCCAGATGGGACCTTATCCACAGCATCTGAAGGAGCGCATTGCCGGCCCGAACGGACACATGAGCAATCACGAAATGGCCGACTACCTGAGTCATCATTTTCCCCAGCGCCTGAAGCATTTATGGCTCTGCCACCTGAGCAAGGACAACAACCATCCGGAGTTGGCTTTCAAGACAGTGGAACTAGCATTCCGGCAGGAAAACATCATCGTAGGAAAAGACGTGGAAGTCACTCCACTGAAGCGAACCACTCCTTCTGAAATGTATATTCTGGAATAACAAAAGAAAATAATAAAAGCCATCGGGGCGTTTCCTCTGAAGTGAAGAAACGCCCCGATGGCTTTTTTATTGCAAACTGCGAATCAGCGCAATCTTTCGTACGCCTTTACCAGCATCTCATCCTTGCCGATAGCACGGATAGCCAGCCAGTTCAGGATAATGCTTACCAATGGAAGACAAACGGTCCATGAAGGCATGAAACTATAGTCATCGAATGCCTTGTCCGGATTTACGACAAAATAAGCCAGTACCAGATAGTAACCAACCAGCACAATCGTATTGAAGATGGTCAGACGAATCTGCAACATACGTTTCCGGTAAAGGAAAATAGTCACCAAAGCCATTACAGCCACTACTACCAGTATCGCAAACAAAGCCCACGGCGTGTAGTTCACCGCTCCGTCCGGAAGCAGGTATGAAAGGTTTGTCATCTCACAAATATTTTTATCGGTATAGAAGCTGCCCACGGGAACAGACATCATTACTACCATCAAGATAGCTACTACGAGCAAATAAACGGTCTGTATTCTCTGTATCATAATCAATCGTATTAAGGTTTCCAAAACAAATGTCATTCTGAGGGCGACGGTTCTTGCCGTCTACGCTCAGAATGACAAGCCCAAATGCGCATGCGCATTCACTAAAATCTTTACCTATAGGAGGATTACTGCAATTTTTCCTTTTCCTTTGCCGGGTTTCTGTAATAAACCTTTCCTTCTATGTACTCCTGAGTCGCGATCAACGTCGGTTTCGGGAGTTTTTCATAATAACGAGAGATTTCAATCTGTTCTCTGTTTTCAAACACCTCTTCAAGGTTATCGTTATAAGAAGCAAACTCCTGCAGTTTCTTGGAAAGGTCATTCTTCATTTCGGCAGCAATCTGGTTGGCACGCTTGCCGATGATAGATACTGTTTCATAAATATTGCCTGTGTCCTCACAGAGTTCCATCAAATTACGTGTAACCGTATTTGTAGGAGCGTTTGTTTTTTTGTAATCCATAACTTAATTTATAATTATAAACGTTTATATTATTCTTCATCTGTAGAAATGTACTTGCTGACTTCCTTGAAGATGTCTTCCACTTCTTTCATGTATTTGCTTTCCGGGAATTCATTCTTGAAAGCATAATATTCATCCACGGTTTCGCGCATACGGTCTTCTCTCTTTTCAAGCACACTCTCCTTTGCCATGTGATACTTGGCGCGGAGAATCAGAATGGAAAGTTCCTCACGCATCTTGGTGTAGGGATATTCTTTCAACACATTCTGTGCAGTAACGATAGCTGCCAGATAGTTATTACCCGTACTGCTGTAAGAGGCATTTCCGGAATAAGAGCCCAAGTCATAATAAAGTTTGGAAGAAAGGTATTCCTTTTCCACCAGTTTGTCCTGCAACTCGAAAATCATGCTCTGAGCTATATCCTTTCGCTGACTTGTTGGGAAATACTCCATAAACATCTGCAGTTCCTGAATGGCCTTGTACGTGCTGCTCTGGTCCAGACGTGGTTCCGGAGTATCAAGGTACAGAGCCTTTCCGCTATGAAAACGCGCCAGTTCCGTATAAGTACCGCGCGGATAAGTCGTATAATAGGTATTGAAATAATGCGAAGCAGTCACAAAATCACCCTGGTTGTAATAAGTCATTGCCAGCATATACAAAGACTCTTCTCCGTTGGCTGTACCTTTCAGGATAGGGATCAGTTCTTCCAGAATGGTTGCCGCACGTGAATTCTGTCCTTTGGCAAAATAACTTTTCGCCGCTTCGTATTTGTATTCATAGTCAGTGCTTTTCAGCACTTTATTGTACTCTCCGCATGAAGACAAAACTCCAGCAGAAAGGAGGACCATTGCGATGTATTTTTTCATATATAATTGATATAGTTGCGCAAAATTACTCTTTTCCAGCGAATAATGCAACTCCAGACCATTTTTTAATGTAATTTTTCAGGATGTGCAAAGTATGGTATAAAATATATATGTAATTTTACAACCGTTTTCATTCACCAATATTCAGATGCAATGAATTTTGAACTGATATCCGACTATCAGCCTACCGGCGACCAGCCGGAGGCCATCGCCCAACTGACAGAAGGTATCCGGCAGCATGTGCCTGCACAGACGCTGCTGGGAGTAACCGGCTCTGGAAAGACTTTTACCATTGCCAATGTCATCAAGAACATCAACAAGCCGACACTGATCCTGAGTCACAACAAGACACTGGCTGCCCAGCTTTACGGGGAGTTCAAGAATTTCTTCCCTCACAATGCAGTGGAGTATTATGTGTCTTACTACGACTATTATCAGCCGGAAGCATACATCCCGTCGACCGATACTTATATTGAAAAAGACCTGGCCATCAACGAGGAAATCGACAAGCTTCGTCTGGCTGCGACTTCTTCCCTCCTTTCCGGCCGGAAGGATGTCATCGTGGTATCGTCCGTATCGTGTATCTACGGTATGGGAAATCCGGCAGATTTCTATAACAACGTGATTGAAATCAAAAAAGGAAAGTTGCTGGACCGTAACGTATTCCTCCGCCGGCTGGTGGACAGTCTGTACGTTCGGAATGACATCGAGCTGAACCGAGGCAACTTCCGTGTAAAAGGTGATACGGTAGACATCTTCCTGGCTTATACCGACAGTGTACTACGGGTAATGTTCTGGGACGACGAGATTGACGGCATTGAAGAGATAGATCCGGTTTCAGGACACCGTATCGGTACGTTCGAAGAATATAAGATTTATCCGGCCAACCTGTTCATGACGACCAAAGAAAGTACGCTCCGCGCCATTCATCAGATTGAAGATGATCTGACCAAACAGGTGGCTTATTTTGAAGAGATTGGAAAGCCCTACGAAGCCAAACGTCTGTACGAGCGTGTGACCTACGACATGGAAATGCTGCGCGAGCTGGGACATTGTTCGGGGATTGAAAACTATTCACGTTACTTCGACGGACGCGAACCGGGTACCCGTCCCTACTGCCTGCTTGATTTCTTCCCTGAAGATTTTCTGATTGTCATCGATGAAAGCCACGTCAGCGTGCCACAAATCAGAGCCATGTACGGCGGCGACCGTGCCCGCAAGACAAACCTGGTGGAATACGGATTCCGTCTGCCGGCCGCCATGGACAACCGTCCACTTACATTCGAAGAGTTTCAGCAAATGGCCAAGCAGGTGATTTACGTGAGTGCCACTCCGGCAGAATACGAACTGCAACAGAGTGAAGGTATCGTAGTGGAACAGGTGATTCGTCCGACAGGTCTGCTGGACCCGGTGATTGACGTACGTCCCAGCCTGAACCAGATAGACGACCTGATGGAAGAAATTCAGCAACGCATCGAAAGGGAGGAGCGCGTGCTTGTCACTACCCTGACCAAGCGCATGGCAGAAGAACTGACGGAATACCTGCTCAACAACGGTATCCGTTGCGCTTACATCCACAGCGACGTGGAAACACTGGAGCGTATCAAAATCATGGACGAGCTGCGGGAAGGTATCTACGATGTGCTGGTGGGTGTCAACCTGCTGCGTGAGGG